>BFBZ01000423.1_pt1 | contig 42907 bp, 42 predicted proteins | sample 1888401 | NCBI WGS metagenome assembly BFBZ01 (sample SAMD00112614, study PRJDB3348) | symbiont metagenome | host: Chara braunii | reverse complement strand
ACGGTCCGGAGAGCGGCTGATCTTAAGCCTTGGCCTTCCAGGTTCTACGCCTGCCGGTGCCAACTCCACCCCTCAAGCCTTCACGCCCCGCATGACGAAATCGACCACATGCGCACGCCGTTCCGCGATCACCTCGGCCTTCTCGAAATCGGTTTCGAAGATCACCGAAAGCGTAAAAATGTTCGAGAAGAAGAAATAGCAGACCCCGGTAATGGTGATCCACAGCTGCAGGGCGTCGAGCCCTGGCCGGATGGTGCCTTTCTCGACGCCCGCCTTCAGGATCCCGTCCATCGCCGCGATGATCGGCGAGTTCATGGTGTTCACCCGCTGCGACTTCTTCAGCACCTTGGCGCGCTGGCGGTTTTCGGTGGCGAGCAGGTTGATGAAGGTGCGGTCGCGCACGAAACTGTCGAAGGTGAACTCGACGAAGCGGGCGAGCGCGTCGAGCGGCGCCATATGCTCCAGGTCGAGCTTATGCTCGGCCGTGCGGGCCTGATCATAGACCGCCTCGAGCACCGCCAGGTAGAGCTGCTCCTTCGACGAAAAATAGTGATAGATCATGCGCTTGTTGATGCGCGCGCGATCCGCGATGTCGTCGGTCTTGGCGCCCTCGAAACCCTTGTTGGCGAATTCGCGGGTGGCGACATTGAGAATGCGGGCGCGCGTGCCGGCGCTGTCGCGCTTGCGCACCACCTTCGCGACGGGGGCGCTGGCGGACTTCACGTCGTCCTGGCGCATGGTTTCGGCCCCCTTCGATCTCTACGGGCGAATGCTGGAGGTCGCCTCCTATGCCGATTCGACCGTGCGCCTACACTGCCACGCGGCATGGACAGCGTCATGCCGCGGTGTCGTGCGGGCCTGCCGCATGGGGATCGGCTGTCCCTGTCGGCCTCCAAGATCCCGAAACCACGGCGGCGCGAGGCCCCCAACCCCGCGCCGCGGCCAGCTCCCCTCACTCCACCTTGATATTCGCGTCCCGGATGATCTGGCCCCATTTGGCGACATCGGCCGCGTGGGTCGCGCGCAGCGCCGCGGGCGAGCGCTGGGCGGCCGCCGGCGGTTCGGCGCCGAGCTGCAGGAAGCTCTTCAGCGCGGCCGGGTCCTCGATCGCCTTCTGGATCGCGGCATTCAGCGCGGTGACGATCTCGGCCGGCGTGCCCTTGGGCGCGAAGACCGAGTTCCACACCACCATTTCGACGCCCGGCATGCCGGCCTCGGCTGAGGTCGGCACGTTGGGCAGCACCGCCGAACGGCTGGGCGCCAGCACGGCGAGCGGCTTGACGGCGCCGGCCTGGACCTGCGCCATCAGGCTGGTCACCTGGTCGCAGAGATAGCCGATCTGGCCGGCCACCAGGTCCTGCAACGCAGGTCCCGTGCCGCGATAGGGCACCAACGTCGGCTGCACGCCCACCCGGTTGTTGAACAGCACGCAGGCGAGATGCGAGGTCGAGCCGACACCGGCATTGCCATTATTGACGCCCTGGGCATTGGCTTTGAGGTGGCCGGCGAAATCGGCGAGTGTGGTGCCCGGGCTCTGGTTCGAGGCGACCAGCATGATCGGCGCCGAGGCGACGATGCCGACAGGCTCGAAATCGGTCAGCGGGTCGAAGGCGAGCCGCGGATAGAGCGCCGGCGAGAAGCTCATGGTGCTCATCGGGCCCATCAGGATGGTGTAGCCGTCGGGCGCGGCGCGGGCGACGCGGGCCGCCCCGGTGGTGCCGGCGGCGCCCGCGACATTCTCGATCACCACCTGCTGGCCGAGCGTCTGCGACATGCGTTCGGCGACGATGCGCGCCACGATGTCGGTCGGCCCGCCCGGCGCGAAGGGCACCACCATCGTGATGGGGCGGGTGGGGAACGGTTGGGCGCGGCTCTCGACGGCTCCGGCCAGGACGGTGGTGAGGGCAGCGGCGAGCGCCAGCCTGATCATGCTCAAGGGATCCTCCCAATGATGACGCGGGCTTGACGCCCATCGGTTGCGCGAGCGTCGGGCCGGCCGGCGAGGGCGACCCGTCGTCGCGATTGGCGAGGACGATAGTCAGGCGGGGCGGGGAGCGTCAATCAAGTATGTAACTGGTGAGTGGGTAAGAGGGGCGAGGAAGGAGCGTTGGGGCGGTTTTGTCGCAGGGGGCGATTACGTTCCCTGCATCCCCCGACTAAACTAGCTTCCAATCGCCGCCCGTGCCTTCCCGTCATGCCCCGGTATTGCGGGCATTACGCGCATTACGGTGAGAGTGCATTTTATTGACTGTGGTCGCTCGTGGCCCTTGCCTTGCCGAGATGCCTCGTCACGGTCGTCGCTCTGCGAGCGAGGATGCCGGGGTCACCACGAGATTTGAAGGCCTTACCGGTGTGGTCTCGGCTGACGCGAAAGTGGCTGGCAACCCCGCCACCGGAACGCCCCTTCGCGCCGGCCGCTGCCGCCCGCGCGTGGGCGCCTGCACCGCCGGCGCCGGCGGAATGATCGCCGCCAGCCGTCCGATCACCGGATTGGGCGTGTGATCCAGCGCCGCGCCCGATGCCGCGTCGACGCCCATGCCGATGAGGCCGCCGAGCAGGAGGTTGCCGGCGAAGCTGGTGCCGCCTTCGCGCGAGACGGTGGTCTTGACGTCGACGACCTGAGGCTGGAAGCCCTCGCGGGTGAAGGTCGCCTGGAATTCCTTGTTGCGGTCCATCGGTAGAGAGCAGGGGGCGGTGCAGGTGTGGCCGAGCGAGGTGGTGACCACGGCGCCGCTCGGTTCGCTGGTGAAATGGACCTGGTTGGTGGTGCCGCGGATGGCGGTCGCACAGCCGCCAAGCATCGTCGCGGCGAACGCGACGGCCAGAAGTTTACGCATACTCAATTCCCCCCGAGCGTGCGCCTTTCGCGCTCCGCTACCGGAAGGTTAGCAAAGAATGAAGGGGGTGCGTCAAGGAGAAACGGGCGGAGCGGGTGATAGGAATTGTAGTCATGGGACAGGTCTTAAGATGTTTTGTCGCTTCCATTGCTGGCGCCGGCGGGTTGCGCGTCGTTCGGCGGGCTTACGCCGCTCATCCGCCGGCTTATAGCATCCAGCGAACGCGAGATGCGTTCGCACTCGCTATGCGCCGGCAGCCCCTTCCTCTGGGAGAGCATTGGTCGGGTTGCGCGTTTTGGGGCGCAGGATTTTCCTCTGGGCCGGGCCCGGACGCCGCAGCCTTCATGCACTGGCGAACTTTGCCCGGCGTCCCCCAATAGAGAAAGGCCCGCTCCCTGGCGGGAGCGGGCAAGTGCGGGAGGAGGAAGCGCCATGCACGAGCTCCGGCCAGGGGCACCCGGCGGGAGATGGAGGGGCCGGCGGGGGAGGCTGGGCCCATCCGAAGTAGAGTGATGGTAACAAAGGGGCCGGCGGCGGCTGTGCGCTTGCGCACAGGATGGTGAGAAGAGGCCGGCATGGGACCGACAGGACGATGAGGCCGCGTGACGCCCTCCCTCGGCGCGACGGGATCTAACGCACCTCGCCCGGCGCCACCCAGAAGGTCCTGCCGTCATGGGTCACCTTGACGGCGCGGTCGGGCCCATTTTCGGTGAAGCTGACGCGGGTGCCGGCGGCGACCGGCTGGCAGCGGACATAGAGGAAGCTGCGCGCCTCGGCGGTTTCGGCTTCGGTGACCGTCTCGCCCGCGGCGAGGCGCGTGCTGCGCCAGGCGATCATCTGCGCCACCGGCTGGGCAGTGGGGCAGCCATGGACGCCGGCGGCGATCACGCCCTGGCGCTCCTGGGCCAAGCCTAAGGACCCTGACAGGGCCAGCAGGCCAAGGGCCGCGATCACTGGTTTTCTCATCGATGTCGTCATGTCCGTTCCATTGCTTGCTGATCCCGCCGCGTGTTGCGCCGCCGAATTTTGAGGCGGCGCGAGGGCGGGCGCGCTCTATGCATGGCCAAAACCGCGCAAAGATGACGTAACGTCATGCGCTATGTTTCCGGATCGAAACAAGCGCTCTCCGGCGGCGCCCGGCGGGCATCGTGGCGGCAGCGGCGGGCTCTCCCTTAGGGTCACTGCTGACTGGCGGGCCGGGCGCCAGCGGTTATGGTCCGGGCGGGTGGTCGGGTTCCCAAAAAAAGGCTCCAGATCCAGTCACGCGTCGCGGCGGCGTGCCGAAGCGGTTTCAGTTGATCGAGAGCAAGCGCCTGCCATGACCGACAAGTCGATTATCGGACTGTCACGCCTGATGGCGTTGCAGCAGGCGGTGGACAGCATCGCCAACAATGTCGCCAACCAGGGCACGGTGGGGTTCAAGGCCGAGCGGCTCAATTTCCGGGAATATCTGTCGGCGGAAAAGGAAAGGCCGGATGAGGATTGGCCGGCGGTGCGCAGCTCGATGGTCGACGTCAGGAGTTTCACCGATTTTTCCAACGGCCCGCTGACCGCCACCGGCAATCCGCTGAATGCGGCCGTCGCCGGCGACGGCTTCTTCGCGGTCCAGACGCGGGGCGGCGAGCGCTACACACGCAATGGCGCATTCCAGGTCGATGCGACCGGGCGGCTGGTCACCAATGCGGGCGATCCCGTGCTGACGGCGAGCGGGCCGCTGACGCTGTCGCCGCAGGACCAGGCGCCGACGGTCAGCGCCGACGGCTCGATCGTCGCCTCGGGCAAGGTGGTCGGGCGGCTGCGCGTGGTGCGCTTCGCCGATCCGCGCGGCCTGTCGCCCGAGGGCGGCAACCTGTTCCGCGCTTCCGCGCCGCCGGAGGAGATCGGCCCCGGCGCGATCCGGCTGGTGCCGGGCAATCTCGAGACGGCCAATGTCAGCGGCGTGATGGAGATGAGCCGGCTGATGGAGGTGAGCAATGCCTATAAGCTCACCGCCGCCGTGGTGATGAAGGACGACGACAATAACGAGCTCGGGCGGCTCGCCGGCACCGAGTGAGGCCGGCGGCGCGGGATGGCAATTGCGGGGCAGGCTACGGCGCGCAGGGTTCGACCGGACGACCCTTTCGAGGGAGAGACGCCGGGAATCCGTGGATCTTGCGGCTTTTCCGGGGGGCCGGAGCAGGCAGGGGCGACTTCCGGCGCGAACGAGCCGGGCACGAAAGTGGGCCGCGTGCTAAGCTGCAGGGCCCGGCCGGGCTTCGGGTCCGGGCTCCAGTCAACGCGGGAGAAACGGCATGACGACAGTCGTCGGTACCCACGCGGTGGGCAATATGGAAACCTGGCTTGCCGGCGCCGAGAGCCGCAAGGCGGTGTTCGGTAATTTCTGCACGCGCTATCGCATCTTCAGGCATATGGACGCCAACAGGGTCTCGATCGTCTGGGAGAATGTCGATCTCGCCAAGATGAAGGCGCTGCTCGACACGCCCGAGGTCGCGGCGACCAAGGCCAGACATTCGGTGCTCGACCCGATCGACCTCTATATCGAGGTCGAAGGCGGCTGAGATTGGCGATGATGCCGGGCGCGACCCAGAAGGTGCGGCTGCCATAGGGGACCTTGACCGGGCGGTTCGGCCCGGCCGGGGTATAGGTGACGCGGAGGTCTTGCTCGACCGGCCCGTAGGGCACCAACGTCACCCCACGGCAAAGCAATTGCTTTGCCGGGGCCGAGCGCAGCGAGGGGAAGAGGGTCCAGGAGCCGGTGGGCCCCGCTTTGAGCACCCATATGCAAACGGTTTCACGGCTTTGCGGGATGAGCACTGCAACTCCTGGACCCCCTTCCCCTCGGCTTCGCCTCGGCCGGGGGTGACGTCGAGGGTCTTGCGCGAACCGTGTGCCGCAGGGCGCCCATACCCGCCGGCCTTGCGACCGGCGGCCGTGCCTTCGTCACGCCCCGGATTTCAGCTGCGCCGGGTCGATCGGCAGGGTGCGGATGCGCTTGCCGGTGGCGGCGAAGATGGCATTGGTCACCGCCGGGCTGACCGCTGCGGTTGCCACCTCGCCAATGCCGCCGGGGGCTTCGGCGCTGCGCACCAGGTGGGTCTCGACCACAGGCACCTCGTCGATGCGCATCGGCAGGTAACTGTCGAAATTGCCCTGCTCGACCCGGCCGTCCTTCAGCGTGATGGCGCCGTGCAGCGCCGCGGTCAGGCCGAAAATGGCGCCGCCCTGCACCTGCGCCTCCACCGTGTCGGGATTGACCACCAGGCCGGCATCGACGGCGCAGGTGAGCCGGTGCACCCGCACCTGGCCATCGGCTGCGACCTCGACCTCGGCGGCCAGCGCGACATAGCTGCCGAAGGCGAATTGCACCGAAATGCCGCGGCCGCGCCGGGCCGGCAGCGGGCCGCCCCAGCCGGCCTTTTCGGCGGCGAGGTTCAGCACGGCGAGAGCCCGCGGATTGGCGCCGAGCAGCGCCCGGCGATAGGCGACCGGGTCCTGGGCCGCGGCGGCGGCCAGCTCGTCGATGAAGCTTTCCACCACGAAGACATTGTGGGTGGGACCGACCCCGCGCCACCAGGAGGTGGGAATACCCGGCGGTTCGACCCGGACATAATCGACATGGATGTTGGGGAAGGCATAGGGCGGCTCGGCCGCGCCCTCCACCGCGTCGGGGTCGAGGCCGTCCTTGAAGGCCGCCGGCACATAGCGCGCCATGATCGAGGAGCCGGCGACGCGGTGGGTCCAGGCCACCGGCTTGCCCGCGCTATCGAGGCCCGCCGCCAGCCGGTCGTAATAATAGGGCCGATACATGTCGTGCTGGATGTCTTCCTCGCGGCTCCAGACCACTTTCACCGGGCCCTGCACCTGCCTGGCGATCTTGACCGCCAGAATGGTGCCGTCGACATCCAGCCTTCGGCCGAAGCCGCCGCCCAGCAGGTGATTGTGCACCTTGATCTTGTCCTTGGGCAGGCCGGTGATCGCGGCGGCCGCCGCCACCGTGAAGGTCGGCACCTGCGTGCCCACCCAGATGTCGCAGCCGTCGGGCCGGACATGCACGGTGCAGTTCATCGGCTCCATCGTGGCATGGGCCAGGAAGGGCAGCTGATAGACCGCCTCGATGCGTTTGGCGGCGCCAGCCAGCGCCTTGGCCGCGTCGCCCTCGTTGCGCGCCACCGCGCCGGACTGGCGGGAAGCCTCGTCGAGCTGGCGCACGATATCGGCGCTGGAGACCTTGGCATGCGGGCCGTCGTCCCATTGGATATTGGCGGCGGCGAGGCCCTTCTTGGCCGCGCCCATATGGTCGGCGACGACAGCCACGGCCTCGTCGATCAGCACCACCTGGCGCACGCCCTTGACCGCGCGGGCGGCGGCCTGGTCCACCGTTTTCGGCTTGCCGCCGAACACCGGCGAGACGGCGATGGCCGCGACCGCCATGCCGGGCACCTTGACGTCGATGCCATAGACGGCGTCGCCGGTGACCTTTTCGGCAGCGTCCAGGCGCTTGGCCGGCGTGCCGATCAAGGTGAAGGTCTTCGGGTCCTTCAGCGCGGCATTGGCCGGCGCGGGCAGGGCGGCCGCGGCTTCCGCCAGTTCGCCGTAACCGAGATGGCGGGTGCCCGAGGCATCCGAGACGACGCCGTGGCGGGCCCGGCAGGTCGCGGGCTCGACGCCCCATTGTTTGGCGGCGGCGGCCACCAGCAGCGTGCGGGCATTGGCGCCGGCTTGGCGCAGCGGCGTCCAGAAGGCGCGGATCGAGGTCGAGCCGCCGGTCATCTGGGCGCCGAGCAGCGGATTGCCGTAGAGCTTGTCGTCGGGCGGGGCGTGTTCGAGCTCGACCTCGCCGAGATCGACCTCCAACTCCTCGGCCAGCAGCATGGCGAGCGCGGTATAGGTGCCCTGGCCCATTTCGACCATGGGCATGACCAGGGTGACGGTGCCCTGGTTGTCGATGCGGATGAAGGCACTGGGGGCAAAGCCGGGCGCGGCCTGCGCGTGGGCGGCGGTGAGGCTGGCGGGCAAGGCGAGCGCGACGATCAGGCCGGCGCCGGATTTCAGGATGTCGCGGCGGTCGAGACGAGGGGAGAGCGTGCTGGTCATGATCTCATCTCCCTCAGGCGGCCGCCTGGTGAATGGCGGCGCGGATGCGCTGATAGGTGCCGCAGCGGCAGACATTGCCGGTCATGGCGGCGTCGATATCGGCGTCGGTGGGTTTCGGCGTCTCGGCGAGCAGGGCCGCCGCCGACATCAGCTGGCCGGACTGGCAGTAGCCGCATTGCACCACTTCGAGGTCGAGCCAGGCTTGCTGCAGGGCCTTGCCCTTGGGCGTCTCGCTCAAGGCCTCGATAGTGGTGACCTTGGCGCTGCCGAGGCTCTCGACCGGGGTGACGCAGGAGCGGGTCGCGACGCCGTCGACATGCACGGTGCAGGCGCCGCAGAGCGCCGCGCCGCAGCCGAATTTGGTGCCGGTCAGCCCGATGACGTCGCGCAGCACCCAAAGCAAAGGCGTGTCGCCGTCGACATCGACGCTATGGGCGGTTCCATTGATGGTGAGGGTGAAAGCCATGGCTGCCTCGTGGGGCTTCGGGAGATTGGAAGCGCTCCAACATAGGGCGACGACCGCGCGATGGCAGCCGGCGTGGGGCCGTGCTCGCGAAGAGTTGTAGGGGAGGGGTGAGGGGGTGACGCGCGTGTTCTGTCTTCACCTCCCCCCGGCGGGGGGAGGTCGCCGCGTAGCGGCGGGAGAGGGGGGACTTGACGTTTCCGAACAAGGCCTTGCGGGTTTCGCATGGGCCATTTTCGGCGAGCGCCTCGCCCCCTCTCCCGGGCTTCGCCCGATCTCTCCCCGCCGGGGAGAGGTGAAGGCGAGGTGGTTCGCGTGCAAGATTTCGACGGCTCGGGGCCGTCGCCCCTATTTCGGCCCGTTGGCCAGCCGCCGTTCCCAGGCATAGGCGTGCTCGACGATCTCGCCGAGGTCTTCGTGCGCCGGTACCCAGGCGAGCGTCGCCTTGACGCGCGAGGGGTCGGCGACCACGGCGGCGGCATCGCCCGGCCGGCGCGGCGCGTAATCGGTGCGGAATTCGACGCGGGTGACCTTGCGCACCGTGTCGATCACCTCCTGCACCGAATAGCCCCGGCCATAACCGCAATTGGCGACCATGCTGGCGCCGCCGGCGCGCAGGTAGGCGAGGGCCGCGGAATGGGCGCGGACGAGATCGGTGACGTGAATATAGTCGCGCACGCAGGTGCCGTCGGGCGTCGGGTAATCGGTGCCGAAGACGTCCATCTTCTGGCGCAGGCCGAGCGCGGTCTGTACCGCCACCTTGATCAGATGGGTGGCATTGGGCGTCGACTGGCCGGTGCGCCCCTGCGGATCGGCGCCGGCGACGTTGAAATAGCGCAGCACGACATAGGTCAGGTCATGGGCGGCGGCGGCGTCGCGCAGCATCCATTCGGTGACCAGCTTCGAGGTGCCGTAGGGGCTTTCCGGCCGGGTCGCCGCGTCCTCGTTGACAGGCATCACCTCGGGCGTGCCGTAGACCGCGGCGGTCGAGGAAAAGATGAAGTTCTTCACGCCGGTGGCGACGGCCGCGGCCATCACCGCGCGGGTCTTGACGGTGTTGGCGAGGTAATAGCCGAGCGGATCCGACACCGAATCCGGCACGACGATGCGCGCGGCGAAATGGATGATGGCGTCGGCGCCGTGCTGGCGAATGACCCGTTCGACGAAATCCTGGTCGCCCATGTCGCCGACCACGAGCGTGGCACGCCTGTCGACCGCCCAGGCGAAACCGGTGGAGAGATTGTCGAGGACGATGACCGGCTCGCCGGCATCAAGCAGTTCGAGGACCATGTGGCTGCCGATATAGCCGGCGCCGCCCGTGACGAGCACTGTCATGCATATCTCTCCATTGGGCGCGGACCCATGCCATTTGGTCGCATCTTCTTCACGCGAGCCGGTGGCCACTCGCTTGAAAATGCTCCCGCCGCACGCGACGACCCTCACCCGATAGCCGGGAGAGGTCAAGAAACCGCTAGGAGACTTTGTTGCATCGCCGCGAATGGCTGGTGCCCGGTCAGGGGCATGGCCTCGGGACTGGCGCCGCGGCCGACCGAGACATAGCGCAGGCCCGCCCGTTCGGCGGCTCGCGGATCGAACAGGTTGCGCAGGTCGACCATGAGGGGCGTCTTGAGCGCGGCGCGCAACTGGCCGAGGTCGAGCGCGCGGAATTCGGCCCATTCGGTGATCAGCACGACGAGGTCGGCATCGCGCGCGGCGGCAAGCGCGCTTTCCGCCATCTGCACGCCCGGTAGCAGCGGCGCGGCTTGCGTCATGCCGGCCGGGTCATAGGCCCTGATGACGGCGCCGGCCTTGATCAGCCGCGGCAGGATGACGAGAGAAGCCGCCGAGCGCATGTCGTCGGTGTCGGGCTTGAAGGTGAGGCCGAGCACCGCGATGGTCTTTGCCTGAACCGAGCCGCCGGCGGCGCGGATGATCTTGCGTACCATCTCGCCCTTGCGGGCATCGTTGACGGCCACCGCGGTTTCGACCGAGCGCAGCGGCATGCCATGATCCTGCGCTGTTTTCATCAGCGCCAGCATGTCCTTCGGGAAACACGAGCCGCCGAAACCCGGACCGGCTTTCAGGAACTTCGCGCCGATGCGGCTGTCGAGGCCGATGCCGCGCGAGACATGCTCGACATCGGCGCCGACCTCCTCGCAGAGATTGGCGATCTCGTTGATATAGGTGATCTTCAGCGCCAGGAAGCAATTGGCGGCATATTTGATCAGTTCGGCGGTGCGCCGGTTGACCGTGACCAGCGGCGTGCCTGAAGCCGTCAGGGGGGCGTAGAGTTCGGCCATCAGGGCGAGCGCCGGCTCGTCCTCGCCGCCGACGACGATCCGGTCGGGCCGCAGAAAATCGGCAATGGCGACGCCCTCGCGCAGGAATTCCGGATTGGAGATGACGGCGAAGCAAGCCTCCGGCGCGATGTCGCGGATGATCGCCTCGACCTCGTCGCCGGTTCCGACCGGCACGGTGGACTTGGTGACGACGAGCGTGAAGTGGGCGAGGGCCCGGGCGATTTCGGCCGAGACCGCGTAGACGCTGGAAAGGTCGGCATGGCCGTCGTCGGCGCGCGGCGGCGTGCCGACGCAGATGAACACGGCTGCGGATGTGGCGACGGCGGGCGCGAGGTCGGTGGTGAAGACGAGGCGCCCGGCCGCCACCGTCTCGGCGACCAGGTCTTCCAGGCCGGCTTCGTAGATCGGCATGATGCCGCGTGTCAGCGCCGCGATCTTCGGCCCATCGCGGTCGACCACGGTGACCGCGTGGCCTGACCCGGCGAGGCAGGCCCCGGTGACCAGACCGACATAACCGGCCCCGACAATGGTGATCTTCATGGCATCCGACCCCGGCGCTGGCAGCGGCTTCGGGACGGGCTGGCGAGTCGGCCCGAAGGCTGGTCGGATGTCAGTGCCAGCAAGCCATGACAGGGGGACGACAGGGGAAATAGCTCCGGTCAGGGCGCGCGCTGGAAACACCGACGTCGCCCCCAGCGAGCGGAGCGAGGGAAGGGGGCCCAGGGCCGCCTCACCGCGCCCTCGGCATGTGTCCAGGTGATTTCGCGGTGTCGAGGGAGGGGCTCTGCAACCCCTGGATCCCCTTCCCCTCGGCTTCGCCTCGGCCGGGGATGACGTCGGAGAATGGGGGCCGAGGGCAGCGTGAACATCGAAGGACGCTTATGCGCCTTGCCCTCCGCGCCCTTCAGCCCCTCCCGCCGGCCACCCGCTTCGGCTCGGCGGTGCTGCGCTCGCCGAGGCAGCGCATGGCGATGTCGAGGCTGGCGAGACCGTCGGCGCCGCCGACGACGGGTGCGGACTGGCTCTTCACGGCATCGACGAAGGCGACCAGTTCGGCGCGCAGCGGCTCGGCATAAGCGACCGACAGATGGCGCATCGAATAGCTGCCGTCGGGCTTGTAGTCGAAACACTCGGTGACCTGGCGGGTGATCAGGTCGCCGGTGATGTATTTGTTGCGGGTGGCGACATGCACGGTGCGCGCCTTGAACGGCGTCAGCCAGTTGGTGTTGATATGGGCGAGCACGCCCGACACCGTGCGGAACTGCAACAGCGCGATATCCTCGCGTGCGGCATGGATCGAATTGGTCTGCGGCTGGATCTCGGCGATCTCCGAGCCGGTGAACCAGCGGATCAGGTCGATGTCGTGGACCGCGAGGTCGATGACCACGCCGATGTCGGACATGCGCGGCGGGAACGGCCCGACCCGGGTGATCTGGATCGACAGGATCTCCTCGTCGGCGACCGCCTGCTTGATCGACTGGACCGCCGGATTGAAGCGCTCGACATGGCCGACCATCAAGGTGACGCCGGCCTTGGCCGCGGCATCGATGATGCGGCTGCCCTCCTCGACCGACTGGGCGATCGGCTTTTCGACCAGCACATGGATGCCGCGGGCGATGGCTTGGAGCGCGATCGGCGTGTGCAGCTGGGTCGGCGCGGCGATGGTCAGGGCATCGATGCCGGCGTCGAGCAGGGCGTCCAGCGTCGCGAAACCGCCGCAGCCGAGCCGGCTGGTGACGAATTCGACCTGTTCGGCATCGGGATCGGCGACGCCGACCAGGCTGACGCCGGCGAGTTCCGAAAAGACCCGGGCGTGGTTCTTGCCCATCACGCCGCAGCCGATAACGCCTACGCGCAGGGGGGCCCCGCCGTCCTGGATCCTGGTCATGCTGGTCTTATCCTTAAAACGCGCTGCGCCGGGCAAAGGCCGCGGGCGCCCTCCCTATACAGTTTCCGGCGGCGCCCGCGCAAATGGCCCGCCATCACGCTCGGTTACCGATTGCATCGCGCAGATACAAAAGAGCTGGTGGTGATTGAATTGCGGAGCAGTTGGTCGCCGTCCGAAGCTGACGTCGGCGCGCTTGGTCCTCGGGACACATCCGAGTTCGGCATCACCGCCGGCGCCGTCTTGGCCGTGACAAGCACGGCCAAGACGAAGCGAAAACCGCCGTGTCATGAACCGATCGCCAGTGCTTCCCTCTGTGCGGGATCGCAACCCGCCGCAGGACGGCCAGGCGATCTGCAATGCCGTCAAAGCGCTTCGGCGTTGGACAGGCGCCCGCCCGTTCCTTAAACACGTCGCCAACGGTATCGAGGGAGGCGGTCATGCCCGTTCTGGCGGATCTCAAGATCAAATTATACACCGACGGGGCGGAGAAGGCCTCGATCCTGGAAATGGTGCAAAAGCCGTGGATCCAGGGCTTCACCACCAATCCCTCGCTCTTGAAAAAGGCCGGCGTGGTCGATTACGCCGCCTATGCCAAGGACCTGGTCGCGGCGGTGCCCGACCATCACATCTCCTTCGAGGTGTTTTCCGACGACCTCAAGGAGATGGAAGCGCAGGCGCGCGTCATCGCGACCTGGGGCCGCAACGTCTATGTCAAGTTGCCGGTGACCAATACGGCCGGCGAGCCGCTCTACGACCTCATTCACAAGCTGTCGCGCGAGGGCGTGAAGATCAATTTCACCGCGCTTTACACCGAAGCCCAGATCAAGGCCTCGGTCGATGCGCTGCGCGGCGGCGCGCCGTCGATCATCTCGGTCTTCGCCGGACGCCTCGGCGACGCCGGCCACGACTATATGCCGGTCATGAAATACGCGGTGGGTCTGGCGCGCGGCACCGACACGATCGAGGTGATCTGGGCCTCCACCCGCGAGGTCTGGAACGTCGTCGAGGCCGACCGCATCGGCTGCCATATAATTACCGCGCCGGCGGATATCCTGAAGAAGCTCGAAGGCCTCGGACGGGCGGCGGAAGCCATCTCGCTCGACACGGTCAAGGGCTTCCGCACCGACGCGCTGGCGGCGGGCCTGACGCTGAAAGTCTAAAGTCTTGCACAAAGGTGAGCCGTCCTTCGAGGCTCGCTGCGCTCGCACCTCAGGATGAGGGAGGAAAGTGAGCTGCATCAGTGGTGCTCATGAAGCGTGGCCCGTGTCGCGCGTTTGGCACCGTCATTGCTGCAATTCCCCACATTCCTCATCCTGAGGCGTGAGCGCAGCGAGCCTCGAAGGACGGCCAACCTCGATGCCATACGCCTCGATCCGAAACGCACACTCTCCAACCCGCCGGAACCTTCGTTGATCAAGAGCATCTTCTCGGTTTCGGCGCTGACGCTGGTCAGCCGCATCATCGGCTTCGTGCGCGATGTGATGCTGGCCAGCGTGCTGGGCGCCGGCACGGTGTCGGACGCCTTCAACGTGGCGTTCCGGATCCCCAACCATTTCCGCACGATCTTCGCCGAAGGCGCGTTCAACGCCGCCTTCGTGCCGGCCTTCGCCAAGGTGGCGGCGCAGCGTGGCCATGACGCGGCGCTGGTCTTCGCGGACCGGATCTTCGCCTATCTGATGATCGTGCAGCTGGTGCTGCTGATGGCGGCGCTGATTTTCATGCCGGCGGTTGTGTCGCTGCTGGCGCCCGGCTTCACCGGCGACGGCGCCCGCTTCGGGCTCGCCGTCGAACTCACCCGCATCACCTTTCCCTATCTCGCCTTCATCTCGCTGGTGGTGCTGGTCGGCGGCGTGCTGAACTCGGTCGGCCGCTTCGCGGCGCCCGCGGCCACCGCCATCCTGCTCAATCTCGCGATGATCGTGGCGCTGCTGCTCTCGGGCTATTTCCCGACCGCCGGCCATGCGGTCGCCTGGGGCGTGCTGGTCTCCGGCGTGCTGCAATTCGTGCTGGTGGCGGCGGACGCGCTGCGCGCCAATGTCATGCTGGAATTCCGGCTGCCCAAGGTGACGCCCGAGGTGAAGCAGTTCTGGACGACCTTCCTGCCGGCCGCCGCCGGTTCGGCCGGCAGCCAGATCGCTGTTTTCGCCGACACCATCATCGCGAGCTTCCTGGTCGATGGCGCCATCACCTGGCTCTATTTCGCCGATCGGATGAACCAGCTGCCGGTGGGCGTCATCGCGGTCGCCGTCGGCACCGTGCTCCTGTCGGAGATGAGCCGGCGGATCGCCGCCGGCGACGAGACCGGCGCCCGCCACGCCCAGATGCGCGCCATCGAGCTCACCCTGGTATTCACCTTGCCGGCGGTCGCGGCCTTCATGATCCTGCCGGAGACCTTGATGGGCGCGCTGTTCGTGCACGGCAAGTTTACCGCGGCCGATGCCCTGCAATCGGCCCGCGCGCTCTCGGCCTATGCCTTCGGGCTCGCCGCCTTCGTGCTGATCCGCACCTTCACGGTGACCTTCCATTCGCGCGGCGACACCCGCACGCCCGTGATCGCCATGGTCATCGCGGTCTTGCTCAATATCGGCCTGAAGATCGTGCTGATGCGGCCGCTCGGCCATGTCGGCCTGGCCTTCGCCACCGGTGTCGGCGCCTGGATGAACCTGATCCTGCTCGGCTGGTTCGCCAGGCGGCAGGGCTTGATGGCGCTGGACGAAAGAGCCAAGCGCGTGCTGCCGCGGCTGTTCATCGCCTTCGTCGTGCTCTGCGCGACGCTGGTGCTCGGCGCTCAGGGGATGAGGGCCCTGATCGGCAGCGGGGCGGGGGCTGACCGCATCGCCCTCATCGTGCTGATGGCGCTCGGCGCGGTCGCTTACGGCGGCGCGCTGATCGCGCTGTTCGGCCGCGAGTTCATCCCCGAGCTGAAGCGGTTGCGGAGGGGCGTGGGGGCGAGCGAAGGGTAGGGAATCAGCCCTCTCTCTCCAGGAGAGGGCTGATTCGTCAGCGTTTTTTTGCTCCGCCCTGTTCCTGCCGCTTCCTTTCCGTCGGCGTGACACTGGCATAGGCGATGGTGCCGCCGCGCAGATAGGTCACCTCGACGGGACGGCCGATGCGGGCCGAGACCATCAGCCGGATCACGTCGTCGGCGCCGGTCACCGGCGTGCCGTCGATGAGCAGCATGACGTCGCCCTCGCGCAGGCCCGCGCTCGCCGCCGGGCCGTCATTGTCGACGGAAGCGATGCGCGCGCCGCTCTCGGCGCCGAGATTGAGCGCCAGCACGACACGGCGCGGGATCTGCACCTGCTGGGCGCCGATGCCGAGATAGGCGCGCCGGACATGGCCATGGCGGATCAATTCGCCGAGCACGACCTGGGCGGTGTTCGAGGCGACCGCGAAACAGATGCCCTGGGCGCCCATGATGACGGCGGTGTTGATACCGATCACCTCGCCCGAAGACGACACCAGCGGCCCGCCGGAATTGCCCGGATTGAGCGCGGCGTCGGTCTGGATGACGTCGTCGATCAGCCGGCCGGTCTGGGCACGCAAGGAGCGGCCGAGCGCCGAGATGACGCCGGCGGTCACCGTCGATTCGAAGCCTAAGGGGTTGCCGATGGCGACCACCAGCTGGCCGCGCCTGAGCGCCTTGCTGTCGCCGAGCCTTGCGGCCGGCAGCAAGGCGGGATCGTCGACCCGGACCAGAGCGAGATCGGTATCGGGATCGTCGCCGACCAGGCGCGCCGACAATTCGCGGCCGTCCTGGGTCGCGACCTTGATGGCGCGGGCGCCGCCGGCGACGTGGCTGTTGGTCAGCAGGAGCCCGTCGGGCGAGATGATGACGCCCGAGCCGGTGCCGGGGCGCCGCAGATCGCGGCCGGTTACGGTCAGCTTGACCACGGCCGGGCCGACATCGTCGACCACGTTGATCACGGCATTGGAATAGGCATCGAGCAAAGCTCCGTCGCCGGCGGGCGCGGAGGGCGGCGATGAATGGGGCGGGCTATCGTCGTCGAGGACGAAGCGGGGAAGAAGATCGAGCATCGCGGTGATCCTGGGGGAGAAAAGCTCAGATAGGAAGGCGCGCCACCGAAAGCGAGGGGCGCCGCCCCGGCTGGGCTGGCGCGCTTGCTTTGCTCTTGAAGTAAAGCGCTGCCGCGACCATGGGCGGATGCTTGGGGACGACGGAGCTCCTGCCGCGCGCCATGCGGGGTCAACCGGGCTTGCCCGAGCCTGCCCCTGGGTCATATGCCGGTGTCGAGCAGGCATCAGCGAGGCGTGGGCATGCAAGTCGTCATGGAATTGATCGTTCAGGTGCTGTTGAACCTCGTCGCCGAAGTCCGCTATTTCTGGACGAGCCTGGCGCTGGCTCTCGTCGTCGGCGTGGGGCTCGGCTTCTTCCTGGGGCCGACGACCGGCCTCGTCGCCGGCTTTATCACCTTCGTCGTCAGCCTGATCGGCCGCAACCTGCTGGCGAGATCACGAAGCTAGGGCCCTGGATCGCCGAGGCCTGCGGTCGCGACGAGGCCTGAGAATCCTCGGCGCGCGCGCTCAGGCCTGGCCGGGCCCTGCCTCCGGGCGCGACGCCGCCTGCCGCTGCATTGCGCGGTTGCGTCAGGCGGGCCTTGCGCAATGCTGCACCGCCGTACCATCCTGGAGACCACTCTCCCGGAGCTTATTCATGACGCCGACGAAATTCGGAATGGGACAGGCGCTGACCCGCCTCGAGGATGCGCCGCTCCTGAAGGGCGAGGGGCGTTACGTCGCCGACCTCGTGCCCGAGGGCGCCTTGGTCGGTTATGTCGTGCGTGCACCTTATGCCTTCGCCGATTTCGTCATCACGGATACCTCGGCCGCGCGTGCCATGAAGGGCGTGAAGGCCATCTTCACCGCCGAAGATCTGACCGGCATCGGCCTCTTGCCCTGCATGTCGGTCGTGCCGACCAAGAGCGGCAAGCCGATCGTCACGCCGCCCTGGGAGGTGCTCTGCTCGAAGACGGTGCGCCATGGCGGCGACGGCATCGCCTTCGTGGTCGCCGATACGCTCGAGCGGGCCAAGGACGCGGCCGAGGCGATCCAGGTCGACTATACGCCGCGGACGCCGGCGATCGACGCGGTCGACGCCCTGAAGCCGGGAGCGCCGCTGGTCTGGCCGGATATTCCGGGCAATCGCGCGGCCGAAGTGGTGCTCGGCGATGAGGCGGCGACGGAGAAGGCCTTCGCCAAGGCGGCGCGGACCGTTAGCCTCACCGTGGTCAACAACCGGCTGATCACCAATTACATGGAGACGCGCGGCTGCCTGGTCGAATATGACGCCAAGGAGAAGAGCTATACGCTGACCATGGGCAGCCAGGGTTCGCATGGCGTCCGCAATATCCTGGCCGAGAAGATCTTCAACATTCCGAAGGAGCGGATCCGCGTCATCACGCCGGATGTCGGCGGCGGCTTCGGCACCAAGACCTTCATGTTCCGCGAATATCCCTTGTGCATGCTGGCGGCGCAGAAGCTGAAAAAGCCGATCGCCTGGGTGCAGGACCGCGCCGAGCATTTCATGGCCTGCTCGCAGGGCCGCGACAATGTTTCCACCGCCACCGCGGCGCTCGACAAGCGCGGCCGGATCCTCGCGGTGAAGGTCGATACGGTCGCCGACATGGGCGCCTATCTCTCGCAATATTCGACCTTCATCCCCTATGTCGGGGCGCTGATGCTGGCCGGCGTCTATGCCATTCCGGCCATGTATGTCCACCTGACCTATGCCTATACCAATACCGTGCCGGTGGATGCCTATCGCGGCGCCGGCCGGCCCGAGGCGGCCTATCTGATCGAGCGGCTGATGGACCGCATCGCGCTGGAGACCGGCCTGACGCCGGCCGAGGTGCGCCGGCGCAACTTCATCCGGCCCGACCAGTTCCCGTGGAAGACGCCGGTGGGCCGCACCTATGATTCCGGCGAGTTCGACGGCCACATGACCCGCGCCATGGAGGTGGCCGGCTGGGACACGATCAAGGACCGGGTGAAGGCCTCGAAAAAGGCCGGCAAGGTGCGCGGCATCGGCATGGCCACCTATATCGAGGCCTGCGGCGGCGGAAACCCGGAAAATGCCTGGCTAACCCTGGAAAAGGACGGCGGCGTGACGCTGCTGATCGGCACCCAGTCGAACGGCCAGGGCCACAAGACCGCCTATGCCCAGGTCGCCTCGCAGCATCTCGACATTCCGATCGACCGGATCACCGTGATCCAGGGCGACACCGCGCTGATCCCGACCGGTACCGGCACAGGCGGCTCGCGCTCGCTGCCGGTCGGCGGCGCCGCCGTCGATCTCGGCGCGCGCAAGCTCGTCGACGTCATCAAGGAACTGGCGGCGGCCGAGATGGAGGTCGGCACCGGCGACCTGGAGATCTCAGGCGGCGAGGTGCGTGTCGTCGGCACCGACAAGGTGCTGTCCTACGAGACAATCGCCAACCTGCCCGGTGTCGCCGACAAGCTGAAGACGCACGGCACCTGGACGCCGCCGGAACCGACCTTTCCGAACGGCACCCATATCGCCGAGGTCGAGATCGATCCGGATACCGGGGTGACCGAGATCACGGCCTATACGGTGGTCGACGATTTCGGCGTGACCATCAATCCGACCATGCTGGCCGGCCAGGTCCATGGCGGCATCGTCCAGGGCATCGGCCAGGCGCTGCTGGAGCGCACGGTCTATGACAAGGAGAGCGGCCAGCTGCTCACCGCCTCGTTCATGGACTATGCCATGCCGCGTGCCGACCATATTCCGAACTTCCACTTCGAGACGCGCAATGTACCCTGCGTGACCAATCTGCTCGGGGTGAAGGGCGCGGGCGAGGCCGGCACCATCGGCGCCTGTCCGTCGGTCATGAACGCCGTGGTCGACGCGCTCTGGCGCGCCTATGGCATCAAGGAAATCGATATGCCGGCGACCCCGCAGCTGGTCTGGGCGGCGATCCAGGAAGCGACGGCCGGCAAGAAGGTGGCCTGAGGCCGAGGCGTCAGGATGAAGGCAAGAGCCGCGGACCGAGGGGTTCGCGGCGGCATGCGCTCCGTGCGGTAGATGGTTCGCACGAGAACCTCTACGTCACCCCCGGCCGAGGCGAAGCCGAGGGGAAGGGGGGCCAGGAGTTGCGGAGCTCCTCCTTCAAAGCCGCGGAACCACCTGAACCGATGCGCTCGTAGCACAGCCCGTCGACCCCTGGACCCCCTTCCCCTCGGCTTCGCCTCGGCCGGGGGTGACGTAGAGACCATGCCGGCGGGGCCGTGCTGGCTGTTCCGCCAGCGGCCTTGACGTTAATTCCAGGATGCGGGAGAAGATATCTCGTATAGTAGAATGACGGCAGGGCAAGGTGGCGGCGATGGATGTGACGCAGGTTGCCGCCGCCTTGCTGAGCGCGATGCTGCACGCCGGCTGGAACGCCGCGGTGAAAGCCAGTCGCGATCCGGCCCGCGCCATGACCGCGCAAATGCTGCTGAGCGCGGCTTTCGTCGTGCCGGGGCTGCTCTGGTCCGGCCTGCCGGCCAGTGCCGCCTGGCCCTGGATCGCGGCCTCCACCGTCATGAACATCCTCACCGTGTCGGCGCTGCTCAGGGCCTATGAGCTCGGCGGTTTCGGCATCGTCTATCCGATCGTCCGCGCGGTGGCGGTGCTGGTGGTGGTGCCGCTGGCGGCCGGATTTGCCGGCGACCGGCTGGGGCCGGCAGCACTTGCCGGCATCGTGGTCATGACCCTGGCTCTCGCCGCTCTCGCCTATGACGCGGCGCGCGACAGCGCGATCACCTGGCGGGCGCTCGCCTGGACGCTGGCCGCGGGCCTCGGCACCGGGGCCTATATCCTGTGCGACGCCCAAGGGGTGCGCGCGGCGGGATCGCCCTGGGCCTATGGCTTCACCGTCGCGCTGACCAATGCCGCGGCCATGTGCTGGCGGCGGCGGCGCTCCGGCGCGCCCTGGGCGCAGCTCGGCGGGCAGTGGTCGGTGGGTCTGCCGACCGCGCTCGCCGCCATGGCCTCCTACCTGCTCATTCTCTGGGTCTGGAGCGCGGCGCCGATCGCGCCGGCCTCGGCGCTGCGCGACACCAGCGCGATCTTCGCCATCCTGATCGCGGTGACATGGCTGAAGGAGCCGTTCACCCGCACCCGCATGGTGGCGGTGCTGCTGGCCGCAGCGGCCGTGCCACTGCTGCGCCTGGGTTGAGGCCGGCCCGCACGCGAGGCGCGGACCGGCCTTGTCTTCAGGGTTCAAGCGTTGCGCGAACGCACCGCGTCGACGCTCAACGGGCCGGGGCCGGCGAAGGTCAGGTAGAAGAACACGAAGCAATAAAGGATCGCCAGATTGCCGTTGTTCTGGATCGGATAGAACGAGCGCGGGTGATGGCCCATGAAATAGGCGAAGGCCATTTCGCCGGCCACGATGAAGGCGACCGGGCGGGTGAGCAGGCCGAGCACCAGCAGGATGCCGCCGACGATCTCGATGGCGCCGGCGAACCAGATCAACGAGAACAGCGCGGGCGCATTGGGCGAAGCCATGGGAAAGCCGATGAGCTTGACCAGGCCGTGCTGAAGGAACAACAGGCCGGCGATGATCCGGAGCAGGCTGAGCACGGTCGGCGCCCAGGAATTGAGGGTGGATGTCAGGCGGTCCATGGTTCTTCCCTGGTTTGGGTCTGGTTCAGCGGGATCTATCGCAAGTAACGACCGGTTGAGCTTATCCAGGCCGAATGCGAAAGCAACGCGATGCGGGCCCCAGCGGCCGGATCATCCACCGGCACGGCGCCGGCCAGGTCTCGGTCAAGCGGAAATAAAGAAAAACATCGCGCCGCAGGGCAATGCTGCGGAGAAAACGCTCCTCATGTAAGCGCGAACATGGTTGAAGGGGGTCTGCTCACAGATCGGCCGCCCCCTCGCCATGCCTGTCCTGTCCCGCGCCGTCACGGGAATCCTGCTCAAAGTCCTCTCGACCATGGCCTTCACCTGCATGTCGACGCTGGTGCGCGTCGCGGGCAAGGAGGTGCCCGTCGGCCAGGTGGTTTTCTTCCGGTCGTTTTTCGCCCTGGTGCCGCTGTTCATCATGCTGGCCTGGCGCCACGAGATCATGGACGCCTTCAAGGTCACCAGCGTCTCCTCGCACATCAAGCGCGGCGTCATCGGCGCCACCGGCATGTTCTCCGGCTTTGTCGGCCTGACCTTGCTGCCGCTCGCCGATTCCACCGCCATCAGTTACGCCGCGCCGCTGATGGTGGTGCCGCTAGCGGCGATCATCCTGGGCGAGCGCGTTCGCATCTATCGCTGGAGCGCGGTCGCCATCGGCTTCGTCGGCGTGGTGGTCATCCTCTGGCCGCATCTCGACGTGCGGGCGCTGCGCGCCATGGCCGACGGCCAGACGGTGGGCGCCATGTTCGCGCTCGGCGGCGCGGTCTGCGCGGCGTTTGCCACCATCCAGGTGCGCAAGCTGGTCAATACCGAATCGACCGCCGCCATCGTCTTCACCTTCATGATGCTCTGCGCCATCCTGGCGCTGCTGACCTGGCCCGCCGGCTACGTGCTGCCGATCGGCCAATGGATCGTGCCCGGCGTCTGGCAGGCGGTCATCCTGGTGGCGGTCGGCGTATTCGGCGGCATGGGCCAGATCCTCTTGACCATCAGCTATCGCCACGCCGACACCTCGCTGATCGCGCCGTTCGAATATTTCTCGATGATCTGGGCCATCGTCATCGGCTATTTCGTCTTCCGCGACGTGCCGAGCCTCTATGTGCTGACCGGCGGCGGCATCGTCGTCGCCTCCGGCATCTTCGTCATCTGGCGCGAGCAGCGCCTGGGGCTGGAACGCGCGCGGCAGAGGAAGGTCTCGACGCCGCAGGGGTAGGGGCGGGGGCGGGCATCTCAAAGGGAGCTGAATTCGCGACGCTTCGCGACCGCGCACCGGAACCGCCGCCTTTCAGGAGGGGCATTGGTACGTGTCACTGCTATCCCAGCAATGACCGGAACCGGTAAGTCTTTCTAGCGGTATCGAGGTAGCGTAAACAAGAATAATGAATGATTAACGAAAGACGCCATTGACAGCCGAAGCTGTCCCGTGACTGATTGCCGCAGTAAGCTCTCTGCAAGGATCCGTTGTGCTGAAAAGTGGGGGAGACTTCGGCCCGAGGTGGCGCGAAGGCGGGTCCGGCCACGTTGAAAGCAAGAATATTCTGAACTCCACGGGGCCTGCAGCGGCGGCACTGCGCCCTGCTATCCGTCCGCGCAGATCGCCAAGCCGGTCGTCGAGGCGCAAGAGCGTGGCACGTGGAAGTTGGTTGCTGCGGTTCCGCCGAGAACACAAAATATCTCACAAAATTCCACAAGTTTAAGTTGACGCGACATTGCTTCTCGCGCCACAGATGCGTCTATCAGGAGTGAAACATGCCCGGGCCGCAGCCCAAGCCAGCCAAGTCCAAGGCGCATAAGTCGCCCGGGAAAGGAATTCATAAGCCGCTCGAGGCTGTAACCAAAAAGGTGCAGGGACCGGAGGCCCGTGAGCCCGGAGCCGAGGAGGTCGCTGCCGCCAACAAGGCGGCCGAGCAACTCGGCGCCAACAAGACGATCTCGACCGTGCTCGGCGAAATCGTCTGGCTCATGACCCAATCCAAGGAGCATCGCGCCCTGCCGATTGCCGCGCTCGACACATTGGTCATGCCGGCGATCCTGATGCGCCGCTTCCGGTTGTTCTATCAAGGCGAAGCCCCTGCCGCCGCAGTCATCTACGCGACGTTGTCGGCGGACGCAGCGGCGCGGTTCGACGCGGATGGGGCGGGGGCGTTGAAACCGGATGATTGGATTTCAGGGGKGGTTGTGCGGGKGGTGGCGACGATTGCGCCGTTTGGGTTTGCAGAGAAATTCGAGGTCGAGACGAAGCAGACGCTTGGGGTCGTGTGATGGAGTGTCGTATTTGATATATGGTTGCTGATGTCAACTTCTTCAGAAGGAGGACGCGAGAGGTGAATTCTGCCAACAAATACCTAATTGTGATCTTGTTGGTCGCGGTTTTGTTTTTATTATTTATTGGAAGATACGTCTATATATATAACAATCACGCTTGCATAGGATCTTCCTGTCTCAGGCAGTTAAGTGTTGATGGAAAAACATTACATATTTCAAAAGACCAATGCATGTACCATGGTGAGTTCTTTTTTTTGACAGATTATCCGACATACGCGACCCCATACATACGAAATATATTTGTGCTTTATGTATCGATTTTCTGGGGGAAATATTAGTATATACAAGATATACGTCGCGATTATTACTATCTTTTGCCGGGTGATATAATTTTAATTGGCCCTACGGAGCGACACGACTATTGTCGGGTCGAGGTTGATCTAAAGTTGAGATAGTGGAGCGATGTCGTGGAGCCTCTACCTTTGCCTGTGTTGCTGCCTCTCGCGATTGGCGGGACAATTCTGGCCACCGCGGGGCTGTCAGCGGTTGCATACATGAAGCGCGTCGACGCGATTACGGATCAGGCGCGTATTACGCATGGATTGACGTTCGATCAGGCGAATTCGGTGGGGCATGCTTTTGCGAGTGCCGAAATTACGTCTACTGTTGGAGCAAATACGGCAAAGATATTGGGTGACGCGGAAGAAATATTTATGAAATGTAGTAGTGCGTGGGATACGTATAGAGATTTAAGTAATAATGAAATAGGTAGGCAGGTCGGTGAGTATTGGAGGCAAAATCCAAATTTATCGCAGGGGGAAATAATTAATATTATTGTCGGATTACGGTGACAGTGCGTTCGATCGTGAATCAATTGTCGGAAACTGCAGCCCGTTTGTGAGATAAAGGAGTTAGGGCGACAGGGGCGATCGGAGGTTGAATGCCCGACAAACCCAGGGTTCCCGCACGCAGTGTCCCGATTTCGCTCGAGCCGGCGGCAATGGCGCGGCTTGAAGCCGGCGAGGTGTCGGCAGGCGTTGCTCGCGATCTCGGCGTCAGCCGGAAAGCGCCTTGTGGCTCGCGGGCGCCGTGGGAGGCGGAAAGATCGGCGGCTGTAGCGCCGGGACCCGGGCAGGAGAGAAGCGGACCCGCCTCCGGCGTCTGCCGGCCACGCCGGATCACTCACGCCGCCGCGATCCTCGGCGTTTCGTCGACGTCGCAGGGATATTGGCCGCGCCTCTGGGCGGCGAGGGCGGGATCGAGCGTGAAGCTCAGCACAGGGTCGGCCGCCGAGGTTTCGCCGATCGGATCGCCGCCCGGCGCGAAGGCCAGGCTCGCGCCGCCGAAGACCTGGTCGCCGCCATCGACCCGGCCCGCGCGGTTCGAGCTGACGACATAGCTGCCGGAGACGAGGGCGGCCATGGCCGCCGCCATCCGCCAGTTCTTCGTGGTGGTGCCGGACGCCCGGGGCGCCACGATGAGATCGGCGCCGGCGCGGCCATAGGCGCGCGCCCGCTCGTTGAACATCAGCTCGGTGCACAGCAGAACGCCGACGCTGAGGCCCGCCAGCGTCGCCAGCTCGAAGCCGGGACGTCCGGCATGGAACCAGGCATCCTCGAACCAGCCGGGATGGGAGGGAAAGAAGTGCTTGTGGTGGAGGAAGCGATAGGTTCCCCCGGTCAGCGCGAAGGCTTCGTTGGCCAGCCGCTCGCCGGCCCAGACCGGGCGCGACGAGATCACCGTCGGCACGCCCAGCGCGGAGAGGGCGGCAAGGCCCGCTTCGTGCTCGCGAACGCTCCGCTCGGCGATGGCGGGGTCGAAATCGGGCGTGGTCCAGAGCCAGTCGCCGAAGGGCATTTCATTGGTGACGAGCACATCCGGCCCGACGGCGCGCAACTGCCGCGCGATCTCGGCGAAGGCCGGCGAGCCGGCGGAGAGCGAGGCGGGCCATTCGACATAGCTGATCTTCATGACAACTCCTGAGCGTCCTGTGCGGACTTGGAAAACGGGCCATGCCTCTCGCCGCCGAAGGCGTAAGGCGCGGGCTGGTCGGGCTGCCTGCGGAGGCGGCTCGGCGGTTCCGCGTGGAATTGCGCCCAGACCCGCCGCATCTGCCGGGTCGAGGCGAAGCCCGCCCGGTGCGCGACGCTCTCCAGGTCCAGGGTGCTGTGCCTGACGAGGTCGGCGGCCAGCACGACACGCACCTGGCCGACATAGCTCGGCACGCTCATGCCGGCATGTTCGTTGAACAGGCGCGAGAGATGTCGGGGGCTGGTTCCGGCGATCTCCGCGAGGTCTTCCACTGTCCAGTTCGCGGCCGGGTCGGCGGTCACCGCGTCCTGGGCGCGGTGCACCGCGCGGTGCATGTGGCTGCGCCCGGAAAACCAGGGCGAGGCCTGCGGGTCGCTGCCGCTGCGCCGGAGGTAGATCACCAGATGCCGGGCAATGTTCAGCGCGACGAGCGGATCGGTCAGCCGGCTGACGAGATGCAGCATGAGATCGACGCCGGCGGTCACCCCGGCGCTGGTCAGCCGGTTGCGGTCTTCGACGTAGAGCCGGTTCTCGATGACCCTGGCCGCGGGGGCGAGCCGGGCCAGTGCCGCGCAGTCGGTGTGATGGGTGGTGCAGGCATGGCCATCCAGCAGGCCGGCCCGGGCGGCGAAGAGCGAGCCCGAGCAGATGCAGACGAGCAGGTGACCCGGCCGGACGGACGCTTTCAGCCATCGCACGATGGCATCCTGTGCGCTTGCCGCGGAGGCTGCGACCGGCGCGTCACGGTCGGGCATCATGAGCGAGCTGACGTCGCCGGAGACGACCACGATCGCCGCATCGGGCAAGCTCTCCGGCAAGGGGTGCAGATCCGCGAGCGTCAGGCCGACCGAACTGACCAGCGAAGGGGTGGGCGCATGATAGCGAACCTCGAACCGAATGGCGGGCTGCTCGGCATTGGCCCGGCGCAACACTTCGGCCGGCCCGGCAATGTCGAGCAGCAGGGCGCCGGGCGGCAGGATGACGCAAACCGGAATCGTGCGGGGCTGCGCAGGGGTCACGGGCGGCCTCTGTTGCGATCGGACGAGGCGAGGCTAGAGGTCCGCGGGTTTGGAAAAAAGACCTGAGCCGGACCAGAAGCGGACAGATTGCGCCATCGCCTCATGCCGATTGCCGGGGCCGCGCGCGCCGACGCTGCCGGGCCGGATGGCCCGGCGGTCGCCGACACCGCCGCGGGCCGATCGGGCTTCCTGTGAGCCGTCGCGCAGCCTGGCGATGCGCGGCCTCACATCACGTCCCGGACCGGCGGCCTTCAGCCGCGCCGGTCCGGTTGACGAGAGAGCGCGCCACCGCGCGCTGTAATCTCCGGTAACGCCTGTTCAATTTCCTTTTTCGCGATTGCGCGTAAAAGGCCTCCCATCGCCCCGCAGAGGTAGGCCATGAAAGTTCCGTTTATCGACATTTTGCGCTTCGAGGCCGGTTTTTATGAAACCGTGACCGAAAAGACCGCGCAGCTCATCAAGAATGGCCATTTCGCCGGCGGGCCGGTGGTCGGCCAGTTCGAATCGGCGCTCAAGGCCTATACGCGATCGGCCCATGCGCTCGGCTGCGCCAATGGTACGGACGCGCTGCAACTGGCGCTGCGCGCCGCCGGCGTCGCCAAGAACGACAAGGTCGTCATTCCCGACATGACGTTCTGGGCGACCTTCGAGGCGGTGGTGAATGTCGGCGCCGTTCCCTGCACGCTGGATGTCTCGCGCGAAACGCTGCATCTGACCCTCGCTTCGGTCGAGCAGGCGCTGGAGACGTTCAAGCCGAAGGCGCTGCTGCTGGTTCACCTCTATGGCTGGGCCTGCCCGGATACTCTGGCGATCCGCCAGCTCTGCCGGGATCGCGGCGTGATCCTGATCGAGGACTGCGCGCAGTCCATGGGCACGGAGATCGGCGGCGAGAGCCTGATCGGCGGCGCCGCCATCGCCACCACCAGTTTCTATCCGGCCAAGGTGCTGGGGGCGAGCGGCGATGCCGGCGGGGGGTTCTTCCGGGGCGACAAAGCCGCGGGCGACTGCCGCATCCTGATCAATCACGGCCGCATCAGCCATTATGGCCACGGCATGATCGGCTGGAACTCGCGCCTCGGCGCCTATGAGGCGAATTTCCTGCTGGAATCGCTCGGCCATCTCGATGCCCGTCTGGCGAGCCGGCGCAAGGTGTGCGCGCAATATCGCGAGCGGATCCGGCTGCCCGGCCTCCGCTTCATCGCGCCGGCCGCCAATGTGCTGGAAAACGGCTATCTCTCGGTCGCGGTGATGGATCCCGAGAGCCGGCCGGCTTTCGAGGCATTCCTGAAGTCGAAGGAGATCGGCTACGGCGTCGTCTATCCCGGCGCGATGAGCGAGCAGCCGGGCGCCGCGGGCCATACCGGCGGCACGATCTCCCATGGGCATGCCCAGTGGATCGCGCGCTCCGTCATCAATCTCCCGTGCTTTGCCCATATGCGACAGGACGAGGTGGATTACGTGGTCGACACCGTCAATTCATACCGCTGAACGACCGATTGAGAACGCGTTTTCACGCGGCCGCATGCCGTCCGGACCGGGCTTGTCCCCGACATCCAAGGTTGGCTCGGTTTTGAAGTCGTAGGTCCCCGGGCCAAGCCCGGGGAAGACGAGTGGCGGCGAACCGGCCCTATGAACTTCGCTGAGGGTCGCCGAGCCAAAGGACGCGCGATACCGGGCGGCCCCGATCAGAAGGCCGGGCGCATGGGCTGCCAGCCGTAAGGCGTCTGAATGTAGTACTGGCCGCGGTTGTCCATCACGAAGGTGTTGCCGCTCGCATCGCGTTGCGGCACGCCCGGCTGGGTGTGCGGCAGGACGAATTGCTGGCCGTTGGGGGCGAGATAGGTCGAATTGCCCTGCAACTGGTTGCCGAATTCCTGGTTGTTGCGCTGGAAGCCGTTGGAATAGCCCATCTGGGCCTGGCCGCGGGCGGCTTCCGCGTCGCGCAGGCCCTGCATGCCCTGGCGCTGCTGCCCTTCGATCTGATTGCGCGAGTTCTGGAAATTCTGCATGCCCTGGGCGCTGAAGCGGCCGCGGGCGGCATATTCCAGCGCATATTGCTGCGGCGGCATCTGGCCGCCCTGCATGCGATATTGCTGGTACATCTGCTGGAAGTGCGGCAGCTGCATCACCTGCGCGACGATCTGCTGCTGCTGCTGCATCATCTGCGCATTCATCCGCGCGTTCATCTCGGCGTTCAGGGCATTGATATCCATGCCCTGGGCGGAGGCCGGCAGCGGCCGCAGCGCGACGACCATGGCGGCGGCGAGGAGCGAGGCGAGAAACGCCTGGCGATGACGCAAAGCCATGTCCTGTCTCCTCGTTACAATGGCTGGGCCACATGGCGCAGCCGGACGTGGGCGTCGCGTCGCGCGCAAGCCTTGCGGCAAGAGCCGCGACGCGTTTGCCAGGGCAGGATGAGCTCCGCGCAGACTATCGCCTACCCCCCGTTTGGAGGGGGACGGGGCCTTTCAGGGGTACTCCGGGCGGCGATGGACGGGCGTCCAGCCACGGGCACGGGTGCCGGGTGCGGCGACCGATGCGGCTCGGCGCCAGGCCCTCGACCAACACGGCGCTGGCCTCGATCGGTGCCGAGCCGAGGCTTTCGGGTGGCATGCGGCTGTCGACCGTGATCGACGGCGAACTCGGCGATCACTATCGCTCGATCCGCGCCAATGCCGGGCTGCGTTACAGCAGGTAAGGGCGAGGGCGCCGACGGGGCGAAAAGTTCAGCGCAAACCCTATCCCACGCCTTCGTGGGCGAGGGTTGATCGCGGTGAGCTCTTTCCCCCGTGCGGCCACTCGATCCGCTCAGAACGCCTTGAAGGTGATGATGGTGTGGGTGTCCTGGATGCCCGGGATGACCTGCACCTTCTCGTTGACGAAATGGCCGATATCGATCTCGCGCTCGACGTAAAATTTGACCAGCAGGTCGAAATTGCCGGCGGTCGAATAGATTTCCGAGGCGATCTCGCGGTCGGCGAGCTGGGCGGCCACTTCATAGGACTTGCCGAGCTGGCATTTGATCTGGACGAAGAACGGGATCATGGCGTGCCTCTTTGCCGGCACGGACGAGCCATGACGGCGGAACTGACCGCGAGAGCGGTCCGGATGGGCCAAGGAGATTCCATGACGGCGGCATCCTCCGCAAGTGCCCCCTGCATGGCCCACCCTTGCGCCCCAATGCCGCTTGGCCTACCACATTGATCCTGTCTCGTCGGGGTGCCCTGAACCAAGGGCTGAGAGGCCGCCCGAGCGGTCAACCCGTCGCACCTGAACCGGGTCATGCCGGCGGAGGAAACCGAGATGTCCAGTTGGTTCGTCTTGAACGGGGGCCGGTGATGGCCGCAGCCGCGCTCGCCTGGAATGCCGCCGCCCTGCTCGACAAGATCCGGGCGCGCCACCCGCGCATTCACTGCATCACCAACGGGGTGGCCCAGGGTTTCACCGCCAATGCGCTGCTGGCGATCGGCGCGCTCCCCTCGATGACCACCTCGCCGGAGGAGATCGGTTCTTTCGTGCGCGGCGCCGACGCGCTGCTGGTCAATCTCGGCACCCTCGACGACGACCGTCGCCAGGCCATCCGGCTGGCCATCGCCGCCGCCGAGGCCAAGGCGCTGCCCTGGGTGCTCGACCCGGTATTCATCGAACGCTCGCCGAGCCGGGCGGAGTTCGCCCGCGAGATCGCCGCCCGCGGACCGACCGTGGTGCGTGGCAACGAGACCGAGATCGCGGCGCTCAGCCAGGGCCAGCCGGTCGACGCCTATGCCCGCGACCTGAAGGCCATCGTCGCGGCGACCGCCGAGACCGACCACGTGCTCGATGGCGCGCGCATGGTCGGCACGCCCAACGGCCATCCGCTGATGGCCAAGGTGACCGCCATGGGCTGCGCCGGCGCGGCCCTCATCGCGGCCTTCCTGGTGGTGGCGGACAATCCGTTCGACGGTTGCGCCTGCGCCCTGGTGGCGGCGGGTGTCGCCGGCGAGATCGCCGCCGAGCATGCCGATGGTCCGGGCAGTTTCGCCAGCGCCTATATCGATGCGCTCTATGGCCTCGATTCCGGCAAGCTCGCTACCCGTGCCCGGGTCCACTAAAGGGATTTTTCCCGTGACGGCCGATCTCACCCTCTACGTTCTGGTCGATCCCGAACGGTCGCGCGGCCGTCCGCTGGCGGAGCTGGCGGCGGCGGCCGCGGGCGGTGGCGCCACGCTGATCCAGTATCGCGACAAGCAGGCCTCGACGGCCAGGATGATCGAGACCGCCCATGCCATCCGCATCGCGCTGACCGGCTCCGGCGTGCCGCTGCTGATCAATGACCGGGTCGACGTGGCGCTGGCGGCCGGCGCCGACGGCGTTCATGTCGGGCAGGACGACATGGGCGTCGCCGATGCCCGCCGGCTGCTCGGCGACGAGGCGATCATCGGCCTGACCATCACATCGACGCAGGAGGCCGAGGCCGCCGCCGTCGAACTGATCGATTATGCCTGTATCGGGGGCGTCTTCGCGACCACGTCGAAGACCCATCCCAACCCGCCCATCGGCATCGACGGTTTTGCCCGGATACGTGAGGTGTTCACCCGCCGCTGGCCGCGCCTGCCGGTCGGTGCGATCGCCGGCATCGATCAGACCAATGCCGCCGCGCTCGCCCGCGCCGGCGCCGACGGCATCGCCGTCATGTCGGCGATCACCATGGCGGAGCATCCAGGCCTCGCCGCGGCGGCGCTGAAGGCGGCCTTTGTCGCGGGCCTTGCAGAACCGGGCCCATCCAGGAGTGACCAGCCATGACGGCGATCGCGGTGACCATCGCGGGCTCGGATTCCGGCGGCGGCGCCGGCATCCAGGCCGATCTCAAGACCTTTTCGGCGCTCGGCGTCTATGGCGCCAGCGTGATCACCGCGCTGACCGCCCAGAACACCCTCGGCGTGCAGGGCATTCACGACGTGCCGGTGGAATTCGTCGCGGCGCAGATCGATTCGGTGTTCTCCGACCTGGCGGTGAAGGCGGTGAAGATCGGCATGCTGTCGCAGCCCGAGGTCATCGCGACGGTCGCCGACGGCTTGAAGCGCCACGGCGCGGCGAATGTCGTGCTCGATCCGGTCATGGTGGCGGCATCGGGCCATCGCCTGCTCAACCCCGCGGCGATCAGCGCGCTCAGCACGATCCTGATCCCCGAGGTCATGCTGATCACCCCCAATCTGCTGGAGGCGGCCGCCCTGCTCGACCAGCCGGTGGCGAAGGGCGAAGACGAGATGCTGGCGCAGGGCCGCATGCTGATCGCGCGCGGCGCGCGGGCGGTGCTGATGAAGGGCGGCCACGGCACGGGCCCCGCGAGCGTCGACCTCTTGGTGCTGCCCGACACGGTGGCGCGCCTCGAGGCGCCGCGGATCGCCACGAAAAACAGCCACGGCACCGGCTGCACCCTGTCCTCGGCGATCGCCGCGGGGCTCGCCAAGGGCCTGCCGCTCGGCCACGCGGTGACCGAGGCCAAGGACTATGTCACCAAGGCGATCGCCGCATCGGACCGGCTCGCCATCGGCCATGGCCATGGCCCGACCCATCATTTCCACGCCTGGTGGTGACCCGATGACCCGCCTCGATCGTCGCACGACGCTCGCCGCCGCGGCCGGCCTGATCGCGGCGCCGCAAGTCGCGCGCGCCCAGGCGGCGCGGCGCTGGCGCATGGTCACCGCCTGGCCGAAGAACCTGCCCGGGCCGGGCTTTTCGGCGCAGCGTATCGCCGACCGGATCACCACCTTGTCGGCGGGCCGCATCGCGGTGCAGGTGTTCGCCGCCGGCGAACTGGTGCCGGCCTTCGCCGTGCAGGAGGCGGTCGGCAATGCGACCGTCGAGCTCGGCCATACCGCGTCGTTTTTCGGCATCGGCCGCGAGCCGGCCTCGGCCTTCTTCACCGCCATTCCCTTCGGTTTCACGCCGGCGGAACATGCCGCCTGGATCCTCGAGGGCGGCGGCCAGGACCTTTGGGACGAGACGTCGGCACGTTTCGGCTTCAAGCCGCTGATGGGCGGCAATACCGGCGTCTCGATGGGCGGCTGGTTCCGCCGCGAGCTGCAATCGGCCGAGGATGTGAAGGGCCTGAAGATCCGCATGGTCGGGCTCGGCGCCGAGCTGTTTCAGCGGCTCGGCGCGACCGCGCTCGCCGTGCCGCCGGCCGACATCTATCCGGCGCTGGAGCGCGGCGCGATCGATGCCGCCGAGTTCACCGCGCCGGGCGCCGACATTCAGCTCGGGCTCTACCGCGTGGCGCCGTTCTATTACGCGCCCGGCTTCAACAAGCCGAACGGCACGAGCGAGTTCCTGGTCAACAAGACGGTCTGGGACGGGCTGGAGCCCGACCTGAAGGCGGTGGTCGAGGCCGCCTGCCTCGCCGAGCTGACGGTGGCGCTGGCCGAGATCGAGCGGCTCAACATGGAGGCGCTGGCGGTCCTGGTGGCGAGCCATGGCGTCAAGCTGCGCGGCTTCCCGCCCGACATGCTGAGCCTTGCCCGGCGGCATGCCACCGACCTCGTCCGCGACCTCGGCAGCCGCAGCCCGATGGCCAGGAAGGTGGGCGAAAGCTACACCGCCTTCCAGGCGCGCATCGCGCCCTGGACCCGGGTGTCGCTGCATGCGGCTCTCGGGGCGAGGGAGGTCTGAGGGCAGGGTATGGTGCCGGCACTCCGAACCATCGACACAAGGCGATCCCATGCGCATTCTGGCGTTCAGCGACCTCCACCGGAACAAGGATGCCGCGCGGGCGGTCGTCGATGCCGCCCAGCAGGCCGATGTCGTCGTCGGGGCCGGTGATTTCGCCACCAGGGGGATCGGGCTCGACGATACGCTGGACCTGCTCGCTCACATCAGGGCGCCGATGGTTTTCGTCGCGGGCAACCATGACGATCTCGGCGAGATGCGGGATGCCTGCCGCGATCGGAGCGCCGTCCATGTGCTTCACGGCGAGGCCGCGATCATTCAGGGCATTTCGTTCTTCGGCCTCGGTTTCGAGGTGCCCGCCGGGGCGGATCACCCCTGGAACCGGCGGCTGGAGGAGGGCGAGGCCGAAGCTTTGCTGGCCGGCTGTGCTCCCGGCGCGATCCTCGTCACCCATTCCCCGCCCTTTGGTGTCGGTGATCTCCAGACCACCGGCGCCCATGTCGGCAGCCAGGCCATTCGCGCGACGGTGCTGGCCAGGAAACCGCGACTGCATCTCTGCGGTCACATTCACAATGCCTGGGGAACATCGGGGCTGATCGGCGAATGCCCGGTGCACAACCTCGGCCCCACGGTGAACTGGTTCACCGTGGACTGAGCGCGGCGGCGCTCCAGGGGCGCGAGCTCACGCGCCGCCGGGCGTCCGCTTCAGCACGACATGGGTGGCGTTGGCCGTCGGGACCTGTTCGGCGCAACGATAGCCGAGCTTGACGGTGTCGATGCCGGCGAAGAGATGTTCGCCGGCGCCGAGCAGGACCGGGGCAATGGCCAGGTGCATCTCGTCGATCAGCCCGGCGCGCAGATATTGCCTGATCGTTTCGACCCCGCCGCCGACCCTGATGTCGCGACCGCCGGCCGCGGCGCGCGCCTGCCTCAAGGCCGACTCGATGCCGTCGGTGACGAAATGGAACGTGGTGCCGCCATCCATGGCGATCGGTGCGCGTGGATGGTGGGTCAGGACGAAGACCGGCACGTGATAGGGCGGATTGTCGCCCCACCAGCCCTTCCAGCTTTCGTCCGGCCAGTGGCCGCGGATCGGGCCAAACATGTTGCGGCCGAGAATCCAGGCGCCGATATTGTCGAAGCCGCGGGCGGCAAAGCGGTCGTCGACTTCGGTGGTGCCGCCGTCCTGGCCGAACATCTGCCTGAAGGTACGGGTCTCGAAGGCCCATGCGTGCAGCGCCATGCCGCCGATGCCGAGCGGGTTTTCGAGACTCTGATCGGGGCCCGCTCCATAGCCGTCGAGCGAGATGGTGAAACTTTCGACGCGGAGCTTGGTCACCGCAGGCCCTCCCGGCTCGATCTAAAGTGATTGCAAAAAACAACCGGTTTTTATTTGCGCCACTTCGGACCTAATTGCAACCGGTTTTGGCGGGCGCGCGGAACGCCGTCGCCATGGCCGGGGGCTCACCCCGGCTGCTGCCTGGCCGCGCGTTTGGCTTGGTAGGCACGGCGGACACGTTCGCGATTGCCGCAGGTTTCCGTCGCGCACCAGATGCGCGAACGGTTGTTGGTGTGGTCGATGAAGATGGCGTCGCAGTCGCTGGCCTGGCACTCGCCGAGCTTCTGGATGTCGTCGGAGACGAGCAGGGCGGCGACCGTCCAGAGCACCGGCCAGAGCGGCTCGTCGAGGCGCTCGCCGGGCAGATCGAAGACGACGCGGTCGGCATTACCGACGTGGCGAAGCGTCGGCGCGGCCGGCAGGCGGGACAGTTTCTCGTTCAGTCGCGGCAAGAGCGGCGTGGGATCTTCCGCCCGCCGCAGCGTGCCGGTCAGGGCCCGGATGTCGGCGCGCAGCGCCAAGGCCTCGCCCCAGACGGCCGCCGCGGCCGATGGCGATCTCAGCGCCATGGCCGCCAGGCGGTCGTGCACGGCCTTGGTGAGCGATCCACGCGCCAGGCTCCAGCGCAGGATCGCCTGATAGTCGACGAACAGGTCCTGTTCGCGCGCGGTGCCGGGCACGTCGACGGAATTGATGAAGTCGAGGCAGAGCGCGCCGCCGACGAAGCGGTGCGGCCATGGGCCGGATGTCGATATCGCCTTCACGGGAACCTCTTGCACTTTTTCGGCGTTCGTCTAATGGGTGTAGGCATTAGAATCTAATGGGCTAAGCCATTAGATATCTATCACCCGGCTCGACGCCAACCCAGGAGTTTTCCCATGGCGGTTTCCGCATCTTCGACGACGACACCGCGCGGCGTCTGCACGGTCGCCTATCTGGCGGCGGACCATGCGGCGGCGAAACAATGGTATGCCGAGGTCATCGGTGTCGCGCCCTATATGGACAAGCCGGGCTATGCCGAGTTCCGCTTCGGCGACTATCAGCACGAGCTCGGCATCATCGATGCCAAGTTCATCGGCGTGCTGGGCGGCGGGGAAGCGGCGGCGGCGCCGACACCCGGCGGGGCGATCGCCTATTGGCACGTCGACGACATCACCGCGACGCTCGAGCGCCTGGTCGCGATGGGGGCGAGGCCATTCCACCCGCCGCGCGATTTCGGCGAAGGCTTCATCGGCGCCACCGTCATCGACCCCTTCGGCAATGTCTTCGGCATCATGCACAACCCGCATTACCTCGCGGTTCTGGCCGGGCGGGACGGACAATGACCGGAGAGCGCAACAGGGAGAGTTCGATGGACACCGCCAATCCGGGCGCCGGCGTGGCCGTGGCGCGCATCTGGCGCGGCCGCACCAGGCCCGAGCGCGCCGACGACTATGAAGTCTATCTTGACGAGCACGGCATGGCCGAGCTGCAAAAGCACTCGCTGGGCGTGCAGATGCTGCGCCGGGGTATGCCCGAGGCAACCGAGTTCGTCGTCATGTCATTCTGGGAAAGCGTCGCGGCCATGTCGCGGTTCGCCGGCAGCGACCCGACCCGCATCCGGCATCTGGATCGCGATGCCGACTATCTGATCGAGCTGCCGGAGGCGGTGCAGGTCTTCGACATCCTTTCGAGCAACCTGCCCGGCGCCTTCAGGAAGGATCGGGTCTAGACCGGCGGCCGCGGAAAATCGCCGCGGGCCCGCTCATAGGCCCGGGCGACGTTGAGCACCGTCGCCTCGTCGAAGGCCCGGGCGGCGATCTGGACAGCCAGCGGCAGGCCGTCGGCCAGGCCGCTCGAAATAGGCTGGCGTGCCGCAGACGACCTGCTGCATGGTCATCAGCTTTTTCGCGATCAGGCTGGAATCGGCGAGGTTGTCGCTCATCCGGATCGCCAGGTCGAAACCTTCCTCGACCAGGTTGATCCGGCGGCTGTCCATATGCAGGTCCACGGTCAGCTCCGGGTCGGGCGCGAGGAAGCGGGGCAGGGCGGCCGATAGCGTCATCAAGGCGAGCGTCGTCGGCGCGGTGACGCGCGACAGCCCGCCGGTCCTGTGCCGCATCGGCGCGAGCTCGGCATCGGCCTCGTCGAGCTCGTCGAGGATGCACACGACATAGTCGTAGTAATGCGTGCCGGCCTTGGTCCGGCTCAGGCGCCGGGTGGTGCGGTTGAGCAGGCGGGCGCCGAGATGGGCTTCGAGCTCGCCGATATTCTTGCTGATCGCCGCCGGCGACGGCTTGAGACGGCGCGCGGCGTCGGCGAAGCTGCCGAGCTCGACGACCTGGCGGAAAACCTCGAGGGCTGTGAAGCGATCCACGCGTTGTTCACCACTGGTGAATGGTGAGTGCTCTGAGCTGCATATTGTCGCAAGGGCGACGAGCAATTAGCTCGGACGGTGAGGTTGCGGACGAACGGCTTCGAGCGCGCCCAACGCGACAAGAGCCATGGGAAGGCAAGACATCATGCCGAAATTTCTGTGCAAGGCCTGCGGCGTCCAGCATCCGGAAAGCGCCACCCCGCCCGAACATTGCTTCATCTGCGAGGATGAGCGCCAGTTCGTGCCGAGGGGCGGCCAGGAATGGGTGACGCCGGAGGAACTGGCGGTCGGCCGCTTCAACGCGTTCCGCAAGGTGGCACCGGGTCTCTACGCCATTGTCACCATGCCGCAATTCGCCATCGGCCAGCGCGCCTTCCTGGCGATCACCCCGCATGGCAATGTGCTTTGGGACTGCATCAGCTTTCTCGATGATGCGACGGTCGAGATCATCCGTTCGTTCGGCGGCCTCAAGGCGATCGCCCTCTCGCACCCGCATTATTACAGCGCCATGGCCCAATGGGGCCGAACCTTCGATTGCCCGGTGCTGGTGCACGAGGCCGACAGGCAATGGGTGGTGGAACCCGATCCCTGCGTCGAATTCTGGTCGGGCGAGACCAGAGAGCTCCTGCCCGGCGTGTCGCTGCATCGCTTCGGCGGCCATTTCCCCGGCAGCGCGGTGATGCATCTGGAGGACCGGCGCACAGTGCTGGTCGGCGACACCGTTCTGGTGACCGGCGACCGGCGGCACGTGTCGTTCATGTGGTCCTATCCGAACTATGCGCCGCTGCCCGCGGCCGAGGTCGAGCGGATCGGCGGTCGCTTCCGGGCGCTCGACTTCGACGCGCTGCATTCGGCCTTCTGGGGCCGCGGCGACATCGAGCGTGACGCCAAGGCGGCGGTCGAGCGCTCGGTCGAGCGCCACATCCACGGGCCGGGCGTGGCCATGGACTATCACCAAGGCCAGCCGGCCTGAGCCCAGCCTCGGCGGTCTCGCCCGCCCTTCGTCATCGCGGTTCGACGTCGCGGGCCTTGCGCCAGCGCGATGCGCCGTGCCGTCTTCAGAACCTTCAATGGAAAGTCCCCGGTCATGCGCATGACAGTCTTCGGCGGGGCCGGCAGCGTCGCGCCGGCGGTCGATTGGACCTATCTCAGCCAGCCGGCCTTGCCGCAGCCGGGCACCCGCACCGGCCGCTACCGGCTGGGCAAGGACGAACTGCTCGTCGATGCCGCCGGCCATTCGGCGATTTCGATGGAAGATCTCGCGGTGGCGCTGCTCGACGAGGCGGAGCGGCCGGCGCACAGGCGGACGCGGTTCACGGTGGCCTATTGAGGGGAAGCGGCGGCCGGTATCGGCCGCCGCCTTGGCTCAGCCTCTTGCCGCCGCGGTCGCGGCCTGGATCCAGCCGTCGAAGCGCTCCTGATTGGCCTTGATCCATTCGCGCGCATGCCGCTCGATGTCGGGTTCGCGGTTCTCGCCGGCGAGCATGCGGGCATTCTGTTCGGCGCGGTCGTTCAGGTGCATCTTGACCAGCTTGAAGAAGGTCAGCGCCGCCGGGTTCTCGGCCGCCCAGCGGCGGTTGACCGCGATGTAATAGACCGTCGGCAGCCAGCCGATATTGCAGGGATTGGAGGCGCAGCCCGTGACGTCGGGCATGGGCTTGTAGGTGCTCATCTGGTCGCCGGGCAGCGACACCGTCTTCAGCTCCAGCCAGACCAGGTCGCGGCCCGGCTTGAGCTTCATCGTGGTGGGGTTCGGGTACCACGTATAGAGCAGGATCGGCTTGCCGGCGGCGAACCGGCCAACGGCGTCGGCCGCGAGCGTGGTATATTCGCCCTGCACCAGATTGACGGTCTTTTCCAGGCCGAGCGACTTGATGTGGTTGAGGGCGACGGCGGAAGAGCCGCTCCAGGTCGCGGAGGGCCCGACCATGTCGGCGCGGCCGTCGCCGTTCTGATCGAACAGCGCGGCGATCTCCGGTTTCGCGAGATCCTCGAGATAACGGATATTGTGTTTGTCCGCGGTGACCTTGTCGACCATGTAGCCCTGCACCGTGCCAGGATCCATGACCGGGCCGACCGGCATCACCTGCTCGGCGGTGCGGGCATAGAGATCGGCATGGTTGGGCAGGATGGTGTCGACGCTGTACATCAGGTCGCCGCGCGCGATCGAGGTGAAGATCGCCGCGGGTGCAAGCGTCTTCGGCGCCTCGACCTTGTAGCCCAGGCGCTCCATGCCGATGTCGACGATCTTCTGGCCGAACCAGAAGGAGTCCCAGTTCGGCCGGGCCGGCATCACGGTTCGGCCGGCGCCCGGCAACCCGGCTTGCGCGATGACCCGTCCGCCGGCACCGGCGGCGATGGCCGCGCCCGACAGCACGGTGAGCGACCGGGTCAGAAATAACCGCTTGTCCATGTGAAATTCCCCTCTTGGACTGCCAGGCCGGCCACGAAGGCAAAGCCTGTTTCAGTCGAACCGCGTGATCAGTGGGCGCCGGCCTTGGCCGGCGTGAAGTTGGGTTCGGCCGCCCCGAGCGGACGTGCCGCCCGGCTGCGGCTGGTGCGCTGGACCAGGCCTTGGGTGATCCGGTCGAGGCTGATGGCGAGCAGGACGATCGACAGGCCGCCTATGCCGGCAAGGCCGACATCGAGCGCGCCGATGCCGCGCAGCACGGTGAGCCCGAGGCCCTCGGCGCCGATCATGGCGATGATGACGCTCATCACCAGCGCCATCAGCAGGGTCTGGTTGAGGCCTGCCAGGATGGAGGGCAGCGCCAGCGGCAGCCGGATCTTGACCAGGGACTGCCACTCGGTGGCGCCGAAGGCTTCCCCCGCCTCGACCGCATCGGCCGGCACCTGCCGGATGCCGAGATTGGTCAGGCGGATGATCGGCGGCATGGAGAAGATGATGGTGGCGATGATGCCGGGCACGGTGCCGATGCCGAACAGCATGACCACGGGCACCAGATAGACGAAGGACGGCGTCGTCTGCATCAGGTCGAGGATTGGCCGGATCACCGACCAGAACCGGTCGCTGCGGGCCGCGGCTATCCCCAAGGGAATGCCGGCGAGCAGGCAGAACGACACGGCGGTGAGCAGGATGGAAAGCGACATCATCGCTTCGTCCCACAAGCCCATGAAGGCGATGAGGGTGAAGGAAACGGCGCAGAACAGGCCGTGCCAGGCGCCGGCGAAGCGCCAGCCGAGCACCGCGAAAAACAGGATCACCGACCAGAATGGCAGGTAGAGCGTGAAGTCCAGGACGGCATTCATCACTTGCGCGATCGGCCAGCGCATCGCCTGGAAGGCCGGGCGCCATTCATAGACGAGCCAATCGACGAAGCCCTGGATCAGCTTGTCGACGGGCAGGAAATACGCGTTGGGGAGCCGGTGCATCGTGAACAGCCTTCATATGCTCTTGGATATTGCCGGCGGAGTTTCCGGCTTTGGCGAGCCGTCGATGGCGGCCGGGGCGCGGCATGGCGGTCCGCCCGCCATGTCGCTGAGCTGCATCAGCACGTCGCTGGCATCCATGGCCCCGATGGCGCGGCCGTCGCCGTCGAGGACGGCGATCGGAAGGCGCTGTTCGAATGACGGGAACAGGTTGGTCAGAGCCGACGAACCGGCGGCCGAGACGACAGTGTCGTGCTGAAACGCCGAGACCGGCCGTCCGGCCAGGCCGGAGCCGGCATCGGCCAGTTCCTGCCGGCAGACATAACCGAGCGGCATGCGCTCCGCATCGATCACCAGGGCATGCGCCTTGTCGCCCTGGCGCAGCCGGTCCAGGGCATCGCCTGCCGACAGGTCTTTCGAGACCATGGGGATACGCATATGGGCGACGTCGCCGGCGCGGAGCATTTTCGACCGGTCGAGATCGCGCGCGAAATTGGCGACGTAATCGTCGACGGGACGCAGCACGATCTCCTGCGGCGTGCCGACCTGGACGAAGCGCCCCTCGCGCATGATCGCCACGCGGTCGCTGAGTTTCACCGCTTCGTGGAAGTCGTGGGTGATGAACACGATGGTCTTCTTGATGTCGCGCTGCAGCTTCAGGAGAGCATTCTGCAGGTCGGCGCGAATGAGTGGATCGAGAGCGCTGAACGGTTCGTCCATCAGCAGGATATCGGGATCATTGGCGAGCGCGCGGGCGAGGCCGACCCGTTGCTTCATGCCGCCGCTGAGATTTTCCGGGCGCCGATCGCTCCATTCGGACAGGCCGACCCGCTCGATCGCCGCGCGTGCCTTGGCCCGGCGAGGCGCGGCCGCCTCGCCGCGCAGATAAAGGCCGAACTCGACATTCTCCAGCACCGACTTGTGCGGCAGCAGCGCGAAGTTCTGGAACACCATGGCGATCTTGGTCCGCCTGATCTCCCTGAGACGCGCCGGCGAAACGCCGGCAATGTCCTCGCCGTCGATCAGGATGGCGCCGGCCGATGGTTCGATCAGCCGGTTGAGGCAGCGCACAAGCGTCGACTTGCCGGAACCGGACAGGCCCATGATGGTGAAGATCTCGCCTTCGCGGACGGCGAGCGAAATGTCGGAGACGGCCAGGACCTGATGGGTCTTCTGCAGGATCTCGCGCGATTGGAGCCCTTGCCGGGCGAGCTTGATCGCCTCGCCGGGATGGGCGCCATAAGCCTTGAACAGCCGTTTGGCCTCGAGCTTTACCGTCATGGACTGTTCTGTCTCTCTGCCTTCGGCCAGCGGCCGCATCCATTGTCGTGGTACATTTCACATCTGGACGGTGGTGGGTGGACACCCCGCCCTTTGCGGCCTCGCCGGCCGGCTCCAGACGTCATTCCCAGCCGGAGAGCCCTGGAAACCGGCACTTTCGTGAGACCCTGCCGCTTTCGGCCCAGTCATGAGAGCAAATGGTTTTCACAAAGCAAATCGATAATTTTCATGGCAAGTTCGTTTTTTCTGATGGCTGGATTGCCGGTCCGGTGGCCGAGCCGCGTTGATCTCGACCATCAAAATAAACGAATATGAAATCGAAATTATCAATTTGACCGATGCCCCGCTTGCCCCGGCATAGTGCCCCCGGATCGGCCATTCGAGTGCCGCGAGACGAAGCAGGGAAGCGGGATGAACAGTGGGATAACGACGAGCACGGCGGATGTGCAACTGAAGGATTTGCCCGAGGCGATCGACTGCGCCCATTGGACGGCGGGTGAGGGCGAGGCTCTTTTCCTGATCCATGGCATCGGCGCTTCGCACGCCACCTGGGATCGCATCGTCGGTCACCTGAAAACCGACTTCCAGTGCATTTCCTACGACCTGAGGGGGCATGGCATCTCGCCCCTGCCCGGCGCGCCGTTCGACCTCGACGCGCTGGTCGCCGACCTCGAGGCGCTGCGCGCCAAGCTCAAGGTCGAAGCGGCCCATTTCGCCGGCCATTCGCTCGGCGGCATGATCGGGCCGGCCTATGCGCGCCGATTCCCCGGGCGGGTCAAGACGCTGGGGCTGCTGTCGACGGCCGCCGCGCGCACCGAGGACGACAGCGCCAAGGTGCGCGGCGTGGTCGCCGCGATGGAGCGGGACGGCATTCCCAACATTCTCTCCACCCTGGTGAACCGCTGGTACACCGACGATTTCGCCAGGGCCAATCCCGACATCGTGGCGGCCCGCATGGCCCAGATCACCGGGATGAGCGCGACGGTCTTCCTCAACGTCTTCCATATCTATGCGGAGACGGAGATGGCGCCGTGGCTCCACCAGGTTCATGCGCCTTCGCTGGTGCTGACCGGTGAACTCGATGGCGCCTGCAATCCGCGGCTCAACAAGATCATCCATGAGCTGCTGCCGGATTCCGAACTGGTCATTCTCGACGGCCTGAAACACTCGATCCTCATGGAGGCGCCGGAGCGCGTCGCATCCGAAATCCGGCGCTTCATCCTGTCGCGCCGGGAGCAGTGATGGCCAGCCGGCGGACGGAGACGAAACAATGAGCGAGACGAAACCGGTTGCCGAGATCGCCGGCGCGGGACTGGCGGGCCTTGCCGCCGCGGCTGCGC
>BFBZ01000167.1_pt1 | contig 43017 bp, 39 predicted proteins | sample 1888401 | NCBI WGS metagenome assembly BFBZ01 (sample SAMD00112614, study PRJDB3348) | symbiont metagenome | host: Chara braunii | reverse complement strand
ACCCCACCAACTACCTAATCTGATATCGGCCGCTCCAATCGCGCGAGGTCTTGCGATCCCCCGCTTTCACCCTCAGGTCGTATGCGGTATTAGCTGCTCTTTCGAGCAGTTATCCCCCACGACTGGGCACGTTCCGATATATTACTCACCCGTTCGCCACTCGTCAGCTTAACCTGTTACCGTTCGACTTGCATGTGTAAGGCATGCCGCCAGCGTTCAATCTGAGCCAGGATCAAACTCTACAGTTCGATCTTGAATTTACTCAACGGAATCGAACAAAGACTATTTGCATAGCTTCATTCTCTTTCCGTGAGCGTTTAAAGTCCGAAGGACCGTTGCAAGTCGCCTTGCAACATCACTTCACTTCAAACGCCCACGCTTATCGGCTGTGAATTCTTAAAGAACATCGCAAACTTCTGAGTGTTAACTCTTCGTCTGCGTCGCTGATCACGTTTTATCGTTATCAGCAAAGAAGCGAGATTCTAATCTGCTTTTTGCGTCGTCGTCAAGTATTTTTGAAAATTTATTTTCGCGATACTCGACCACTTGTTTTCTTCGCCACCTTCGATCAATTCGCTTTCGCGATTTGTCGTCAGCAGCAAAGAGGCGAAATTCTGATCTGCTTTCGCAAACTCGTCAAGCACTTTTTGAAAATTTCTTCGAGGAAGTTTTCAAGCACCCGACAAGCCTCTCCAGCTCGCCTCGAACCTTTCGGCTCGCCCCGCCAACCTCACCGCCGCTAACTGCCGTTCCCGGCAAGCGCTGCGTTGTGATCAGCGAAGCCTTCTACTGTAGCACAGGAATTTCAGGCCGGGCAAGAGATCTAATGAATCAAAGCAGAAGAACCCGCGACAGGCGGGCCTAGCCTTCCCACGCCGGCGTGCTGCGCAGGACTTCCTCGATGGTCGTGACGCCCTCGGCCACCTTCATCGCGCCGGCCAGGCGCAACGGACGCAGGCCTTCCTGCACGGCCTGGCGGCGCAGCGCGTCCAGGTCGCCCAGCGATGTCTTGACGCCTTCGCTCACCGTCAGCAGTTCGTACAGGCCGGCGCGCCCACGGAAGCCGGTGTTGCGGCATTCCAGGCAGCCCACCGGCTTGTAGGGCTTGACGCCGCCCCCAAGCCGCCAGTGGCGCACCATGTCGTTCAGGCCCTCCCGCGTGACCGTGGGGTCGGGCTGCTTGCAGTGCGGGCACAGCGTGCGCACCAGACGCTGGGCCAGCACGCCGATGACGGTGGCGCTGATCAGATAGGTCGGCACTCCCAGGTCCTGCAGCCGCGTGATGGCCGAGACCGAATCGTTGGTGTGCAGCGTGCTGAAGACGAGGTGGCCGGTCAGCGCGGCCTGGATGGCCATCTCGGCCGTCTCGAGGTCGCGGATCTCGCCGACCATGATGATGTCCGGATCCTGGCGCATCAGCGCGCGCAGGCCCTCGGCGAAGCCGAAGTCCAGCTGATTCTGCACCTGGGTCTGGTTGAAGGCCGGCTCGATCATCTCGATCGGGTCTTCGATGGTGGTGACGTTGACCTCGTCGGTGGCCAGGCGCTTGAGCGTGGAATAGAGCGTCGTCGTCTTGCCGCTGCCGGTCGGGCCGGTCACGAGGATGATGCCGTGCGGCTGCTTGACCAGGCCCTCCCAGCGGTCGGAGTCGTGCTGGCCGAAGCCCAGCGAGGCCAGATCCTTGACCGCCGTCTCGGGATCGAAGATGCGCATGACCATCTTCTCGCCGAAGGCCGTGGGCAGGGTCGACAGCCGCATTTCCACCTCGTCGCCGCCCGGGTTGCGGGTCTTGATGCGGCCGTCCAGCGGACGGCGCCTCTCCACCACGTCCATGCGGCCGAGCAGCTTGATGCGCGAGGTCATCGCGCTCATCACCGTGGGCGGCAGCTGGTAGACCGTGTGCAGCACCCCGTCGATGCGGAAGCGGATGACGCCCATCTCGCGGCGCGGCTCCAGGTGGATGTCGCTGGCGCGCTGGTCGAAGGCGTACTGCCATAGCCAGTCCACCACCTGCACGACGCCCTGGTCGTTGGCATCGAGCTGCTTGTTGCTCTTGCCCAGCTCCACGAGCTGCTCGAAGCTCGCCACCTGGCTCTGCTCGCCGGCCTTGGTGGCGGCACGCACCGAGCGGGCCAGCGTGAAGAACTCGGTCGTGTAGCGCGCGATCTCCAGCGGGTTGGCGATGACCAGCTTGACCGGCTTGCGCACATGCGACTCGATCTGCGCCACCCAGCCGGTGTCGAAGGGTTCGGAGGTCGCGATGGTCACGTCCGTCGGGCCGAACTGCACCGGCAAGCAGCGCTTGGCCTCGGCATAGCCGATGGACATCACGTCGCCGACGCGGCCCACGTCCACCTTCAGCGGGTCGATGCGCAGATAGGGCAGGCCCGCGCGCACGGCCAGCCATTCGGACAGCGCCTCGACGTCCAGCGGCTTGCCCGTGGCCAGTTGCACGAGGCTGGCGTGGCCCAGGCGCACCAGCGGGTGCAGAGCGCTGTCGCCGGCCGCGAAGCGCTGCTCGGTGCGGATCGCCTGAGCCTCGTCGATGAGGCCGTCCCGCAGCAGCCACTTCAACAGCTGGCGCCACTCCAGCCGGCCCTCGGGCTTGGATGCGGAGGTGGCGGAAGGCGAAGACGACGCGGGCGTGGGTCTGGGCTTCGGGGTCATCGGCGTGGGGCTCAAAGCGCTTGCAGGATGCTCATCGGCAGCGGCCTCACGAGGCGCAGCCATTTGCGGGCCGGCAGCTTGAAGCGCGATTCGATATTAGCCGCGCGCTGCTCCAGCACGTCGCGGTGCGGCACCTGCACGCCGCGCGCGGCCACGAGGATGGTGTTGCCCTCCTTGGTGGGCGCCAGGCTCCAGACCTGGTCGGAGCCGAAGGCGCGGGCGATGCGCAGCGCGCTGCGCGCGAAGCTGGCGCTGCGGCCGAACAGATTGACCGTCATCAGCCCGCCATCGGCCAGCACCCCGCGGCAGGCTGCGTAGAAGGCCTCGTCGTCAAGCACCGGCGAGGCCGCATCGTGGTCATAGAGGTCCACGTTCAGCACGTCGGCGGTCTGCAGATGGGCGTCGTCGGCCACCCAGCGCCCGGCGTCCTCGTTGACGACGTTCAGCCGCGCATCGTCGGCCGGGAGCCGGAACCACTGGCGGCAGGCCGCGATGACCTCGGGGTTGATCTCGACGGCCGTGGTCCGCATCTTCAGCTGGCCATGGCAGAAGCGCGTCAGCGCCGCGGCCCCCAGGCCCAGTTGCACGGCATGTCCCTCACCCAGCGCGGCCGGATCGCGCCACAGCATCCAGGCGCACATGCGCTGGATGTATTCCAGCTCCAGCTGGTCGGGCTTGCGGATGCGCATCGCGCCCTGCACCCAGATCGAGTCCAGATGCAGGAAGCGCACGCCGTCGAACTCGCTCAGCGTCGCCGGGCCCCAGGTCGGTGTTTTTGTTTTCATCAGGCGGGCATCCTAGGCCAGGCCAGGTGCGGGCCGAGCGCGGCGCGCCAGGCGGTGATCTTGTCGGCCAGGCTCAGGCCGGCATGGGCGGGGCTGGTCGACGGTAGCTTCAGCAGCGGCAGGCCGGGGTCGCCGAGGGTGGCCAGCGTCTCGCGGTGGGCCAGCGCGCCGTTGCAGGCGATGGCGCGCAGCGCCGGCAGGCGCGGCAGCAGTTCGGCCAGGTCGCTGGGCGCGGCCGCCTCGATGGCCGTGTCCAGGCTGCCGTCGCGCCGGCAGGAGGCCACCGCGTCCCACAGGCCCACGCCATGGGCCAGCAGCACGGGCAGCCGCTGCGCATAGAGCAGCATCGGCAGGCCAGGCTCGCCCAGCAGCGCCGCCATCACCGGCCAGAAGGCGTTGCGCGCGTGGGCGTAGTACTGGGCCGCCTGCAGCGAGGTTGCGCCCGGGAAGCTGCCCAGCACGAGGACGCGCACGCCGGCATCGAACACCGGCGCCAGCCCGGCCAGGCGGGGCGCGGATTCGGGATTTGCGGGATTGGTGGCCGCGCCGCGGCGCGGTGAAGATGGGCGGGTCGACAAGGGAGGGCCGTCTCGGTTTCTGACAAGCCGCAGTGTGTCAGCCCAGCGGACCCGGGCCGCTTCGGCAACCCATGAACTTCAGCTGGAGGAAACAGGCATGAACACGGAAGCCATCTGGACCTTCCTGAGCACGCAGGGCGCCGACTTCGGCCTCAAGGTGCTGGCCGCCATCGCGGCCTGGATCGTCGGCCGCTGGCTGATCGCGCTGGCCCTGCGCGTCTTCACGGCGGCACTGGAACGCGGCAAGCGCATCGACTCGACGCTGTCGGCCTATCTGCGCTCCATCCTCGGCGTGCTGCTGAACATCGTCCTCATCCTCGCCATCCTGGACATCTTCGGCGTCAAGACCACTTCCTTCGCCGCGCTGCTGGCCGGTGCCGGCCTGGCCATCGGCACGGCCTGGGGCGGCCTGCTGACCCACTTCGCGGCCGGCGTCTTCATGCAGGTGCTGCGGCCCTTCAAGGTGGGCGACTTCATCCAGGCCGGCGGCGTGACCGGCACGGTGACCGAGATCGGCCTGTTCGGCACGACGTTCACCTCGCCCGACAACGTGCACACCATCGTCGGCAACAACACCATCTTCAGCGGTTCCATCCAGAACTACTCGGCGCTGCCGCACCGCCGCGTCGACTGCGTGGCCAAGATCGCCAACGGCGTGGACCCGCTGGACGCCATCGCCCGCCTCAAGCCCGTCGTCGCGGCCGTGCCGAATGTGCTGACCCAGCCGGCGCCCGACATCGAGATCCTGCAGTTCACGCCCGAGGGCCCGCTGATGTGCGTGCGGCCCTACTGCCACACCGACCACTACTGGCAGGTGTACTTCGACACCCACAAGGCCGTCGTCGCAACCTTCGGCGCGGCGGGCTATCCGGTGCCGGAGACGCCGATCAGCCCGCGCAGCCGCTGAAGCGCATCCAGCGCGTTGGCCGTTGTGCCCGCGGCCGTCTGCTCCAGCGTCCAGCCGCGCAGCCCCGCCAGGCTCTGCGCGATGCGCGGCAGCTCGCCCGGCTCGTTGCGCGAGGTCGCACCGGCCGCGCGCAACTCGGCGGTCTTGTACAGCCATTGCGGCGGGATGTCGGGCGCGTCGGTCTCCAGCACCAGCGCGTCCGCGGGCAGCGTCGCGGCCAGGCGGCGGATCTGCAGCGAGCGCTCGAAAGTCAGCGTGCCGCCGAAACCGAGCTTGAAGCCCAGGTCGAGGAAGGTGCGGGCCTGCTGCTCGCTGCCGTTGAAGGCATGGGCGATGCCGCCATGCGAGAAGCCGACACGACGCAGGCCGGCGAGCAACTGGTCCGCGCTGCGGCGCACATGCAGGATGACGGGCAGGCCGAAGCGCTGGGCGAGCTTGAGCTGCTCGACGTAGAAGTGCTGCTGGGTCGCGGCGTCCAGCCCGGGCACAAAGAAGTCCAGGCCGATCTCGCCGACGGCGACGAGGCGCGGGTCGATGTGATGGGTGGCCAGCGCCTCGGCGAGACGGTCGAGGTCGCCTTCGGCGGCGCGCATCACATAGAGCGGGTGGATGCCCAACGCGTAGGCAAAACCCTGCCGAACCGCCAGCAGGCGCACGGTGTCGAAATTGTCGGCCTCGACGGCCGGCAGCACGATCTGCGACACGCCCGCGGCCCGGGCGCGCGCGATGACGGCGTCACGGTCGACGTCGAACTCGGCCGCGTCGAGGTGGCAGTGGCTGTCGATCCACATGCCGCTGGTTGTATCTCAGTTCAGCGGAAGACGACCGTCCGGTTGCCGTTCAGCAGCACGCGGTGCTCGGCATGCCACTGGATGGCCCGCGCCAGGGCCACGCATTCCATGTCGCGGCCGATGCCGACGAGCTGCTCGGGCGTGCAGCTGTGGTCGATGCGGGCGACCTCCTGCTCGATGATGGGGCCCTCGTCGAGGTCGCTGGTCACGTAGTGGGCCGTCGCGCCGATCAGCTTCACGCCGCGCTCATAGGCCTGGTGGTAGGGCTTGGCACCCTTGAAGCTGGGCAGGAAGCTGTGGTGGATGTTGATCGCCTTGCCCGACAGGTCGCGGCAGAGCTCGGGCGACAGGATCTGCATATAGCGGGCCAGCACGACGAGGTCGATCTGGTTCTCGGCCACGACCTCGCGGATCCTGGCTTCCTGCGCGGCCTTCTGCGCGTCGGTCGCGCCCAGCAGCGGGAAGTGGTGGAAGGGAATGTTGTGCGAGGCCGCGAGCTGGTAGAAGTCGCGGTGGTTGGACACGATGGCCGGGATCTCGATGGGCAGATGCCCGGTCTGCACGCGGAACAGCAGGTCGTTCAGGCAGTGGCCGAGCTTGGAGACCAGCAGCAGCACGCGGGTCTTGCGGCTGCGCGCGACCAGCTCCCAGTCCATCGCGAACTCGGCGGCCAGCGGCGCGAAGGCCGCCTGCAGTGCGGCCTCGTCGACATTGGCCTCGAACTCGATGCGCATGAAGAAGCGCGCATGGTCGGGGTCGCCGTGCTGGTGGGACGTGACGATATTGCCGCCCTGCTGCAGCAGCACGCCGGTGACGGCGTGGACGATGCCGGCGCGGTCGGGGCAGGAGAGCTTGAGAATGAAGCGGGGCATGGTCATGCGGAGGTCGTGGCGAACTGCCCCGCCACGAGGCGCAGCTGGCGGTCGCAGCGCGCCGCGAGGTCGCGGTCGTGGGTGACGAGGATGAAGCCGGTGCCCTGCTCGCGGGCGCGCTCCAGCATCAGCGCGAAGACGGCATCGGCCGTGTCGCGGTCGAGGTTGCCGGTGGGCTCGTCGGCCAGCACGCAGGCCGGCCGGGCCACCAACGCGCGCGCGATGGCCACGCGCTGGCGCTCGCCGCCGGACAGCTCGGCCGGGCGGTGGCGCCCGCGGTCCTCGAGGCCGACGCGGGCCAGCATGTCGGCCGCCGCCGCGCGGGCCTCGGCCGGGGTCTGGCGGCGGATGCGCAGCGGCATCGCGACGTTGTCCAGCGCGCTGAACTCCGGCAGCAGGTGATGGAACTGGTAGACGAAGCCCAGGTGCTGGTTGCGCCAGTCGCCGCGCTCGGCCTCGTCCATGCCGGCCAGCGCGCGGCCCATCAGCGTGACGCCGCCGGCGGTGGGCGCGTCCAGGCCGCCGAGCAGGTGCAGCAGCGTGCTCTTGCCCGAGCCCGAGGCACCGACGATGGCCAGCGTCTCGCCGCGCCTGACGGCGAGGTCGATGCCGCGCAGCACGGTCACGTCCAGGCCGCCCTCTTCGAAGCGGCGGGTCAGGCCGGTGGCCTGGAGAATGAGCTCACTCATAGCGCAGCGCCTCCGCCGGCTGCACGCGGCTGGCGCGCCAGCTCGGGTAGAGGGTGGCGAGGAAGGCCAGCACCAGCGACACGATGGCGATGGGCAGGATGTCGCCACGCTGCGGGTCGCTGGGCATCTGGCTGATGACGTAGATGCTGCCCGGCAGGAAGCTGACGTTCAGCAGATGCTCGATGGCCGGCACGATGACGTCGATGTTGAAGGCCACGAGCAGCCCCAGCGCGACGCCAGCCAGCGTGCCGATGACGCCCGACACGGCGCCCTGCACGATGAAGATGCCCATGATGGAGCGCGGGCTGGCGCCGAGGGTGCGCAGGATGGCGATGTCGCTCTGCTTGTCGGTCACCGTCATCACCAGCGTGGAGACGAGGTTGAAGGCCGCGACGGCGACGATCAGCGACAGCACGATGCTCATCATGCGTTTCTCGATCTGCACGGCGTCGAACCAGGTCGCGTTGGCGCGGGTCCAGTCGCGCACGCGGATGTCGGGGCCCATGCTGCGGGCCAGTTCGCCGGCCACGCGGCGGGCGTCGTGCACGTCGCGCAGCCGGAGCTGCACGCCGGTCGGCCCGCCGGTGCGGAAGAGCTTGGCCGCGTCGTCGATGTGGACCATGGCCAGGCCCGAGTCGTACTCGTAGTGGCCGGCGCTGAAGGTACCCACCACGGTGAAGGCGCGCAGCCGCGGCACGACGCCGGCCGGCGTCACCTGGCCGCCCGGCGCCACCAGCGTGACCTTGTCGCCCTCGCCCACGTTGAGCTGGCGGGCCAGCTCGGCGCCCAGCACGATGCTCCAGGCACCGGGCTGCAGCTTCGCGAACGCCGCGTCCTTGAGTTGGGCGCCCAGGCCGGTGACCTGGGCCTCGTCGGCCGGCGAGATGCCGCGGACGACGGCGCCACGCATGTCGTCGCCGCCGTGGGCGATCAGGCTCTGCGTGGCGATGAAAGGCGCCGCGCCGACGACCTCGGTATTGGCGCGCGCCTTGGCCGCCGTGGCCTGCCAGTCCGGCAGGGCCTGGCCGGCATAGTCCAGCAGCTCGACGTGGGCGATGACGTTGAGCATGCGGTCGCGCACCTCGCGCTGGAAGCCGTTCATGACCGACAGCACGACGATGAGCGCCATCACGCCCAGCGCGATGCCCACCATCGACACGCCCGAGATGAAGCTGATGAAGCGGTTGCGCCGCCCGCCCCGGCCGGCGCGGACATAGCGCCAGCCGACCTGGAGTTCAAACGGCAATGCCATGGAATGAAAGTGCTGCGAGGGGCATGGGGCCGGCATGGTAACTGGCGGCCCCTGTTTCCCCGGGTCAGGGCCTTTCGTTCACGCCGCGCTTCAGCTCCCATTGCGCAAGCGTCACTTCTCGGTAGGGCACGGCCTGGGTGGACACCGTGCGCTCGAACCACGGCAGCGCCTCGCCGCGCCGGCCCTGGGCCGCCAGCTGCTGGCCGATGAAGAAATAGGCCTCGGCCAGGCGCAGCCTCTCCTGCTCGGGCTTGGCGCGGGCCGCCTTCAGCAGCGCGTCGCGGTCCAGCGCGCCGCCGAGGTAGCGCAGCAGCACGCCGCCCCACTCCTCCCGCGCGCTGTCCACGCCGGCCACCTCGTCGGCGATGGCGGCCTGGCCACGCCCGCCCTGGCGCTCTGCCGCGAGATAGAGCCACAGCAGCGTGAAGTGGCGCGCCTCGCCGCTGACGTTGGCGGCGTTGTCGCGCAGCGCCACCTCCGCCTGCGCGTAGTCGCCCAGCATGTAGTGCGTCGTGCCCAGCCAGGCGCCCGGCGCATTGCTGCTGCCCAGCTGGGCCTGGCTGCTGAAGGCGGCCAGCGCCTCGGCCGGCCGCGCCAGGCCGACCAGGGCCACGCCGCGGGCCTCCAGCGCCGCGGCGGCCTCCTCGGGCGGCGGATTGCCCTGCAGGGCCAGGTCGGCATCGTGCAGGGCGCCGGCAAAGTCGCCCAGCGTGTTGCCAGCCTGGGCGCGCTCGGCCAGCACGCGGGCCGCGAGGCGGCTGCCCGGCTCCAGCCGGGGCAGGAGCTGCAGGCCGACGAGGCGGGTGATCTCGCTGGCCTGCAGGATCTGCAGCAGCGCGTCGGGCCGGGTGCCGCGGTACTTGGCCAGGCGCAGGTCGATGGCGGCGAACTCGGGCTCCAGCGACTTGTCGCGGAAATCCAGCAGCGCCAGCCGTGCCCGGCTGCCGGCGAGCTGGCGGGCGCGGCCGACGCGCTCGCGATAGCCGTCGAGGTCGGCCGGCAGCACCTCGTCGCCGCGGCGCTCGTAGCGGCTGATGGCGACCAGGGCGCCACCCTGGTTCTCGACGCGCGACTGGAAGCTGAAATGCCTGTCGCCGACCTGCTGCGGCGCCGGCGGCGCGGCCTTGAAGGGCTGGGGGCCGGTGACGGCGATGCGCAGCTCCATGCGCCGGGGGCCGTCCAGCATGAAGGGGTAGCGGCGGCGCGCCTCGGGCGGCAGCGCGAGCGCGTCGCCCAGCTCGATGGCCGGCAGCTCCAGCTCCAGCGTGCCGCGCGCATAGCTGCCCGGCGCGGGGTGTTCGAAGGCCAGCCTGAGCTCGATCTCGTTGGCCGTGCGGTCGTCGGCCAGCACCGGCGAGCCGGCGCTGACCAGGCCTGGCATGGCCCTGACGTAGTGGCCGCCGATGGCCTCGGCCAGGCGGTCGGTGCCGGCCTGGGCGAACAGGGCACGCCAACGCTCGGCGGCCAGGCCGCTGGCCTTGAAGGACGTGGCCAGCCGCGCCGGGCGCTTCAGGTCGGACAGGTCCCAGTCCTGGCGGTAGCTCAGCGCGTCCACCGCGAAGGCCGGCGGCGCAATGGCGACAGGCCCCTCATTGCCGCCGCCGACGACGAGGCCGGCGCCATAGGGGTAGTAGCCGCGCTTGTCCAGCGTCAGGCCCTGGCCGTTGATCGTGGGGTCGAGGAAGTAGACCTGCTCGCCGAGCTGCACGCGGCTGATGACGTGGTCGAAGGCGTCGTGCGAGGGCAGGAAGTTGACCAGGCCGCGGTTGCGCTGCATCGACACCAGCGTGGGCCTGGCCTCCACGCCCAGGCCGGCCAGCAGCGCATCCAGCAGCATGACCTTGTCCTTGCAGTCGCCCAGGCGCTCGGCCAGCGTCCTGGACGGCGCCTTGGGCCGGTGCGAGCTCTCGCCGAGGCTGACCGAGAAGTAGCGCACCTCGTCCTGCACGAAGCGCAGCGCCGCGGCCACCTGCTGCTCGGGCGCGCCTCCCTCGGCCTTGATGACGGCCACGCGCTCGGCCAGGGCCGGCTGCAGGGGCTCGGGCGCGAACAGGCCCTGGGCCCACCGGTCCACCTCGCCCCAGCCGGCGTACTCGCTGACGTGCAGCGCCGGGTAGACCTTGAACCAGGGCGGCGTGGCGTCTTCGTCGACGATCGGCGCGACATGCTCGCGCACCAGGCGCAGCACCTGGCGGCCGCCCTCCTCGAAGCGCTCGGGCACGAGATCGGTGGCGATGCCCTTGACCTGCAGCTTCCGCTGCGGCGGGCCCTCGATGCGCAGGTGCAGGCGGTCGATGGGGGCGTCGCTGGCCACATGCAGCAGCGCGGCGTAGCGGCCCTCGAAGATGGGGTTCTCGCCCGCCACCGTGTAGGCCAGGTCAACGACATCGCCGACGCGCACATCGCTGATGACGACCAGGGCCGTGCGCACGCCGTCGATCATCTGGCGCTCCAGCATCTGCTCGCGGCGCATCAGCTCGATGCGGGCGTCCTTGAGCCGGTCCTCGCGGCGGCCGTCGCGGATGACGCCGAGCTGGTGGATGACGAGCTGCTGGTAGGCCGGGTTGAAGCTGATCTGCGGCTCCGAGACCTCGCGCAGGGTCGAACTGTCCAGGGCCACCCGCTGCAGATGCATATAGCTGGCCGTGGCGGAGCGGGCCGCGAGCTGCACCTGGATGTCCACCAGCGGCTCGCGCCTGGCCTTGGCGCCCGGGGCGGCCGGCTGGTCCGCCGCGGCGCCGGCGGCGGGCAGGGGCTTGACCCAGGCCGGCGCGGGGCCGAAGCGGTAGCCGGAGCCGGCGGGCACGGTCGGGTAGGGCGAGGCCGCCTTGGCCGCCACCGGCCTGGCCGGCGGCGTCTGCGCCACGGCCGGGCCCAGGAACAGGGTCAGCAAAAGAAACGCTGGCCAGAACTTCGAACTCATCGCGCCTCCCGGCTTGTCGGGCGACGATTGTGCAGTGCGCCATCGCGGAGTTCCTCAGTTTTCAGCATGCCGCCGCGGCGATTCAGGCGTAGCCTGCGCAGGCTGCGGCGGCTGCCGCCGCGGCACCAGGGCCGGCCGGCGCGCGGGGATCCGCGGCGGCCCGGCCCCATCCGATCCAGGTCCCCGTCGATTTCCTGCAAGGAGAATCTCCATGGCGACTTACATCAGCTTGATGAACTTCACGGACCAGGGCGCGAAGACGATCAAGGACACGGTGGCACGCACCGAGGCGGCCCAGAAGATGGCCAAGGAATACGGCATCAGCTTCAAGTCCATCCACTGGACGCTGGGCCAGTACGACGTGGTGTGCGAATTCGAGGCCAAGGACGAGGCCACGATGGCGGCCTTCGGCATGGCGATGGCCAGCCTCGGCAATGTGCGCGCGCAGACGCTGCGGGCCTTCAGCGCCGACGAGACCAAGGCCATCATTTCAAAGATGCCCTGAACGGGGTGCACGAGCCGGCCTTGGAGCGCCGGCTCTCGGCCCCTGAACGCCAGGCCCCGATGGGGCGGTCAGCGCAGCATCTGCTCCACCTCGGCCGCCGGGTCGCCCGTGGCTGCCACCTTAGCGGCCAGCAGCTCCAGGTCCAGGTGCAGGTGCTCGATCAGCTCGGGCACGGCCGCCTTCAGGGCGTGCACGGGCTCGTCGCGGTGCTCAGCCGCGTCGGCCAGCACCTCGGCCACGTGCAGCACGGCCGCGATCAGCGAGAAGGGGCGGATCTCCAGTGGCGCGTTGGCGTCCTTGAAGGCTTCGACCAGCGGCGCCGGGAAATGCCAGTGCGCGGCGAGCGCGGCCGTCACGTCCGCATGGGTGCAGCCGAAGCGATGCTCCTCCAGGGAAAAGCGGCTGCCCGGCTCGGCGGCATGGGCCTCGACCTCGGCCACCAGATGGGGCTCGTCGATGGCCATCAGCAGCTGGCCGGTGCGCAGCATCAGGCCGGCCAGGTAGGCGGTGTCGGCCAGGCCGGCGTCGGCGCCCAGCATGCGGGCCAGGATGCGCGCGTAGTTGGCCGTGGCGACGCTGTGGCGCCAGAAGACGGCACGGTCCAGCCCCTTCACGCTCGGGAAGGCGCCGCTCAGGCAGGCCGCCATCGCGAGGTTGCGCAAGGTCTCCAGGCCCAGCGCGTGGGCGGCGTCGACGACGCTGCCGATCTGGTGCGCGGGGCTGTAGTGGGCCGTGTTCGCGAGGCGCAGCACCCGGGCCGTCAGCGTCGAGTCCTTCTCGATCAGCGCCGCGATCTGCGACAGCCCGACGCTGTCGTCGTCGAAGCTCTTCAGCAGCCGCGAGGCCACCTCGGGCATGGTGGGCAGGGCGTTGTGCCTGACGAAGAAACGCTCGGCGGCTGCAGTCATCGCGGGACTCCTTGCTGAGGCTTGGCGAATCAGTCTAGGACTACAGCACGAGCAGTGCGCGGAAATCGTTCACGTTGGTAAAGCTGGGCCCGGGTACCAGCAGGTCGCCCAGCGGCGCGAAGAAGCTGGCGCTGTCGTGGGCGTCCAGCAGGGCCTGGGGGCTCAAGCCCAGCGCGCGGGCGCGGCCCAGGCTGGTGGGCGTCAGCAACGCGCCGGCATGCGGGCCGACGCCGTCGATGCCATCGGTGTCGGCGGCCAGCGCGAAGACGCCGGGCTCGCCCTGCAGCGCCAGCGCGCAGCCGAGCAGGAATTCGGTGGCCCGGCCGCCCTTGCCGGCGGGCAGCGCCGGGTCGACGGTCACCGTCGTCTCGCCGCCGGACAGGATCACGCAGGGCCGGGCGAATGGCTGGCCGCGCCGCGCGACCGCGCGGGCCAGCGCCGCGTGCAGGCCGCCGACGACGCGCGACTCACCCTCGATCTCGTCGCTGAGGATGTGGGCCGCCAGGCCTTGGGCGCGCGCCGCCTCGGCCGCCGCCTCCAGGCTCATCTGCGGCGTGGCCAGCATGACGAGTTCGTGCCCCGCCAGGCGCGCGTCGCCGGGCTTGGGCGTCTCGAAGGCGCCCGACTCCAGGCCCGCGCGCGCGGCCTGCGGCAGGTCCAGCCGATAGCGGCGGCAAATGGCCAGCGCATCGGCGCAGCCGGTCGCGTCGGCCACCGTCGGGCCGGAGGCGATGACGGCAGGGTCGTCGCCCGGCACGTCGCTGATCGCGAGGGTCAGCACGCGCGCCGGCGCACAGGCCGCGGCCAGCCGCCCGCCCTTGATGCCGGACAGGTGCTTGCGCACGCAGTTCATCTCGTGGATGGCCGCGCCGCTGTTCAACAGCGCGCGGTTGACGGCCTGCTTGTCGGAAAGCAGAAGGCCGGGCGCCGGCAGGCTCATCAGCGCCGAGCCGCCGCCGGAGATCAGGCAGATGACGAGGTCGTCGGCCGTCAGGCCGTGGGCCAGCGCCAGCAGCCTCTCGGTGGCGGCCAGGCCGGCGGCGTCGGGCACGGGGTGGGCGGCCTCGACCACCTCCAGCCGGCGCGGCCGCCAGCCGCCGGGGATGTGGCCGTAGCGCGTGATGACCAGGCCCGACAGCGGCGCGTCGGCCGGCCAGGCGGCTTCCAGCGCCTGGGCCATGGATGCCCCCGCCTTGCCGGCGCCGAGAACCAGGGTGCGGCCCTTCGGCGGCGGCGGGAGGTGGGTGGCCAGCACGCGCCCGGGCAGCGCCCGCGCGACGGCCACGTCGTAGAGCTGGCGCAGCAGCGCGCGCGGGTCGAGGGTCATGGCTGCAGCGCCCAGCGCCCGATCAGCGCGCGTTCTTCGTCGCTGATGCCGGTCGCGTTGTTCAGCGGCATGGCGCGCTGCACGACGACCTGCTGGTAGACCTGCGCCTTGTGCGCGGCCAGGCCCTCGGCGGAGTCCAGCCGCACGCCCTTCTGCGCGGCCTCGCCGCTGTGGCAGGCGGCGCAGCGCTGCGCCACGACGGCCTGCACCTGCCCGAGGCTCACCGGCGCGGCGCCCATCGCCGCCTGCGAACCCGGCGCCATCCAGGCGACGAGCCCCGCCAGCAGCGCCAGAGCCAGCGCCACGGCGCCCCAGCTGTCGGCGCCCTTGTGCCGCTTGACGAAGAACACGCGGATGGCCACGCCCGCGGCCATCAGCACGCTCAGCACGACCCAGTTCTGCGCGTGCTGGTGCAGCATGCCGTAATGGTTGCTGAGCATGGCGACGAGCACCGGCAGGCCGAACCAGGTGTTGTGCACGCTGCGCTGCTTGCCGCGCTGGCCGTGGATGGGGTCGGGTTTCTGGCCGGCGCGCATCTGCGCGATGAGCTTGCGCTGGCCCGGAATGATCCAGTGCGCGACGTTGCCGGTCATCATCGTCGCCAGCGTCGCGCCGACGAGCAGGAAGGCCGCACGCCCGGCGAACAGATGGCAGGCCAGCCAGCTCGCGAACACCATGAAGACGGCCACCGCGGCCAGCACGCGGCCGTCGTGGCTGATGCCGCCCTCGCGCTTGCGGCCCAGTGCCTGGCAGGCCGCCTCGTAGACCACCGTGCCCATCAGCAGGAACACCAGCGCCGCCACGACCGCCTGCCAGGGCGCGCCCCAGGCGAAGACGCGCGGGTCGACCAGCATCTGGCCGGCGTTGCACAGATAGAGCACGACGAACAGCGCGAAGCCGCTCATCCAGGTCCAGTAGCTCTCCCAGTAGAACCAGTGCAGATCCTGAGGGAGGTTGGCCGGGGCCACCATGTACTTCTGCGGGTTGTAGAAGCCGCCGCCGTGCACGGCCCAGAGTTCGCCGTCCACGCCCTTGGCCTTGAGGTCGTCGGCCGCGGGCCTGACGAGGTGGTTGTCCAGCCAGACGAAGTAGAAGGACGCGCCGATCCAGGCGATGACGGTGATGACGTGCAGCCAGCGCAGCAGCAGATTGGCCCAGTCGAGCAGATAGATGTCCAAGTTGCGCTTCTCCACGGCCCCGCCACGGCGCTTGCCGTGAGGCCCTAGGGTCGCACCCGCAAGCCACCGACTGGCTCGACACCGCTGCGACAGGCGGCGAGTGTATTCATGGCAGAGCGAGGATTTGCGCGAGCACCGCCACCGCAATGACGGCGGGCTGCTTGCCGACGACGCCGGGCACTCCGATGGGACAGACCACGCGGGCCAGATCGTCCTCGACCAGGCCGCGCGCGGCCAGGCGCCGGCGGAAGCTCGCCCATTTCGTGCGGCTGCCGATCAGGCCGATGAAGGCGAGGTCGCGGCGCTTCAGGCAGGCGGCGACGATGTCGAAGTCCTCGGCATGGCTGTGGCTCATGACGAGCACGGCCGCGCCGGGCGCGAGGTCGGCCACCGCGTCGGCCGGCGGGTCGCAGACCTCCTGGCGCCAGCCGCGCGCCGGCGGCTCGGCGGGGAACTGCCCTTCGCGGCTGTCGACCCAATGCAGGGCCAGCGGCAGGTTGCGGGCCAGATGGGCGATGGCCGCGCCGACATGGCCGGCGCCGAACAGGGCCAGCGGCCGCAGCGGCTCGCGCGGCAGGCGCGCGGCCAGGTCCTCGCCCGCCTCGATGCGCTCGAAGCGCAGCCAGACGACGCCGCCACAGCATTGACCGAGCCGGGGGCCGAGCGGGTAGCGCCGTTCCTCGGCCAGCTCGCCGCCCGCCAGCGCCGCGCGGGCACGGGCGATCGCATCGAACTCCAGATGGCCACCGCCGACCGTGCCCGCGATACCGCCCGGCGCCACCGTCATCCAGGCGCCCACCTCGCGCGGCACGCTGCCCGAGGTGCGCGCGACGGTGACGAGAATGCAGGCTTCAGCTGCCACGGTAGGTCGAATAGCTCCAGGGCGAGGCCAGCAGCGGCACGTGGTAGAGCGAATCCTCGTCGGCGATGCCGAAGTCCAGCGGCACCTCGTCCAGGAAGGCCGGCTCGGGCAGGGCCTGGCCGCGGGCGCGGAAATAGGCCGCCACCTCGAAGACCAGGCGGTAGCGCCCGGCCGTGAGGCCGGCGCCCTCCAGCAGCGGGCCGTCCGCGCGGCCGTCGGCGTTCAGCCGCTGGCTGAGCAGCCACTTCGGCCCTTCGGCGCCATTGCCATCCAGGCGGTAGAGGCGCACGGCCATGCCGGCGGCCGGGCAGCCGTTGGCGGTGTCCAGCACATGTGTGGTGAGCTTGCCCATCGGATCTCCAGAGATGGGGCAAAGTTTAGGGATGAACACGCCCCACCCGCCCCGCTATCCGCGCGACCTCGTCGGCTACGGCGAGAACCCGCCCCATGCGCAATGGCCCGGCGGCGCGCGGGTGGCCGTGCAGTTCGTGCTGAACTACGAGGAGGGCGGCGAGAACTCGGTGCTGCACGGCGATGCCGGCAGCGAGCAGTTCCTGTCCGAGATGGCCAACCCGGCCAGCTACCCGGCACGCCACCTCAGCATGGAGGGCATCTACGAGTACGGCTCGCGCGTGGGCGTGTGGCGGCTGCTGAAGGAGTTCGAGCAGCGCGCGCTGCCGCTGACCGTCTTCGGCGTGGGCATGGCGCTGGAGCGCAATCCGGACGTCACCCAGGCCTTCGTCGAGCTGGACCACGAGATCGCGTCGCACGGCTGGCGCTGGATCCACTACCAGAGCATGGAGGAGGACACCGAGCGCGCCCACATGGCCCAGGCCATGGCCTCGCTGAAGCGCCTCACGCTCGGCCGCGACCCGCACGGCCTGGGCTGGTACACCGGCCGCGACAGCCCCAACACGCGCCGCCTCGTCGCCGACTTCGGCGGCTTCGAGTACGACAGCGACTACTACGGCGACGACCTGCCCTTCTGGCTGCAGGTGCGCAAGACCAAYGGCGAGCTGGCGCCCCACCTCGTCGTGCCCTACACGCTGGACTGCAACGACATGCGCTTCGCCCTGCCCCAGGGTTTCAGCCATGCCCAGCCCTTCTTCGAATACCTGCGCGACAGCTTCGACCTGCTCTATGCCGAGGGCGCCGACGCGCCGAAGATGATGAGCATCGGCATGCACTGCCGGCTGCTGGGCCGCCCGGGGCGCATGCGGGCGCTGCAGCGTTTTCTCGACCACATCGAGGCGCATGACCGCGTCTGGGTCTGCCGGCGCCTGGACATCGCGCGGCATTGGAAGGCGGTCCATCCCTTCGACGCCAGGACGGCTTTCCTGTGGGAATGATGAAACTCGACGACCTCAACAACGCCAGCACGGCCGACTTTGTGCGGCTGCTGGACGGCATCTACGAACACTCGCCCTGGATCGCCGAGCGCGCCGCGGCGGCCCGCCCCTTCAAGACCCTGGCCGCGCTCAAGGTGGCGCTGGCCCGCGTGGTGCGCGAGGCCGCGGTGGACGAGCAGCTGGGCCTGATCCACGCCCACCCGGAGCTGGCCGGCAAGGCCGCCGTGGCTGGCGAGCTGACGGCCGAGTCGACCCACGAGCAGCACAAGGCCGGCCTCACCGCCTGCACGCCGGAGGAGTTCGCCAGGCTGCAGCAGCTCAACGCCGACTACAACGCGCGCTTCGGCTGGCCCTTCATCCTGGCCGTGCGCGGCCCGCGCGGCACCGGCTTCACGCGGCAGGAAATCATCACGACCTTCGAGCGCCGGCTGCGTGCCCACCCGGACGTCGAGCGCGCCGAATGCCTGCGCCAGATCCACCGCATCGCCGAGATCCGGCTGAACGACAAGTTCGGCGCCCGGCCCGAGTTGGGCGAGCAATTGTGGGACTGGGCGGCAGCACTGGCCGAGCACAGCGAGGACGAGGCCTTCCTGACCTGCACCTACGCGACGCCCACGCACAGCGCCGTGGCCGCGGAGCTGATGGCCTGGATGCGCGACTGCGGCTTCGACGCGGTCGGCCGCGATGCGGTGGGCAATGTCGTCGGCGTCTACAACGGCACGGGAGAACAGCGCCTGCTGACCGGCAGCCACTACGACACCGTGCGCCGCGCCGGCCGCTTCGACGGGCGGCTGGGCATCTTCGTCGCCATGCTGGCCGTGCGCGAGCTGCACCGCACCGGCAGGCGCCTGCCCTTCGGCCTCGAAGTGGTCGGCTTCTCGGAAGAAGAGGGCCAGCGCTTCCCGGCCGACTTCCTCGGGTCGAGCGCCCTGATCGGCCGCTTCGACCCGGCCTGGCTGGAGCAGCTGGATGCTGCCGGCATCACGCTGCGCGACGCGATGCGGGCCGCCGGCCTGCCCGGCACGCTGCAGAGCATCCAGGCCCTCCAGCGCGACGCCTCGCGCTACCTCGGCTTCGTCGAGGTCCACATCGAGCAGGGCCCGGTGCTCGACGGCCTGGACCTGCCGCTGGGCATCGTCACCAGCATCAACGGCAGCCGCCGCTACACCGGCGAGATCGTCGGCCTGGCGAGCCACGCCGGCACGACGCCGATGGGCCAGCGCCGCGACGCCGCCGCGGGCGTGGCCGAGCTGATCCTGTTCGCCGAACAGCGCGCCGCCGCTGTGCCCGACGTGGTCGCCACGGTCGGCATGCTGGAGGTACCCTCGGGCTCCATCAACGTCATCCCCGGCCGCTGCCGCTTCAGCCTGGACCTGCGCGCGACCACCGACGCGGCGCGCGACGCGCTGGACGCCGACGTGCTCGCCAGGCTCGACGAGATCTGCCAGCGGCGCGGCCTGAGCTACACGCTGCAACCCACGCTGGCCGCCAACGCCGCGCCGAGCGATGCCGCCTGGCAGTCGCGCTGGGAAGCCGCCGTCACCGAGCTGGGCCTGCCCGTCCACCGCCTGCCCTCGGGCGCCGGCCATGACGCGATGAAGCTCCACGAGCTTGTCCCACAGGCCATGCTGTTCGTGCGCGGCGGCAACGGGGGCATCAGCCACAACCCGTTGGAGTCGGTGACGGTGGATGATGCGGAGCTGGCGGTGCGGGCCTTCGAACAACTGCTAGATCAGCAGTAAACCCATGAGCGCAATGCCACCACTTCAATCGATGCCGCCGCTGCAAGCCCTCATGCCTGCGATCACGGCGCTGGTTTTTCTCAGCTTGCACCTCTGGGCTCCTGCCGTTCAGCACGACGCTAGCTTGCCCGTGTGGCGGCTTGGGTTGGGGATGCTGGCCACAGTCGCGGCAATGACTCTGGCGGTTTGGCTCGCAAAGGGCCGGCTGATCAGACTGCATGACACCACGTTGGAGCTACGACAGCTCCGTTCACCATGGCATGCCACCCACTTGCCCGTCGACAAGCTGCGAGGCATCACGACGCTTGCCGGAGCGTCGTTCGGCTTCGATGTCACCTTCCTCACTTTTGAAGGCCACCAAGCCATTCCTTTGCCTGCCTACTACACAAATGCCGAACCACTGCTCCGAATGCTGAAAGCAAAGTTGAGCATGTCACCGGCAACCTGACCGAATCGACTCCACATGAGCCAAACGGATACTTGGATTGCCTCGCACTTTGACGAGCTAGTCCGCTTCCTCCAGCAACTCGTCCGCATCCCCACCGACACCCCGCCCGGCAACAACGCGCCTCACGCCGAGCGCACGGCCGAGCTGCTGGCCGAACTGGGCTTCGCGGTCGAGAAGCATGCCGTGCCGGCCGCCGACGTGCAGGCCGCCGGCCTGCAGTCCATCACCAACCTGATCGTGCGCCACCGCTTCGGCGACGGCGGCCCGACGATCGCGCTGAACGCCCACGGCGACGTGGTGCCGCCGGGCGAGGGCTGGACGCACGACCCCTATGGCGCCGAGATCGTCGACGGCAGGCTCTACGGCCGCGCGGCGGCCGTCAGCAAGAGCGACTTCGCGACCTATACCTTCGCGCTGCTGGCGCTGAAGAACTCCGGCCTGCCACTGAAGGGTGCCGTCGAGCTGCACTTCACCTACGACGAGGAATTCGGCGGCGAACTCGGCCCGGGCCGGTTATTGAGCCAAGGCCTGACCCGGCCCGACTTCCTGATCGCCGCCGGCTTCAGCTACCAGGTCGTCACGGCCCACAACGGCTGCCTGCAGATGGAGGTCACGCTTTCGGGTCAGGCCTCGCACGCGGCCTATCCCGGGACCGGCATCGACGCGCTGCAGGCCGCCAACAAGCTGCTGACCGCCCTCTATGCCCACAACGAGGTGCTGAAGACGCGGCGCTCCAAGGTGCCGGGCATCACCCACCCCTATCTCAACGTGGGCCGCATCGAGGGCGGCAGCAACACCAATGTCGTGCCCGGCAAGGTGGCGCTGAAGCTGGACCGCCGCATGATCCCCGAGGAGAACCCGGCCGAGGTCGAGGCCGAGGTGCGCGCCCTGATCGAGGCCGCCGTCGCGCAGAGCCCCGGGGTGAAGCTGGAGATCAGGCGCCTGCTGCTGGCCCGCTCGATGAAGCCCCTGCCCGGCGCGGCGCCGCTGGTGGCCGCGCTGCAAAGGCATGGCGAGGCGGTCTTCGGCGAGCCCATCCCGACCTCGGGCACGCCGCTCTACACCGACGTTCGCCTGTACACGGCCCAGGGCATCCCGGCCGCCATCTACGGCGCCGGGCCGCGCACGGTGCTGGAGAGCAATGCCAAGCGGGCGGACGAGCATCTGGCGCTGGAGGATCTGAGGCGCGCAACCCAGGTCGTCGCGCGCACTTTGGCCGATTTGCTCGCGCGCTGACACGAAGCCGGCATGAGCAGCTGGAAGAATCGCTGCATCACATCGGCTTTCGAGGTTGAAGATGGGCAGTCGGGATCGCGGTCGAAGCTGGCACGGCCTGGGCATGACGGTACTGGGCCTGGCGGCGCTTCTTTCCGGCTGCGGCGGCGGCACCGGCCCGGCCGCGGCCGCCCAGCCCGCGCCGTCAGCGCCGGCAGGCACCACCGGCTGGTGGAAGCCGTCGGTCGACAACAGCTGGCAGTGGCAGCTGCGCGGCACGATCAACACCTCCTACGCGGTCGACGTCTACGACATCGACCTCTTCGACGCGCCCGACGCGACCCTCGCCGCGCTGAAGGCCAAGGGCCGGCGCGTGGTCTGCTATTTCTCGGCCGGCGGCTCCGAGGACTGGCGCAGCGACTTCGGCCAGTTCCTGCCCGCCGACATGGGCAACCCGCTGAAGGGCTGGCCCGGCGAGCGCTGGCTGGACACACGCTCGGCGAATGTGCGCCGCATCATGCTGGCGCGGCTGGATCTCGCCGCCAAGCGCGGCTGCGACGGCGTCGAGCCCGACAACGTCGAAGGGTATTCGAACAACCCCGGCTTCCCGCTCGACGCGGCCAGCCAGATCGACTTCAACCGCTTCCTCGCCGATGCCGCCCATGCCCGCGGCCTGGCCGTGGCGCTGAAGAACGACAGCGTCCAGCTCGACGCGCTGGGCGCGGCCTTCGATTTCGCGGTCAACGAGCAGTGCCACGAGTTCAACGAATGCGGCGCCTACGCGGGCTTCATCGCGGCGGGCAAGCCGGTCCTCAATGCCGAGTACGCGAGCAGCTATGCGCTGAACACGGCCGGCGCGCGCGATGCGCTGTGCCAGTCCGCACGCGCGGCGCGCATGCACACGCTGGTGCTGCCGCTGCAGCTGGACGACAGCCTGCGCTTCAGCTGCGACTGAGCTGCACCGCCGTCGTGCTTCCGCGCCGGCAGACGCGGCACAATCCGGCCCTCGCCGAGCCCCCGCCATGACGCCCACCCATCGCCCACACCGCCGCCGCGCCCTTGCCGCGTGGTGGCTGGCCGTGCTGGTGCTGGGCCTGCTGGCGCCGGGCATCAGCGCGGCACTCGCCCATGCGCGGGGCGATGTCGCGGCCTGGCAGGACGTGTGCCGTGCGCCGACGGCCGCGAACGCGGCCAGGCCCAGGCCCATCGAGGCGGCGCTGGATCTGCTGGCCCACGGCCATTGTGCGGCCTGCCACATCCAGGCCGCCGACCTCGCCGGCCCGCCGGCCACGTCCGGGCTGCTGCTGCTGCGCGACGACCTCGTGCCGGAGGCGCCCGAGCGCTTCTGGACCGCGCCGGTCACCGCCCATGCCTGGCGGCCGGCCAGCGCGCGCGCGCCTCCCGCATCGATCTGAGTCCACTGCGTTGCCGCGGCCGCCCAGGCCCGGCGTTTGTCGTCGCCGCTGCAGCGACGGCACGATTCCGATCCATAGCCTTTCACGAACAAGATGCCCCGAGTGCGCGCGGCTGCGGCCTGCGCCGCGCTGCCGCCGAACACGCGCACCGGTCCCATCCCTGCCGGAACCCCACCATGAACCCACTGCAAAGGACCGCCCTCGGCGCCCTGCTGGCCGCCGCCCTGCCCGCTGCCTGGGCCTGCTCCAGCTGCGGCTGCACGCTCAGCTCCGACTGGGCCAGCCAGGGCCTCTACGCCGCCTCCGGCCTCAGCCTCGACCTGCGCCACGACTATTTCAACCAGGACGAACTGCGCAGCGGCAGCAACCGTGTGGACCGCGCCGGCATCGCACTGCCGGCCGACCAGGAGATCCAGCGCAACACGGCCAACCACGTCAGCACGCTGACGCTGGACTACGGCTTCTCGCCCGACTGGGCCGTGGCGCTGCAGCTGCCCTATCTGCAGCGCAGCCACGGCACCGTGGCCGCGGGCGACACCGAGCTGTCCACGTCGCGCTCGTCGGGCCTCGGCGATGTGCGCCTGCTGGCCCGCTACCAGGGCCTGGCGGGCGAGCGCAACTGGGGCCTGCAGTTCGGCCTGAAGCTGCCCACCGGCCGCACGGACCTGAGCTTCGCCACCGGCCCCCAGGCCGGCCAGGCGCTGGACCGCGGCCTGCAGCCCGGCACCGGCTCCACCGACCTGCTGCTGGGCGCCTACCGCTTCGGCAGCATCGCCGCCAGGTTCGACTATTTCGCGCAGGCCCAGCTGCAGCTGCCGCTGACCGGCAAGGACCAGTTCAAGCCCGGCGCCGGCCTCAACCTGAGCCTGGGCCTGCGCTATGTCGGCGACGACCCCGTCACGCCGCAGCTGCAGCTCAACCTGCGCAGCGAGCGCCGCGAATCGGGCGCCAACGCGGACGCGGCCAACGCCGGCTCCACGCTCGCCTACCTGAGCCCCGGCCTGACCGCCGCGCTCAGCGCCCGGCTGCGCACCTATGCCTTCGTCCAGCTGCCCGTCTACCAACGCGTCAACGGCCTGCAGATCGAGCCGCGGTTCAGCGCGTCCGTTGGCCTGCACTACGCCTACTGACGCGGAAAAAGCCCGGCCCGGCCCGGCTGATCGCGGCATTGTTCACGCCGTGCTGCGCAGATGATTCAGCCCGTCACCAGTGCACGGCCCCCGGCAACGCTGCGGCCCCTGGCGAGGCGGAACGCAACCGCCCGCGACCATGAAAGCATGAGCTAGGGCCCGCCCGCGTCACCGCCCGGTGTCGCCCGCGACGGCCGCCTGCGCTGTGATCCACGCCGCAGCCCCATGCGCCCTCACGGGCGTGTCCAGGGCGGCGTGAAGCGCTCTTGCGCCCCGACCGGCTCGCGCCGGGCGGGGCTTCTGTTTGGCTAACCCGAAGTTCCAGCGCTCGTTGAGCGAGATTGCCTTGCGCCACAAGGACTTGGCGTGAGATCGGAGTTCCAGCTACTGCCTACAGGCGGATCTGCTGGATCAGCTCAAGCGCGTGGCGCTGCGTGGGGTTGGGCGTCGTGACGACATCGAACGTCGCGGCGTCGGCCCCGGCGACGCTGGTGCGGCAGGTGTTGCGCACGATGCCCCCGAGCTCGGCCATCAGCGTGGCGAAGCTGTGCACGGGCGTGCCGTCATCGAGCGTGCGCCGGGCCACTTTGTCCAGCGCCGCTTTGGAGCGCTTGGCCGGCGCCACCGGATCGCGCACGGCCTTGGCCGCCTGGTCGAGGTCGGTGAACATCAGCGCCGCCCAGGCCTCGCGCATGTGCCACTCGACGTAATAGGCGAGCATGCACAGCAGGATGTGCGCCCGCACGCGATCGGCCGTGCGATGGTGGATCGGACGCACCTTCAGGTCCACCGTCTTCAAGCTGCGGAACGCTCGCTCGACGTTGGCCAAGGCCTTGTAGTTGCGCACACAGTCGGGGGCGTCCATGCGCGCGGCCTGGACCGAGGTGCGGATGATGTACAGACCGTCCAGCGCCGCTTCGGCGGCGATCGCCGCGTGCTTGCGCGCGAAGGTGAAGCTCGCCTCACCGATGCGCAGCTCGAAGTGCTTGGCCACCTTGTAGCGGTTGACCACCCGGCCCACGGCCACCCCGATCTTGTCGGCGTCCTGCAGCCGCCCCGCCTGCACACGCGCCTGGATCGCCTGCAATTCCGTCTCGGTGGCGGTGAGCAGCTCCTGGCGCTTGTGTGCGCGCAGCGCCGCCAGCTGCGGGTTGCGGCACGCCACCAAGCGCTCGCCCGGGTACTCGGGCGAGGCGATCTCCAGCAGGTTGCGCTCGTCGAACAGCCCCAGCTGCAACTGCCCTTGCTCGACCAGGGTGCGGATCGAGGCGCTCCTGAGCGCCGTGATCCAGTCGATGCCCGGCATCTCGCGCAACTCGGCAATGGCCTTGGCTGAGATCATGCCGCGGTCGCCCACCATCACCAGCCGCTCGATGCCGAACTGCTCGCGCAGGCGCTGCACCTCGGGCAAGAAGGTGGTGCTGTCGGCCACATTGCCCTCGTGCACCGACACCGCCACCGGGCAGCCGAGCGCATCGGTGAGCAGCCCGTAGTTGACCTGTAGCAGGCCCTTCTTGCCGTCGCGGTTGTGCCCGAGCTTGGCCAGCGGGCAGGTGCTGCCCTCGAAGTAGCTCGACGAGAGGTCGTACAGCACCTGGCCGCCCTCATGCAGGTGGCGCGCCGCGAGCTTGTTCTGGATCGCGTCCTGGCGTGCGAGCAGCCAGTCCATGGCCGCGTACAGCTCGTCCTCGTTCGCGTCGGCCACGCCGAAGTCCGCGGCCAGCGTGGTGGTGTGCCACCAGCGCGTGGTGGCCAGCTTCGTGTGGGGCGCCGCGATGCGCGCGGCCACCATCGCCAGCACAAGGTCGCGCTCGCGAGAGGCCTTGGCCCCCAGCAGCGAGGCGAGGTCCAGGCGTTGCATGGCCAGGGCCACGGCGTGCACATGGCCGTGGGCCAGCGAGGCGGTAATCTCCAGCGCCTGCGACGGCGGCTGCAGGGCCTGGCCGGCCAGTACGGCCCGGATGGCCTCGACCTGTGAGGCCGACAGGCTGGAGAGGTTGGCCAGGGTGCGCTTGCGCACCTTCGTGCCCTCGCGGTAGGACTCTCGCAGCAGCACCGTCGGGGGCGAATCGCGGTTGGGCACGATGTGGATATGCATGCCTACATATATAGGACATACATAAAGAGAATTCAAGGCATTTACATGCCTACAAAATGAAGTCCGATCAAAGGCCTAACTCGTTGATCTGCAAGGGATCAGTCGCCAATCTGACGGCCTGATTGACCGGAACTTCGGGCTAACCGGCCACCAGCAACTGCTCCAGCCGCTGCTCGCGCAGCCCGTAGAAGCGCTTGATCTCGGCGATCTGCGCCAGCAGCTCGACCCGGCGCGCGGCCAGGGCCTCGGCCGCGGGCCCTTGCGCCTTCACGGCCAGGATCATCTTGTTCTTGCTGGTGTGCTCCAGCGCGATGAACTCGAAGACCTGGGTGCGGTAGCCCTGGCTCTCAAGCAGCAGCGCACGCAACGAGTCGGTCACCATCTCGGCCTCCTGGCCGAGGTGGATGCCGTGCTGGAGCATGGGGCGCAGCACCGCCGGCAGCGTCATCTGCGGGCGCAGCTCCTTGTGGCAGCAGGGCGAGCTCATGATGATGCGGGCGCCCGACTGCAGGCCGACGTGCAGCGCATGGTCGGTCGCGATGTCGCAGGCGTGCAGCGCGATCATCAGGTCCAGCGGCTGCACGGCCTGGGTGCGCACGTCGCCCTGGTCAAACCGGATGCCGGCCAGCTGCTCCCCCTCGATGACCGCGTTGCACAGCCTGACCATGTCGTCGCGCAGCTCGATGCCGGTCACGCGCGGCTGCAGGCCCTGGGACTGCAGCCAGTCGTGCACGGCAAAGGTCAGATAGCCCTTGCCCGAGCCGAAGTCGGCCACGCGCACCGGGCCGGCCAGGCCGGCCTCGTCGACGGCCGAGGACAGGATCTCGACGAAGCGGTTGATCTGCTTCCACTTGCGCGCCATCGCCGGCACCAGCGCCGGCTCGCCCTTCACCAGATGCGTCAGCCCCAGCGCCGACCAGACCGTGTGCGCCATGTCCAGCGGCCGGTGCTTGGCCTTGTCGTGGGCGGCGGGCGCTGGCGCCTCGGCGTCGCCGTCACCGTCGACGCGCGTGACGCGCAGCGTCTCGCGGCCCTTGCGGCTGACGGCGAACTGCACCTCCTCGGTGGCCGTGTGCAGATGGGCATTGCGAAAGCGCGCGCCGAGCAGCGCGGCGATCTCGGCCAGGCCGGCCTCGGGCGCATGGTTCTTCGTGACGTCCCTGGTACGGTGCCGCCACAGGAAGCTCAGCGCCGCTTCGCCGCGCAGCTCGATGGCCCGCACGGTCAGGCGCTCGACCTCCTCGTCATCGCCGACCGGGCCGGACAGCAGCAGCTTGCCGAACCGGCCGCCGGCCAGCGCCAGGCGCACGAGATGCAGGAAGCGCTCGTGCGCGGGCGCGGTGGCGGCGGGGGGCGGGGTGATCAGGCTCGTGAACATCGAGCCGGATTGTCTCAAGCGTGAGTCATCAAGCCGCGCGCCTCGGCCGTGTCCAGATGCGGCAGCGCATTGAAGGTGACGAGGTGGTGGCGCTTGGGGTTGAACGCGAACTCGGTCAGCGCCGAGTTGCGGATGCGCAGGTTCAGCTCGACGACCGTCTCGGGCGGCGTGTCCAGCACCTGGCCCACCGCCGTCGAGATCGGGCCGCCGCTGGACACGATGAGCACATGCCGGCCCACGCCCAGCGCCAGCACGCGCGCGAGCACATCGGCCACGCCGGCCGCGAAGTCGGCATGCGCCGGCATGCCCACGGGCGCCGTCTCGCCGCGCATCCAGGCCAGCAGGCCCTGGCGCAGCAGCCGGAAATGCTGCTTGACCGTCTCGGGGTCGCTCGGTTTCCCCAGCGGCCCGGGGTGGATGGCGCGCACGACGGCCTCACTGTCGTACTCGTTCAAGCCCGGCAGCGCGACGGCGGGCAGGCCCTCGCCATAGCCTTCGACGATGCCGGCCAGCGACTGCGCGTGGCGGCGCAGCGTGCCGGTGAAGACGGCGTCGAAGCGCTGGCCGCGCTCGCGCCAGTAGGCGCCGAGGCGGCGGCATTGCTCATGGCCCTTGGCGCTGAGCTGGTCGTAGTCGGCCGCGCCGAAGCTGGCCTGGCCGTGGCGGACGAGGTAGAGGCTTCCCATAGCCGACATCATGACGGCGCGGGGCGCCGCCGGCTGTCGCGACAATGACGGGATGTCACACCTCCGACAAGCCACCCGCGCCGACACCGCCGAACTCTGGCGCGTGCGCTATGCCGTCACCGAGAACACGCTGACGCCGGGCCGCATTGGCGACGCCGAGCTGCACGCTCATCTCGAAGACCACGGCCGCGGCTGGGTCGTCGAGCTGGCGCCCGGGCACATTGCCGGCTTCTGCATCGGCGACGCGCGCGACGGCAATATCTGGGCGCTGTTCGTCGACCCCGCCCAGCACGGTCGCGGCCACGGCCGGCGGCTGCACGACGCGATGGTCGACTGGCTGTTCGCCACCGGCCTGCCGCGCCTGAGCCTGGGCACCCAGCCCGGTTCGCGCGCCGACGCCTTCTACCGCCGCGCCGGCTGGCGGCCGCTGCACATCGACGACCACGGCGAGCGCCGCTTCGAGCTCTTCGCCACCGACTGGACCTCCCGCCATGCTTGAAACCCACGAGATCGAGACCGCCCCCGACCCGCGCACGACGCTGATCGTGCTGCATGGCCTGGGCGCCGACGGGCACGACTTCGTGCCCATCTGCGGCGAGCTGGACCTGCGCGCCCTCGGGGCCGTGCGCTACGTCTTCCCGCATGCGCCCGAGCGGCCGGTGACGATCAACGGCGGCTATGTGATGCGGGCCTGGTACGACATCCTCGGCACCGACCTCGTGCGCCGCGAGGACGAGGCCGGGCTGCGCGAGTCGCAGGCCGCCATCGCGGCCCTGGTCGATCGCGAGCGCCGACGCGGCGTGGCGGCGCAGCGCATCGTGCTGATGGGCTTCTCGCAGGGCTGCGCGATGGCGCTGATGACGGCGCTGCGCTACCCCGAGCGCCTGGCGGGCGCCGTCGGGCTGTCGGGTTACTTGCCGCTGGCCGCCACGACGGCGGCGGAGCGCTCGACGGCCAACGCCGGCCTGCCCGTCTTCATGGCCCACGGCAGGCAGGACCCGGTCGTCGTGCCGGCGCGCGGCACGGCCAGCCGCGACGCGCTGCGCACCCTCGGCCACGACGTGGAGTGGCACGACTACCCGATGCAGCATTCGGTCTGCATGGAGGAGATCGAGGACCTGAACGCCTGGCTGCTGAAGCATCTGGGTTGATTTACAGGCCCTGTTCCGGCCGCCGTTTGCGGGCCAACTAGAAGAAGATCGACAAGTCATGGAGCGCCTGGCCGAACAGATCGTCGACTGGCACAACCGCCACCCGCTGGCGCGCCGCATAGTCGTGGGCGATGTGCACACCCTCGGCGTCGTCGCCCTGCCCTTCGTGCGCGCGGACGCTCAGGCCGGCGGCATCGAGCCGGTGCTGACCGATGTCGTCAGCGCCTTCGACGCGATGCACGACCACCCGCCGCCGTCGCGCTGGTCCGTCATCGTGCAGCGCGTGTCGGGCCTGCTGGCCCGGCGGCTGAAGCGGCAGCCGCGAACGCAGTGGCGCGCCTTCAACGAGAAATTCCTGCCCGGCCTGAGCCCGGCGCGCATCGAGCGCTTCGCGCTGGCCCACGGCTTCGCCGAGGCACCTGCGGAGCCCGAGGCCCGGCCCTGGCGGGTCATCGTCATCGACGAGTCGCTGGCCGGCGCGCATGGCGGCTGGCCCTTCGAGCTCTATCTGATGAGCGCCGGCATCGACGCCGGCCGGGGCCGCACGCGGGTGCTGGCGGGCCGCGGCATCCCGTCGCAGGTCATCGGCCGCCGCATCTGGGATCCGCTGCGCTTCGGGCTGGCGGCCGGCGCGCTGGCCCTGCTCGCGGCGGCGCTGGCCTGGGCGCTGTGGCCGCGCCACGAGGCGCCGGCCCGGGCGGCGCCGGACGCGCCGGCATCGGCGCCGTCCGCACCGGCCCCCGCCTCCGCGGCGCTGCCGGCCTCCGCGGCCGAGCCGGCCTCGTCGCCCGCCGAACCCGCGGCGAGCGCGCCGCAGGCCGAGGCGGCGTCCCTGCCGGACATCCGCCCCCACCTCGTGCGCCGCGCCGACGGCATCGCCAGGCCGCCGCTGCATGCCGAGAAACCTGGCGACGACAGGCCCGCCGAGAAACCCGCCGACAAGGCCTCCGAGGCCGGGCCGGCACAGGCCGGCAAGGCCACGCCCCCCGACCCGCGCCTGGAACGCATGGCCGCCGCGCCGGGCCGGGCCGTCGTCGCCCTCGTCGGGCCGCCGGGCAGCAAGGCCGACGCCGAGGTGCTGCTGAAGAAGATGCAGGCCGGCCTCGCCGGCCTGCACAGCGATCCGGATGCGCTGCAGGCCGAGGTCATCCAGACGCCCGAGGGCTGGCGCGCGGCCGTCTGGCCCTTCCCGAGCCGCGAGCAGGCCCAGCTCATCAACGCGACGCTGGTGGCGCGCGGCTTCAAGACCAGGGCCGTGAACTTCTGAGCCGGCTCAGCCGGCCGGCCGGCGGATGACGAAGGCGCGCTTGTCGCCGCCGTCGAAGCCGCAGCGCTCGTAGAAGGCCCACACGGCCGGATCCTTGCGGCTGGTGGTCAGCACGACCTTGTAGCAACCGGCCGCCCAGGCCTGCGCTATGGCGTGCCGGATGACGGCCTGGCCGTGGCCCCGGCCGCGCCGGTCGGCATGGGTGACGACGTTCTCGATGACGCCATGGCTGCGCCCGCCGCGCGTCAGGTTGGGCAAGACGGCGAGGTTGCAGCTCGCCACCAGCGCGTCGCCGACGAACAGGCCGAAGTGGCGCAGGCCAGCATGCGCGAACACCGCGCGCACCGCCTCGGGCGAGGGCGGCGCATCGCCGGCGTTCAGGTGCTGGTAGAGGGCCAGCAGGGCATCGGCATCGCCGGCGCCCAGGTCGCGGATGGCGGCCTCCGCCGTCACTTGACTTCCAGTTTCATCGTGTTGGCGATGAAGGCCAGGATGTCGCCGCGCTCCTCGATGATCTTGGAGGTGGGCTTGCCGGCGCCGTGGCCGGCATTGGTCTCGATGCGGATCAGCTTGGGCGCCGGGCCGGTGTCGGCGGCCTGCAGCGTGGCGGCGTACTTGAAGCTGTGCGCCGGCACGACGCGGTCGTCGTGGTCGCCGGTCGTGATCAGCACGGCCGGGTATTTCACGCCGCTCTTGATGGTGTGCACCGGCGAATAGGCATACAGCGCGTCGAACATCTCCTTGCTGTCGGCGCCGGTGCCGTAGTCGGTGGCCCAGGCCCAGCCGATGGTGAAGTTCTGGTAGCGCAGCATGTCCATCACGCCGACCTGGGGCACGGCCGCGGCAAACAGGTCGGGGCGCTGGTTGGTGACCGCGCCGACGAGCAGGCCGCCGTTGCTGCCGCCGTTGATGGCCAGGGTCGCCGGGCTGGCGACCTTGTTCTTGACCAGCCATTCGCCGGCGGCGATGAAGTCGTCGAAGACGTTCTGCTTCTTCAGCTTGGTGCCGGCCTCGTGCCAGGCCGAGCCGTACTCGCCGCCGCCGCGGAGGGAGGCGATGACGTAGACGCCGCCCATCTTCAGCCAGGTGGCCGCGGTGACGTTGTAGGCCGGCGTGATGGCGATGTCGAAGCCGCCGTAGCCGTAGAGCAGCGTCGGGTTGCTGCCGTCGAGCTTCAGGCCCTTCTTCGCGGCGATGAAGACGGGCAAGCGCGTGCCGTCCTTGCTCGTCACGAACTCGCGGCGGGTCTCGAACTCGTCGGGGTTGAAGGCGGTCTTGGGCGCCTTGAACAGCTCGATCCTGCCGGTCTTGACGTCGTAGCGGTGGATCTCGGCCGGTGTCGTCAGGCTGGTGTAGCTGAAGAAGGTTTCCTGGTCGTCCCAATGGCCGCCGAAGCCGCTGGCCGTGCCGACGCCGGGCAGGGCCACCTCGGACAGGCGCCTGCCGTCGGCCCCGTGCACGCGCACCAGCGTCGCGGCGTCGTGCAGATAGCTCAGCAGATAGCGGCCGCCGACGGCCGACGCGCCGGTCATCGCGTCGGGGCCTTCGGCCACCAGCGTCTTCCAGCCCGCCGGGGCGGGGTTCTTCAGGTCGATGGCGACGAGGCGGCCGCGCGGCGCGCCCTTGTCGGTCTTGACGACCAGCTTGCCGCCCACCGCGAGGATGGGCGTGTACTGCGCGTCGAAGTCCAGCGTGACGGGCCGGGGCTTGCCGCCGGCGAATACGCCCTTGGGCAGAGGCAGCACCATCAGGCCGTTCTTGCTGCCGGCGCTCTTCCAGACCGTGATGAGCAGCAGCTGGCCGTCGTCCGACACCTCGGCGCCGAAGCCCCATTCCTTGTCGTCGCGGTTCTCGGTGACGAGGACGTCGTCGGCCTGCGCGGTGCCGAGGCGGTGGTAGTAGAGCTTCTGGAAGTAGTTGGCGCCCTTGAGCGCGTCGCCTTCCTTGGGCGCGTCGTAGCGGGCGTAGAAGAAGCCCTTGCCGTCCGCCGTCCAGGCCGCGCTGCTGAACTTGACCCAGTCGATCCTGTCGGCGAGGTCCTGGCCGGTGGCGAGGTCGCGCACCTTCCAGACCTGCCAGTCCGAGCCCGCGCCGGCCACGCCATAGGCCAGCAGCCTGCCGTCGCGCGAGGGCACCACGCCACCCAGCGCCACGGTGCCGTCCCGGCTGAGGGTGTTGGGATCCAGCGCGACCTGCGGCGCGTCCTTCAGCGACCTGGCCGTGTAGAGCACGTTCTGCTGCTGCAGGCCGTCGTTGCGGCTCCAGAAATAGCGCTCGCCCTCGTGGAAGGGGATGCCGAAGCGCTCGAAGTTGTAGAGCTCGGTGTAGATGCGCCGCACCGGCAGGCGCTGGGGCATGGCCGCGAGGAATTTGTCCGTGACCTCGTTCTGCTGCGCGACCCAGGCCTTGGTGTCGGCGCTGTTGTCGTCCTCCAGCCAGCGGTAGGGGTCGGCGACGGCGATGCCGTGGTAGGCGTCGATCTGTTCGATCTTGCGGGTGGCGGGGTAGCCGAGGCCCTGGGCCTGGGCGGTGGTGGAGAACACGGCGGCGAGCGAAAGAGCAGTCAGGCGGAGTTTCATGCGGGAGGACGGGCACCAGAAGAGCCGGGAATTGTCTGCGCCGCCGAGACGGCGACCGTTGGTCATGGCGGCGGCGAACGGCGGGCGGCAAGGAAAAGGCCCGTCGCGCGTCGCTTCATGACGCTGGGGCCGGACGCGACGAGCCAGTCCCTGCGCGACATCGGTTCATGCGAAACGAGCCCATGAAAACGGCGACCGGCGCAGCAGCTGCGCGGTCGCCGTCGGGAGGGCGGGCGCATCCGGCACGATGCGCCCGCAGGGCTGGGGTTCAGTGGGTCAGCGCGTAGTTGACGGCCTCGCGCGCCATGACGAGGCCCGCACCGGAATCGCGGTCGATGCCCACGGCACGGATGTCCAGCGTCGTCTGCGTCAGCGCGTTCAGGATCTGCGCATTCGTGTAGTCGGGCCGCGCGCTCTTCACGAGGGCTGCGATGGCCGCGGCATGCGGCGCCGCCGCCGACGTGCCGAAGAACGGCAGGAAACCGGGCGTCCGCGTGGACACGCCGTCGGCAGCGGCGATGTCCGGCTTGTTCAGGGTCCGGCCCCCTCCGGTCCCGAACAGGTAGTTGCCCGGGGTGATGGGCGTGCCGTCGGGGCGGAAGAAGATCTTGCGCGGGCCGTCCGAGCTGAAGGTCTCGGTCGGGTTGGCCGCGCCGCCGACGAAGGGACGGGTGCCGGTTCTCGCGCTGTTCCAGTAGACGGCGGCCGTGCTGACGGTGCTGGCAGCGCCGTTGTGGCCGAACGTGGCCCCCGAGGTGGCGACGGCCAGGCGACCGCGCTGGGTGTCGATGTGGATGGCACGCGGCTCGGCACCGGCCTTCTTGCCGACCACGATACGGGAACCCGCGGGCCAGCCCTTGCTGTTGTAGCAGGCCTCGATGGAGTCGCCGCTGCCGGCCTGCACATCGGTCGATGCGCAGAGCACGGCCGTACCGGCCGCATTCAGCAGGAAGAGGTCGTAGTCGTTGGCGGAGCTGCCCCAGGCGTCGGACCAGTGCAGGCCGATCCACTTGCTGCCGGCGGTCAGGACGTTGTAATCCTGGCCCGGCTTGAACTGGTGCAGCGTATAGCCGGCGGGCAGCACGCCACCGCTGGCGCTGCCCGGCGTGAAGTCGCCTTCCCAGGTTCCCGAGGTTCCGGAGGTCAGGTTGCCGCTGTTGGCCGCCGCGGAGAAGTACAGGGCGCCCGACGCCACGACATCGTTCACCGCCTGCGCCACGACGCCGTCCTGGAAGACGGGCTCGTCGAAGTAGCTGACGTCGTCCACGATGATGTCGCAGTGGTAGACGTCGCGCAGCGTGCGGATGTTGTTCGCGAAGCTCTGCTCGCCATTGAAGGCGGTGGCAAAGAACAGCTTGGCGCCGGGCGCGAGGTCGTAGACGATTTCCATCATCGCCGTCCCTTCGCTGGAGCCGGTGTTGCCGCTCTGGCCGGGCACCACCACGGCGTCGGCGGGCAGGTCGCCGGTGCCGATCAATGCCTGCAGATAGTCCACGGAATCGGAGATGACGCCGATGCGCACGCCGGTGCCGTCGTAACCCGAGGCCACCACCTGGTTGGCCTTGTGGCTGATATAGCCCTGGGAGGTCAGGGAGCCGGTATTGGTGCTGGCCGGCGCGGCCAGGCCGATGCGGCCCACGGCGGCGCTGCCGGCCACGGCCTCCACGGCGCTCAGCGGCACGGAGACCAGGGCGCTCTGCCTGTTCCTGGCGACGTAGAGCACCTGGCCGCCCTGGGCCGCGATGAAGCTGGCGAGGCTGCCGTCGCCAAAGTCGCCGCGCACGCTCGCGCGGACCATGCCGTTCGCATCGGCCTTCACGGCATCCACGGCGCTGCCGTAGACGGTGAGTTGGGCGTCGTCGGACGGCACGCGGCCGGCCTGCAGGGCATACCAGAGCTGGGAGCCGATCTTGCTCTGCGTCGCGCTGCGCGCGTCCTTCTCGGCGAGCAGGCCGGCCATCTGGCTGGTGACTTGGGGATCGCTGGCCGTCTGGGCCTGGGCCACGCCCGCGAGGCTGGCGGCCAGGGCCACGGCGCCAAGGGCGAAGGCGGTGTTGCGGATCGAATTGCGCTTTGCCATGACTGGAATTCCTTATGAGGATCTCTGAGGGGGCGGCAGGCGCTCGTCGCCGGTCCAGCGACGCAGCCTGCCTCAGATGACGGGGCTCAGCCCCTGCGTCGGCGGCCGACCGCGCCGGCGCTCACCAATGCACCGAAGCACAGCGCCATGGAGCCGGGCTCGGGCAGTTCCCCGAAGTTGGCGTTCTGGAAGGCCTCGACGGTGACCGTCCCATGCTGGTTGACGCCGGCCCCCGCCGCCGACGTGTCGTTGAGAACGAGCAGCAGATGCGAGTTCTGCGGCACATAGACCTGGAAGAACAGCGGGTCGGTCCCGAAATAGTTTCCGCTGGTGCCGGGATCGCCCAGCCAGGTGGAGGCCATCGTGGCGGCGGAGGTCGGGTCGTAGCTGTCGAGGTAGGCGGCCAGGAAGGTGTTGAGCGAAAGGGAGTCGAAGCTGACCTGGACAAAGCCGCCGTAGTAGGACGACACCTTGCCCTCCAGCGAGGTCAGGTCCAGGTCGTAGGTGTGGTAGCGGTAGGCGACGCCGGGGTTGACCACCCCGCCGAAGGCCTCACCGCCCGCCCAGTCCTGAGGAACCTGGTTGCGGGCGATGCGCCCGTGCTGGACCGCGTCGCCGGCGGCGACGAAGGCATCGAAGGTGGAGACCAATGCGGCGCTGGCCGTGCCGGAGGCCAGGGACAGCGCAGCGGCCAACGGCAGCGCGCGGGAGAGCAGCTTGTCGAGAAACGACATCGGGACCTTTCTCAGGGTGAACGAAGGCCAGCAGACTGCGTCCCAATGCTGGGCGCCGGCAGATCGCCGGCACCTGTCGGATCGGAGGCTGGTGGCCACCAAAGGCCGCGAGGGTAGTGGCCTCACCCAGGCTCAAACAACCCCCGGGCAGGGGCAGCAAAAACCCCGAGAGCTCGCTGGGCGAGGTCAGTGCAGAAGTCCCGTCAGCTGCGATAGTCGGCGTTGATGCTGACGTAGTCGTGGCTGAGGTCGCAGGTCCAGACGGTGGCGCCGGCCGCGCCGCGGTTCAGGCCGACGCGGATCGTGATCTCGGTCTGCCGCATCACGCGCTGGCCGTCCTCCTCGCGGTACTCGGGCCGGCGGCCGCCGCGGCTGACGACGTGCACGTCGTCCAGGTGCAGGTCGATCAGGCCCTGGTCCAGGTCGGCGATGCCGGCGTAGCCGACGGCGGCCAGGATGCGGCCCAGATTGGGGTCGCTGGCGAAGAAGGCCGTCTTGACCAGCGGCGAGTGGGCGATGGCATAGGCCGCCAGCTTGCACTCGGCCTCGTCGCGGCCGCCCTCGACGGTGACGGTGATGAACTTGGTCGCGCCCTCGCCGTCGCGGACGATGGCCTGGGCCAGCTCCTGGGCCAGCGAGACCAGCGCGTCGCGCAGCGCGCGGGCCTCGGCGCCGTCCAGCGACGTGATCTCGGCATGCCTGGCCCTGCGGCTGGCGATCAGCATGAAGCAGTCGTTGGTCGACGTGTCGCCGTCGATGGTGATGCGGTTGAAGGACGCGTCGGCGGCCTCCTTCACCAGCGGCTGCAGCAGGGCCGGCGCGATGTTGGCGTCGGTCGCGACGAAGCCCAGCATCGTCGCCATATTGGGGCGGATCATGCCGGCGCCCTTGGAGATGCCGGTCAGCGTGACCTCCACGCCGCCGATCCGGATGCGGCGCGACGCGGCCTTCGGGACCGTGTCCGTCGTCATGATGCCGGCCGCGGCCTCGGCCCAGTGGTCGGCCTTCAGCGCGGCCAGCGCGGCGGGCAGGCCGGCGACGATGCGGTCGACGGGCAGCGTCTCCATGATGACGCCCGTCGAGAAAGGCAGTACCTGGGCGGGCGCGCAGCCGAGCAGGTCGGCCAGCGCCTTGCAGGTCGCGCGGGCACGGGCCAAGCCGTCGGCGCCGGTGCCGGCGTTGGCATTGCCGGTGTTGATGACGAGAGCACGGATGGACGAGCCGGCGGCCAGGTGCTCGCGGCAGACCTGCACCGGCGCGGCGCAGAAGCGGTTGGTCGTGAACACGCCGGCCACGGCCGCGCCCTCGTCCAGCGCGATGACGCTGAGGTCGCGCCGGTTGGCCTTGCGCACACCCGCCATCGCCACGCCGAGGCGCACGCCCGGCACGGGCAACAGAGAGGCGGGGTCGGGGGCGAAGAGATTGACGGGCATGGCGCGCTCGATGGAGAAAGTTCGGGAAAGCGCGCGGATTGTAGAAATGACAAAGGCTCCCGAAGGAGCCTTTGCAAGGATTTGCGGCGCAATCAGCGCGGCATGCGGCGGCGGGCCAGCAGGCCGACGACGCCCAGGCCGCTCAGGAACAGCGCATAGCTCTCGGGCTCGGGCACGGCGCTCAGCGGCGTGGCCGTGACCAGGTCCTGCAGCTGCGGGTTGGTCAGCTTGGTGAGGGTGTACAGCGCCGGGCCCTTGTAGGCCAGGGCGTTCGCCAGAAAGGAGTTGGCTTCGCTGGCGACCGCGGCGCTGGTGGTGTCGGTGCTGGAAAGGTGGAAGCTGCCGGTGGTCACGTCTAGCGCGCTGCCGGTTTCAAGCACCATTTCCCACACGGCGAGCTGGAAGGCCGCCTTGTCGTTGTAGGTCGACAGGCCGGCGTAGGCCGTGGAGAACAGGCCCTGCAGATTCTGGGCCTGCACGCCGGTGAAGCTCTCGACGCCGTAGCTGCGGGTGATGTTGGCGCGGCCGTTGCCCTGGCTGGGTTCGATGCAATAGGCGATGAAGCTCGTACCCGTATCGGCGTAGCTGTAGTTCAAGGCCGTCGTCGCATAGTTGCTCGTGACCGGCACGGTGCTGGACAGCGTGGTGTCCATCGTGCTGAGCTTCACGCCCGAAGTGTCCAGCCCCTGCCACTTGATGTTGACGGTGGTCGCGGCATCCGCGGCCTGGGCGGCCAGAGCGCCCGCGGCGAAGAGGCCTGCAACTACGATGCTTTTCATCATGTCGGTCTTCCGATGCCTCCGGAGGGCTCAGGCCTTGCGGCGGCGGGTGCTCGTCAGGCCGGCGCCGGCCAAGGCCAGCGCAGCCAGTGCCACGCTGCCGGGCTCCGGCAGCTCGACGTTGGCGACATAGCCGTTGCCGGTCTTGTCGGCGTAGGACGTGCCGACCACCTCAAGCGTCCACTGGCCAGCACCCAGCGACTGGGGCGCCAACGCCCATTGCTCGACGCCGTCGGGCGCGACGTTCCAATCGATATTGAGCGTCTCCTGCCAGGTAATGCTGTTACCCAGGTGGCTCAGCGTCACCTGCCGGATGTCGATGGCCGGTGCATTGCCCAGCAGCGTACCGGTCGTCAGCAGCCCGCTGACCCAGGTGTTGCCGGCCAGGTCGAACGTGTAGATGTCGTCAAAGTCCTGGCCAAGCCCGGTGAGGTCCTGGTGACCGTAGTTGCTGAAGCTGACCGTGTTGGCCGACGCACCGGTGGCCAGGACGATTGCAGCAGCTGCGAACAGGGCTTTCATAACATGCTTTCTGATATTTCTATCGGGTTAACCCCGAGTTTGGGGCTGTCTTGGACTGCACTCTAGGGGGATGCGCGCGGGGTGAGCACCCCCCATGCGCGTGGCCCAGGCCGCCGACCGTGCCCAAACGCACGGATTTCCCCCTGGATAAGCGAGGCGCCCGACAGCGCCTCCCCATGAAAACGGGCCGGCTGAGCCGGCCCGTGCAGGGGTTCGGGCGCCCGGCCGTCAGGCCAGCTTGCCGTGGCAGAGCTTGAATTTCTTGCCGCTGCCGCAGGGGCAGGGGTCGTTGCGGCCGACATGGCCGTACTGGGCCAGCAGGGTTTCGGGGTCGACGTCCTGGCTGACGGAGCCGTCCTCGTTGGGATGCTGGTAGGTCACGTTGGACACGCCTGCAGCGCGCTGCTCCATGGCCTCGGCGGCCTGGTTGGCCTCTTCCTGGCTCTGGATGCGCACGTTCAGCAGCGTGCGGGTGACCTCCATCTTCACCAGGTCGAGCAGTTGGGAGAACAGCTCGAAGGCCTCGCGCTTGTATTCCTGCTTGGGGTTCTTCTGGGCGTAGCCGCGCAGGTGGATGCCCTGGCGCAGATAGTCCAGCGCGGCCAGGTGCTCGCGCCAGCGCTGGTCGATGCTCTGCAGCAGCACCATGCGCATGAAGGGGTTGAACTGCTCGATGCCGACACGGTCCAGCTTGCTTTGGAACAGCTCGTCGCCGGCCTTGACGACGGCCTCGACGATGTCCTCGTCGCTGATGGACTCGCTCTTCTTGACGAGGTCGGCCAGCGAGAGGCCGATCTGCCATTCGGTCTGCAGCACCTGCTCCAGGCCAGGCAGATCCCACTGCTCTTCCAGGCTCTCGGCCGGCACGAAGCTGCGCACGACGTCGGTCAGCGTGGAGGCGCGCAGCGATGCGATCTGGGCGACCAGGGCCTCGGCCTCGAGGATGTCGTTGCGCTGCTGGTAGATGACCTTGCGCTGGTCGTTCGACACGTCGTCGTATTCGAGCAGCTGCTTGCGGATGTCGAAGTTGCGGGCCTCGACCTTGCGCTGCGCGCCTTCGATGCTGCGCGTGACGATGCCGGCCTCGATGGCCTCGCCCTCGGGCATCTTGAGCCGGTCCATGATGGCGCGTACGCGCTCGCCGGCGAAGATGCGCATCAGCTGGTCGTCCAGCGACAGGTAGAAGCGCGAGCTGCCAGGGTCGCCCTGGCGGCCCGAGCGGCCGCGCAGCTGGTTGTCGATGCGGCGGCTCTCGTGGCGCTCGGTCGCGATGATGCGCAGGCCGCCCTCGGCCTTGACCTTGTCGTGCAAGCCCTGCCACTCGTCGTGCAGCTGCTGGATGCGGCGGGCCTTCTCGTCGGCCGGGATGGCCTCGTCGGCTTCGATGAACTGGACCTGCTTCTCGACGTTGCCGCCCAGCACGATGTCGGTGCCGCGGCCGGCCATATTGGTCGCGATGGTGATGACGCCGGGGCGGCCGGCCTGGGCGACGATCTCGGCCTCCTTGGCGTGCTGCTTGGCGTTCAGCACGTTGTGCGGCAGCTTGGCGGCCTGCAGCAGCTTGGAGATCAGCTCGGAGTTCTCGATGGATGTCGTGCCCACCAGCACCGGCTGGCCGCGCTCGTGGCAGGCACGGATGTCCTGGATGACGGCGTCGTACTTTTCCTTGTCGGTCTTGTAGACCAGGTCCAGCTCGTCCTTGCGGATGGTCGGGCGGTTCGGCGGGATGACGACGGTCTCGAGGCCGTAGATCTCCTGGAACTCGTAGGCCTCGGTGTCGGCCGTGCCCGTCATGCCGGACAGCTTGCCGTACATGCGGAAGTAGTTCTGGAAGGTGATGGAGGCCAGCGTCTGGTTCTCGGCCTGGATGGCCACGCCTTCCTTGGCCTCGACGGCCTGGTGCAGGCCGTCGCTCCAGCGGCGGCCCGACATCAGGCGGCCGGTGAACTCGTCGACGATGATGACCTCGCCGTTCTGCACGACGTAGCTCTGGTCCTTGTGATAGACGTGGTGGGCCCGCAGCGCTGCATTCAGGTGATGCATCAGCGTGATGTTGGCCGCGTCGTAGAGGCTGGCGCCTTCGGGGATCAGGCCGGCCTGGGTCAGCAGGCGCTCGGCGACCTCGTGGCCGTCCTCGGTCAGGTGGATCTGGTGGGATTTTTCGTCCACCGTGAAGTCGCCCGGCTCGATGACGCCTTCGCCGGTGCGCGGATCCAGCTCGCCGATCTGCTTCTTCAGGCCCGGCACGACGGCGTTGATCTTCAGGTAGACGTCGGTATGGTCGTCGGCCTGGCCCGAGATGATCAGCGGCGTGCGCGCCTCGTCGATCAGGATGGAGTCCACCTCGTCGACGATGGCGTAGGCCAGGCCGCGCTGCACGCGGTCGGCCGTCTCGTAGACCATGTTGTCGCGCAGGTAGTCGAAGCCATACTCGTTGTTGGTGCCGTAGGTGACGTCGGCGGCGTAGGCGGCCTGCTTCTGCTCGCGCGGCATCTGCGGCAGGTTGATGCCGACCGTCAGGCCCAGGAAGTTGTAGAGCCTGGCCATCCACTCGGCGTCGCGGCGCGCGAGGTAGTCGTTGACCGTGACGACGTGGACGCCCTTGCCCGTCAGCGCGTTCAGGTAGACGGGCAGCGTGGCCATCAGCGTCTTGCCTTCGCCGGTGCGCATTTCGGCGACCTTGCCGGCGTTGAGCACCATGCCGCCGATCAGCTGCACGTCGAAGTGGCGCATCTTCAGCGCGCGCTTGCTGCCTTCGCGGCAGACGGCAAAGGCCTCGGGCAGGATGTCGTCGACCGTGGCGCCGCCGGCCAGGCGCTGCTTGAACTCGGCCGTCTGCGCGCGCAGTTCGTCGTCGCTCAGCGCCTCGTATTTCGGCTCCAGCGCATTGATCTGCTGCACGGTGCGGCGATAAAGCTTAAGCAAACGCTCGTTGCGGCTGCCGAAAATCGAGGTGAGAAGCTTGGGCAACATGCTGCGATGAATGAGGCTGACGGGCGGCCGGCGGGGCGGCCGGCGCGAGGCGCGAATCTGGGGTCGCGGCGGGGCATTGCAAGAAGGGCCTGCCCGGCCGCGCAAAACGGCGCAGTTTAGCAGTGGGGCAGGGCGCGACGCCCTGGCGCAGGGCGCGACGCCCTGGCGCAGCCCGCGGCGCCAGCCGGCTGACTACACTCCGGCCATGTCCACCGCGCCCCGCTATCTCGCCCCCCGGAGCCAGCGCGCCAGCGTGCCGTCGCCGATGCCGGTGGCCGACGCCCTGCGCGCCCACGAGGGCCTGAACCAGCTCGGCGCGCGGCTTGAAGCCTCGCGGCGGCGCCTGCGCGTCATCGCACCGGCCCTGCCCGGAACGCTGCTGGCCAGCCTGCAGCCGGGGCCGATCGACGAGGACGGCTGGAGCCTGCTGGCCGCCAACGCCGCCGTCGCGGCCAAGCTGCGGCATCTGCTGCCGCGCCTGGAGGGCCTGCTGGCCCAGGCCGGGTTGCCCGGACGCATCCGTTTGAAGCTGATGCAGAAGTGAAAAACCCACTGCCGTCGGGCAGTGGGTCGCTTTTGGTGCCGGCTATCGGATTCGAACTGATGACCTACCGCTTACAAGGCGGTTGCTCTACCAACTGAGCTAAGCCGGCGAAAAACAGGGCGCGATTCTAGGCGCTTGCCGCACGCTCTTCGCGCAGGAGCGTCATTTCACGCGCTTCAGCGCAGGGCGCGCACCACCACCAGGCGTTTCGGGCGGCGGTTCGTCGTCGGGCTCGCCTTCGTGGCTCTCGGATGCGAGGCGCAGCCCACGGCGAGGCTCGGCCGCGGGCAGGGGCGGCGGCGGCGCGCCCTCCTGCGGCGACTCCGGCGCCGGGAAGGCCATGCCCTGGCCGTTTTCGCGGGCGTAGATGGCGACGACATGGCCCACCGGCACGACGATCTCGCGCGCGACACCGCCGAAGCGGGCCTTGAACTGGATGAACTCGTTGCCGAGGTCCAGGCCGCTGGTCGCGTCGAAGCCGATGTTCAGCACGATCTCGTTGTTGGACACGTATTCCATCGGCACCTGCACCGAGCGGTCGACGTGGACCGCGATATAGGGCGTGAAGCCGTTGTCCGTGCACCAGTCGTGCAGCGCGCGAATCAGGTAGGGGCGGGTGGACGTGCCCCCACCCGCGCCGCCGGAAGCGGGGGTCTGGTCCATCAGCGGCGCATGACCTTTTCGGACGGCGTCAGCGCCTCGATGTAGGCCGGACGGCTGAAGATGCGCTCGGCGTACTTCAACAGCGGCAGCGCGTTCTTGGACATGTCGATGCCGTAGTAGTCCAGGCGCCACAGCAGCGGGGCGATGGCCACGTCGAGCATCGAGAAGTCGTCGCCCAGCATGTACTTGTTCTTCAGGAAGATGGGCGCGAGCTGGGTCAGGCGGTCGCGGATCTGCGAGCGGGCCTTTTCCAGCTGCTTGTCCGTCGCCTTGGTCGTCGTGCCGCGGCCTTCGAGGATGTTCACGTGGGCGAACAGCTCCTTCTCGAAGTTCAGCAGGAACAGGCGCACGCGGGCGCGGGCGACCGGGTCGCCGGGCATCAGCTGCGGGTGCGGGAAGCGCTCGTCGATGTACTCGTTGATGATGTGCGATTCGTACAGGATGAGGTCGCGCTCGACGAGGATGGGCACCTCGTTGTACGGGTTCATCAGAGCGATGTCTTCAGGCTTCGCGAACAGGTCAACGTCGCGGATCTCGAAGTCCATGCCTTTCTCGAACAGCACGAAACGGCAGCGGTGCGAGTAGGG
>BFBZ01000420.1_pt1 | contig 43254 bp, 35 predicted proteins | sample 1888401 | NCBI WGS metagenome assembly BFBZ01 (sample SAMD00112614, study PRJDB3348) | symbiont metagenome | host: Chara braunii | reverse complement strand
GGGCTCACACCAACCGAGTTCGCAGCACGCCCCAATCAGGGGCAAAACTGGAACAGACTCTCCTTATGAACGAGGGCAAATTGGGGAGCAGGTCATGCATGCTTCCTATCGCGATCAGTTTCATTGGATTCATCTTCTGACGCCGTATAACGGCGGCTACTTCTTCCTCGGTATGGTGTCTTACAGACTCTCGCGCTGGCTCGATTGCTTCGGACGCGGAAACTGGCTTTTCGCTTCGATTCCAATTGCGCTTTGCGTTGCGTGGCCGCTCGTTGAAGGGGTTTCGGCGAAATACGGTCCCTATGGTCATTGGGGGATACTGATGGCCTATGCGATCGGAATTCCGGCTCTCTTTAAACTTAGCCGCGATTGGGCTCTCGATCAGCAGCTCGGGAACTTGTCCTACCCGGTCTATCTCTGTCACATGCTTTTTGCTTGGGCGGCGACAATCTACGGCGATCTCGCTGCGCCAATCGCCTTTGCCGCATCTTGCGCGCTGTCTTGGATCGCGGTGAAATTCATCGATGAGCCGGTGGATGCGTGGCGCCAACGCCGGGTTTCTGAGGCACGTACCGTGTCGTCACAGGCATCAGTCGCCGATCTCGCGATCGATCCGTCAGGTTCCGGCACGCGTTAACCATCCAAGTCCTCACGACGTCGCCGGTTTCTTAGATGCTGTAATACCCAGGCATATGTTGTTCATTCGATGAACGTGCCTATTGACGTTCATTCCGTGAACATACTAAGCCTTACGTCAAATCCGGGCCAAGTAATGGGTAGAGCGGACCAAAGCGACGTTGAGCAGACCAGGATTCTGCTGAGTCTTCTTGATTCTGTCGAAAAGGACGGAGGTCAAACGCAACGGCGTTTGGCTGCGGAGGTTGGAATCGCTGTCGGCCTCGCAAACTCGTACATCAAGCGTTGTGTCAAAAAAGGGCTGCTTAAAATAAGGCAGGCGCCGAGGCGCCGTTATGCCTATTACCTGACGCCACAGGGGTTTGCCGAGAAATCCAGGCTTACGGTTGAGTACTTGTCGTATTCGCTTGGTTTTTTTCGAGAAGCGAAGAGCGACATTATTGGCCTCTTGAAAGCAGCGGAGAACCGCAAGTTCAAGAAAGTCGTTCTCGTTGGATGTTCTGATCTGGCTGAAATCGCCGTTATTTGTGCGGCTGACACTGGCGTTGAAATTGTCGCCGTCGTGGACAGTGCTGCCGCTCCCGGCCGGTTGGCCGGTGTGGAAGTGCTTTCATCTTTCGACGCTGTGCCGGGTGCCTTTGATGCCGTGATCGTCACCGATCTCGTTTCTGGGCGTAAAGTAAGTGAAACGGCGATCGCTCGATTCGGCCACGAGCGTGTGTTTGTGCCGGATGCTTTGCGCGTGCGTACCGGTAAAGAGTTTCAGGCAGTCCAGGTGCGATGATGGTTTCCTCCCCGCACTGGTACGCCGTGCAGACCAAGGCGCATGCCGAAATCAAGGCATCTGAGCATCTGCGGCGACAAGGTTTTCAGGTTTATTTGCCGCGGTACCTGAAGCGTAGGCGCCATGCGCGCGTAAGCGAAACTGTGATTGCGCCTTTGTTTCCGCGCTACCTGTTTGTGATGATCGATATCGCTGCGCAACGCTGGAGATCGATCCAATCGACGATCGGAGTGAGCCGGCTCGTCTATCAAGGCGAGTATCCCGCTGTTGTGCCTGACTGCGTTCTTCAGCAATTGAAAGAACGCGAGGACGCGCGTGGCATTATACAGATTGATCGCGCGCCTGCGTTTGCTCCTGGCGACAAAATTCGTGTTGTCGATGGTGCGTTCGCGGACAACGTCGGTCTATTCGATCGGATGACCGATGGCGAACGTGTTGCTGTTCTGCTGGAACTGCTCGGCCGCAAGGTTCGAGTGGTGATGGATTTGGATTTGGTGATCGCGGCTTAGACGACGTTTTGTCGTTAGGCCGGACTGGCTGGGTGACAGTTGAGTCACCCGGTCTGCGGTAGCCTGCCAAGTTTCGGATCGTGTCAATATTGGATCAAGCCATGTCTTCTTTTGCGCTCATCGGCGCCGCCGGCTATATCGCGCCCCGGCACATGAAGGCCATCAAGGCGATTGGTGCTGACCTGAAGGTTGCGTTCGATCCCAAGGACTCGGTCGGCATCATCGACAGCTATTTCCCGGATGCGAGCTTTTTCGTCGAATTCGAACGGTTCGACAGGCACATCGACAAGATGCGCCGCCGCGGCGAGCAGATCGACTATGTGTCGATCTGCTCGCCAAATTACATGCATGACGCGCATTCTCGTTTCGCGTTGCGGTCTGACGCCGATGCCATCTGCGAGAAACCGCTGGTGCTCAATCCCTGGAATATTGATGGGCTGGCGGAGATTGAGCTGGAAACCAGCCGCAAGATTTTAACGATCCTGCAGCTTCGATTGCATCCATCGATCACGGCGTTGAAAGAGAAAATTTCTGCTTCGACGCAGAACGAGTTTGCGGTCGATCTCACATACATCGCTTCGCGCGGACGCTGGTACCACACCTCGTGGAAGGGCGATGAGGCGAAGTCCGGTGGTGTCGCGACCAACATCGGCGTCCATTTCTTCGACATGCTGGCTTATGTGTTTGGACCGGCGAGCCGCAACGTCGTCCACCTGCGTGAGCCTGAGCGGGCGGCTGGTTATCTCGAATGCGGTCGTGCGCGCATACGCTGGTTTCTTTCGGTTGATCGTAACGATCTGCCGAAGGAGGCCGGGGCGAAGACGACCTACCGCTCGATCACCATTGACGGAGAGCACTTCGAGTTTTCGGAGGGGTTCACCGATCTCCACACCCGCAGCTATGAGGAAATCGTTGCCGGGCGAGGCTTTGGTATCGACGAGGTGAGGCCGTCAATTGAAATTGTGTCCAAGCTGCGCAGCCAACCCATCGAGGTGCGGGTGGGCGAGCAGCACCCTTTTGTGCCGCGCTATCTGAAATGACGGCGCAGCAACTTAAGACGGATTCTCGTTTTCCGGGCGTCCGATTGCACGAGAGTGCTTACGTGGACGATCCTGTCAAAATCGGATCGGGTACGACGGTTTGGCACTTCTGCCATCTGTTGGCAGATGTTTCGATCGGCGAGAATTGTTCGATCGGGCAGAATGTGATGATCGGCCCCAAGGTTATCGTTGGCGACAACTGCAAGATTCAGAACAATGTGTCGCTCTATCAGGGTGTCGAGCTCGAGGATGATGTGTTCTGTGGCCCGAGTTGCGTTTTCACCAATGTGACGACGCCGCGAGCGCATGTTTCGCGCAAGTCCGAGTTCCGTCGTACGTTGGTAAAGCGGGGAGCGACCATCGGTGCCAATGCCACGATCGTCTGCGGCCACACGATCGGCGCGTATGCTCTGGTGGGCGCCGGCGCTGTGGTTTCCATGGACGTGCCCGACTTCGCTTTGGTGATCGGCGTGCCGGCGCGACGCGTCGGCTGGATGAGCAAATCCGGCGAGAGGCTGGGGCGTGATCTTGTATGCCCGCGTGATGGGTCGCGTTACCGTGAGGTAGCGGGGCGTTTGGAGGAAATCCTCTGACCGGTTCAGCCATTACCTTCGATATAGACTGGGCGCCCGACTGGGTGATCGCAGAATGCGCGGACGCGTGTGCGCGTGCCGGAGTGCCGGCGACATTTTTCGTCACTCACGACAGCCCCATTATTCGCTCGCTGGCGAGTGAGCGATCCTTTGAACTGGGCCTGCATCCCTACTTCGGGCCTGATTCCACACAGGGGAAGACACTGCAGGATGCACTCGCATTTCTGCTCGATATTGTTCCTGACGCGCGAGCGCTGCGAACTCATAAATTGGTGCAATCGTCGCCGCTGATTGCTGAAATTTGCGCGACGGCGCCGCAAATCGATGTCGATGTTTCTCTTTACCTGCATCGCCATTCCGGTCTGCAGCCGGTCGTCTGGCGGCTCGATCGCGCGGCAAAGCCGCTGTGGCGCTTACCTTATTTTTGGGAAGATGACTTTGCCGCCGCCGATCCCGACTGGAGTTGGTCCGATTCCGCTCCCGAGAGCGATGGGCTTAGGATTTTTGATTTCCACCCGATACTGCTTGCTCTCAACGTGCAGGATCTGACGGAATATTCTGGGCTGAAAGCCAGACTAGGGCGTCGTCCGCTCACAGAGGCGTCTCGCGAGTTAGTCACTGAGTTCCGTCGATCGGGTATCGGCGACGCCAGCTTCTTCCACCGGTTGCTAGGCCAAGCGCGCGACTTCGTTACGGTCAGCGCGTTGGCTCCGTCGCAACTGGCGATCAAGGATTCTGCATGCGTTTAGCAGTGCTTGGGCGTTCCGAGATTCTGCTTGGTGCTGCGAAGCGGTTGGCGGACGCTGGACACGAGATCGTGCTTGTTGGCACCTGCCGCAGTGAAGCCTATTACAAGGCGAACGAGGCTGATTTTGAGAGCTTTGCCGCGAAGTGTGGAGCGGATTTCTTTCTCGATCATCGGATCAATAGCGCCGACATCGTTGCGCGGCTCAAGAAATCTGGTGCCGAGCTTGGCGTGTCGTGGAATTGGATGGTGCGCATCGAAGCTGAGGCAATCTCAGCGTTCCGTCATGGCATTCTGAATGTTCACGCCGGAGATCTCCCGCGGTTTCGCGGAAACGCATGTCCGAATTGGGCGATCTTGTTAAACGAGCCGCATATTGGACTTTGCGTTCATCGCATGGTGCCGGAAGCGATAGATTCCGGGGACGTGCTTAAGCGGAAACGCCTGCCACTGCATTCGCAGACCTACATCGGTGATGTCTATGGATGGCTTGAGGAGGCCGTTCCCGATCTGCTCGTGGAGGCCGCATCCGACATTGCTTCTGGAAGAGCAAGCTGGGAGGTGCAGTCGGAGGTGCCTGGGGAGTCGTTGCGCTGCTATCCACGGCGCCCGGAAGACAGTTGCATCGACTGGCAAAAGCCTGCCGACGAAATCGTGCGGCTCGTTCGTGCTTCCTCGCGCCCTTTTGCTGGTGCTTACACCACACTCGAAGGCGACAAACGGGTAACCATATGGCGTGCCGATCAGGCTATAGCGCCGTCGCCTTATGTGGCGATGCCGGGGCAGGTCCTTTATTCCGATTGTGGGAATCCAGTTGTTGCGGCTGGTGAAGGCGCGGTGCGCCTCATTGAAATTGAGATCGATGGGATTGGCTCGGGTGACACGGCTAAGGTTGGTGTCCTCAAGAGTCTGCGCAACCGACTTATCTAACAAGCTCAAAAGCGGAAACGAACAGAATGGATATCAAAGGCAAGCGCGTTGTCGTTATCGGCGGCGCCGGGTTGATCGGCTCGCATACGATTGATGCGCTGACGAAGCAGGACGTCAAGGAAATCGTCATCTACGACAACTTCGTCCGCGGTACGCCGGAGAACTTGGCGGGTGCTCTGCGCGATCCTCGCGTCAAGATCTATGAAGTCGGCGGTGACATCACCCAAACCGACATCCTGCAGTCCGTGATCGATGGTGCCGATGGCGTATTCCACTTTGCGGCGCTGTGGCTGTTGCAATGCCACGACTTCCCGCGCGCGGCATTTGATGTGAACATTCGCGGCACGTTCAACGTAATGGAGGCCTGCGTCGCCAAGGGGGTCAAGCGTTTGGTCTATTCCTCGTCGGCGTCGGTTTACGGTGACGCGGTTGAGGAGCCGATGACCGAAGATCATCCGTTCAATAACAAGAATTTCTACGGCGCTACCAAGATCTGTGGCGAAGCGATGTTGCGCGCATTCTATCATCGCTATGGCCTCAACTATGTCGGCCTTCGATATATGAACGTCTATGGGCCCCGGCAGGATTATCGGGGTGCCTACATCGCGGTCATCATGAAGATGCTCGACGCGATCGACCGTGGGGAGGGGCCAACGATCCTGGGTGATGGTTCAGAGGCGTTTGACTTCGTTGCAGTCGAAGATTGCGCGCGAGCAAATGTCTGCGCGATGACCTCCAATCCGGTGGACTCATTCTACAATGTTGGCACCGGTAAGCGAACGTCGCTCAAAGAGATCGCTGAAAAGCTTCTGCATCTCACCGGTTCAAATCAACCGATTAACTACGCGCCGCGAAGCCAGGCCACTTTCGTTCGTAATCGCATCGGCTCGCCGGTAAAGGCTAGAAAAGAAATTGGCTTCGACGCGGAGATTCCGTTGGATGAGGGCCTGAGGCGACTGATTGCTTGGCGGAAAGCTCATATCGACGAAGTCGCGCAGCGGCGAGCAAAGTCCGCTATCTGACGGCATCGCGGCAGGCATTTTATGTGCGGTATTGCTGGCATCTTTCACCTCGATGGCGCTCCCGCGTCTCCTACGTTGTTGAAGCGTATGACGGACGCAGTCGCGCATCGGGGGCCGGATGGGGAAGGGCAGTGGATGGATGGGCCGGTCGGTATCGGCCATCGGCGACTCGCCATCATCGATCTGTCGCCGCTTGCGCATCAGCCGATGTTGAGCGGCAGTGGCCGCTACGTGCTGTCGTACAACGGTGAGCTTTACAATTTTCGCGAACTCAGAGCTGAGCTGGAAGCCAAGGGATATCGCTTCCACTCTCAGTCGGACACCGAAGTGGTGCTCAACATGCTTGCCGAACACGGCACTGCGGCGCTTGAGCGCTTCAACGGTATGTTCGCACTGGCGTTGTGGGATCGCGTCGAACGCACGATGCTGCTCGCACGTGATCGTTTCGGCATCAAGCCGCTCTACTATGCCTTCGCGGAAGGTGCGCTGCTGTTCGGATCAGAGATCAAAGCGCTGCTGGCTCACGGCGCCCTGTCTGCCCGAATGGATAAGCGCGCTCTGTTGGAATATTTCACATTCCAGAACTTCTTTACCGACAGGACGCTGTTCGAAGGTGTGCAGCTTTTGCCGGCCGGCAGCCATCTGCTTATCACGGCTGGAGCGGGAAAAGCGGCGACCGCAACGCCACGACGCTACTGGGATTACAGTTTCGAGGAGCCTTCCAATCCGAGGTCCGACGCAGACTATTTGGAAGAGCTGGATTTCCTGTTCCGGCAGGCGGTGTCACGGCAGCTCGTCGCAGATGTTGAGGTCGGATCGTATCTTTCTGGCGGTATGGACTCGGGCGCGATCACGGCAATCGCGGCCAAACAGCTTCCATTTATGCGCACCTTCACGTGCGGCTTTGACCTGACGTCTGCCTCTGGAATTGAGCTCGACTTTGATGAGCGCAGCGCCGCTGAGCGGATGTCGTATCTGGCCAAGACCGAGCACTACGAAATTGTTCTAAAGGCCGGCGATCTAGAACGTGCGTTTCCGAAATTTGCCTATCACATTGAAGAGCCGCGCGTCGGCCAAAGCTATCCGAATTTTTACATCGCTCGTCTCGCCAGCAAATTCAACAAGGTAGCCTTGGCTGGCACCGGCGGTGACGAACTGTTCGGTGGGTATCCGTGGCGTTACTATCGCGCGGTGGTGAATACCGATTTCGAAGATTACATCGACAAGTACTACGCTTACTGGCAGCGATTGATCCCGAACCGGGAAATCCACAGTGTATTCGCTCCGATTTGGGATGATGTGAAGGATGTCTGGACGCGGGACATTTTCCGCGACGTATTCAACAGCCATGCAGACCGGCTGACCCGTCCAGAGGACTACGTCAATCATTCGCTTTATCTCGAAGCCAAAACTTTCCTGCATGGGTTGCTGGTGATCGAGGACAAGCTGTCGATGGCGCACGGGCTTGAAACGCGGGTGCCGTTCCTCGACAACGACTTGGTCGAATTCGCGCAGCGCCTGCCGACGCGGCTCAAGCTCGGCAAGCTCGAAGAAGTCGTGCGCCTGAATGAGAACGAGCCTGGCGCCAAAACGGCCCGCTACTTTCAAAAGGCGAATGACGGCAAGCTTCTGCTGCGGCAGATGATGGCGCGCTACGTGCCGGTCGATGTGACCGAGCGTGAGAAGCAGGGGTTTTCAGCGCCGGACGCGAGCTGGTTCAAGGGTGAGAGCATCGAATTTGTCCGCCGGATGCTGTTCGATGACCGTGCGGAGATCTACCGCTATCTCGACAAGAATGCAGTGCAGCGATTGGTCAACGAGCATCTGGAAGGTCGCGAGAACCGCCGCCTGCTGATCTGGTCGCTTATCAATGTAGAAAGCATGAGCCGGGTGTTTTTCCGGGGTGATGTACATTGAATCTGATGCTGCTCGGCGGGACTGATTTGACGTTGGCCGTCGCGCAGCGGCTGAGCGATATCGGTCACCCGCCAGCGGGTGTCGTGTACCTGCAACAGACGTTCTCGATTTCCTACAGCCCGACTGGCGTAAAAAACCAGCGCCACGCTGATCTGGCCGGTTGGTGTCGGCTGCGGAGTATTCCGCATGTTGAATACAACGGGCCGCAGTCAATCACGACGTTGCAGAATGCAATCGGCGCCGATTTCGCGCTGGCGGCCGGTTGGTATCACCTCGTGTCAGCCTCCACTCGGGCGCTGTTTCCTCTAGGAGTGGCCGGCATCCACCATTCGCTGCTGCCAAAGCTTCGTGGCGGGGCGCCATTGAATTGGGCGTTGCTGTCGAATGAGGCCGTGGCAGGGACCTCGATCTTTCTGATGAGCGATGGCGTCGATGATGGCCCGCTGCTGGGACAACGGTCCGTACCGATCGGCCAGCGTACCAAGATTGGCGAGCTTGTTCTCGCAGCCCAGGAAGCTGCGCTAGGGATGCTCGATGAGATCATACCGAAACTCGCGGCAGGTACGCTCAAGCCCAAACCGCAGATCGGTTCGCCAACCTATTGCCTCCAGCGCACGCCTGACGACAGCCGGATTGATTGGTCACGGTCGGCATCGGAAATCGATCGACTTGTTCGAGCTTCATCGCAGCCGTACGCAGGGGCTTGGTGCACCTTCGGGGATCAGCGTCTTGTCATTTGGGATGCGGTGCCTATCTCTGACGCGCCGAAGATTCTGGGAGCCCCGGGGCAATTGTTTCGTTTGCCGTCGCGCGGTCCGTGTGTCGTAGCCGGAATGGGCGTGGTGGAGATTGTGAGCGCTACTGATGACGCCGGAGTGGACCAGTTGCCGAGGCTTCTGGCCAGCGGGCAGCGGCGGCTGAATTGAGTGCGGCGCTTGATCTATGAGCAGTGATACCGGTGTCGCACGCCCGTTTCGTGTGGGTCTCTACGGCGGAATGGCGAACAACATGTATGTCTACGCCCATGCGCTCAGCAGTGCGGGTTACGACATCGTCTTTGTGCGCGACCGTAACGATAACTATCCATTTAGTCAGCCCGTCTGGGAAGATGTTCGGCTTACGGTGCCGAGTACCGCGGAAAAACCCAAGACAGCGGAGGACTGGTCTCGAGAGGAAGACAGACTTGGCTGGCGTACACCCAAGTGGCTTGTGGACCCGTTGGTCGACGATCCACCAGTGCCGGCGCGGTGGCCGTCAAAGCGCTTATTCCGGCCGGGCCAGTCGGCGCATCGAGCGATTTTACGGACATTCATCTCGAATCCGATGTGGGCGCGTGCGCTCGGGTGGTTGCAGTCTTGCAACGCGCTGATGGTGTGCGGCTTTATCGGCGAGCAGCTCGCTTATCTCAGCGGCAGGCCTTACGCAATTTGGCCGCACGGCGGAGATATAAGATCGGTCTGCAACTATCCTGCGGTTCAAGACACAGACCCTGATCGGAGATACAAGCTGAAACTGCAATCGTGCTTGTCTTTGGCCTTTCGTGAGGCTAGCTGGATCGGGAGCCACGATCCCACTGCGGTGGGGGGTAGTTTCTGCGACGTGACGTCTGCGCTCTTCGATAAATCTCTATCCTTTCTTCCTATTCCGATTGCACGCAGGGCTCGCCCGCAGGGCGTGGACCGACACGAGCTTCGCAAACGTCTGTTCGAGGAAATTCAAACTGCAACGCCTGAGGCGCGATTCATGGCATTCGTGCCGTCCCGAGTCGAATTCGGATGGAAAGGTCACGACCGGCTGCTGCGGGGCGCAGCAGGTATCCGGGACGTGCATTTTGTGTTTGCCGGGTGGGGTGGCGACTATGACCGCGCGCTGGCAATGGCGGCCGAGCTTGGCCTCTCGGAGCAGGTCACTTTCCTACCAGTCGCAATGTCAAAGCCTGTGCTGTTCGATATGTATGCAGCGAGCGACTTTGTGATTGATCAATTCACTTTGAGTACATACGGCACGAGTTTGGCTGAAGCGATGGCAGGTTCAGTCCCCGTGATGATGTATATCGACGAGGCGGCATTCATCAGTAAAGGGTGGGAGCCTCCGCCCGTGCTCAACTGCCAGAGCGAACATGAAATCCGTTCCGTGCTGCGACGTATCGTAAGCGGCGATATCGATCTTGAAGCAGAAGGTCGCCGCGCCGGGGAATGGGCGAGCAGAACCCACGACCCGGATGTTTCTGTCCCGCTACTAGCAACCCTGTTGTCCGGACAAAAGAGGATTGGCTAAAGCTCTCGACGGGAGCGAGCCGAAAGACGCCCATGATTCACTATACAGCTAAGGTCGGTGACGTTGCGTTGCTCACGCAGTGGGCAAAAGCTCGTGGCGAGGTTTGTCACGAGATTGCAGCTGAAGAACTTGGGAGTGTCGTAAGCAGCACTGCGGCGGACGATGCTCGCGGCCGCAACACTTCGTTTGTGTTGGTGGACTATCCGATCGAAACGGAGGAGGATCTCTCGACGATCGATACGTTCATCACGAATCTCAAGACCAACAGTGGTTTTTGGTACTACGCGCCCCGCCCCAACGCGTATCTCGATGTCAGCAATGCGGCTCTGATTGGTATACATCCCGTCGGCAGACTTAGTGGACACGTTCCGGCGCCATACATTCAGAAGGCGCTCACTCTTGCCCGCCGGGTGCATCGGCGGCTTCCGCCCTCGTTGAAGCCGTTGACGCGTGCACTTGGCACCATGGTGACCGATTCACTGACGCCCCCCTCGCAGTCGCCAACGCCTGCAATGGTTGAAACTCAGGTGCGCAACGGTCCGACAGCATCGCTGCCTGGCAACCTCGGAGTGCTGCCAGCCGAGTGGAAAGAATGGGGGCCTGCTCAAGATGTGATGTTCCGAGACTTAATCGAGCGTGGTGAGAACTTCTTTCCGCACCCGCGTGGCATTCACGTTATCACCCTAAACAAGTGCAATCTTGCCTGTGTGATGTGCCCTTATCATTCGCCCGTATACAAGGAGAACCACACTTCTCAGTACTTCGATAAGTACCGGGCAATGTCGCTCGAAACGTTTCAGAAGATTGCAGACTATGCCGGAAGCGAGAAAATTTCGCTTCAATTTGGCCAGATCGAAGAGCCTCTGATGCACAAGAAGTTCTTTGACTTTCTGCATTACGCTCATAAAGCCGGAGTGCCGCACATTCATCTGACAACAAATGGCACGCTCCTTGATAAGGAGAACGCTGATGAGCTCCTTGCCACGGGTATCAACTCCGTGATGTTCAGTGTCGATGCCGTCAACCCCGAAACATATTTCAAGATTCGCGGGGATGATTTGAAGAAGCTTGAAGACAATATTCGCTACTTCGTTCCGCGTGCGCGAGAGAAGGGTATCAAAACGTGGGTTTCGTTTATTCTGCAGGAGCAAGCGCGGCCCGAGCGCGAAGCATTCCTGCGGAAATGGAAGGAAATCGGCGTCGATAACATTACGTTTTACGTCTTGACCGCGCATGATCCGAAGACCGGCGCCTTTATTCGCACTGAGGAGCACTACGACAAAGGCAAGCGCTATCCATGCGCGTCTCCGTGGATCCAATCAGTCGTGTTCCCGGATGGAGAAGTGTCGCTTTGCTGTAAGACGATGACTGACGTTGGTTGGCGCGGCGTCGTCTCAGTCGGTAATGCATCGAAGCAACACTTTTCTGAAATTTGGCGATCGGATCGCTATCGGGCGGTGCGTCGGGAGCTGCTAAAGAACGCGTTCCGCGATTTCAAAGTGTGCGCTGATTGTTCGATTTGGTCCGCTTCGACTTATCTACGCGAGGATGAGCCGGACTACGTCCGCATCCATAATGAAACGATGGAAACATACGAGCTTCGCCACAATTAAGCTGCGTCATGACAGAAAGCGATAGGGACATAGTTATCTCGGCGCGGGAGCTGACGAAGTCATATCCGGTACGGCGGCAAGATTATTGGCCTCTTATGTTTGGAGTGCGACCCGCAGTCTCAAACAGTGGGGTGTATGCGGTTCGGGATGTGAGCTTTGATATCAGGCGGGGTGAGGTTGTTGGCGTCATCGGCCGGAATGGCGCCGGCAAAAGTAGCCTGTTGCGTCTCCTTGGTGGCATTGCCGCGCCAACCAGCGGCAGCGTCGACGTGAAAGGCGAAATTACGACGTTGCTTGATCTCAATGCAGGCCTGAATTTCTTTCAATCTGGTCTTCGCAATATCCGGAATCGCCTCGACATGCAGGCGGTTGCGGATGAGGCCGCAAAGGAGCTAACCGATCAGATCATTGCGTTTTCGGAGCTTGAGGATGTCATCGATCGGCCAATGGTGACTTATTCCTCGGGCATGCGCATCAGGTTGGCGTTTGCCATCGCAACGGCGATGAAGCCTGAAGTCCTTCTCCTCGACGAAGCACTGGCAGTCGGAGATGACTTCTTCATTGCAAAGTCTTTCTCTCGTATTGAAGAAATGTCCAAGAAGGGCACCACGTGCTTTATCGTGTCTCACGACTGGACCAAGATTTTCCGACTCTGTACGCGCGTCCTTTGGATGGAGGGCGGGCAGGTAAGGGATGACGGCGCGCCAGGTAAGCTGCTTTATCCGTTTCTTTTGAACGTTAATGCATTTCGGTTCACCAAACAGGTCAGAATTGAAGCTGTGCGAGTCCTGGGCAATGATGGCGGCCCGCAGCGCGTGTTTTCTACAGGGGCGCCTGTTTGTATCGAGGTCGACTACGTTAAAAATCCCGAAGTCGATAGCTTCGCAGTGATTCTCGGTATTATGTCAGCGGTGACCGGCGAGAGTTTGCTGTCGACGTGGAGCATGGACGACAACGTTGTTGTGGGTGTCGCCGGCAAAGAGCGCGGCTCCTTTCGAATGTCTTACTCTCAGCTTCCGCTTGCCGCCGGATACTATGACCTCAACGTCATGTTGGCCGCACCACAGCAGGGAGCGTTTCCGGCCGAATATCACGATGTATGGGGTCCACTGACGCATCCGGATACGAAGATTGAAGTGAGGGGGGTAAGCCCTGTCACCCGAAAGGACGCGATGATTGTGTTTGAGCCGCGATGGGAGATTGCAGCGGCGTGAACGAACCAGCGCAATCCGCCGATCCGGGAGCTATCGTGGTGGAAGGTCTGATGAAGACGTATCCGCGCGATCCGAACTTGTTCAACGTAGCCGCACATGTGCTGAGTGGCGGTATGCGCAATGGTAAGGTCGTTCTTGAAGATGTCAGCTTTTCCATTCCGAAAGGCCAGGTGGTTGGGCTGATTGGAGCCAATGGTGCGGGAAAAAGCACGCTGCTGCGACTGGTGGCGGGTCATGCTGTTCCGACCCGGGGCAGTGTACGTAGCGTCGGAAAGGTGTTGTCGATCCTTGAGGTTGCCCCAGGTCTTCAAGATGAACGGACCGGCCGCGACAATATCCGTTATCTCGGAGCGCTTTACGGAATGAGCGAAGCCGAAGTCGATCACAAAGAAGAAGAGGTCGTCGAGTTCGCTCAACTCGACCGATTCATCGACTATCCAGTTCGGACCTATTCAACGGGTATGCGCGCGCGGCTGGCATTCAGCATGATCACGAGCGTCGATGCTGACATTCTGCTGATCGATGAGGCGCTCGCTGTGGGCGATCCCGGCTTCGTGCAACGTTGCCGGGAGCGTATGCGTAAGCTTTGTCGCAAGGGCGTGTCGGCCATCATTGTATCTCACAGTATGTCTAGCATTCGGGAGCTGTGCGATCGTGCGCTGTGGTTGCAGGATGGCAAGTTGAAGGCAGATGGCGCTCCTGACGTAGTGGTCGAGAATTATCGGCTGTCACAACTCGGCCGGGCCGAGAAAGAGTTCAACGAGAGATTCTCGCGGCGCGCTCGATCGGCTTCTCGAGCGGGATGGCTCACTATCGAAAAGCTCGATGTGGTTGGCGCCGGCGGCAATGCAGTAACTACGCTGAAGGTGGAAGAACCGTTCTCGCTTGAAGCGACGATATCGTCCGATCAGGAAGCCAAGAAAATCCGCGCTCGGTTGCAGTTTCTTCGTGTTGACGGTGTTTTGGTGACAAGCTGCGAAAGCCCTGCCATTACCTTACAGTGCGGCAGGACGCGACTGATAGCGGATTTCGGACCGATGCGGCTTGGACGATTTGCCTATGAGTGCCGTATCACTCTTGTGGATGCGACGGGCGCCGAACTTGGCGAACGTATCGCTGTCGTCGGGGTGCAGGATTATCACCGTAGCTATATTTCCACATACTACCAGCCGGTCGAATGGCATGTTGATGCAGCGGCCGGCGTTGAAGAGATAAGCCATTGACCACGCTCCTGCATTCGCTGCGCTACCAAATCCAGAATGACCTCCATAACCGGTTTGTTGGATCTCTGCTTGGTGCCTACTGGGCCGTAATCAATCCGCTGTTGCAGGTGTTGATCTACGTCTTTGTCGTCGCCGTGGTGTTTCGCGCTAAGCTGGGAGGCACATCGACACCATTCGAGTACGCGCTGTTCTGTCTATCTGGGCTTGGCTCCTGGCTGGCGTTTCAGGAAGGCTTGAATTCCTCGGCCACAAGCATCACCCGCAATGCTGCGATCGTAAAGAACACGCGTTTTCCCCCACAGTTGTTTCCAGTTTCCGCGGTTCTCTGCTCGCTGATTCCACTGGTGTCGAGCTACGGCATGCTGCTGATCCTGCGTGGCATAGATGGGCATTGGCCGGGTGTGGCCTTGCTCGCCTTGCCAGTGGTGGTGGTGACTCAGGTCCTGCTGGCTTTTGGCGTAGGATTGATACTGTCGGTATGCGGGGTTTTGTTCCGCGACATTCTGCAAATACTGCCGATCCTGCTCCAACTCTTGATGTTGGCGACGCCTGTGCTTTATGAGCGCCAGGATCTACCGTCTGGGTTGCAATTCCTGAGCCTCATCAATCCGCTCTATTATCTCATCGATGCGTACAGGCAGATCCTCTTCTATGGAGCTTGGCCCAATTTCTGGGGGCTTGCGGCTGTTGCCGTGCTGGGCATCGTTCTGACTTGGGTCGGAGCAACTCTGTTCCGAATTGCGCGCGGTTATTTCGAGGCTCTCGTTTGAACCATCGAAACGGCTTCATTAAAAGGTTGCATCGTCGGCTGATTGGGCCTCGGTTGCCCGAACCGATCGCGTTCCCGCTGCCCTATCAAGCGATGCTCGCGATCAGCTCCGATGTCGAATACACGTCTTGGCAATCGCAACTCGGACTGATTGAGCTTGCTGGCCGCCACGGACTCGAAATGGCGTTCAGCTATTGGTGCTTTGGCGATCCGGAGCTTACGTGGCGATTGTTGGAAGACGACAATACGCCGTCGTCACAGGCCAATGCTGCGTTTTCACTGGCGCGTGCCGGTATCTTAGACACGCTGCATAGCTTTGGGGGTGTCACCGATGGCCGCGGTGCGGCCTTCGATCGTTCCCGCATTGCTCCGGCCTTGCAAAGGTTGCGTGACGCGGGTGTAGGGACACGAGTTTATTCCAATCATGGTACCATCCACGATGTCCAGAATGTCGGTGGCGACTGGGCGAGCTACCAAAAGGGCGATGTACCAGGACATCCATCTTATCACCTCGATCTAACAACCGGGTTCGGCATTCGCTTTTTCTGGACGGATATCGATTCAGATAGCGAGCGCTCATTCTTTGGTATTGGCCCCAAGGCGGGCAAGCCGCTGTTCTCGCCGCAGGCTGCACGAGACGGTCAACGAATATTGCGCTTTCGCAGGTTCCGCGGACCATTTACCCGCGCTCCGCATGCTGGGACTTTTGCCGCACAACTCGATATGGTTTTGTCGCATCCGGTCGAGGGCTACAGCGTGGTCTATCAGCATCTTGGGATCACCCGTGACGGTGATGGGCCGGCGCGGCAAGTGGTGCCGCCCTACTTCGATCCAAAAGGCATGGCTGCTTTCGAGCGGCTTGCTTCATTGCAAAGAGACGGCGTTTTGCTCGTGACGACGACAGAGCGGCTTTTGGTCTACGCTCTGCTAATGCAGGCTCGTCCTTGGGCCATCGAGCATCACGAGGACATCTTTCAAGTCACATTCGCGCGACGTTTTGAGCATTGCGGCGTTTCCTTTGATCTGCGTAAAGCTGACTTGCAGGGATGGACACTTCCATTGAATGAGGCAACACGCGTAGTTGCGCGATTTGACGGGGAGGAGTGGGAGCTGCCAATCGCTGAAGTTGGTGGTCGACGCTATGCCACCATTCCATGGACCAGGATCGCCATGCTCGACGAGCTAGAAAAGGCAAAGAGTCTTGCTCGAGCCTGATTCACTGGACGTTCGGCTGATGCAGTTAGTGGAGTCGCCCTCCACACCAACGGTGGTTGCAAAGTATGCGCGTCCCGAATACGCGCGGGGTTCTAAATTTCATTCCGATTTCCTGCGTCGTCTCGACTTTGTTGGTAAACGTGCGCTTGATGCAGGCTGCGGGGTAGGGAACTGGTCGCTTGCTCTGTCTGGCCTGTTCGAAGAGGTGGTTGCGCTCGAATACGATGCCGGGCGGCTTGCATTTACTTGTGAAGCGCTCAGGGTGGCTGGAGCAACCAATGTTACGCCGCTGAAGGGTAGCATTGAGAAATTGCCGTTTCCCGACGCATCATTCGACTGCGTCTTTTGCAACGGCGTTCTTTTCGTAACAGATTGGCGTAAGTCGCTGGATGAACTCGTCCGCGTGCTCAAACCCAACGGAAAAATCTATATCACCTACGACACGCTGGCGTGGTGGGATCATCTCATATTCGAGCGCTCGGCCGCCGAGCCTTTGCTCATTCACCATGCAACGCGGGTTCTGCTGAACCAAGCTGTCGAAATTTTAGATGGGATCGATGTCAGCATGCTCGGCCACTATGGTCGGTGGATGCTGGTTAGAACGTTAATAGAAACCGCTCTGGAAAGCGGACCGAGCGCGAACGTCAATCAGAAACGAGCGGCCGGTAGCGTCCGCTGGATGTTCTCGAAACTGTGGCTGTGGTTCGTGTTCTTTGCAGCCAACGCCATTTTTGTCGCCGTCAATTCGCGCGCGCACACTAGCAAGAATTATCTCAATATTTTGGGGCAGCGTCCCCAGGATACTAAGTTGAAGCTAGAAACATTGGGGTCTGCGATATGGCGTATCGCCAACTACGGAAGTACATCGCAGTGGTGGACGTTATTCCGTAAGCTGCGGCGTTTGTTGACCGGCAGATCTCCAGAAAGAGAACCGGAGCCGCGGCGTGGCTATTCTCTGGAGTCGTGGCAGTTGATGCAGGCGCTCAAGGATCGCAAGCTAATGGTGCTGGGCGATGCGCCGGAAGCGCAACTCAATCTCGCCGATGAAAAGATCAGCGTCAGATCGATCTATCCCGTTGGCCTCGGGGTTCGTGAAATCGTCGGCGCGAAGCCCTCTGATGTTTCGAATGCCAAGATCGACATGAAATTTTTGCGCGATCGGGGGCGCTGGGCTTCTCGCACCGTCACGCTGCATGCCATCAGCCCGCTTACGGAGAATCTGGATAGCGGCTACGACGCCTACCTCGGCTCCTTCTATACCGAATTGGCAAGTTCGTTCGGTGGGCGATACAATTTCAAGGATATCACCACCGAACTGGCATCGGACTCGAATGGTGCGGATGACACATTCTCGCGCATCTACCGGTTTGCGCAAGATTCAGTTTTCCATCATCCGACTGTCCAGTTGAGATCTCTGGATCACGCTAATTCACTGGTTGAGGCGAAAGCTGTTCTGCTGTCTGGCATTGGACGCTGCGGACAGGTCTCGGCCCTCACTGCTGCCTTGTTCCGAAGCGCCGGTTGGCTGGCGAGGCCCGTTCAATTGTACAGGCACTTGTGCACCGAGGTGCAGGTTGACGGGCGATGGGTGCTTGTCGATACCGACGCGTTCAAGGCTGGCATCCGGCCGCGCACGGGCAATGATAAATGGGCAACTTTGGATGATGTCCGGGAAAATCCAGCCATACTCGATCGGTTGCCTTCAATCGGCCATCAGCTTTCGAGCGAAGGCGCCTGGGCGCGGGACCAACTCGGTCGGCTGGTTGGTGGCTATGTAGATACTGGGCTCGCTTGGGAGCGCCCTTATCTCTCTTACATCTACTTCGGTGGCCCCCTCCGATCGCCACCGCGGCCTCCGCAGGTTGCGGCCACTTGCACATCAGGAACACTACGCATAGCGCTGAGCGACATTGATCCCGCCACCGCGCGTCTGGAACTGTGGGTCGGGCGCCGGTCTCGAGGCTGGAGTTATCTGGACTATCCGGATGAGCGATATCTTCAGCGACCGGACGGCTCGCTTTTAAATCGCGTATTCGAGCGCAATGAACTTGAACGTTCCATCGATATACCTGTGGGAGATGGTCCAGTTTTCATCAATGTCGCGGCTGCCGATGCGTATCAAGTTGGCATTGGTGGCTGGACGTGGCCAGGCGAGGAAGTCCGCATCGGCGACGCGGAGCAAGGATGAGTCTATGAACGAGCTTCCGAAATCTATTCCGCTCACCACGCCAAAGTTCGGCGATGAGGAAGTGGAGGCGGTCCGTCGAGTTCTAGAGTCGAAATGGGTAACCCAGGGCCCCGCGACGCGCGAGTTCGAAAACCTTATTGCTTCGCGGCATGGTGCAAAACACGGAGTCGCAACCACCTCCTGCACTGCGGCGCTGCATCTCGCCGCGCTCGCTCTCGGCCTTCAGCCTGGCGACGAAGTCATTGTGCCGGCGTTCACTTGGGTGACGTCCGCGCATTGCGCTGAGTATGTTGGTGCGCGGGCGGTTTTTGCGGACGTTGATCTTACAACCTTTAACCTGGATCCTGCGGCCGTCGCGGCAGCAATCACTCCGCGGACCAAGGCGATCGTCGCAGTGCATTTGTTCGGCCTTGCTGCGCCGCTCGATGAACTCAAAGCGCTGGCGGCGCGCCACGGGCTCTTCATCATCGAAGATGCGGCTTGCGCCATCGGGACCACCTACAAGGGGCTGCCTGTAGGGGCAGTTGGCGATGTCGGGTGCTTCTCATTTCACCCGCGCAAGGTCATCACCACGGGGGAAGGGGGGCTTGTTACGACCAACAGCGATCAATTTGCGGATCGCGCGCGAACGTTTCGGAATCACGGAACCACGGCAATGCCCGCCTCAGATCCGCTGGGCAAGCATCCTTACACGATGGCGGAGTTTGGCGCGCTCGGATACAACCTCCGCCTCTCTGATATCCAAGCAGCGGTAGGAATTGCTCAATATGCGCGGCTTGATCAGTTGCTGGTCGAGCGACGCGGCCGAGCGCAGCGATACCTCAATCTATTGGCTGATGTCCCAGATCTAGCGCTGCCGAAAGCCGGAAACAATGAGGGGCACACTTACCAATCATTTGTAATTCGAGTCCGCGAAGGTGGACGGGCTCGTCGCAACCATTTGATGGATCGTATGCAAGAGGCGGGCATTCAGACGCGGCCAGGTACGCATGCTGTGCACCGACTCGGTTATTATTACGACAGGTATCGTATTGATGCGTCGGCGTTCCCCAATGCGTGCGTTGCAGAAGACACGACAATCACACTTCCGATTTTTCCAGGCATGACTGACGTACAACAGGACAGCATCGTGGATCGTATCAGGACATTTATCTGATGTCTTTGATGGTCAGGCTTGCCAGAGGCTTGGACGCGAGATGGCTGCGCGCATGGAACGCCTTGTTTAGTCTGCCCTGGCGACTGGCGCATACCGTAGCGCCGTTTGTATTTGCTGCGGCAGCTGATATCTGGCGCGCGCTCCGTCCTCCCCATAAGCAAGTGCGGTCGGTCCTGCATGTCTCTGTGCTCTCGCATAAGCAGTATATGGTCACCCGCGCGTTGCGTGCGCAGGGTATTCGCGCCGACTTGCTTGCGCTCAATGCGATGCCAGACAATATCCTGAATATCGGATACGATTACTTTGTCACGCAGGGTGATACAGCCAGCTCACGTTGGAAGCGCATCTGTTTTCTGCTCTTTCTTTGCCCGCGCTACGATGTCATCCACTATCATTTTAATGCGCTGCTCATTCATCGAGACGAGCTTGAACTCACCTATCTGAAGAGGATGGGTAAGGTAGTGGTTTTTCACTTCCGGGGCTGCGATGTACGGCATCGTAGCGCGAATATGCGGATTAACCCTGAACTCAATTGCTGTGCAGAATGTGACTACCCGGTCGGATCTTGCGACACGCAAGCCCAGTACAAGCGCATTGCTCTGACCCAGAGGTATGGCGATGGCCTCCTCGCAACGACTCCAGACCTCAGGGATTTCGTGCCCGCCGCGGAGCATTTTCCATTCATCGCACCGGTCGGCATAGATTTCGACGCCATTGAGCCAGTGGAAAAGTCGCGTGACGTATTCCGTGTTGTGACGAGTTCTAATCATCCTGGGGTGGACGGAGTGCCGTATATTCGCGCAGCGGTCTCGCGCCTCATCTCGGAGGGGCATTCCATCGAGCTGATTGAGGTGACCAAACGGCCATATCGAGAAGCTCTTGCCATCTATAAAAGTGCCGATGTCTTCGCTGGAAAACTTCGAATGGGCTACTACAACAACGCCAACATAGAGACGATGATGTTGGGCGTTCCGAACATGTCTTACATTCGTCCCGAGTTTATGGAGCGGATTCCGGACTGCCCGATCATCAACACGCGGCCGGATACAGTTTATCAGAATCTCAAGCACTGGATGGGGCGCCGGGAAGAGTTGAAAGAGCTGGGACGTCGAGGTCCTGAATTTGTTCGTCGTCACCACGATCCCAGCGATCATGCCCGCAAACTAATTGCGTTCTACAATCACCTTCTTGCTCGCGCTGTCGGCGAGAGTGGCAATCGCCAGCCCGACAGCGTTGTCGTGCGTTCATCGCGGACTTAGTTACCGGAAAACTCAAAGCCGTGTGCGGAATATTCGGAGCGGTCGCTCTTCAAGGGCAGCTCGATCCTTCGGTAGCCAAGGTCGTGCAGCAAGCAACGGATCAGTTGCGGCACCGGGGCCCGGATGGTGACGGGCTATTTGTTGGAGATCGTGTGTGTTTTGGGCATCGCCGTCTGACCATTGTCGACTTGGCAACAGGCAGCCAGCCAATGCATTCGCCGGAAAGAGACGGCGTTGTTACTTTTAACGGTGAAATCTACAATCACGCCGCATTGCGCGAAGAGTTGAAGCGCGTCGGCCGCCGATTCGACACGCACCATTCGGACACAGAAGTTCTACTTCAGGCGATTCTGCATTGGGGTGCTGATGGCGTTCAACGTCTGCGCGGCATGTTTGCCTTCGCCGTCGCCGATTTTAAACATCAGCGCGTCGTGATCGCCCGCGATCGCGTGGGCAAGAAGCCGCTATACTATTGTATCCGCAACAGTGTGTTGTGGTTTTCCAGCGAGCTTGAGCCTTTATGGAAAGCGATTGGCCCGTTCAAGCTTGATCGAAAGGCACTCGATCAATACCTCACGTGGCAATACGTGCCAGCTCCAGGGACAATCTATCAGGATGTATGGGCGCTGCCGGCCGGACACGTCCTGAGCGTTGATCAGAGAATCGGCGAGTGCGCAGTCAAGAAATATTGGTCGCTTCAGTTCCGTGAAGAGAAGGGGCTGACTGATGACGAGTGGGAGAAAGCGCTCGATAAGAAACTGCGTGAGGCGGTTGAAATCCGTCTGATGAGCGATGTGCCGTTTGGCGCGTTCCTTTCCGGAGGGCTCGATTCCAGTCTCGTTGTTGGGTACATGGCGGAGCTGCTTGACCAACCAGTGCGCTCCTTCAGCATCGGGTTCGAGGAGGCGGACCACTCAGAGCTTGAGTACGCGGATGCGGTAGCCAAGCTTTGTCGCACCGAACACGAAACCGAGATCGTTAAAGCCGATTCCCTTGGACTCTTGCCGACGCTTGTTCGGCATTTTGGTCAGCCTTTCGGCGATTCGTCGGCTATTCCAACGTATCATGTTGCGCGCGTCGCTCGCCGCAAGGTCAAGATGGTGCTTAGTGGTGACGGGGGCGATGAGAATTTCGCGGGTTACAACACTTATCCCGCAATCTGTTCGGAAGTGGAAGGGAAGGGAGGCGGAGGCCTAGGTCATCGGCTGCTCTCGAAAATTCTCGCGCCTTTGCGTTCACTAGCTCTACGCGAGTCGCCTGTTCTGGCTGCCCATTCGAGAAGCTATCAGCACTTTGGTTTCGATCAGCGTCGTCGCTTATATCGCACATCATGGCGAGATGCCGCTGTAGAAGACAATCTCCCCGAACGTCAATTGTTGTTGGACGAAAGCCAGCCGCTGGTCAGCAGGTTGCAAGCGTTGGATGTCATATCCTACCTCAGCAATGACATCCTAACCAAGGTCGACATCGCCGCGATGGCCAACTCGCTTGAAGTGCGATGCCCGCTGCTCGATCACGAAGTGATGGAGCTCGTTGCAACGATGCCGACGCGACTAAAGATTAATTGGGCGCCTGAACCTGGTTTTGCTGTGCCGAGCAAGAAACATGTGCTGAAAAAGCTGGCTATGCGACGTTACCCTAAAGATTTGGTCGAGCGTCCGAAGCAGGGCTTTGGCGTTCCTCTTGGCGCCTGGTTTGCGCAAGAGTTGCGCAGTTACGTGAGTGAAAGGCTGTTGCGCTCTCCTGTGCTTCCCGATCTTTTCGATATGTCGGAAATCAGCGGCTATATCGATAGTCATGGAGTCGCTATCGATCATTCGCCGCGGCTTTGGAATCTTCTCTTTCTTGATGAATGGTTGCAAACCCACGATCAGGCTCTTGTCGCATGAGACGGATACGCTCTTTTCTAAAACGAACTCTGTCTCATGCGACCTCGGGCTTTCGAGGGCAAGAACCCGGCAGTACATCTGTGGACGCGATGTATCTGGCGGAGCGCGTCAGGTATTTGGAATTTCAGGTCAGCCGGATGTCGTCTTTGCTGCGATTGTTGGCTGGCCCCCAAATGACAAGCCTGCCACTTTCGCGGCAGACCAAAGAGAGTTTCCAGTTTCAGTGGGATCAACTGCCGACGGGCCGGTGGAACCTCAACAATCCGCTCTTCCGTGAGGAGGCGTCGCTCTACGTCTGTGAATTTACGCAGCTTCCAAAGGAATGGTTCCCGGGCAAGAGCGTGGTCGATGTGGGCTGTGGAAGTGGTCGATACTCGTGGGCAATGGGGCAACTCGGCGCGAAGGTGCTATCGGCGGACCAGTCTGATGCGGCATTGGAACGTGCCGCGGCCGCGTGTGCTGACATCCCGGGCCACCGCACCAGAAAAATAGACCTTCTGAAGGATATTGGCATCGTTGAGCAGTTCGATCTGGTTTGGTGCTTTGGCGTACTGCACCACACGGGAGATACCTACGGAGCCTTCAAGCGCCTCGTCCCATTGGTGAAATCGGGCGGATATCTGTTCCTTATGCTCTACGGAGAGCCGCGCCCGGGTGAGATCGGCGATTTGCGTGCAGTCAACGAATACGAAGTTTGGCGGGAGAAGACCGCGAACATGGACTTCTCGGAGCGGTTGTCGGCTATCCGCGAAGGCATGACGCGGGAAGAGTTTGAAAATAACGGCGATGATTACGTCGAGGGCTACTTTGATGCCATCTCGCCTCGGATCAATGACCTGTATCGTTATGATGAAGTGGAGGGTTGGCTGCTACAGGAAGGCTTTGGCGACATCAGACGAACAGTGAACACCCGCAACATCCATATTGTGGCGCGGCGGCTGTCGGATACAGCGGGCCAGTAATGCCCCCGAAAATTCTGCTGACCGGAAATATTTTGAACAACGGATATATGCATGCGCGCTATTTGCGCAAATATGGCGTCACGGCGGATTCACTCAATGTCGACTACAAGCACTGCCAGGGGCAGCCGGAGTGGGCAGAGGTCGAATTTTCCGAGCCGGTAGCAGAAGAGAATCCGGACTGGAGCCAATATGATTTGAAGGGGTTTAGACGCCCTGATTGGTTTTTCGATGTTGCCTTCAACGAGCTCGCTTCTCTCGCCAGCCGGTTGACGGGCGCTCCTTCGCCGCCGCCGAGGACGAAAAGTGCTGCTCAAACTGCGGTTGAGATGGGGTACCGGGTCGCGGAGAAAGTTCTCTCGACTCCATTGGCGCCGGCAGTGCGCGCTATTTCACGGCTTCGCGCTAAAGCACGTGAGGTCGCCATTAGTTCCAGTGACGCACATTTTATCCAGTCGATTTGCGACGACTTTCGCGCAGCCTATCCCGGCGCCGAGAAGGCCTTGTGCACAGCGGATGTCCTCGAATGGTTGGATCGAGCGCGCGGTTACGGAGCCGTCATGAGGCTCTATGACCTTGCTCACTGCCTCTCGCTCGATCCCATTTACGCCATGCTTGGCGCGTCGACCGCGCCCTTTATCGCTTACGAACACGGCACAATGAGAGAGTTTCCGTTTGAAGACAGCGCGCGGGGCCGGCTTTATGCGCTGTCGTTGAAGAAGGCTGCTCGGGTTCTGATCACCAACGCGGACTGTAATCGCTCGGCCGAGCGGCTCGGTCTGACAAACTATCGGTTTATTCCGCATATAATCGACGACGATTTGTTCCAGCCGGACGATTCGCCGCTTCGCCGCGAGCTTCTGGCGCAGACGGGCGCCGAGTTCATCTTGGTGGCGCCCGCCCGTCATCACTGGAAGAACTTTCCACAGGGGCTCGAACACAGTTGGTCCAAGCGCAATGACGTTATGATCCGCGGCCTCGGCCGCCTGTTTTCGGAAAGACCGAATCTGCGGGCGCTCGTCATAATGTTCGAATGGGGCCGCGAGGTAGAGTTGTCAAAGGCGCTGATCGCAGAGTGCGGATTCGCTGATCGCGTGAAATGGGTGCCGATCTGCAGCAAGCCGATGTTAAAGAAGTACTACAACGCTTGCGATCTTGTGCTCGACCAGTTCAATGACGGGATTGGTACGTTTGGCGCCGTGGTGCCAGAATCGTTTGCCTGCGCTAAACCTGTGATGTTGAACTATAAGGAAGAGCTTCATCATTGGTGCTTCCCTGTATTGCCTCCTGTTGTCACTGCCCGGAGCGATTCTGAAGTGACGCAGCGGCTGACCGAGCTTTTGCAGAATCCTGGGCAGATGGTTGAGCTTGGCCGTGAGGGTCGAAGGTGGTTCGAACGGCATCACAGTTCGCGTCGGGTCATTGATATCCTGATCGATACCTACGCTGACGTTCTGGGGTATGATCCGACGTCCAAGCTGGCGGCTCGGCCGCAATCGGTACAAGCTGGTGTCGCACCGTATGGCGATTTCCGGTGAGCATGCCTTCATACAGAACTCCCCGCGTTTTGTTGACGGGTGCGTCCGGATTTTTGGGGCGGGCCGTCGCGTTAGATCTCTCGCGGGATCACACGGTTATCAGTCTCGGGCGCACACAAGGACCTGAGGCACATACATCTAATATTCAGGCAGACTTGTCCCAGCCGCTGGACCTGGATCTGTTGCCTTCGAGCATCGACGCGGTTGTGCATTTGGCCCAATCGCGGTTACAGCGGGATGGGATAGCGGATGGCGCTGATCTGGAAGCGATAAATGTTCGAGCAACCGATCGGTTGCTTCGTTTTGCCGTTCGCGCGGGTGCAAAGGTGTTCGTTTATGCCTCGAGCGGGAATGTCTACGGACCAAAAAATACCCCGGCCAGTGAAGATGACGCAGTAGCGGCGACATCTGATCCGTACACGACTTCGAAAATACACGGCGAGCGCTTGGTTTCGGAACATGAGGGGTTGATTGCCGCAACGTCTTTACGACTCTATGCCCTTTATGGACCTTGGCAAAAAGAACGTATGATCGCTCGGATTATTTCCAACATTGCGAATGGAAAATCGATCCTTATCCAAGGAACGGGGTCGGGGCTTGTGACCCAGCCAACCTATATCGATGATGCGTCGTTTGTCGTTCGAACCGCGCTCCAGGAGCGTTGGACCGGTGTGATCAATGTTGCAGGTCCAGATCGTGCTGGCATCAAGGAAATCGCAGAGTTGGCGGCCGACAGGTTACAGCGGAGGGCGATCTTCGAGGTCATGCCGGGCTCATCTGCTGCAATTCAGTTGCCTTCTCTGGAGAGATTGCAGAAGCGGATGCCGAGCCATCGCTTCGTACCGCTTGTAGATGGCATCGCACGAACCGTAGACAATTTTCGTTGCGGATCGGCGTGAATTTGGTGGCAGTTCGGTAAATCCATGTCGAACCTAACTTATCGTCGCAACGAGATCAGCTATTGGCGTTCGTTGCGGATACGTAGCTTCTATTTCGTCGTTGACCTTGTGCTGTTGCTACCTCTGGTGACGCTTGCTGCGCTATCGCGTTTGGCGCGGCGGCCAGTCGATATCGGACTTGGCCCGCTTCCGATTGTTAATAGCATCCATCATAAAAAGTGTTTTCAGAGCTACGGCTATAGCTGCGAAACCTACACCGATGACGTATGGCATATCACGACAGATTTCGATGTTCAGTTTTCCCGATATGCGCGGGGTAGCTTGCGTCTTTTGCTACCGTATGTCGTCTATATTTTCGCAATTTTTCGCTATCGCTGCCTGTATCTATATTTTTCGGGTGGGCCGCTGCGTGCGACGACAATCATGTCGCGTTTCGAGCCGCTGCTTTATCAGATCGCTGGGATGCGAACTGTCGTTATGGCGTTCGGTATGGACGTCAACGAACTGACGCGGACACCCAACAAGAATTTCGTTGCAGCTTTGGCGCGCGACTATCCTTGGTTTCGCCACGAGCGGCTGCGCGTTGCTGCGCTGATTGACGCCTGGACGCGCGGAGCGAGCTATATCATCGCCGGAGCTGACTGGATTGATTATCTCTACTTCTGGGACAAGCTTATTCTAAGTCATTTTGCCATTGACACGAATGCTGTTCGGTCGGAGCCGGCCGATAGCGCAAGCGCCCCTTCGCCGCTCAAGCTGATTCATGCCCCCAATCATCGCCATGCCAAGGGGACGCCACACATTGTTGCTGCTGTCGAAGAGCTCAGATCTGAAGGTGTCGCAATAGAATTGAGGATTCTTGAGCGAGTCCCGAACGAGGAGGTCCATCGTGCTATTCGCGAGGCCGATGTTGTAGTGGACCAGATCGTGATCGGCTGGTACGCAATGTTCGCTATAGAGGGTATGGCGCTCGGAAAGCCAGTGATCTGCTATTTGCGCGATGATCTTGTTGATTTCTACGCGGCGCAGGGCTTGGTCAGCCGGGAGGATATTCCAATCCTTAGTGCATCGCACGAGTCGATAAAAGATGTGCTGAGGAGGCTCGCATCGACGGATCGCCGCGAGCTTGTGAAGTTCGGGATGAAGTCCCGGAGCTTTGTCGAGCAGTTCCACTCGATCGAGAAGGTTGGACAGATTTTCGACGAGGTGAACCGGACACTTGGGGTTCTGCCTCGCGGTAATTAGGCGCACGGTCTTTGGCAGCTTCTCGTTCAGACCTCGATGTATTTTTTGTAGTTGGTCCTCTCCAGATCGGAGGGACTGAACGTCAGCTGCTCGCCGTTGCGCCGGGATTGCAGAAGGCGGGCTGGAAGGTCTGCGTCTACAGCACGGCCGGATACGGGCCCTTGTGCGAGGAGTTCAATCGGGCAGGGGTCGAGACGATACTCACTCCGGTTCGGCGTGAGGGCCGGAAATCCGTTCCGCGCCGCGCCGCTGGTTTGGCAGTGGTTGCCTTACATCTGTTTTGGATATTGATCGCCCGTCGACCAAAGATCGTGCACTTCCTTCTGCCGGCGGCTTATCACGTGGGTGGACCCATCGCTGTCCTTACGCGCTCCCCTGTCAGGGTGACGAGTCGGCGCTGTCTCAATAACTATCAGCGGGGGCGTCCTTTCATTCGTGCTTTGGAGCGGCGCCTGCACAGAGCAATGGCAGCCGTTCTTGCAAATTCGAGAACCGTCGCTCGGCAGCTTCTCGAAGAGGGGGTGCCTCAGGATCGGATCGGCCTCATTTACAATGGCGTTGACACTGCCCGCTTTCTAACGCCCATCGATCGCAATGCTGTGCGGGCTGCTGTTGGCGTTAGCAACTCAACTCTCGTTTTCATCAGTGTTGCTAATCTGCTCCCGCAAAAAGGACATCGCGATCTCTTGAATGCATTCGGCAAGGCCAGTCAGACCTTACCAAATGATTGGCGCCTGCTTTTGGTTGGCGATGACTATAATTTGGAAGCGATGCTGCGCCAGCAGGCAGTCGCGCTTGGCATTCATGAGCATGTATCGTTTCTCGGTCCGCGCTCCGATGTGCCCGATCTTCTGCGCGTCAGCGACGTCGCTGTGCTCGCTTCCCTCGAGGAGGGATTTTCCAATGCGGTTCTGGAAGCGATGGCTGCCGGGCTGCCCGTGATCGCGACCGATGTTGGCGGAAATCCGGAAGCAATCGTGAATGGTGATACTGGGTTTGTCGTTCCAGTGTCAGATCCGGTTCGTCTCGCGCAAGCTATTGGAAGTCTAGGTGGGGACGAAAACTTGCGTCGTCGGTTTGGCGAGAACGCCGCTCGTCGCGTTAGAGAGAATTTCGCGCTCGACCGATGCGTGGAAATACACGACGCGCTCTACCGGGCTCTTCTTTTCGGTGCCGGTCCCCAAAGTATCGAAGAACTACGTATCTCCAAATGAAACGGCAACCTGAGTCAAATTTGGCCGGCGCAACCTGTGTTGTAGAGCGGGGTGCTATCGCCACGTATACGAATTCGCTGCTGCGCGTACCGTGTACTGTCACACTAGCGCTTGGCTATATTTTATTAGCGGCGGCGCTAGCATACTTCGCGTCGATGGTTGCCGGAACAATCGCCGGCTTTGCTTTGCCGTCAACCGCGATTTTTCGCTGGCTACCGTCGGTGCGCGTACTCTCGATGTACGAGTACAACATTGCTTTCATTATTCTGAGCCTCGCTGCACTCGGTATTATAGCTTCCTGGATTTCAGTTGCTTGGTCGGTGGTCGCGCATCACGATGAAGAGCGTCTCCTTCGGTTTTGGAGCCGGTGGGGCGTAGTTCTGTCAGTAGTGTTGTTCGTTTTCTCGATTAGCGGACCGTGGGCCGGCGTGCCGCGGCAAGGCGATTTTGGCGCCGCAAGTATCGGCGGGCTTGTGCCGTTCTCCGACGCAATTTCGTATTTCGCCGCGCCACACGACCAGTTGAAGGATGGCATTTGGAATGAATCCGCGTTGCGTCGTCCGCTCGCGGCAGCGTTCCGGTCGGTCATGACCGTTCTTGGACTATATTCTTACAATAAAATGCTGTTACTTCAAGCGGTTATAACAGGTGTCGTTGTCTGGTGGGCGGCACAGGCGGTGGCGCGCTGGCGCGGAATTTGGGCCGGTCTCACGTTCTTCGCTCTTATGTTCATCGTGGTTCGCACTTTTCTGCCGTCCTCGCTCACCGAGCCGTTGGGCCTGATATGGGCGTTGATCTCGATCCCGTTCTTCGTCTCTGCGCTTCGCAAGGGCTCGCTCGGTCACGCTTTCATCGCATTCGCAATCACAGTCGTCGCGCTTGTGACGCGAATGGGCGTCATGTTCATGATCCCGGCGCTGATGGTCTGGCTGGTTTTGCGGTTTGGCAAAGGTTTGAAGCAGAAGATAGCAATCGGCGCTGCGGCCATCGCCATAGTTGGCGCGGTCTGGACCTACAACCTGGTACTGCAAAAGACGAACGGCTCGGGCCAGGATCTGACAGGCAGCAATTTCTCCTACACGCTCTGCGGCTTGTCGATCGGCCAAATCTATTCGGCGTGCGTCGACAAATACAGCGATGAGTTCAATCGTCTGAGAGGAGAGGCGGACAGAGCTTCACTTCTTTATAAGAAGGCTCTGGAGAACATCCACGATAATCCAGGCATTTTCCTAGCGCGTATTTTGGACGGTGCATGGCTCACGGTCGCGACGCTGCCCAATACGATGTTTCAAGGTTACTTGCATGTCCCTCGACCCAGTTGGTTTAAATTGTCGTGGTTGCAGATTCTCATTGGAATTGGTCTTTGCTACGCCGCGCTCTATCGAAGAGAAAAAGGTGAGTTTTTGTTCTGGACGCTGGTGCTTTCCAGCATTCCAGCTTCTGGGGCTTTGATATTCTTCGACGACGGCATGCGCGCTATGGCGGCCACGTATCCATTGGTAGCCGTTTTTTTGGCGAGTGGAATGACAACGCCTGCCGTCAACACCGCACGGGAGGAGTTTCAGGCCTCAAGCCGTCGATTGAGCATCGTCGGTGCGACGGTTTTGACTTCTGCAGCATTCCTGTTCCTTGCAGTTCCCTGGTCGACGACGGTTCTCAAGCCGCTTCATGTCCCTTCTGCGAACTACATTGCTTCTCTTCCCAATCAGCACGCTATTGCGGGTGGCAGTCGCGTCACCGGTTTCTTGGTTGTGGCTGACGATGAAGTGCTGCCGGTGTCGCCTCCGGCGCTTCATTTGTCCGACTTTGTTGCCATTGTTCGGCTGAGCGGTGTCGAGATCTATCAAGGTCTGGTCACTCCGATCGCGCCCCCGACACCATTCGGCTTTATTACCGCGCCTCGGCTGGAAAAGGGGGCTTTGTCCACCCTTCAATACATTGTCCCTCCCGAAGTTGTTCTTCGGCGAGACGTCCCGGGTTGGCGGTTGTCGCTTTCTGAATGGCAAAAAAAGAAGTATGGCAACTACTGGTTCCTGGTGACTCGCGCCGAGCCGATCGACGAATGAGTCGCGATGTCGCATGAAAATAGTGCTGTTCATTCGCTCGCTCGCGGTCGGCGGCAGTCAGCGACAGCTTGTTACGCTGGCGAAGCAGCTCGCGCATCATTCGCACGAAGTGGCGGTGGTTGTGTTGTACGGCGGCGCTCCGATGGAGTCGGAGCTCGCTGGAAGCGGTGTTCGCCTCGTCTCGATCGATAAAGCCGGCCGCTGGGACATCTTGGGCCCGTTGCTACGGCTGCGTAAGGTGCTGCATGCTGAGCGCCCCGACATCATCTATTCGTTTCAGCCTACGCAAACAGTGCTTTCTGCCTTGTTCGCAGGTTCGGGCGGGCGGTGTGGGCGTCTGGTGTTCGGTATTCGTGCGGCTTACATGCACACGCCCTCATATGATTGGGCAACTTGGTTGAGCTATCGTCTCGAAACGTCGCTGTCGCGGCGCGCCGCTGCCATTGTATCGAATTCGTATGCTGGCGGAGCCGAAGCAGTCGAGCGCGGTATGGCTGCCGAACGTGTTTTTGTCATTCCGAATGGTATCGATACGGACCGGTTGCAACCTGATGCTCAGGCCGGGCGTTCTTTTCGGAAAACCTGGAACATCCCTCCAGAGGCCTTTGTCGTTGGCATGGTGGCTCGGCTGGATCCCATGAAGGATCACGAGACATTCCTGAGCGCGGCCGCTCGGTTTGTTGTCGAGCATTCTGATGCGATCGTTGTGTGTGTTGGTGACGGGCCGCAGCACTATCGTCGTCAACTCGAGCAGCGCGCTATCTCGCTTGGATTGGCTGATCACATCCGATGGGTGGGAGAATCGAAAGATGTGCTCGGAGCCTACAACGCGTTTGATATTGCGACGCTGTCTTCGGCGTTCGGGGAGGGGTTCCCAAACGTCGTTGCCGAGGCCATGGCCTGCGGAGTTCCGATTGTCGTGACGGACTGCGGGGACGCCGGTCTGATTGTCGGCAACATCGGAGAGGCCGTGCCGTCGCGCCAGCCCGACTCCCTCTATGCTGCTTGGTCGAAGCTGCGGCAACGTATGGCACGAGATAGTTCAATCGGCGCGAAGGGCCGGGAGGCAATCGTCGCCGATTACAGTGTTATCGAAATGGTTCGCCGCACCGAGCTGCTGTTCTCCGCGCTTTGCGGAGATCAAATTGCTGCAGCCGAGATAAATGGTTGGCGCAAAGTGCCGTCAGTGCGGCGCGATCCGAAATAAGTGGCAAGCGCTTCCAAGTCTGCGAGCCAATCGCTTGCGGGCCTCGATGTTGAGATAGGCGCCGAGCAGCATGTTTCCGGTGTAGAACAAGCCCATAGGTTGTTCGTGTAGAATCGAAAATCCATTCTCGCGAAAATTCCTTAGCCACCATCTCTTGTTAAACAGCCATATCTCTGAGATTGCGTTCCCACGCTCGCCGTGACGGCGAACGAAGAGGCGGCCGCCCACGCTGCGGATGGCGCGATACCACTCAGCAGCCAAACGTTGCAGTTCGTCTCGGTTCGGCAGGCTGCGCGGAACGATGCGCGGGATCGCCGCAAACAGGCACACGAAAGCATCGGGGTAGGAAGACAATGTGGTCCAGACGCGCCAGGCCGTTGTTGGCATCACGTGGACACAATATCCGCCCGGTTTGAGTACGCGGCGGATCTCCGAGTAAATCTGCGGGAGATCCCGCACATGCTCGAGCACATTGGAAGAGAACACGACGTCAACACTTGCATCGGGCAGCGGAAAATGAGCGCCGTCATAATCGATCACAGGGAAAACGCGGTTTTTAGCGTAGTTTGAATCGGTAATCTCGATCGCCGTGACATCAAAGCCCCAACGCTGCAGCGTCAAGGCCTGCTCTCCGGTGCCGGCTCCGATCTCCAAAATTCGTGCGTCCCGCTCCAGAAAGCTCGCAATTGCCTCGATTTCGGCACTGCGGATGACGCTCAGGTGAGATAACGAGAACATTGCAGACGATTTAAACCCAACACAGGAATGTCACGCGGCGAAACCTTATCGTCCGGCATTTGCCCGCGCAAACGGCGATCAGGCTCAACGCACCCAGCGCTCCCGCCAGGCTTCCAGCATCAGCACGTCCCAAAGCAGATATTGCCAGTTGCGGCTCCCGCTCAAATGCTCGGCCCAATATTTCCGCACGCGCGTTGGATCGAGCATATTGCCTTCGCGGAGACGCTGTTCGGACAGCAGCTCCTCAGCCCAGTCGCGCAAGGGGCCGCGTAGCCATTCTGCCAGCGGGATGCCGAAACCCATCTTCGGCCGCTCGATGAGCTCGGTTGGCACATACCGGTCAAGGAGCCGACGCAGGAGATATTTGCCTTTGCCCGCGCGAACCTTCGCCGATTGAGGGAGCCGCCATGCGAACTCGACGACCCGGTGATCCAGCAGAGGCACCCGGGCTTCAAGGGCTACCGCCATGCTGGCTCGATCGACTTTGGTGAGGATGTCGTCGGGCAGGTAGGTGACGAGATCGAGGTACTGCATACGTTCGAGCAGGCCCGGAATCTCGGCCTGTACCGAGGAGTCCCAGAGGACGCCTCGCGTCTCGGCCACGTTTGGCATTACTTCGCTCGGTTCCCAATGTGTGACGAGACGGCGGTAGAGGGCGTCACCGTCTGGAAGAGCCAGAACGGACGCAAGCTTATGAAGTTTATCGCCGGGCAGGCTTGGCTTCAGGCGTTGCGGCACAAGTGACAAAAGGCGAGTCCAGCAGTCTGGCGAAACGCTGGTCAGCGTGCTTGCAATACCAGACCGCACCGCGCGCGGAAGGATCGACAGGCTGCGCCACGCTCTGCGCCCCTGATGGTAGCGGGTATACCCGGCGAAAAGCTCGTCGCCGCCGTCCCCCGAGAGCGCGACCGTGACATGGCGTCGTGTCATCGCGGAGACCAGATAGGTCGGAATTTGCGACGAGTCCGCGAACGGCTCATCGTACCACTCGGACAGGTTTGGAATAACCTCAAGCGCTTGCTTTGCGGTCACCGTCAATTCGGTGTGCTCGGTTCCGAGATGTTTTGCGACGGCCGCAGCGTGCGGCGCTTCGTCGAAGCCCTTGCTGTCGAAACCGATCGTGAAGGTTTTGACAGGGCGTGTGCTCGCCTTTTGCATCAGCGCCACGACTGTTGAAGAATCCACGCCGCCAGACAGGAAAGCGCCCAGAGGAACGTCCGCGATCATCCGCCGTTTGACGGCATCGGACAGGAGCACATCGAGGCGCTCGGTCAGTTCTTCGTCGCTCCCATCGATTTGCGATGCAAGGCCGTGCCGAGTGACTGCGCGGGCGTCCCAGAAGCGTGTGATGCGCGGCTCGCCCTGCCAAGGCAGGGTCAGAATCGAGCCCGGTTCGAGTTTGTGAACGCCTTCGTAGATGGTGTGAGGGGCCGGAATATAGTTGTGGCGCATGAACGAGGCGACTGCGGCCTGATTGATGCGTGGCGTCCAGCCCGGATGTGCTCGTAATGCCTTGAGTTCAGAGCCGAACATGAACAGTCCGCCGAACTTGGCCCAATAAAGGGGTTTAATGCCAAGTCGGTCTCGGATCAGCGTAAGGGTGCGAGTCTTGCGATCCCACAATGCAATGGCAAACATTCCGATGAAGCGTTGGACGCTGGCCTCGACTCCGAAAGCGGCGAAGGATTCCAGCATCACCTCGGTGTCGGAATGCCCGCGAAATTGAATTCCGCGCGCGACAAGGTCCCCCCGCATTTCTTCATGGCTATAGACCTCGCCGTTGTAGCTCATCACGAAGCGGCCATCGGCGGAGACCATGGGCTGATGCCCCGCGGGCGAAAGGTCGATGATCGAAAGCCGCCGCTGGCCAAGTGCAATTCCGGCCTCCTCGTCGAGCCAGACGCCTTCGTCGTCCGGCCCACGATGGCGCAGGGCGTCATTCATGGCGGTGGCAAGACTCATCATCTCGTTCTGCGAACGAGATGCCGAAGCCATCCGGAATCCAGCGATGCCGCACATGGCCGATCAATCCCTTGCGTGTGCCATGATTAGCTCGGGCACCCTTCGCTCATATCGTGGCTGTCTTCGCCCGGCAATATTCCATGCAAATGGAGTGCATCGAAAGCAGCGACAGCGCGGCTGAGCGAGTAATGGTTCTCTATCCTGGTCCGGCACGCATCAGCGCGGGCGCGATGCAATGTGGCGGTCTCGGCAAGGAGCGTCCGAAGCGCCGATGCGATAGCAACTGGATTCCTTGGTGGCACGATCAGTCCCGTTTCATCGACGATGCAGCGGGCGTCGCCGACATCTGTCGCCACAACAGGAACGCCGCTCGCCATGGCTTCACCGATGACCGTAGGAAAGCCTTCGCCGAAGGCAGATGTGGTGAGTAGAAAATCGGCCGCTGCATAGAGCGCGGGCGTATCCCTGCGTACGCCCAGCGCTGTGACATTCCCCGGGACTGCAAGCGCCTGCGTGCGGTGGCCGACCAAAACGAAGCGCACTTCGGGCATCGCCGCGGCAACAGCCACTAAGCTGTCGTGATCTTTCATTGGGTCGACGCGTGCGACGTGCAGGACAATCGGCGTGCGGTCCTCGATACCGAGTTCGCGCCGCATGCTCGCGCGGGCATTGTCATCGGGGCGAAAGCGTTCGGTGTCGATTCCATTTGGAATTATCGGAAAGGCACGGGGGTGATAGCCGATTTTGCGATGGATGGTTCGCCCGGCGAATGAATTGGCGACAACGGCGTCGGGGCCGTTCGACAATCGTGCGCACGTTGCGATCGACCATCTCAGCAACGTTCCGTAGCGGCTCTGATCCATGTCTGAGCAACGCACGCCCCAGTAGAGGCGAGTCAGCGGCCGTCTCCCGGAAAGCTGTAGTGCCCAAAGCGCGATCAGATCGGCGTAATAGAGCCAGCTCTGGATAGCCGCTGGTTTCAGTTTCCTGATGAGGCGGGTCAGGCGCATGAGCGTGAACGGCAAATCGGATGCTCGCTGCATTCCGAGTTCGTACAGCGGAACTCCTGCCTTGCGGATCACGTCCGAAAGCTCGCCGCCGTTGCCCAGATTGATCACGAGTGGTGCGATCGGTTCGGACCTCGCTGCCGTAACGAGTGTGGCAAGCATGTTCTCGGCGCCGCCAACACGCAGTGTCGGAATAATATGAATGACTGGCGTCTCACTCATGATGCGTGTGGCACCGCGTATTGCGCCTGGCCCGTAGATATGTGCGTGTTTCGAGACAGGATATAGCCTTTGCGACAGCCCGCGGATCCGAGCAGGCCCGTTCAAGCACAACTGCGGCGGCGGATCGTGCTGCCATGATATATAACGTGCTGCTTGCAGGGGGCTGCGTACGGTTGCTACTAATGCTTTGTCCGCTACGAAAGTGTCAATATTTCTCGAACGGCCACCCGCTCCCCGATGAGTTCGCAGGTTAGATTGCCGTTTCTGGGTGGGTGCGCGCTGCTCTATATTGGGTTGGCCTTGCTGCTGCCGCGGTACTTTCCTTTGATTGAGCCGGACAGTGAAGGCTACATCGCATTTTTCAACAATCGGACCGCAGTATATCCGCTCGTCCTTCGTCTATTGACCTGGACGGGTCTTGATTTGATCCAAATCACATACATTCAGTTGCTGGGGTTTGCGGCCGCTTTGATGTTTTTATTGGCATCGCTCCTGCGTGCAAGCGTCCCGCCGGTTTTGGTCGTGCTTTTTGTCGTTGCGCTCGGGTTGAACGGCTATTTTTCCGGGTTTGCTTTCACCATTATGAGTGAGACTCTGTTCTTTGCAGTTGGTGTGATCGCGATTGCTTTCTGGCTGGACTATTTTCGATCGGGGAAAGCAGGCTATCTGGCCGGGCTAAGCTTGTGTGTCGGGTTGCTGATTGGGATCCGTCCAATTGGATGGGCGTTCGTTCCATTCGTGCTCATTTCGGTTTGGCTTCAGAGCGCTCATCGGAGCATTTCACCGGCAATCCTTGCGATCGCTCTTATCCTTCCTAGCGCCGCGGCTATCGTAGGAGAGCGTATTGCGCACCGCGTTGTGCACGAACGCCGCGAGTCGATATTGCCCTATGCGCTCATCGGGAAGGCGGCGATGCTCGTTCGCCAAGACACGGTCTTTGGCGGGCCGCATGCGGATCAGCTCAATCAGTTGGGAGGAAGGCTCGCAGTTGAATTCGCGCCGGTGCCGGACTTCCTCGCTGGCGTGCCTTTTCTAGCGCGGCCGATTGTTACGGCGGCTTACGAAGGTGTGGGACAGTTCCTTGCCTTACCCCAGGAGATTGCCGAAATCTCAAAGGCATCGAATGTTCCAGAGGATACGTTACGGACGGAGCTTGGAAAGCAGTCGATATTTGCAAACCTGCCCGATTATGCTCGGCTGACGCTGACGCACTATTTCGGTCAGTGGTCCATCATGGCGTTGACTTTTCCGCCCACGACTCGTGCCTTCAATGCGTATCTGGCGGCACATCCGAGCATACCGTTAGCGGATAAAGTGAATGCAATCATTCTCAAGCCGCCGGAGAAACTTATCAGCTTCCTGGTCTACCCGGCGTTTCTGATGGCGGGTGCTATCAGTCTCGCGCTCAGCCCGTTACTGATTGTGTTTATGGCTCGCCGCATGCTTGGCGCCACCCAGCGAGGACATTTCCTGATGTTGTCGTGTTTCTTTGCTGCGATGGCGCATAGCTATACGATCCTCATCAGCCTGGTTAATGTCTCGACCCCGCGGTTTCTGATGGGTGTGTATCCTCAACTCATCCTTGTAGGAGTGTTTCTATTGCTTGCCATCAAGCCGCGTTGGGCCGTTGCCCAGAATTCATGAGCTGGAAATGACCTGTTGGTTCGCGAGCCTGACGCCGTCCAGGCGGGTTGGCCGCACAGGCCACGCGCTCGTCATATCGCGTGCAAGCCGAGCACCGGCAGCCGATCAATTAACTTGAAGAAGAGTAATGCGCACATTGTCCCCCCGTAAAGCAGCGATACTCGAGAATTCGGAGCACTTGGCTCCGCGGCGTCAGGAGTTTCGCGAGAGAGCGTCCTTCTTCCATGAAGAAGATCTCCGTTATTTGCGTTTTCTTATCCCGGAAGGTTTGCGCGTGCTTGAGATTGGATGTGGCACGGGTGAAGTCCTCGCGGGGTTGAAGCCATCATTTGGGCTGGGAGTCGACATCAGTCCCTCAATGATCGAGCAGGCGAAAAGCCTGCATCCGCATTTGCAATTTCAGGTTGGCGATGTCGAGGATCCGGATTTTGTGTCGTCCTTGCCCGGCCCGTTCGACGTCATACTGATCGTCGACACCATCGGCGCGTTGGATGACTGTCAGGCCGCGCTCGAGTCTTTGCGCAGCCTGTGCACAGCCAAAACCCGGCTGATCGTCGCCTACTATTCCCATCTTTGGCAGCCGTTGGTCCGATTGGCGGAATTGATCGGGTGGCGAAGTCATCAACCCTTACAGAACGTGTTGGCCCCCGCAGATATACGCCTTCTTGCGGAATTGGCCGGCTTCGAGCCGATTCAGTCCGAGGCGCGGCTGCTGTCCCCGTTGCGCCTTTTGGGACTTGGCCGACTGGTCAACCGCTTTCTATCGATCTTGCCGATCATTCAAAAGTTAAGTCTGCGCCATTACTCAGTATGCCGGGCGGTGCGAGGCACGCCTGACGATCTGCGCTCGGTCTCTATCGTTATTCCTGCGCGCAATGAGCGAGGCAACATCGAGCAAGCGGTGACGCGTATGCCGCGATTTAGCGGCGACATGGAAATTATATTTGTCGAAGGACATAGCCGCGACGGAACGTTGGAGGAGATGAAGCGCGTAGCCGCGGCTTATCCGAATTGGGACATCAAGGTCATGGTTCAGCCGGGAAAGGGCAAGGCTGATGCCGTGTTCGCCGGCTTTGATGCCGCGCGTGGCGACGTTCTCATGATCCTTGATGCGGATTTGACGATGCCGCCCGAGCAGTTACCCAAGTTCTGGCATGCCATTGCCAGCGGAGAGGGAGAGTTCATCAACGGATCGCGTTTGATATATTCGCTGGAAGACAATGCGATGCGGTTTTTGAATCTCATCGCGAACAAATGCTTTTCCATCATCTTCTCTTGGCTGCTAAACCAGCGATTCACCGACACACTCTGCGGCACAAAAGTGCTCAGTCGGAGCAACTACGAGCGCTTGAAGAAGGGGCGTTCGTATTTCGGAGATTTTGATCCGTTCGGCGACTTTGATCTCATCTTTGGTTCGGTGAAGCTCAACCTTCGGGTCGTTGAAATTCCGATCCGCTACGCCGCGCGGACTTACGGCGAAACTCAGATTTCTCGTTTCCGGCATGGTTTCATGCTACTGCGCATGGTCGTCTTTGCGTTTTGGCGCATCAAGGCACTGTGATGGCGGAACAACTCGAAGGATATGCGCGGGTTTGGGATCAGAAGCCGGTCTTGCGGCTGATCTACGATGATTTCTACGATCGCATTGTTGATAGTTGCGTGCCAGGTATGACCCTCGAAATCGGGGGCGGCATTGGCAATCTTAAGCAACGCCTGGGCAATGTGATCTCCACCGACGTCCAATTTGCCCCTTGGCTTAATTGCGTGGCCGATGCACAGATTCTGCCGTTTGCGGATGCATCCATAGATAACATCGTGATGGTGGATGTGCTCCATCATGTGGAATCTCCCGCGACGTTTTTTCGTGAAGCGGAGCGCATCCTGCGCCCGGGCGGGCGTATTGTGATGGTGGAGCCTGCCATCACTTGGGGCAGCACCCTGTTCTATCGGTTTTTGCATCAGGAGCCTGTGGTCACGTCGGCCGATCCGTTGGTCGATGGAGAGCGTAGCAAGGACCGCGATCCCTATGATTCAAATCAAGCGATCCCAACTCTGATTGCAACCTCGCACCTCAATCGCTTCCACCGTCTATTTCCAACGCTACGGGTAAGCGGGCTGCATTGGTTTTCGTTCGCGGTTTATCCCCTGAGCGGCGGATTCAAGTCGTGGAGTTTGGTATCGGAACGCGTGGCCCGGCGGCTGCTTGATCTGGAGCGGAAACTGGAGCCAGCCTTCGGCTGGCTGGCAGGTTTCCGGATGATGATGATCGTCGAGAAGACGTCTCCCGGGTGATCGGATCTTACGATGCCGGCGTCCTGGATAGCCGCAATGACGATGCTGCGGCTTCAGTGCGTTAACCCACCCGATATTGGCCGGACATGAGGTGGAATTCATCGCGGGTCTCACCGGCATACCCGATAATTCATATTACTTTGAAAGAGGGGCCACTCCGTTCGATGCTTCGGAGGAGGCCGGTTGCGAGCGCTGGTTAAGAGGGTTAAACAGGCCTGAAATGTTGCCTATTTGCTACAAAAGGAAGGGTTGTGGGGCATAATCGCAAGATTGCAGTAATCGGGCTTGGCTATGTCGGATTACCAGTTGCCGTTGCCTTCGCCCGAGCCGGGACCAGGGTGATTGGCTTCGATATCGATCCAGTGCGCGTGCGAGAGTTGCGCAGCGGGGTTGATCGCACGAACGAAATTGAGTCCGAACATCTGTCGCTTCCGTCGCTTATGGTCGAAAGCGATCCAGCAAAGCTTCTCGATGCAGATTTCTTCATCGTCACGGTTCCGACGCCGATCGATGCCGCTCGCCGGCCTGATCTGACCGCGTTGCTTTCGGCTTCCGCGACGGTCGGAAAGGCGCTCCGGCCTGGTGGCATCGTGGTCTACGAGTCGACGGTTTATCCCGGCGCGATCGAGGACGACTGCGTGCCCGTTTTGCAGAAGGCATCTGGATTGGCGGCCGGACGGGACTTCACGGTCGGCTATTCGCCTGAGCGGATTAACCCCGGAGACAAGGTTCACCGTTTCGAGACGATCACGAAGGTGGTCTCTGCACAGGATGAACGCACGCTCGATATCGTGGCGGAGGTCTATGGGTCGGTGGTGAGCGCTGGTATTCACCGCGCGCCATCGATCAAAGTCGCGGAGGCCGCGAAGGTGATTGAGAACGCCCAGCGCGATCTCAACATCGCATTCATGAATGAACTCTCCGCGATCTTTGACAGGCTGGGAATTGACACTGCGGACGTGATTGCGGCTGCTTCCACCAAGTGGAACTTCCTGCCGTTCTATCCCGGTCTGGTTGGCGGTCATTGCATCGGCGTTGATCCCTACTACCTGACCCACCGCGCCGAAAAGGCTGGCTACAATCCGGAGGTGATTTTGGCCGGCCGTCGCATCAACGATGCAGTCGGGGGACGAATCGCCGGCGAATGTATGCGGCGGCTGTTGCGTGCAGGCCGGAGCAACCCAACGGTCACCGTGCTGGGGCTGACCTTCAAAGAGAACGTGCCTGATATCCGAAATTCCAAGGCGGTCGATATCATACGCGAGCTTTCCTCCGCGGGAGTCGCGATGCAAGTCCACGATCCCCTGGTGTCAGCGGCCGATGCGGAGCACGAATATGGCATTGCGTTGAGCCCATTCGAAGCGCTGCGCCCGGCTGATGCCGTAATTCTTGCCGTGGCCCATAGCCATTACATCGATGAAGGCTGGCCGCTGATCACGCGGTTGCTCAAAGGAGGCAAAGGCTTCGTCCTGGACGTGAAGTCCAAACTTGATCGTGGCATCAAACCAAACGATGTCGAGCTCTGGCGTCTCTAGGACGCGTGGGGTGAGCGCTAGCGTGGCAGAACAATTATGATGTCCACCGACAAAATCCTCGTCACGGGCGCTGCCGGTTTTATCGGCTTCCATGTCTCGCGCCGTTTGCTCGAACAGGGGCGAACGGTCGTCGGTCTTGATAACTTGAACGCATATTATGATCCGGCGCTGAAGCAGAAGCGCCTTGAAGAGCTTGCAAAATTTGATCGCTTTGCATTTGTCAAAGCCGATCTTGCCGACCGAGCGGCGATGAGCGCTCTATTTGCAGAGCATCGTTTTCCCTTGGTTATCCATCTTGCGGCGCAGGCCGGTGTGCGCCACTCGCTGGTCGACCCTCATGCTTACGTCGATTCCAACATTCAAGGCTTTCTGAACGTACTGGAAGGGTGCCGGCATAACGATTGCAAGCACCTCGTCTACGCGTCGTCGTCTTCGGTTTATGGCGCGAACAAGCGCTTTCCGTTGTCGATACACGATAACGTTGATCACCCCATCAGCCTCTACGCCGCCAGCAAAAAAGCGAACGAGCTGATGGCGCATTCCTATAGCCATCTGTTTGGATTGCCGACCACGGGATTGCGGTTTTTCACCGTGTACGGACCTTGGGGGAGGCCGGACATGGCGATGTTCATTTTTGCCTCGGCGATTCTCGAAGGTCGGCCGATCCGTCTTTTCAACTACGGCAATATGCGGCGCGATTTCACCTTCGTCGACGACGTGGCGGCGGCGGTGACGCGTATCATTGATCGTGCGCCGGCGGGTGACCCGTCTTGGTCGGGCGAACAGCCGGACCCGGCGAGCAGCGCCGCGCCGTGGCGTGTCTATAATGTCGGCAACAACAACTCCGTTGAGGTGGCGCGCGTCGTGGCGTTGCTTGAATCGGAGTTGGGAAAGCCTGCCATCAAGGAGCTTGTTCCGATGCAGGCGGGCGATGTTCCCGAGACTTGCGCCGACGTGGATGATCTTATGCGCGACGTCGGTTTCCGCCCTTCGACGCCGATTGAGGAGGGGGTGCGCCGTTTTGCGGAATGGTATCGGCTCTATCGGGCGGGGGGGAAGTGATGACAGGCAAGGTTGCCTTGATCACGGGTGTCACGGGGCAGGACGGCGCCTATCTCGCCGAGTTCCTGCTCAAGAAGGGCTACGTCGTTCATGGCGTGAAACGCCGCTCGTCCTCGCTCAATACCGAGCGCCTCGATCATCTTTACGAGGATCCGCATTTTGCACGGACCAATTTCTTTTTGCACTATGGCGATATGACCGATGCGACAAATCTCATTCGCCTGATGCAGGAAACGCAGCCGACCGAAATCTACAATCTCGCTGCTCAAAGCCATGTTCAGGTCAGTTTCGAAACGCCCGAATACACTGCCAACTCCGACGCGCTCGGGACGCTCCGATTGCTTGAAGCCATACGAATTCTGCGTCTTGAGGAGCGGGTTCGCTTCTATCAAGCCTCCACATCGGAGCTTTTTGGCAATACGAAGGAGCGGCCACAGAGCGAGACCACGGCTTTCGCTCCACGCAGCCCGTATGGCGCGGCCAAGCTTTACGCGTATTGGATCACGGTGAACTACCGCGAAGCATACCGAATGCATGCTTCGAACGGCATTCTGTTCAACCACCAGAGCCCGATCCGGGGTGAAACCTTCGTCACCCGCAAGGTGACACGCGCGATCGCAGCAATCGAGGCGGGTAAGCAGGACAAGCTGTTCATTGGCAATCTCGACGCCATACGCGACTGGGG
>BFBZ01000419.1_pt1 | contig 43384 bp, 36 predicted proteins | sample 1888401 | NCBI WGS metagenome assembly BFBZ01 (sample SAMD00112614, study PRJDB3348) | symbiont metagenome | host: Chara braunii | reverse complement strand
CTCGCGCTGGCCCGGCGGCACGGCCAGGAAGGCGCCGCGGAAGGCCTCGGTCAGGTAGGCGCCGAAGATGAAGCCGATGGTCAGCACGCCGGCGAAGAAGGGGTCGATGTCGACGTAGTCCTCGTGCCCGAGCAGGGGCGCGACGGCGTTCACGGCGATCTGCCCGCCGTAGAACACCAGCAGCATCAGCACCAGGTCGGGCACGCCGCGGATCAGCGTGGTGTAGGTGCCGGCGATGGCCTGCAGCAGACGCGAGCGCGACTGCTTGGCCAGCGCGCCGGCCAGGCCCAGCGCCGCGGCCACGGCCAGCGACGACAGGGCCACGGACAGCGTGACGGAGGCGCCTTCGATCAGGCTGGGGAGAAAACCGTGCAGCAACATGGGGATGAGGATGAGTCAGCGCGGCGGGCTGACGAGGTCGAGGCTGAAATAGCGGTCGTTCAGGGCCTTGAGCGCGCCGCTGCCGCGCAGCGCGGCCAGCGCCTGGTCGAACTGCCGGCCCAGGCCGGGGGCGTCGACCTTGCGCAGGCCGATGCCTATGCCCTTGCCGAAGTATTGCGGCTCGCGGAAGTCGGGGCCGACGAAGCCGAAGCCGCGGCCTTCGGGCTTGTTCAGGAAGCCGAAATTCGCGATGACGGCATCGGCCAGCGCGGCGTCGAGGCGGCCCGATTTCAGGTCCAGGAAGACCTGGTCCTGGGTGCCGTAGCGCACGATCTGGCTGTCCTTGAACACCTCGGCGAGGAAGCGTTCGTGCACCGTGCCGCGCTCGACGCCGATGCGCTTGCCGCGCAGCCCCGAGGGGCTGACGTTGAGCCGCGAATCATGGGCCGCGACCAGGCGGGCCGGCGAGTAGTAGTAGGGCGCCGAGAACGCGATGACCTGCTCGCGCGCGGCCGTGACCGCCATCGAGGCCATGATGGCGTCGATCTTGCGCGACAGCAGCGCCGGGATCAGGCCGTCGAAGTCCAGGATGACCGGCAGGCAACGGGCGTGCAGGCGTTCGCACAGGGCCTTGGCCAGGTCGATCTCGAAGCCCTGCAGTTCGCCGTCGCTGCCGACCTCGCTGAAGGGCGCGTAGCCGACGGCGAAGCCGATGTGCAGACGCGCCGGCGGCAGGGCGCGCACGGCGCCGGGCAGCGCCAGCGTTGCTGCCAGTGCGGTGCGGCGTCGCATCACTGCTTGGTGCGGGGGGCGATGTCGTAGTCGAAGTATTTGTCGGCCAGCTTCTTGAACGTGCCGTTGGCCTGCACCGCGTCGATGGCGGCGTTGAACTTTCTGCCCAGCGTCGCCTCGTCGGCCTTGCGCATGCCCACGCCGGTGCCCACGCCGAAGATCTTCTCGTCCATCACGGGGCCGCCGGAGAAGGCATAGCCCTTGCCTTCGGGCTTCTTCAGGAAGCCGAAGTCGCCGGCCGGCGCGTCCATCAGCGTGGCGTCGATGCGGCCGCTCTTCAGGTCCAGGAAGACCTGGTCCTGGCTGCCGTAGCGCACGATCTCGCTCTGCGTGAAATGGCCGGCGGCATAGGTCTCGTGCGTCGTGCCGCGCTGCACGCCGATCTTCCTGCCCTTCAGGCCGGCGGCCGTGGCCTCCAGCTTCACGCCGGCCTTGGCGATCAGGCGGGCCGGGGTGTTGTAGTAGGGCTTGGAGAAGCCGATGACCTTCTGGCGCTCGTCGGTGATGGAGACGCTGGCGAAGATGGCGTCCACCTTGCGCGACTGCAGCGCGGGGATCAGGCCGTCGAAGTCCTGCTGCACCAGCGTGCACTGCGCCTTCATTTCGGCGCAGTAGGCCTGCACCAGTTCGATCTCGAAGCCCTTGAGCTTGCCGTCGGGGCCGATCTCGGAGAAGGGCGGGTAGGCGCCTTCGACGCCGATGCGCAGCTTCTTCCACTCGGGCGCCTGGGCCTGGGCGAGGGAGGCGGCCGCCGCCAGGGACAGGGCGAGCAGGATGCGTTTTTTCATGTCGTGCCTCGTGGGGACAGGGTTCAGCGGGCGACCTGAGGTAGCCAGTCGCGCAAGGCCGCAAGGGTAGCAGCCGGGTCTTCCTCCTGCGGCACATGGCCGAGCTTCGGGAAAACCACCAATTGGCTGCCGGCAATGGCCTGGTGGAAGGCCTCGCCCCAGCGCAGCGGGATCAGGCGGTCCCGGCCGCCCCAGAGGATCAGCGTCGGCACCTTGATCCCGGGCAGGCGCTCGACCGGGCCGGGCGCGAGCTGGTCCATGCGCTGCATCAGCGCGACGCGGTTGCCTTCGCGCAACGTCAGCTCGTAGTAGCGGTCCACCAGGGCGGCGCTGACGTGGCTGGGGTCGCCGTAGACGTCGAGCACGCTGGCCTCGATGGCGCGCCGCGGCAGCACCCAGCGCATGCCTTGGCGCAGCACCGGGATGCGGGCGATGCGGAAACCGAGGGGCAGGGACTCGGGCACGAAGTCGTGGCCGGCCGAATCGATGAGGACGAGGCCGGCCACGCGGGCCGGGTCGGCCAGGGCCAGTTGCCAGGCGATCTCGCCGCCCAGCGAGTTGCCGGCCACGACGGCCCGCGCCACGCCCAGGCGCGCCAGCAGCCTGCGCACGAAGTCGACGTAGCGGGCGTCGCGGTAGTCGCCGTCGGCGTTCGGCCCGGTGAGGCCGAAACCCGGCAGGTCGAAGCTGACGACGCGGTGCGTCTGCGCCAGCGCCGTCGCCCAGCCCTCCCAGGTGTGCAGGCTGGCGCTGGTGCCGTGGATGAGCACCAGCGGCACCGGGTCGCTGGCCGGGCCCTGGTCGCGGTAGTGCACGAGCTGGCCGTCGAGGTCGAGGAAGTCGGACGGCGGCGGCGCCCAGCGCGGCACCAGGCTGTCCAGCGAGCGGTCCGGCGCCTTGCTGACGGCGAAGCCCAGCGCCGCCAGCATCAGCAGGATGCCGAAGGCCTTGAGCGCGAAATCTGAAAACCGGCTGCTCACTCGACGGGACTCAGGTCCGGGGCCAGCGACTCGCGCTCGTCGAAGACGAAGCAGCCTCCGTGGTAGTGAGGCCCGCCGGTGTCCTCGAAATACTTCAGGATGCCGCCGTCGAGCTGCCAGGCGGTCAGCCCCTCGGCCTCCAGCACCATGGCCGCCTTCTCGCAGCGGATGCCGCCGGTGCAGTAGCTGACGACGGTCTTGCCGGCCAGTTCGTCGCGGTGGGCGGCCAGCGCGGCGGGGAAGTCGCTGAACTTGTGCAGCCGCCAGTCGATGGCGTCGTCGAAGGCGCCGAAGTCCACTTCGAAGCTGTTGCGCGTGTCCAGCATGACGACCTCGCGGCCGTCGTCGTCGTGGCCCTGGCCCAGCCAGCGCGCCAGCGTCGCGGGCGCCAGCGCCGGCGCGCGGGGCGCCTGGTCGGGGCGGACGGCGGGCCGGTTCATGCGGATGATCTCGGGCTTGACCTTGACCTTGAGGCGCCGGAAGGGCTGGGCCGCGCTCCAGCTCAGCTTGGGCGTCAGCGCGGCGAAGCGCGGGTCGGCGCGCAGCTCGTTGACCCAGGCGTTCACGGCGTCGGCCGGGCCGGCCAGGAAGAGGTTGATGCCCTCCTCGGCGATCAGCACCGTGCCCTTGAGGCCGAGGCTGTCGGCGCGCGCATGCAGGCGCTCGCGCAGCGCCGCGGTGTCTTGCAGCGACACGAAGAGGTAGCAGGAGATGTTGAGGATGGCGGCGGTGGGCATGGGGCGCCGATTATCGGCGGCCCGTCAGTCGGACCAGCGCGACGCGATCGCGCGGACCTCGTCAAGGCAGGCCTCCAGCGCCGCGACGACGTGCGGGTCGAAGTGGCTGCCGCTGCCGTCGCGGATGAAGGCCAGGGCCTCGTCGTGGCTCATGGCCTGCTTGTAGGGCCGCATGCTGATCAGTGCGTCGTAGACATCGGCCACGGCCATCAGCCGGGCGGCAAGCGGGATGGCCTCGCCGGCCAGGCCGTCAGGGTAGCCGCTGCCGTCCCATTTCTCGTGGTGGTGGCGGGCGATCTGCTTGCCGAAGCTCAGCATCGGGCCGGCGTCGTCGCCGAGGCGGTCGATGGCACGCTGCAGCAGGTCGGCGCCGTGCTCGGCATGCGTCTTCATGATCTGCCATTCCTCGGGCGAGAGCCGGCCGGGCTTGAGCAGGATGCCGTCGGGGATGGCGACCTTGCCGATGTCGTGCAGCGGCGCGGCCTTGGCGAGTTCGTCGATGGCGTCCTCGGTCAGCTCGGCCGGGCCACCGGGCTGGGCCGCGATCCAGCGCGCCAGCGTGCGCACGTATTCCTGGGTGCGCTGGATGTGGTTGCCGGTGTCGGCGTCGCGGAACTCGGCCAGGCTGACCATGACGAAGAGGGTGGTGTCGCGCAGCCGCTCGACCTCGCGCCGGCGCGCCTGCAGCTCGCCGCTGAGCTGGGCGTTGTGGTGCAGCAGGCGGTCCTCGGCCTGCTTGAGCTGCAGATGGGTGCGCACGCGCGCCCGCACCGTGGCCGGGTTGAAGGGCTTGTGGATGAAGTCGGCGCCGCCGGCCTCGAAGCCGGCGCTTTCGTCCTCGGGCCGCGGCAGCGCGGTCAGGAAGATGACCGGCACGCGGCGCGTGGCCGGGTCGGCCTTCAGGCGGCGGCAGACCTCGTAGCCGTCCAGCTCCGGCATCATCACGTCGAGCACGATGAGGTCGGGCGGCTGGCGGCCGCAGATCTCCAGCGCCTTGGCGCCACTGACGGCCAGTTGCACGCGGTAGTCGGGCTTGAGCACCTGGGCCAGCAGCGTCAGATTGGCCGGCGTGTCGTCCACGACGAGGATGGTGGCTTGGCGGGCGGCGAGGGGCTCGGGCAGCGTCATGGCTTGTCCTCGGGCGCGCCGCGCAGCGCGGCCTGGGCCGCGTCGAAGTCGAAACGCTGCATCGCGCCGGCCAGGGCCTTGGCGCGCCGGGCCGGCAGCATCTCGATGAAGGCGGATTCGTGCCGCTCCCACAGCGTCAGCGCATGGCTGTCGGCCTCGCCGAGCAGGGTGTCGAGTTCGCTGATCAGCGTGGCCGGGTCGGCGTCGCTCGCCACGGCCCCGGCCGGCCGGGCCGGCGCCTCGGCCGGCAGCGGGCGCTCCAGGTCGAGCAGGCGGCGCAGCGTGTGCGGCAGCAGCGGCTTGGCGCACAGGGCGTGGGCGCCGTGGCGCAGCGCGCGCTCGCGCAGCACCGGCGTGTCGAAGGCGCTCAGCAGCACGATGCGGCGCGCCCGTGGCGGGCCGGTCTCGGCCAGCCGGGCCAGCAGTTCGCCGCCCTCCATGTCGGGCAGCACCCAGTCGACGAGCAGCAGGTCGTGCGGCGGGCCGGCCGGCGTGGCGGCCAGCCGGGCCAGCGCCTGGCTGCCCTGGGCCAGCACCTCGACGCGGGCGGCCGGGGCCAGCGCCTGCACGAGGCCCAGCAGGGCCGCGTGGCCGGCGCTCTGGGCGGCCTGCACGAGCACCACGCTGCGCGGCGTGGCGACGGGAGGCGGCGCCGGCTCGTCGCAGGGGGGCAGCGGCAGCAGCAGCTCGAACTCGCTGCCGCGGCCGGGGGTGCTGCGCGCGGTCAGCGAGCCGCCCATGCGCTCGGCCAGCGCGCGGCAGATGGCCAGGCCCAGGCCGGCGCCGCCGAAGCGCCGCGTCGGGCCGGCCTCGGCCTGCGCGAAGGGCGTGAACAGCCGCGCCAGCTGCTCGGGCGCCAGGCCCACGCCGCTGTCGCGCACGCGCAGCCGCCAGGCGCCGTCGGCGTCCAGCGCCGCGGTCAGCTTCACATGGCCGGCGGGCGTGAACTTGACGGCGTTGACGAGGAGTTCGGTGATGAGCTGGGTCAGCCGCACCGCATCGCCGCGCCGGCAGCCCGCGGCGCCCAGCAGCTCGGGCGCGGCGATCTCGCACAGCAGTTCGAGCTGCTTGGCCTGGGCCGCCGGCCGCACCGCATCGAAGGCGCTGCCCAGCAACTGCTCCAGGCGCAGCGGTTCGGCGGCCAGCTGCATGCGGCCGGCGTCGAGGTCGGCGTAGTCGAGCAGGCCGTCGATGAGCTTGACGAGGGCCTCGCCGGCGCGCGCCACCTGCTGCAGCTGGCCGCGCTGCTCGGCCGTCAGCCGCCCGCCCAGCATCAGCCGCGTCTGGCCCAGCACGGTGTTCATCGGCGTGCGGATCTCGTGGCCGATGTTGGCGAGGAAATCGGACTTGGCCCGCGAGGCCGCCTCGGCCGCGGCGCGCGAGCGCTCCAGCTCGGCCAGGCGGGCGTTGACGAGGTCGTCCGCCGTGGCCGGGCCGGGCGCCACCGGGGCCAGCCGGGTCAGCCGGCCGAGCTGGCGCGACAGGCCCCACAGCGCCAGGCAGAACATCAGCTGGCACAGTGCCAGGTTGACCAGCAGCGGCCAGGCGGCCAGCAGCCATTGCGGCGGCTGCCCGGCAAAGCGCAGCAGCGTGGGCGGCGCCAGCATCAGCGCCAGCAGGGCCAGGCAGACGCGCATGGCCCGGCCGGCCGGCCAGGTCATGAACAGCAGCAGGCAGCCGCCCAGCGTCCACGGCGCGAAGCTGCCCAGCGTGTAGAGGCTGGGGCCGGGGTCGGGCCGCAGCGTGAAGGCCAGCATGTCGAGGCTGAAGTACAGGGCCAGCAAGGTGATGCCGCAGCGCTGCCAGAGCGGCAGCTGCCGGGGCCGGCGCCAGACCAGCGCGGCCAGCGCCGAGAAGGCCAGGGCCAGGACGGGGTAGCCGATGCGGTCGTTGGCATCGATGACGCCCAGCAGCGTCTCGCCGCCCCAGAGGCCCAGCACCGACGCGGCGACCAGCGCGAACAGCCAGCGGGTGCCGACCGGCCCCAGCACGACGAAGGTGGCGTCGGCCATCAGGCGGCTTCCAGCAGCGCGGCGGCGGCGTCGAAGTCCAGCACGGCCAGAGCTTGCTCCAGGCGCTGCATGGTGGCGGCGTCCAGGCCGCTGTGTGCGCCGTGGGCCTGCCACCAGTCGAGGGCGCGGCTGTCGCTCTGGCTGAGCAGCCGGCGCAGTTCAGCCAGGTCGCCCGGCCCGCCGGCGGACGCTGCGGCGCCGTCGTCGTCGCGGGCCAGCACCGCGCGGATGTCGCCGAGCAGCGCGGCCAGCGCGGCCTCCACGCGGCCCAACTGGCTGCCGGCCGCCGCCGCGTCGGCTTCCAGCGCGCTGCGCTCCAGGGCCAGTGCCAGGCGGTGCAGCGGCTGGGCACCCAGCGTGGCCGCCAGGCCCTGCAGCGTGTGGGCGGCGCGGCGCAGCTCGCCCCATTCGCCGCCGGCCAGCCAGCCTGACCAGGCCGCGAGGCCGTCGGCGTACTGGCCGGCAAAGCTCTGCAGCGTGCGGCGGTACAGCGCCGTCTGGCCGCCGAACTGGCGCAGGCCGACGCCCATGTCCAGCAAGCGGGCGGGCGCCTGCGGCGGCGGCGGGGGCGGCAGGTAGCGCTGCAGCTCGCGCACCAGCCGGGCCACGTCCAGCGGCTTGGCGATATGGCCCTGCATGCCGGCGGCCAGGCATTCGGCGCGCTCCTCGGGCAGCGCATGGGCCGTCATCGCCAGCACGGGCAGGGCCTCGAAGCCGGCCAGCTTGCGCAGCCGCCGGGTGGCGCCGAGGCCGTCGAGCACGGGCATCTGCAGGTCCATCAGCACGAGGTCGTAGGCCGCAGGGCCGTGTGCCACCAGGCGCTCCAGCCCCTCCTGGCCGTTGCCGGCCACGTCGACCCGGGCGCCGCGGCTGCCGAGCAGGCGCAGCGCGATCTCCTGGTTGACGGGGTGGTCCTCGACGAGCAGCACGCGCAGCCCGGCCAGGGCCTGGCCGTCGGCCGGGGCGCTGCGCTCGGCGGCGGCGTCGCCGAACAGGCGGCGCAGTTCGCCGGGCAGCGGCGGCTCGGGGCACAGCGCGCGGGCGCCGAAGGCGCGCGCCTGGGCCGGGCCGTCGGGCTGGCCGGGCTGGCCGGGCGGGCTCAGCACGGCGACGCGCAGCGCCGGGTGTTCGCGGCGCAGCTGGGCGAGCAGCTCGGCACCGGTCGGGCCGGGGCCGGGCAGCTGCCAGTCCAGCAGCAGCCAGTCGAAGGCGTTGCCGGCCCGGCGGGCCCCGTCCAGCGCGGCCAGCGTGCCGGCGACGTCGGCGCTCGCGGCCAGCTCGTCGCCCAGGCCGAGATGGCGCAGCAGGGCCAGCGTGGCCGCGCGGCCGCCGGCGCAGGCCTGGGCGATCAGCACGCGCCGGGCCGGCAGCGGCGCCGGCGCGCTGCCGGCCTCCAGCGGCAGGGCCAGGCGGATCTCGACGGCGCTGCCGCGCCCGGGCGCGCTCTGCAGGGCCAGGCTGCCGCCCATCAGCTCGACGAGGTGGCGCGTGACGGCGAGGCCGAGGCCCGCGTCGCCGTGGCCCTGCAGCAGCCCGGCGACCTGCTCGGCGCTCATGCCCACGCCGCTGTCGCTGACGGCAATGGCGAGGGGCACGCGTCCCGAGGCGTCGGTCGGCCCGGCGGCCAGGCGCAGCGAGACCTGGCCCGACGGCGTGAACCTGAGCGCGTTGGACAGCAGCTTGACGAGCACCTGCTGCAGGCGCTGCGCGTCGCCGCGCAGCTGGCCGCGCTCGCCCAGCAGGCTGGCGTCGGCCCAGTCGCAGATGAGGGCGACGGACGGGTTGTCGTGCATGCGCCGCACCGGCTCGATGGCCTGGGCCACGACTTCCTCCAGCCGCAGCGGCAGGGCCGCGATCTCCAGCTGGCCGGCCTCGATCCGGGCCACGTCCAGCGCGTCGCCGACGATGCCGAGCAGGCCGCGCGAGGCGGCGTCGGCCCGGGTCAGCAGCTCGCGCTGCTCGGGGCTCAACGGCGTCTGCAGCGCGAGCTGGGTCATGCCCATGATCGCGTTCATCGGCGTGCGGATCTGGTGGTTGATCCGGGCCAGGAAGCGGGTCCGGGCCAGGGCCTGGGCCGCCTCGTGGCGGCGCAGCGCGACGGCGCACAGCAGCGGCAGCGGCAGCAGGGCCAGGTCGAGAGCCAGCGCGGCGTCGAGGGCCAGGCCGCCGCCGCTGCCGCGCAGGCTCAGCAGCAGGGCCAGCAGCGCCAGCAGCGCCGCCATGGCAAGCCAGAGGAGACCGAGCGTGAGCGTGCGCTGGGGCATGGGCGGTAGCGTCGTGCCGGTCGATTATGGGCGTGCGAGGCGACGCCGATGCGCGACGGATTGCACGGCTGCGCCCTGGGGAAAACCACCGGCCGGCTCCTGGTGTGCGGGCCGGCGCTGCGGTTATCCTGAACGGCCATGCCGCTCATACTCGTCGTTGACGATCAGCCCAGCAACATCCACGCCCTCTACCAGCTGCTGGTGGACGAATGCGAGGTGTCGATGGCCACCAGCGGCGCCGAGGCGCTGGCCTTCTGCGCCCAGCAGCTGCCCGACCTGATCCTGCTCGACGTGCTGATGCCCGAGATGAGCGGTTACGAGGTCTGCGACCGCCTGAAGGCCGACCCGCGCACGCGCGGCATTCCCGTCATCTTCGTGACCGTACAGGGCAGCGCCGCCGACGAGGCCGAGGGCTTCGCGCATGGCGCGGTGGACTACATCCCCAAGCCCTTCGTCGATGTCGTCGTGAAGGCGCGCGTGCGCACCCAGCTGGCGCTGAAGCTGGCGTCGGAGAGCTTTGCGCGCTCGCAGATCGAGCTCTTCCAGCGCGACAAGCTCGCGTCGGTCGGCCGCACCATCGCCGGCATCGCGCAGGAGCTGAGCTCGCCGCTGGGCAACGCGCTGATCTCGGCCTGCACGATGCAGGACGACCTGGCCCAGCTGAACACGCTGGTGCAGGCCGGCCAGCTCAAGCGCAGCGACCTCGACAAGCATCTGCGCGTCAGCGAGGAGAGCGTCGGCCTGGTGCTGTCCAACCTGCAGCGCACGCTGTCCATCGTCGACTCCTTCCTGCAGTCCACGGCCGACAACTTCGGCGACCAGCGCCGCAGCTTCTCGCTGCTGGAGCTTGTCCACGAGGTCGTCGCCGGCCTGTCGGAGGCGCTGGAGGCCCACCAGGTGCACTGCGAGCTGGACGCGGGCGACGACCTGCACCTGCTGAGCTTCCGCGGCGCGCTGGCCAAGGTGCTTTCCACGCTGATCCAGAACGCCGTCAAGCACGCCTACCGCGAGGCCGGCGGCGAGGTCCGCATCCGCGTGCGGCCGCTGGGCACGGACCAGCTCGTCGTCACCGTGCAGGACCACGGCGTCGGCATCCCGCCGGGCCTGCTGGGCCGCGTGTTCGACCCCTTCTTCTCGACCCGCTTCGGTCCCAACCGCAGCGAGCCCGGGCTCTACATCGTGCGCAACCTCGTCACCTTCGCGCTGGGCGGCCAGATCCAGGTCGAGTCCACGCCCGGCCTGGGCACCACGGTGCGGCTGACGCTGCCGATGATTTCACCGGAGGCGCGGCGCACGGCTGCGGGCTGATCGCGATGCGCCGGCGTGCCGCTTGGAGCCTGCTGCAGGCGGCGCTGGTGGTCGCCGTGGCGGTGGTCGCGTGGCTGCTGTGGCACCCGCCCGGCGAGCGCAGGCCCATCGTCATCGGCGTGCTGCATTCGCTCAGCGGCACGCTGGCCGTCAGCGAGGCGCCCCTCGTCGCCGCCGTGCAGATGGCGGCGGCCGAGATCAACGCGGCCGGCGGCCTGCTCGGGCGGCCGGTGCAGGTGCTGGTCGAGGACACCCGCTCCGACCCCGCGCGGGCCGCCGTGGCGGCCGAACGCCTGATCGGCGAGAAGCAGGCCGTGGCGCTGTTCGGCTGCTGGACCTCGGCCTGCCGCAAGGCCGTCAAGCCCGTCATCGAGGCGCACCGGCATCTGCTGTTCTACCCGATGGCCTACGAAGGCCTGGAGCAGTCGCCCCACATCGTCTACCTGGGTGCGTCGCCGAACCAGCAGCTGCTGCCGGCCACCGGCTGGGCCATGCAGGGCTTCGGGCGGCGGGTCTATCTGGTGGGCTCGGACTATGTGTTCCCGCGCGTCGCCCATGCGCTGCTGCGCGACTTCGTCCAGCTCCAAGGCGGCCAGGTGCTGGGCGAGCGCCTGCTGCCGCTGGGATCGACCGGCATGGCGGACGTCGTCGTCGACCTGCGCCGGCTGAAGCCCGACCTGGTGCTCAGCACGATCAATGGCGACAGCAACGCGGCGCTGTTCGGCGCGCTGGCGGACGCCGGCATGGGCAGTCTGCCGCTGCTGTCCTTCAGCGCCGACGAGCCGGCGATGCACGCCGAAGGCGGCGGGCGGCTGGAACGGCATTTCGCCGCATGGAGCTATCTGGCCTCGCTGCCCGGCCCCGGCAACGGCGACTTCCTGGCCCGGCTGCGCCGCTTCGATGGCGACAGGGCCAAGGCCAGCGACCCGGTGGTCTCGGCCTATGTCGGCGTGCAGCTCTGGGCGGCCGCGGTGCGCGAGGTCGGCGACCCGCAGACCGAGGCGGTCAACGCCAACATCGGCCAGCAGTCGGTCGTTGCGCCCCATGGCGTCGCGATCGTCGATGCGCAGACCCGCCACCTGTGGCGGCAGCTGCGCATCGCCCAGGTCCGCGCCGACGGGCGGCTCGACGAGGTGTTCGCGTCGCCGCGCTACATCAAGCCCTCGCCCTGGCCGACCTACCGGCCCAAGGCCTTCTGGGAAGCCCTGCCGGAAAGCCATGCCGAGCGCTGACGCCATCGCCGCCCCAGCCCCGTCGCGGCCGGCCCCGGGGCTGGGACCGGCCCTGCTCATCGGCTTCATGCTGCTGTCCGTGCTGCCGCTCGGGCTGGCGGGATGGTGGCAGTTGCAGGCCTCCGAGAGCCAACTGCGCGCCCTCGTGACCGAGGGCCTGGTGGCGATCACGCGCAAGAAGGTCCACGAGATCAACGAGTTCCTCAACGAGGTCGACGTCGACGCCCGCCTCGTCGCCCAGTCGAGCGACAGCGGCGAACTGCTGGCGCAGCAACGGGACGCGGCCGCGACGCGCGTGCCGGCCGCGAGCCTGGCCTTCTTCCAGCGCCTGCGCGACAACGGCAAATACCTCAACCTGCTGCTGGTGCAGCCCGATGGCCGCATCAGCTATGCGCTCGAACCGCTCGCCGGCCCGGTGCCGGCGCGGCTGGACCAGGGGCCCTTCGAAGGCAGCGACCTGCTCGCGGCCCACCGCCTCGTCATCGAACAGCTCAACCCCCAACTGGCCCGCATGCAGCCGCCGCGCGGGGCCGGGCCGGCCGCGCCCTTCGTGATCCATCCCGTCGTCGCCGCGGGCCGCGTGCTCGGCAGCGTCGTGCTGCAGCTGGACATGCGGCGCCTGACGGCCGTTGCCGCCGATCGCTCGGGCCTGGCGCTGAGCGGCGAGACCGTGCTGCTGCAGCGCGACGGCGAGCGGGCCGTCTTCGTCAACGTGGGGCGGCGTGCGGCCGGCGCGGCGGCCCGGTCGATCGACCCGCAGATGAGCCCCCCCGTGCCGGCCCTGCGCGGGCTGCGCGGCGAAAGCGGCAGCGGCCTGGCGCGCGACTACGCCGGCGTCGACGTGATCGCCGCCTGGGCCCACCTGCCGGCGCTGGGCTGGGGCATCGCCAGCAAGATCGATGCGGACGAGGCCCTGGCGCCGGCCCGCCTGCTGCGCCAGCGGCTGCTGCTGCTGGTCGCGCTGGTCTCGCTGGCCGCGCTGGCGCTGGCCCTGCTGGCCGGGCGGCGGCTGCTGGCGCCGGTGCGGCAGCTGACCCGCTCGGCCGCGCGCATCGCCGACGGCCGCCTGGACGAGCGGGCGCCGGTCAACGGCTTCCGCGAGTTCCGCACGCTGGCGCTCAGCTTCAACCGCATGACCGAGCAGTTGGCGGCCGAGAGGCAGTTGCTGGAAGCGCGCGTGGAGCAGCGCACGCGGGCGCTGAACGACAGCGAGCGGCGCTTTCGCGGCATGTTCGAGCGTGCCCAGGTGGGCATCGCGCTGTGCGATGCGCATGGCCTCATCGTCGACGTGAACACCGCGCTGACGGCCATGCTCTGCCGCTCGGCCGAGTCGCTGCGCGGCGCCAAGCTGGCCGACCTGCCGGACTTCCGCCCCGGCCGGCTGCACGGCGGCGAGCTGAACCGCCTGGCCAGCGCGCGGCTGGACCATGTCCGCTTCGAGCGCGGCTTCGCGCTGCCGGGCGGCGGCGAGCTCTTCGTCGACGGCAGCGCCAGCGCCATCCGCGACCGGCGCGGCCGGCTGGTCAACGTCGTGCAGATGCTGATCGACGTGACCGAGCGCCACCGCGCCGAGGTCGAGCTGGTGCGCGCGCGCGTCGTGGCCGAGGCGGCCAGCCAGGCCAAGAGCGACTTCCTGGCCAATATGAGCCACGAGATCCGCACGCCGATGAGCGGTGCCCTGGGCATGCTCAACCTGCTGCTGCGCACCGGGCTGACGCCGCGCCAGCACGACTACGCGAGCAAGGCCCGCACGGCGGCCCAGGCGCTGCTGGCCGTCATCAACGATGTGCTGGACTTCTCCAAGGTCGAGGCCGGCAAGATGGAGCTGGACCCGCACCGCTTCGAGCTCAGCGAGTTCATGCGCGAGCTGGCCGTGATCCTGTCGGCCCAGGTCGGCGCCAAGGACGTCGAGATGCTGTTCCGCCTCGACCCGCGCCTGCCGGCGGCCCTGGTCGGCGATGCGACGCGGCTGCGCCAGGTGCTGCTGAACCTGGCCGGCAATGCGCTCAAGTTCACCGAGCATGGCGAGGTCGTGCTGGGGCTGGCGCTGCTGAAGGCGGAGGACGGCCAGGCCCGCATCCGCTTCGAGGTCGGCGACACCGGCATCGGCATCCCGGACGACAAGCTGGAGCACATCTTCACCGGCTTCAGCCAGGCCGAGCAGTCGACCTCGCGACGCTACGGCGGCACCGGCCTGGGCCTGGCGATCAGCCGCCGCCTCGTCGCGCTGATGGGCGGCGAGCTGCGCGTGCAAAGCCGCGTCGGCGAGGGCAGCCGCTTCCATTTCGAGCTGGCGCTGCCCGTCGCACCCGCCCAAGCCCTGCCGCCGGAGCCGGTCCGCCCCGGCCTCAAGGTGTTGATCGTCGACGACAACCCGATGGCCCGCGAGGTGCTGCAGGGCATCGCCTCGAGCCTGGGCTGGGACTGCGACCTGGCCGCCAGCGGCGAGCAGGCCCTGGCCCTGGTGCATCTGGCCGCCGAGCGCGGCGAGCCGCACTACGAGCTCATCCTGATGGACTGGCGCATGCCCGGGCTGGACGGCTGGGAGACCTCGCGCCGCATCCGCGACAGCCACGAGTCCGACGCGCCCGTCATCATCATGGTCACGGCCCACGGCCGCGAGCTGCTGGCCGAGCGCAGCGAGCAGGAGATCGCCAGCCTGGGCGGCTATCTGGTCAAGCCGGTCACGGCCTCCATGCTGCACGACGTGGTCGCCGAGGCCACGCGCGGCGAGCCGGTGCAGCTGCGCCCGGGCGAGGGCGGCGAGCCGCGGCTGACAGGCATGCGCCTGCTCGTCGTCGAGGACAACGGCTTCAACCGCCAGGTCGCGCAGGAACTGCTGGAAGGCGAGGGCGCCAGCGTCACGCTGGCCGGCGGCGGCATCGAGGGCGTGCACCTGGCCGCAGTCGCGGAGCCTGGCTTCGACGCCATCCTGATGGACCTGCAGATGCCCGACATCGACGGCTTCGAGGCGACGCAGCGCATCCTGGCGCGCCGCCCCGGCAGCCTCGTCATCGCGATGACGGCGAATGCGATGGCCGCCGACCGCGAGGCCTGCCTGGCCGCCGGCATGCGCGACCACATCGCCAAGCCGGTGGACCTGGAGCAGCTCGTCGCCTGCCTGCGCCGCCATGTCGGCCATGTCGAGCCGGCGCTGGCCCGCGCGCCCGAGGCCGCACCGGCGCCCGTGCTGCTGGACCGCGACGCCGCGCTGCAGCGCCTGGGCGGCCGGCAGGCCCTGTATGAGCGCCTCGCCAAGTCCTTCGTGCTGGACATGCCGGCCGAGATGGGCGCGCTGCGCCGCCATCTGCGCGGGCAGGCCGCCGGCGACGCGCTGCGCGTGCTGCACACGCTGCGCGGCCTGGCCGGCGGCGTCGGCGCGAACGCGCTGGCCGCGCTGGCCGGGCGGCAGGAAGAGGCGCTGCGGAGCCGCGGCGACATCGCGGCGGCCGAGGCGGGGCTGGGCGAACTGCAGACCCTGCTGGACGCCACGCTGAGGCTGCTGGATCCCGGCGCAGCCGCCGGCCCGGCCGCGCCGCAGGCGCAGGCGCCGGGCACGCCGCTGGAGGCGCTGCGGCGGCTGCGCCTGCTGCTGGTGGAGCGCAATATGCGCTCGGTGGCCGCCTGCGAGCAACTGGCCACCGCCCATGGCGACGCGCTGGGGCCGGAGTTCGCGGCGCTGGGCGCGGCCGTCGCGCGGCTGGATTTCGCGAAGGCGCTGAAGGCCTGCGACCTGCTGCTGGACCGGCTCAATCCGCGCTGACGCGCGGCGGCTGCGGGCGCGAGCGTCGCGCGGCCAGCACATGCACCCAGACCAGCGGCAGCAGGCCCAGGCCCGTGCCCCAGTGCAGCAGGCTGGCGCCGGCATGCCAGTGCTCGGGCGCGTAGTAGAGCGCCAGGCCGCTGGTGAGCAGCACCCCGCTGAGCGCGACGAGGCCGCCGCCACTCCACAGGCTGCGCTTCAGCCGCCAGCCGAACACGATGTGCACGGCGCTCATCGAGCCCAGCACGAGCAGAAAGACCTGGGCCAGCATGCCGTGCAGCCGCAGCGCCCAGGGCTCGATGGGGCTGGGCAGCTCCTCGCCGAAGGTGCCGGTGGAACGCAGCAGGTGGTGGGCCAGCAGCCAGGCGATGCCGGTCAGCGTGAGCGCCAGCGTGGACGCATGCACGGCCCAGCGCTGCCAGCGCTGCGGGCGCAGGCCCACGGGCAGCGGCCGCGTGGCCGGCGGCCGGTGCAGGTGGTGGCGGGCATGCGCCGCCCGAGGACTGTGGGGCCGGTTCAAGCGGAGCCTGCTACAGCGTCAGCGGTTCGTCCTGCTCGCGCCAGAGCAGGGCCTGCGCCCGCTCGGCGCGCAGCAGCGGTGCGGCCTCGGCGCCGCGCAGCCAGACCACCTTGGTCAGCGCATCGGCGACGGCACAGCAAGGGGCGAATACGGTCACGGACATGGGCGGATTGTCCTCGACGCCCCGGGCCGGCCCGACGAGGTGGGCCGCGCGGCGGTCGGGCTGGGCTAGGAGCCTGCGCGGCAGAGCGTGGCACCCGCGTTGGGCCTGGCTCGGGCGCAGGCTAGGCGCGAGGAGGCCGCGGGCTCGCGCCCGCAACGACGAGCAACACCGCATGCGCCCGAGCCAGGCCCAACCCGAAGGGCCGGGGCGATTTGCGGGGCCATGCGGCGTTGCCGGCTCGTTGTGGGTCCCGACCCACGCCTCGCCGGCGCCTGGCCTGGCCTCGCAACTCGCCCCGGCGCGGGCGCTACGCTCTGCCGCGCAGGCTCCTAACAGCCAGGCGCTGGTGGCGCAGGCCATGTCGCGGATCTCGGCCACGGGCCGGGCGAGGCCGGGCCGGCGCGGGTCGCGCAGCTGCACGGTCAGCGGCTGCGGGCCGAACGTGCGCAGGTCGCCGCCCGCGTTGACGACGCCGGCCGCGACGCCTGCGTCGCGCAGGGCCTGCACGGCCGCGTCGACCGCATGGCCCTTGGCGATGCCGCCGAGGTCGATCCACACGGGCCGGCGCAGGCGCAGCTGCGCATCGTCGAGCAGCTCGATGCCTTCGGCCAGCGACGTGGCCGTGCCGGGCAGGGCGTCGTCGGGCCGCGGCAGCAGGCCGCGCTCGACCAGGGCCGCGGCGCAGCAGGGGTTGAAGGCGCCATCGCTGCCGGCCTCCAGCCGCAGCGCGAGCGCGAGGACGGCGTGGGTGTCGGGCGCGACGCGCAGCACCGTGCCGGCGGCGGCGCGCGCGACGCGGCGCAGGTCGCTGGCTGCGTCATGGAAGCTCATCGCCGCGTGCACCTCGGCCACGCGGCGGAAGGCCAGGGCCAGCGCCGGCTCGGCGACGTCCGCGGGCGCCTGCACCTCGATGTCGACGAGGGTGCCGAGCAGGGCCTGGGCCCGCCGCGTGCTGCCCACTCAGAGCCGCCCGCTGGCGTGCAGCCGCTCCAGCAGCGCGACGATGTGGCGCACGCCGTCCGTGACGTGGGTGCAGCTCAGCGTCGCGCCGCTGATGTTGGCGATGTCGTCGCCGATGCGCAGCGGCGCCCGTGCGTCCTTGCCGACGAACTGTTTGCGCCAGGCCGGCAGCTTGATCTCGTAGCCGTGGCTTTCGCGGTAGTTCAGCACTTCGATGCTGCGGACATGGCCGTCGCTGCCGACGGCGACCGCATAGTCGATCAATTCGAACTTGCCGACGACGGCGTCGGCCACGATGACACCCAGCACCTGCTCGCCCTTGAGCGCGACGAGGGCGCGCCAGGTCGACGTGCGCGGCGTGGCGCCGCCCAGCGCGGCGAGGGCCTTGATGTCGTCGGCCGTGGCCTGCACGAGCTGGTCGCGCCAGGCCGTGGCCTCGGGAAAGGCGCGTTTCGCGGCCTCGTCGAGCGTCGCGAACTGCGCCGCCTGCACGAGGGCAGGCGCCGCGAGGGCCAGCGGGAGCCAGCGCAGCGTGCCCATCAGAAGGCGTAGCCGACGCCGAGGTCGAGGCGGTTGTTGTCGGTGTTGAGCCTGAAGCGCTGCAGATCGGCCTTCAGCACGACGTTGGGGTTCAGGTAGAAGTTCAGGCCCACGGTGCGCACGCCCTCGGTGCCGTAACTGCCCGGGTTGATGCCGGCGGGCAGGCCGTCGAAGCCGCGGCCGGTGTTGTAGCGCTCGTAGCGGACGAAGGGTGCGAGCACGCGATCGCCCTTGAGCTGCCAGCGGTAGGCGGCCTGCGCGTACCAGCCGTCGAAGGCATTGGGCACGAAGGCGGGGTCCGTGGACTTGTCCAGGAAGGACTGGTTGAGGTCGCCCGCACCCTTGATGCCGCCGCGGGTGTAGAGGGCCGACAGGTCCCAGGCGCCGGGAGTCCAGCGGGCGTGCACGTCCCACAGGCCGACCTTGGCGCCGGGCGACGCGAAGCCGGCCGTGCCGTGGGCGGCCTTGCCGCCGAAGACCGAGGCGCCCAGGCGCAGGCCCGGGATGCCGCGCCAGTCGACGCTGCCGAACCAGGCCAGGCTGTGCGCCTTGGCGAGCTGCATCTCCTGGTGGATGGAGGCCAGCGGCTTTTCGCGGCCCTCGCCGGACGTGGCATCCCACTTGGTCAGGTCGAAGCCCGTCGTGATGCCGGCGCTCCAGCTGATGCCGCTGTCGTGTTCGCCGAAGACCTGCAGGCCGCCTTCGCGCCAGGTCGACGGGATGATGGCCGTCTCGACGAAGTTGCGCTCCACGCCGTAGTAGGCGGTGGGCTCGTGGTTGGCGTTGAGCAGGCCGACCGGCATCAGGAAGAGGCCGGCGCGCAGGCCGTAGGTCTCGTTCAGGCGGTGTTCGATGTAGAGCTGCTCGACCGCGACCTCGCCCTGGTCGGACGAGGACGTGACGCTGTGCTCCACCTCAAGCTCGGAGACCATCTTGGTCTGCTCGTCGAAGCGGTGCTGCAGCCCGATGACGAAGCGGCGGATGTCGGCCTGGGCCTTGCTGCCGTCCTTGGGGCGGTTGTAGGTGAGCTCGCCATAGGAGCTGACGACGGTGGCGGGCTGGGCCGGCGCAGCGGGCGCCAGGGCGACCGGAGCGGCGGCCTGCACGGCAGCGGGGGCCGGAGCCGGTGCGGCCTGCTGGGCCTGCCTGAGCTGCTGCAGCTCGGCCTTCACGCGCTCGAGTTCGCGGGCCAGCAGCTCCACGCGCTGCAGCAGTGCCTCCTGGTTGGGCGGCTGGGTCTGGGCGAAGGCGGTGGCGGCGCCGAGCGTCAGCGCGGCGGCGAGGGCGAGGCGCGACAGTGGCGCTGCGGGGAGATGGCGGGACATGGGGGGCTCCTGGGGATTACGGGTGGTCTTGAGGTCAGGGCGTGTAGCCGTCGTTGAGCGTCGCGAGGAAGGCGAGCACGTCTTCGATCTCGGCGTCGCTGAGCGCGGGCGCGTCGCCGGGCTTGCGGTTGTAGGGAACTTCCTTGGTGTTCACGTTGGCGCGGTAGGCCGGGGGCAGGTCGTTGAACTTGTCGGTCGTGCCGTTGACGACCGGGTACCAGAGCTCGGGGTTGGTGTCGCGCATGACGTAGAAGCGCAGCGCCTCGCGCAGCGTCTTGAAGCGGCCGTTGTGGAAGAAGGCCCGGCGCGTCGCGACGTTGCGCAGCGTCGGCACCTTGAACGCGCCGCAGAGGTCGCCGCGCGACTCGAGCCCGGGGCGGGTGGCCTGGCACAGGCCGAGGTCGAAATAGCCCGGGTCGGCCGTGGCCGGGATGTCCGTGTTGCGCGGCACGCCGAGGTTGTCGAAGGTGAAGTCGGTGAACAGCGGCGGCGAGCCGTCGCTGCCCCGCGCGCTCGGGTGGCAGGCCGCGCAGTTGCCCTTGGTCGGGTTGTTGAACAGCGCCAGACCGCGCAGTTCCTGGTCGCCGAGCTTGAGCTGGCCGGCCAGGAAGGCGTCGTACTTGCTCGTGAAGGGCGCGAACTCGGCCGTGTCTTCGAGCTGGTAGCGCTGCAGCGCATGCCGCATCGCCAGGAAGGCGGCGTCGGGGTCGGCCAGCACGTTGTCGCCGAAGGCCTTGCGGAAGTCCGCCGCATAGCTGGCGCGGGCGAGCTTGGCGACGACCGTCTTCGCGTCGCCATTGGCCATTTCGTGCGCGGCCAGGAAGGGCCGCACCGCCTGGGCGAGCAGGCTGTCGGCGCTGCCGTCGTGGTTGAAGCCGCCGGTGGGCGTGCCGTTCTTGGCGAAGAAGAAGGCCGGCGCGGTGGCCAGGTAGCGCAGCGAGGGCACGGCGCGCAAGCCCGCCACGTCCAGCGCCGGGCCACCAAGCTGCACGGCGAGGTCGCTGGTCTGTGCGTGGGCGGCGGCCGGGGCGTGGCAAGTGGCGCAGCTCATCCGGCCCGAGGCCGACAGCGAGGCGTCCTTGAAGATTTTTTCGCCCAGGGCCGCGGCCGGGGAGAGGCCGGGCGCGGCCGGCGCGGATGTGCCGCCTCCGCCGCAGCCCGCCAGCGCGGCGGCCACCGCCACCCCGGCCAGGGCCCGGCACCAACTGCGCATGGCCTGGAGTTTCTTCTTCTGCATGATTTTGGTTGCGTTTGCAAATGCGAGTAATTCGCATTAATGTTAACGAAGCGGCGGGATTGCCAAGCTGTCGGGAGGCTTGCAGCCGGCTCGTGTGGTCCGCGAGACCTGCATGGCCTGGACGGCCAATGAAGGCCCTCGGCAATCCAGAAGCGCCTACAATGCGAATCATTCTCATTCGAATCGCTCGCTTCGGCGGGCTCCTCACATGCCCGAGCCGCTGCCCTCCAGCCTCGCCGCCGCCCCCACGGGCCAGGCGCTGACCGTCCAGCAGGTCAGCGCGCCCGGGCATTCGCCGGAATGGGCCGCCTGGCTGTCCGACCTGGGCTTTCTGCCGGGCGAGGCGGTGCGCATCCTGCGCCGCGGCGCGCAGCGCACGGGCAACCTGGTCGTGCGCGTCGGCCAGTCGACGTTCGCGCTGCGCCATGCCGAGGCCGAATGCATCGCCGTGACCCCGCGCCATGGCTGAGGCCATCGTCCATGTCCACCGCGGCGGCAAGCTGGTCGCGCTGGTCGGCAACCCCAACTGCGGCAAGACCGCGCTGTTCAACGGCCTGACCGGCAGCCACCAGAAGGTGGCCAACTACGCCGGCGTCACCGTCGAGCGCAAGGAGGGCCGCCTCGTCACGGCCGCCGGCAAGGCGCTGCGCCTGCTGGACCTGCCCGGCACCTACAGCCTGCACCCGCGCTCGCCGGACGAACGCGTGACCTGCGACGTGCTGGCCGGCCGCGCCAAGGGCGAGAAGCGGCCCGACCTCGTCATCTGCGTGCTCGACGCGACCAATCTGCGCCGCAACCTGCGCCTGGTGCTGGCCGTGCGGCGCATGGGCCTGCCCATCGTCGTCGCGCTCAACATGGCCGACCTCGCGGCCCGGCGCGGCATCCATGTCGACCCGGCGGCGCTGAGCGCCCAGCTCGGCCTGCCGGTCGTGCGCACCGTCGCCATCCACCGCGAAGGCCTGGACGAGCTGCGTGCGCTGCTGGACCGGCCCGAGGTCTGGGCCGCTGCTGCGGCGCCCGCGCAGGCCGACCCTGTGGACGACCACGTCGCCGTCAAGGCGCTGCTGAACTCGCTCAACCTCGACCACGAACTGCCCCAACTGCCCAGCGACCGCGTCGACCGCGTGCTGCTGCATCCGGTGGCCGGCTCGGTCGTGCTGGCCGTGCTGCTCTTCCTGCTGTTCCAGGCCGTGTTCTCCTGGGCCGAGCCGCCCAAGAGCGCGATCGAGGGCGGCATGGCCTGGCTCGGCCAGCAGGTGGGCCATGGGCTGCCCGAGGGCTGGTTCCGCAGCCTCGTCGTCGACGGCGTCATCGCCGGCGCCGGCAGCGTGCTGGCCTTTCTGCCGCAGATCCTGATCCTGTTCTTCTTCATCCTCGTGCTGGAGGAGTCGGGCTATCTGCCGCGCGCCGCGCTGCTGCTGGACCGGCTGATGGGCAGCGTCGGCCTGTCGGGACGCAGCTTCATCCCGCTGCTGTCGAGTTTCGCCTGCGCCATCCCCGGCATCATGGCCACGCGCTCCATCTCCAACCCGCGCGACCGGCTCGTGACCATCATGATCGCGCCGCTGATGACCTGCTCGGCGCGGCTGCCCGTCTATGCGCTGCTGATCGGCGCCTTCGTGCCGCATCGCAACCTGGCGGGCTTCGAGCTGCGGGGCCTGGTGCTGTTCGGCCTTTATCTCGCCGGCATCCTCGGTGCTTTGTTCATCGCCTGGCTGATGAAGCGCTTCACCAGCGCCGGCCGCCTGGTGCGGCCGCTGATGATGGAACTGCCGGCCTACCACTGGCCGCATCCGCGCAGCATCGCGATCGGCCTGTGGCAGCGCGCAATGATCTTCGTGAAGCGCGTCGGCGGCATCATCCTCGTGCTGACCCTCGCGCTGTGGCTGCTGGCCAGCTTCCCCGGCCCGCCGGAGGGCGCCACGGGCGCGCCCATCCAGTACAGCGTGGCCGGCTGGCTGGGCGCCGGCCTGGCTAAGGTCTTCGCGCCCATCGGCTTCAACTGGCAGATCAGCCTGGCCCTGGTGCCGGGGCTGGCCGCGCGCGAGGTCGTGATCGGTGCCTTGGGAACCGTCTATGCGCTGTCCGCCACCGGCGACGAGGCCGCCCAGGCCCTGGCGCCGCTGGTCGCCCAGAGCTGGAGCCTGGCCACGGCGCTGTCGCTGCTGGCCTGGTATGTGTTCGCGCCGCAGTGCATTGCGACGATGGCCGCGGTGCGCCGCGAGACCGGCGGCCTCAGGCTGCCGCTGATCATGACGGGCTATCTCTTCGGCCTGGCCTATCTGGCCGCCTTCGTCACCTACCGCGTGGCGACCTGGCTGGGCGCGTGACCTTTCCTGTCCACTGCGCATGAAGGCAACGTATTCCGGGCCGAGCGCTGGGCCTGCCATTGGCCAGAGGCCAATGACCTTCCGTAGGCGCAAGCAGTCCGCAGGGACTGCTTGTGTCCGACTCCAGTTCCCGAGCCGGCCCGGCTGAGGCTGATTGCGGCTTAACGCCGCAAACGGCCTCGTCCCCGCGGGGGACCGATCGGACTCGCCCGCGTTCAGCGCGGCGAGACCGGGCAAGGGGCTTTACGGTATCGGCCGCGTCGGCACGCCGGCGCTGCAGATGTCGACGTGGCCCGGGCTGTGCACATACCAGCCGCCACGGAAGCGCCGGGCGTCGAGCAGCTGCTGCCAGGTCGCCGAGTCGGTCTTCAGCACTTGCAGGGCCGGGCGCTCGGCGGCGGGCACGTCGGCCAGCAGGCGCACGCGCTGGATGCCGGTGCGCTGCTCGGGCTTGTCGTAGAAGCCCATCGCGCCGGTGCCGCGGGGCAGGGCGGACAGCAGCTCCATGCCCTTGAGCACGCGGCCGACGACGGTGATGTTCAGGTCCAGCCCGCGCGGCGCATGGCCGATGACGACGTAGAGCTCGGTGCCGTTGCTGGAATCGACGGTGTCGCCGCGGCCGGCGCCGACCATGCCATAGCAATGCGCCAGCCAGGCCCGGCCGCTCTTGGGGTCGGCCGCGACGGGGAAGCCCTCCGCATGGCCGGCACGCGGCGCCCAGCCGTCCACGTCGGCCAGCTTCGTGAAGCCGGCGGCCTTGCCGACGCGGTCGAGGGGCACGGAGAACTCGGCCGGCAGCTTGGGCATAGCGCCGGCCGGCAGCTGCCTGGCCTTGGCCGCGTCATCGCCGTCCGGGTCGCCCCATTGGGTGACGAAGTTGTCCTGCACGCGCACGATGGCCAGCCCGTCCCAGTAGCCGCCGTGGGCGAGGGCGCGGATATTGGCCGCGTGGGCCGGCGCAAAGCGCGGCGCCAGCTCGATGATGACCTGGCCGGCGGCGAGATCCATCAGCAGCGTGTTGTCGGGGTCCAGGCCGCGCCAGTCGGCGGCCGGGCTGTCCTTGAGCACGTCGGCGGCGGACTTGGCCGGCTTGGCGGCATGGGCCGCGCAGGCGAGGACGGCGGCGGTGAGGGCGAGGGCGGTCTTTTTCATGGCGGCGCAGCTTAGCGGCCTTCCTAAAATGCCGCGATGCCTGTCTCCCCCGATACCGATCTGCCCTTCGTCCACCTGCGCATGCACACCGAGTTCTCGGTCGTGGACGGCACGCTGCGCACCGATGACGCCGCCGCCGCCGCGGCCAAGGACGGGCAGGTGGCGGCGGCCATCACCGACCTGGCCAACCTGTTCGGCGGCATCAAGTTCTACTCGGCGGCGCGCAAGAAGGGGGTGCAGCCCATCCTCGGCGCCGACTGCTGGCTGGAGGCCGATGCCACCGACAAACCGCCCACGCGGCTGCTGCTGCTGGCGCAGAACAAGCAGGGCTATCTCAACCTCAGCGAGTTGCTGTCGCGCGCCTGGATCGACAACGTGCAGCGCAACCAGGCCTGCCTGAAGTGGGCCTGGCTGGCCGAACTGGGCGAGGGGCTGATCTGCCTGTCCGGCGCGCAGCACGGCGCGGTGGGCATGGCGCTGATGCAGGGCGACAAGGCCCGCGCGCGCGAGGCCGCGCTGCGCTGCGCGGAGGCCTTCCCGGGCCGCTTCTACATCGAGCTGCAGCGCGCCGGCCTGCCCGGCCAGGAGGCGCTGGTGCAGGCCAGCGTGCCCTTCGCGGCCGAGCTGGGCCTGCCGGTGGTGGCCACCCACCCCATCCAGTTCCTCGCCGAGGACGACTTCGAGGCCCACGAGGCGCGCGTCTGCGTGGCCGAGGGCGAGACGCTGGCCAACCCCAAGCGCATCAAGCGCTTCCTGCCCAGCCAGTATTTCAAGACCCAGGCGCAGATGCGGGAGCTGTTCAAGGACGTGCCCAGCGCCATTCGGAACACTGTCGAGATCGCGCGCCGCTGCTCGCTGACGCTGGTGCTGGGCAAGCCGCAGCTGCCCAATTTCCCGACGCCGCTGCTGGACGACGGCACGCCGATGCCGATGGAGCGCTACTTCCGCGAGCTCAGCCATGCCGGCCTGAAGGACCGCCTCGTCCACCTCTTCCCCGTTGATGCCGAGCGTGACAAGGAGCGCCCGCGCTATGTGGAGCGCCTGGAGTTCGAGCTGAACACCATCATCAAGATGGGCTTCCCGGGCTACTTCCTCATCGTGTCGGACTTCATCCGCTGGGCCAAGGAAAACGGCTGCCCAGTGGGCCCGGGCCGGGGCTCGGGTGCGGGCTCGCTGGTGGCCTATGCGCTGCTCATCACGGACCTGGATCCGCTGCGCTACAACCTGCTGTTCGAGCGCTTCCTGAACCCCGAGCGGGTCTCGATGCCCGACTTCGACATCGACTTCTGCCAGGGCAACCGCGACCGCGTCATCGAGTACGTGAAGGACAAGTACGGCCGGCCGGCTGTCAGCCAGATCGCGACCTTCGGCACCATGGCCGCCAAGGGCGCGCTGCGCGACATCGGCCGCGTGCTGGGCATGGGTTTCGGCCATGTGGACTCCATCGCCAAGCTGGTGCCGGCCCCGCCCGGCAAGACCGTCACGCTGGCCAAGCTGCCGCCCGGCTTCGACCCAGACAAGGCCAAGATGGTCTACGCCCGCCACGAATCGCCCGAGATCGAGGAGCGCGAGAAGTCCGACGAGGAAGTGGCCGGCCTGCTGGAGATGGCGGCCCGCGTGGAGGGGACGGTGCGTTCCATCGGCATGCACGCCGGCGGCGTGCTGATCGCGCCGGGCAAGATCACCGACTTCTGCCCGCAGTACCAGCAGCCCGGCTCCACCAGCGCCGTCAGCCAGTTCGACAAGGACGACGTGGAGGCCATCGGCCTCGTGAAGTTCGACTTCCTGGGCCTGGCCACGCTGACCATCCTGGAGCTGGCCAAGAACTTCATCGTCGCCCGCCACCCGGATCGTGCGGACTTCGACTGGGCCAATGTCGCGCTGGACGACCGCAAGACCTTCAAGCTCTTCGGCGACGGTTACTCGGAGAGCGTGTTCCAGTTTGAATCGCCCGGCATGCAGCGCCTCTTGAAGGACGCCAAGCCCTCGCGCTTCGAGGATCTGATCGCGCTGGTGTCGCTCTATCGCCCGGGGCCGATGGACCTGATCCCGTCGTTCGTGGCCCGCAAGCATGGCAAGGAGGTCATCGAGTACCCGCATCCGCTGCTGGGCCAGGTGCTGGAGGAGACCTATGGCGTCTTCGTCTACCAGGAGCAGGTGATGCAGGCGGCCCAGGTGCTGGGCGGCTACAGCCTCGGCGGCGCCGACATGCTGCGCCGAGCCATGGGCAAGAAGAAGGCCGAGGAGATGGCCATGCACCGCGAGATCTTCCGCAAGGGAGCCGCGGAGAAGGGCATCGACCAGGCCAAGGCCGACGAGGTCTTCGACCTGATGGAGAAGTTCGCGGGCTACGGCTTCAACAAGTCGCACGCCGCCGCCTATGCGCTGCTGAGCTACCACACGGCCTGGCTGAAGACGCATTACACGGCCGAGTTCTACGCCGCGAACATGACCATCGAAATGGACGACACCGACAAGCTCAAGGTGTTGCTCAACGATGCCAAGATCTTCGGCGTCGAGTTCCAGCCGCCCTGCGTCAACAAGGGCATGTATCGCTTCGAGCCGCTGTCCAACCGGCTGGTGAACTACGGCCTCGGCGCCATCAAGGGCACGGGCCGCGGCGCCATCGAGGCCATCATCGCGGCGCGCGAGGCCGGCGGGCCCTTCCTGAGCTTCTACGACTTCTGCCTGCGCGTGGATCGCAAGTCGGTCAACAAGCGCGTGGTGGAGGCCCTCATCAAGGCCGGCGCGTTCGACAGCATCAACCCTGAGCGGTCCAAGCTGCTGGCCAGCGTCGCGCGCGGCTACACGCATGCCGAGACGACCGAGGCCAACGCCGACCAGGGTGGCCTGTTCGATTTCGGCCCGGATGACCATGATTGGCACGCCTCGTCCACCGCCGAGCCCGACCTCGTCGACGCGCCGCCGTGGAGCATCAAGGAGCGCCTGTCGCTGGAGAAGACGGCCATCGGCTTCTACCTGTCGGGCCATCTGTTCGACCAGAGCGGCGCGGAGGTCAGGCGCGTCGTCAAGCGCCAGATCGCCGACCTCGTGGACAGCCGCGACCCGGTGCTGGTGGCTGGCATCGTCAGCGGCATGCGCGTCATCAACGGCCAGCGGGGGCGCGTGGGCATCTTCAAGCTCGACGACAAGAGCGACGCCATCGAGGCCGTCGCCAACGAGGAGATGCTGAACGCCAACAAGGAATTGCTGGCCGAGGACGAGCTCGTCATCGCCCAGGGCAAGGTGCAGAACGACCGCTTCTCCGGCGGCCTGCGCATGAATGTGCAGGCGGTCTGGAGCCTGGCCGCGGCGCGTGCCAGGTTCGGCCGCCATCTGCTGCTGGGCAATGCCGGCGCGGCCGGCCTGGTCAAGGACCTGGTGGAGCGCTTCCCGCCGCGCCTGGTCGAGACCGAGGAAGGCCAGACGCGCCAGCAGGGCCTGTCCGTGCGCGTGGCCCTGCGGGCCGAGCCCGAGGGCGAGCGCGTGGGCGCGCGCTGGGCCGTGGACCTCGGCGAGACCAGCCGCTTCTGGCCCGCGGACGAGGCGCTTGCCAAATTGGGCACGGCGGCCGAGGTCATTTACGAGCTTGGATGAGCGCCGGCATCGGCGATGATTTCGCCGATGCTGCATGCCGTGCCCAAGCCCGCAGACCGGTCGACGGAGGGGCTGACCCGTCCGCAGCCGGTCACGGGCCTGATCCTGACCGGCGGCGGCGCGCGTGCGGCCTACCAGGTGGGCGTGCTGGCCGCCATCGCCCAGCTGCGCCGCGATGCCGGCGCGACGCGAGGCAATCCCTTTCCCATCATCAGCGGCACCTCGGCCGGCGCGATCAACGCGTCCACGCTGGCCTGCCATGCCGATGACTTCGACGCCGCGGTCGATGGCCTCGTTCACCTCTGGCAGGGCCTGCACGTCGAGAACATCTACCGCGCCGACGCCTTCGAGGCGGTGAAGAGCGGCGCGCGCTGGCTCAGCATGCTGAGCCTGGGCTGGGCCATCGCGCGCTGGACGCGCAGCCACCCGCGCAGCCTGCTCGACAACCAGCCGCTGCGCGAGCTGCTGGGCCGCTACCTGCCCATGGACCGCATCGAGCCCATGCTGGCTGGCGGCCACCTGCGCGCGCTGGCGCTGACCGGCTCCAGCTACACCACCGGCCAGCACGTCACCTTCTTCCAGACCCACCACCACATCGTGCCCTGGCTGCGCGAGCAGCGCATGGCCGTGCAGGCGCGGCTGACGCTGAGCCATCTGATGGCCTCGTCGGCCATCCCCTTCATCTTCCCGGCCGAGTCGGTGGAGCTGGACGGCATGGCCGAGTGGTTCGGCGACGGCTCGATGCGCCAGAGCGCGCCGATCTCGCCGGCCGTGCACCTGGGTGCCGAGCGCGTGCTCGTCATCGGCGCGGGCCGCATGAAGGAGCCCGAGGGCCGGCGCGTCGGCACGACGGACGACCATCCCAGCATGGCCCAGATCGCCGGCCATGCGCTGTCCAACATCTTCCTGGACGCGCTGGCCGTGGACGTGGAGCGCCTGCGCCGCATCAACCGCACGCTGGCCCTGCTGCCGCGCGAGAACCGCTCGGCCACCGCGCTGCGGCCCATCGAGCTGCTCGTCATCGCGCCCAGCCGGCGGCTGGACGACCTGGCCGGCGAGCACCAGGCCAGCCTGCCGCCGTCGGTGCGCGCGCTGCTGCGAGCCTTCGGCGCCAGCGGCAAGGGCAAGGCGATGAGCGGCTCGGCCCTGGTCAGCTATCTGCTGTTCGAGCCCAGCTTCGTCGGTGAACTCATCAACCTGGGCATGAGCGACACGCTGGCCAAGCGGGCCGAGGTGCAGCGCTTCTTCGGCTGGCCGGCGCGGGCGCCGCAGATCGACCCGGCATCGCTGCGGCGCGGCCGCTCAGCCGGGTTCGCGGCCGGCGCCTGAGAAGGCCTCGCCGGCCACGCGCAGCCCCGCCGCCGAAAGCTTGCGGGCCGTGGCGGCCTTGATGCCCGACACGCGCCGCGTCAGGTCGGCCCAGTCCTTGAACGGCCGCGCGGCCAGCAGGCGCTGCACCAGCGCCGGGCCGAGGCCGGGCAGGGATTCGAGCTGGGCGCGGCTGGCCGTGTTGGCCTCGACCTCGGCCTGCGCGATGGCGGGCAGCACGGCCCACAGCAGCAGGCTGCGGCGCTTCATCAGGGCTCGCCGGCCTGCGCCCGCACCATGGCCGCGTAGGCGCCGTCGCGCGCGATCAGCTCGGCATGCGTGCCGGTCTCGACCAGCCGGCCGCCGCCCAGCACATGGATGGCGTCGGCGTCGCGGATGGTGGAGAGGCGGTGCGCGATGACGATCAGCGTCTTGCGGCCTGACCATTGCGCCAGGGCCTGCTGCACGGCGCGCTCGCTTTCGGTGTCGAGGGCCGACGTGGCCTCGTCGAAGATCCAGATCGGCGCGTCCTTGTAGAGGGCGCGCGCGATGGCCAGGCGCTGGCGCTGGCCGCCGGAGAGCTTGCTGCCGTTGGCGCCCACGGGGGTCTCGACGCCCTCGGGCAGGCCCTGCACGAAGTCCCACAGGTGGGCGGCCCGCAGCGCAGCCTCCAGCCGCGCGTCGTCACGAGGTTGCGCGTAGGCGATGTTGTTGGCGACGGAGTCGTCGAACAGCACGATGTCCTGCGACACGACGGCGAACTGGCGGCGCAGGGATGCGCGGGTCAGCGTCTCGACGTCCTCGCCGTCCAGCGTGATGCGGCCGGCGTCCGGCTGGTCGAAGCCCAGCAGCAGGTGGACGATGGAACTCTTGCCGGCGCCCGAGGCGCCGACCAGGGCCGAGGTCCTGCCGGCGGGGAAGGCGAGGCTCAACCCGTCCAGGGCCGGCTGGGCCGATCCGGGGTAGGTCAGCCGCACGTCGTGCAGCGCGATTGCGCCGCGTGCCGGGCCGGGCAGCTCGCGCGTGCCGGCGTCGGCCTCCTTGGGTGCATCCATCAGCTCGAAGCAGCCGCGCGCGATGACCAGTGCCCGCGTGACCGGTGCGGCCAGGTCGGACAGATGGCGCAGCCGCGAGGTCAGCAGCAGCAGCGCGGCGACGAACTCGGCGAAATCGCCCACGCCGGTGCCCGCGTGGCGGGCCTGCCAGAGCGCAATGCAGATGATGGCCGACAGCCCCACCGACGCGACCAGTTGCGACATCGGCTGCGACAGCGCACCGGCCGTCACCGTCTTCAGGTTGGTACGGCGCACCTCCTGCGACACGGCGGTGAAGCGCTCCAGCTCGTGCGGTGCCGCGCCGAACTGCCGCACGACGCGCCAGGCGCGCGTGATGTCGTCGACGCGGTTCACCAGTGCGAGCTGGGTGTCGTAGGAGCGCGAGGCCATCAGCCGCACGCGCTGGTTGACCTTCTTCATCACGAAGGCCATCAGCGGCGTGACGACGAGGCTGAGCAGGGTCAGCTGCCAGTTCACGTAGAACAGATAGATCAGCATCGCGAGGGCGGGCAGGCCGTCGCGCAGCACGTTGATGCCGACCTCGCCGACCAGCTGCAGGATCTGCTGCGGATCGTTGACGACCTTGCTGACCGCGGTGCCGGGCTGCATGCGCGTGTAGACCTGGGCGTCCAGCCGCAGCAGTGCGTTGACCAGCGCGGCGCGGAAGTCCATCACGCAGCGCGTGACGGTCCAGTTGAAGAGGTACTGGCCCGCGAAGCCGAATGCGCCGCGGATGACGTACAGCCCGATGAGCACGACCGGCACCATCCACAGCTCGAAGGCGTTCTTCGCGAAGCCCTCGCCAAACGCGTACTTGATGAGCTTGGGGATGGCGGGTTCGGTGGTGGCCAGGCCGATGTAGGCCAGCACCGTCCACACGGCGCCCCAGCGGTGTGGGTAGACGAACTGGCCGAGGCGCCGGGCGGGAGAGACGTTGTCGGGAGACATGGGGCGCGATTGTCGTCGCTGCCGGGGCACCGCCTGCTTCACGAAACATTGCTTTCGGGCCGGCCGCGAGCAGGCGGGGCCGCGGACGCGGCCACCTAGAATGCCGCGCCTTCGGCCTCCTTGGCGCCGCTGTTCCTGATGCCTTCCACACCCCTGCCTGCCGCTATCGACAATCGCCCCCGCACCGCGGTGCTGCTGCAGTGGGTCGGCATGGGAGACCTGGTCTGGCATGTGTCCTACTTCCGGCGGGTTGCCGAGACCAGCCGCGGCGGCCGGGTGGCGCTGATCGCGTCGCCGACCGTGTTTGCGCGGCAGCTGGTGGGCCACGAGCCCTGGGTGCAGGAGATCATCGACTTCGACCGCCACCCGCGCCGCCACGAGGGCCGCCAGGGGCGGCATCGCGGTGTGCTGGGGCTGTGGCGCATGGGTGTCGAGCTGCGCGAGCGGCGTTTCGACCGCATCGTGCTGTTCACCAACCACACGAACCGCTCGCTGGTGGCCCTGGGCGCCAGGATTCCCGAACGGCTGGGCTATGGCACGACCTGGCTGCAGCGCCGTCTGCTGTCGCATGGGCCGTGGATACGGCGCTACGCCGGACCGGCCGTGGGCGCCTATGAAGACGCGACGATGTTCGCCATCGCGCAGGGCTGGTGCGACGCGCCCATCGCGCCCAGCCTGGTCGTGCGCCCCGAGGCGCTGCAGCGCGTGAAGCAGCGCCTGCAGGGCCTGCCGCAGCCCATGCACGCGTTGTGCATCGGTTCGTCGGAGCCGTACAAGCAGTGGGGCAGCGACAACTTCGCGGCGCTGGCCACCGCGATCGCCAGTGCCGGCCACGGCGTGCTGCTGATCGCCGGGCCGGCGGAGCGCGACATGGCGCAGGCCATCCTGCAGCGCGTCGAGCCGGCGCTGCGCCCGCGCATCCTGGCCGTCACCGACGGCACCGTGGCTGAGACGGTGGCGGCGATGTCGCTGATGAAGACCTGCCTGGGCAACGACACCGGCGGCGTGCAGATCGCCGCCGCGGTCGGCACGCCGACCTGGGTCATGCTGGGATCGCGGCCGGTGCTCAACCACGACCCGCGGACGCTGCACAACCTGACCGCCCGCAACCTGGCCGACATCAAGCCGGCCGACGTGGCCCGCATCGCGTTGGCGGCATGAGCATGGACGACACCCGCCCGCGCACCGCGGTGCAGCTGCAGCTCAACGGCATGGGCGACCTGGTCTGGCATGCGCAGTATTTCCGCTGCGTGGCCGAGCAGAGCCAGGGCGGCCAGATCAGCCTCATCGCGGCGCCGACGACGATGGCGCGCGAGCTGGTCGGCCACGAACCCTGGGTACGCGAGGTCATCGACTTCGACCGCCGCCCGCGCCGGAGCGAGCGCCGCAAGGGCCGCCACAGCGGCTGGGCCGGGCTGCTGCGTTTTGGCGCCGAGCTGGCGCCCAGGCGTTTCGACCGCATGGTGCTGTTCTCGGATCATCCGGGCCGCGCCATCCTCGTCTGCTGGCGTGCCGGCATCCGCACCATCCTCGGCTTCGGCGAGACCCGGCTGCAGCGGCTGCTGCTGACGAAGACGCCGTGGATCCAGCGCTACCGCGGCCCGGCCGTGGCCGGCTACAAGGACGCGACGGCCTTTTCCATCGCCCAGGGCTTCTGCCGCGCGCCCATCGTGCCGCGCATCAGCGTGCGGCCCGACGCGCTGGCCCGCATGCGCGAGCGCCTGGCGCCGCTGCAGCGGCCGCTGCATGCGTTGGCCATCGGCGCGTCGGAGCCCTACAAGCAGTGGGGCGAGCGCAACTTCGTCGAGCTGGCCAACCGGCTGGCCGCGCGCGGCCACGGCGTGCTGTTGCTGGGCGGGCCGGCGGAGAGCCAACTGGCGAAGGACATCCAGGCGCGCGTCGAGCCGGCGCTGCGCGGCCTCGTCACGACGATGACCGACGGCACGGTGGCCGAGAGCGTGGCGGCGCTGTCGCTGGTGCAGTCCTGCATCGGCAACGACACGGGCGCCGTGCAGTTCGCGGCCGGCGTCGGCACGCATGCCTTCGTCGTGCTGGGCCCGCGGCCGCCGCTGGAGCACGACCCCGAGCATGTGCACATGCTGCAGGCGGCTCGGCTGGCGGACATCGGCCCGGCGGACGTCGAGTCGCGTGTGCTGGCCGAGCTGGGTTAGCGCGAGAAGACGCGCCGCAGGCCGTAGCGCAGCCTGATCCACAGCGTGTCGATGCGCATGCGCAGCGGCCCGGCCAGGCGCCGCGCCATGAGCTCCCGCGTGACGGCCCGGCGCCCCAGCAGCAGCGACTTCTTCAACAGCACGCGGCCCTCGGTGGAGAGCAGGATGTCGTCCGGCGCGGCGCGCAGGAAGTCCAGCAGCCCGGCCTCGTCATAGGCCTCGTTGAAGTTGCCGAAGCGATGAAAGCCGAAGGGCTGGTATTCGTAGCCGTCGGTCTCCGCCGAGAACTCGCGCGCCAGCGCCAGCGGCGCGAAGCGCATGCCCAGCGCCTCCAGCTGCGGGCGGTTCCACAGGCAGATGAACGAATCCTCGGGGTGGCATTCGGGCTGCGGCAGCGTCGACACGGCCTGGTGCAGCCGCACGGATCGCAGCGAGAAGCCGCCATTGCCGACCGCGTCGTCGCGGTGCGGCCAGGGCGCGCCGATGTAGTCCCAGGCGAGGAAGTCCTCGCGCCATTTTTCGGGATGGATGACGAAGCCGTCCCACTGTGCGACGAGGAAGTGCGGCGCGCGGATGTGCCGGTGGAAGTCGCCCAGCATGAACTTCGAGTATTCCTGCGCCGAGCGGATGGGCTCGCAGCGCACGACCGTCACGCCGTCCACGACCCAGTCCTGGTCGGTGAACAGCAGGATCTCGTCGAAGCGGAAGCGCTCGGTGCAGCGGCGGATGGCGTTCAGCGCCAGCCCGAGGTGGCGCGTCTCCAGGCAGACGAGGGCGACGCGGCCGCGCAGGTCGGCGATGAGTGTTTTTTCAGGCATCGATCAGCGCGTCGACCGCGTCGGCAAGGCTGGCGAACTCGGGGTGCTCGCCCTTGGCGGCGGCGGGGTTCGCGTCCGTGGCGACCAGCACCGCACGGCCCACGCCGGCGCGTCGTGCGGCCTCGATGTCGGACGGCTTGTCGCCGAACATCAACGAGGCGGCCAGGTCGATGCCCAGCGCTGCGGCGGTGCGCAGGATCATGCCGGGGGCCGGCTTGCGGCAGTCGCAGTCGATGGCGTAGCGGGGCACGGAACCGCCGGGCAGGTGAGGGCAGTATTCGATGGCATCCAGCATCACGCCCTGTCCGGCCAGATGCCCGCGCAGCGCCTCATGCAGGCCCTGCAGCGCGGCTTCGTCGTAGTAGCCGCGTGCGATGCCGGACTGGTTGGTCACGACGATCAGTGCGTAGCCGGCGGCCTGCAGGCGCCGCAGCGCGTCCACCGCGCCAGGCACGAAGGCGAAGTCTTCCCAGCGGCAGACGTAGCCGCGGTCGATGTTGATGACGCCGTCGCGGTCGAGGAAGGCGGCCGGGCGCATCAGCTGTGGGCGCGGATGCGGTTGACGAGGGCCGTCGTCGAGTAGCCGTCGACGAAGGGGATGGCCAGCGCGTCGCCGCCCCAGGAGCGCACGAGGCGGGTCTCTTCCAGCGTTTCCATGTCGTAGTCGCCGCCCTTCACGTAGAGCTGCGGCCTCACCCGCTTCAGCAGCTCGCAAGGCGTAGGTTCGTCGAAGAACAGCACGGCATCGACCGAGGCCAGGCCGGCCAGCACCAGCGCGCGGTCGGCGTCGCGGTTCAGCGGCCGGTCCGGCCCCTTGCCGAGGCCGCGGGCCGACGCGTCGGAATTGACGGCCACGACGAGGCTGGCGCCCAGCTCGCGCGCGGCGTGCAGATAGGCCACATGGCCGCGGTGCAGCACGTCGAACACGCCGTTGGTGAACACCATCGGCCGGCCCAGCGTGGCCAGTCGCTCAGCCAGCGCCGCATCGTCCAGTGCGGCCGCGCCGACGAGCTTGTTCTCCAACGGAGTCATTGATGCACCCTTCGGCCTGCGGCCTTGCCTGGCCGACGGTGCGACCAGGCGTTCGCCAGGCACGGGATGCCCACTGGGCATCCCGTGTCCGGGCTCACTCCCGCCGAGCGGGAGCGAGCCTGCTTGGGGCGGCCCTGCGCGGCGCTCATTGGGCAACCTCCTGCTTGTTGACATCGACGAGGAGGTGGACCGAGGGTAGGAACTGACTTCCGTGCCCCCATGGTGACTGCCTGCGGCGCTGGCCTCGCGAAGGCCCGTATGAGACCTGCAGCCCATGGGGTGCCGGAAGGCCGTGACGGGCCACTGGATGTAGCGCCAAGCCTTCACCGCCGGAGCGCCAATCAATGAGCTCCCCGCCGGGCCTTCCGACACGGGCAGTCATACCGCAACTCCAAGGAGTCTGTCTATGAGTACTCAAGTCTTTTGCGGATTGGACTGGGCCACGCAAACGCATGCGGTGTGCATCATCGACACCGCCGGCCAGGTCCTGGAACGCTTCGAGGTCAGCCACGACCACGATGGCCTGGCTGCGCTGGCACACCGCCTTGCCCGCTACGGCGCGAACTTGCGCATCGCCATCGAGCGTCCCTCGGGCCTGATCGTCGATGCGCTGGTCGAGGCCGCTCATCAGGTCTTTGCGATCCATCCCAATGCCGTCAAGGCCAGCCGTCCGCGTTACCGCAGTCACGGCGCCAAGAGCGACGCCTCGGATGCTTATCTGCTTGCCGATCTGCTGCGCACCGATGGACATCGCTGGTCCGCGCTGTCCCCACAGTCGGACTCCATCCGCGCTCTGCGTGCCTTGGTGCGCGCTCGCGATGATCTGGTGGCCACTCGCATCGCTCTGGCCAATCAATTGCACTCCACACTCGACGCCTTCTGGCCTGGCGGCGCCCGCATCTTTGCAGCCGTGGACTCGCCCATCGGCTTGGCGTTCCTCAAACGCTATCCATCGCCAGCTTCGGCCGCCGGCCTGAACGAATCTCGCCTGCAGCGCTTCTGTCGTGCCCAGCACTACAGCGGCCGCCGCAGCCCTGCCGAACTCCTCGGGCGACTGCAGGCCGCCGCGCGCGGCATGGCCCCTGCATTGACGGCCCAGGCCATGGCCGACGTGGTGCTCTCGCTGGTCGACGTCTTGACACCCTTGGTCGAACAGATCGCCGCTTTGACTCATCGCATCGAGCGTTTCATCGAATCGCTTCCCGACGGACAAATCATCATGTCCTTCCCTCGGGCCGGACACATCTGCGCCGCTCAGATCCTGGCCGAACTGGGTGATGTCCGTGAGCGATTCCCCAGCGATGACCGACTCGCCGCCGAGGCTGGCGTCGTGCCTGTCACCTATCAATCGGGCAAGACCCGCTGCGTGAGCTTTCGCTGGGCCTGCAATCATCGGCTGCGCAAAGCCATCACCTGCATGGCCGACAACTCGCGCCACACCAATCTCTGGGCTCGCGGCTTGTACGCAGCAGCTCGACAACGAGGCTGCGATCATCCCCATGCCATCCGTATCCTTGCCCGGGCCTGGTTGCGCGTGCTCTGGCGCGCCTGGACCGATCGCAAGACTTACGACGCCAGCCTTCATCTGTCCGCCCTCAAAGCCACTTCTTCTGGCGGGGGTTGACACTGGATGTCTCATGCCGCCAGCTCGTCGTAGCTGACCGTGGCAGTGCCGAACTTGCCGACGACGATGCCGCCGGCCTTGTTGGCCAGGCGCATGGCGTCGTGCAGGGGCAGGCCGGCGCTGGCCAGCACGGCCAGCGTGGCGATGACGGTGTCGCCCGCGCCGGTCACGTCGAACACCTCGCGGGCGCGCGCCGGCTCGTGCGCGACGCCGCCGGCATCGAACAGCGTCATGCCCTCCTCGGAGCGCGTCAGCAGCACGGCGCCGACATCGATGTCGGCGCGCAGCGCATCGACCTTCTTCAGCAGTTCGGCCTCGCCCTTCCACGCGCCGGTCACCTGGGCCAGCTCGCCGCGGTTGGGCGTGATGACGCTGGCGCCGGCGTAGCGGCGGTAGTCGCTGCCCTTTGGGTCCACGAACACCGGCTTGCCCGCCGCGCGGGCCAGCTCGATCATGCGCGGGATGTGCGTGAGGCCGCCCTTGCCGTAGTCGGAGAACAGCACGACGTCGTGCTGCGGCAGCTGCGCGGCGAAGTCGTCCAGCATCTCGCCGAGCGCCTCGTGGTCGGGCTCGTTCTCGAAGTCCACGCGCAGCAGCTGCTGGGCGCGGCCGATGACGCGCAGCTTGACGATGGTGTAGAGCTGCCTGTCCTCGCGCAGCACGGTGTCGATGTCGCGCTCGCACAGCAGCTCGCGCAGGCGGCGGGCCGGCTCGTCGTTGCCGACGACGGTCAGCAGCGTGGCGCGCGCGCCCAGCATGCGCACGTTCAGCGCCACGTTGGCCGCGCCGCCCAGGCGCTCCTCCTCACGCTCGATGCGCACGACGGGCACCGGCGCCTCGGGCGAGATGCGCTCGACGGCGCCATGCCAGTAGCGGTCCAGCATCACGTCGCCGACGACCAGCACGCGGCGCGAGGCCAGGGTTTCGCGAGAGGGCAGCATCAGGCCAGCCCCATCTCAGCCTCGATCAGCCCGCACAGGGTGTGGCCGATCAGGATGTGCGCCTCCTGGATGCGCGCCGTGACGCTGTGCGGCACGACGAGGCCGAGGTCGCACAGGCCGAGGAGCTGGCCGCCATCGCGGCCCAGCAGGCCCAGCGTGAAGATGCCCAGCCGCCCGGCGGCCTCGACGGCGCGGATGACGTTGCGCGAGTTGCCCGAGGTGGAGATCGCGACCAGGCCGTCGCCCGCGCGGCCCAGGCCTTCGAGCTGGCGGGCGAAGACGTCGTCGAAGGAATAGTCGTTGCCGATGCAGCTCAGCGCCGAGCTGTCGGTGCTCAGCGCCAGCCCGGCCAGCGGCCGGCGGTCCTTGATGAAGCGGCCGGTCAGCTCTGAGGCGAGGTGCTGGCTGTCCGCCGCCGAGCCGCCATTGCCGCAGAACATCAGCTTGCCGCCGCCGCTCAGCACGGCGGCGAGGCGCTGGCCGGCGGCCTGCACCTGAGGCTCGAGCGTGCGCAGCGCGGTCATCAGTTGCAGGTGTTCGTCGAGATTGCGCAGGAACAGGGAGCTCATGGCGTGCAATGAATGGGTTAGAGCAGCGGCCGGCCCGTGACGCGGCGCAGGATGCCCAGCGGGCTGGCGGCCGGGTTGACCTGGGCCTCGGCCGCGAGGTGCAGGGTCTGCTCCATCATGAACTGCCCGGACATGACGGCGTGGGCGGTCTGGTCGGAGTAGCAGACCCAGGTCGAGCCGGGCGGGAAGGGCATCGTGACCTGGGGGCAGTCGCGCTGGTAGTCGAGGTCGCCCTTCATGCCGTCGTGCAGCTGCAGCATCAGGTGGTCGTACTCGGTGCGCAGCGACTTGGTGACGTGCAGGGCCTTGAGGGCCCGGGCCTGCCAGGCGGAATAGGGCCTGGCGCGCGGCACGAAGCGGCGGGCGATGCCCTCGAAGGCCTCGCCGACGCGCCAGACGCGCGGCTCGCCGTCGGGGTTGAGGTTGGTGAACACGCGCAGGATGCGCTCGCCGCGGTTGGGCCGCGACGGGAAGGCGTCGACATGCAGGCGGCGGTCGTCCGCGCGCCAGGACTGCACGCGCGACTCGACCTGGGTCGGGCGGTAGCTGGTGGGCGCCAGGCGCAGCGCGGGCTTGTAGGCCGGCGCGATGGCGTCGATGAGGGCGCAGGCCTGGGTGCGGAAGCGTCCGATCATCGCGGCCAGGCGGGCCTTCTCGTCGCCCTGCACGGCCGCACCGGCGAGCACGCCGTCGTTGCGCAGGCTGATGTTGCGCGACTTCTCTTCGCGCACGTCGGCGCGCAGCAGCCGCGCCTCGTCGGGCGTCAGCTCGAAGCGCAGCTCGGGGAAGAACAGCACCTTGCCGGCTTCCAGCTCGGGCACCAGGCCGGCGATGGGCCTGGCCCAGTCGCGGCTGTCGACGCTGACGATGCGGTCGTTCATGCTCATTCGCGCCAGTGATCGGCGATCCATTTCGCGGGCCGGGCGTGGCGCCAGTTGCCTTCGGAGCGGCCGACCAGCGCGTCCGGCGGGTTCATCACGCCGTGGAAGACCAGCACGCGGGCGCCCGCCGGGATGAAAGGATCGCGCCAGAAGCTCGCCGGCCATAGCGGCAGGCAGTGGTATTTGTAGCTGGCGCACCAGTCCTTGGGCCAGTAGCCGAGCTTGCCCTGGTCGGCCAGGAAGTGGCTGAGGTATTCCTGCTCGTTGCGGTATTTGGCGCGCACCTCGTCCTGGTGGGCGATGAAGTGCGCCAGCACGTCGGCATGGTCGCCGATGCGGAAGCGGTAGACCGAGGAGTTGCCGGTCACGCGCCAGGGGCGCTTCCAGTCCTTGATGATGAGGAACTCGCCGGGGTGCTCGAAGAACTCGGTCATGTCGCCGACGATGACGACGTCCAGGTCCAGGAAGAGCGCGGTGCCCTTCAGCCCGAACAGGTCGGCCTGGTAGGTGCCGAGCTTTTTCCAGCCACCGTCACGCTTGCCTTGGGCCGCGTGCGTCTCGGGCAGGGGCAGGCATTCGACCTCGGGGCGGATGCCCTGGGTGTCGTCGGTGAAGCAGACGAAACGGAAGGGCCCGCGCAGGTGGCGGGCCGTCATGCCATAGAGGCGGTTGACGTATTCGGGGCCGTATTTGCTGCCCCACTTCATGCAGATGACGAAGCGGTCTTCGGAGGCCATGGTGGCGCTCATCAGCTGAGTTCCTCGACGGGTTGTGGCGGGTAGCTGTCCCAGTTCAGGCAACCGGGGCATTGCCAGAAATAGTGGGCGGCCTCGAAGCCGCAGGCGGCGCAGCGGTAGCGCTGCAGCGGCTTGGCGGCCTTCTCCAGCGCCTGGATCATGGGGGCGGCCTCGTCGGCGGGCAGGGCCGGTGCGTTCAGCTTGAGCAGGTCGGTCGCGGCCGACAGCACCGGCTGCTCGTGCAGGTGGGCGGCAAGACGTTCACGCTGCGGGCCGGGTTGCAGGCTGGCCAGCGCGCGCAGCAGCTGCATGCCGGGGCTGCGCCGGTATTGCTCGTCCAGCAGCGCGATGGCGCGCTCGGGCTGGCCCAGGGCCTTGGCCGCGGCGGCGCAGTCGGCGGCGACGAGGTTGAAGGCCGGCGGGTTGGCGGCGAGCAGCTTCGTGAAGGCTTCCAATGCGGCGTCGGGCCGGCCGGCCTTCAGCAGCATCTGGCCTTGCAGCACGTAAGCGCGCGCGGCCTCGGGGGCGCGGCGCTGGGCCTGGCCGAGCAGTTCCTGGGCGAGGTCGGCATGGCCCTGGGACTGCGCGACGAGGGCCTGCTCGCACAGGTAATGCGCGATGCGGCCGGAGAAGGAGCCGGTGCCGGCGGCCTCCAGCTCGGCGGCGACCTCGGCGGCCTTGGCCCAGTCGCGCGAGCGCTCGTAAAGCGACAGCAGGGCCAGCCGCGCCTCGCGCTCGAAGGCGGTGCCGCGCAGCTCGGCATAGGCGGCCTCGGCGCGGTCGAACAGGCCGGCCTTGAAGAAGTCCTGGGCCAGCTCGTGCTGGGCGCGGTCGCGGTCGGCCTTGGGCAGATCGCCGCGGCGCAGCAGATGTTCGTGCACGCGCACGGCACGCTCGGTCTCGCCGCGGCGGCGGAACAGGCTGCCGAGGGCGAAATGCAGCTCGGAGGTGTCGGGGTCGTTCTGGACGGCTTCAATGAAGGCGTCGATGGCCTTGTCCTGCTGCTCGTTCAGCAGCAGGTTCAGGCCCTTGAAGTAGGCCTTGGGCGACTCGCGCTGTTCGAGCTTCCACTGCCGCGAATCGAGTTTGGAGGCCAGCCAGCCTAGGACGAAGACGACGGGCAGGACGAAGAGCAGCCAGCGCGGATCAAACTCCATCTTGGTGGGCGGCGTAGGGAACGGCAGGCGCCTCGGGCGCGGGTGTGGGAGCGGTGGGCAGGGGCTCGATGCGCTGGGCGGCGCGGCGGTGGCGCCACCAGGCCGGCACCATGGCCAGCACGCCGAAGGCTGCGCCGAGGCCGAAGGCCAGCAGCACGATGATGACCTGGGGCGCGTGCCACTCGTGGCCGAAGAACCAGCGCACGACCGCTTCGTGGCTGTTGTTCAGCGCAAAGGCGAACAGCGTGAAGAAGAGCAGGGCCCGCAGGAGCCAGACGAGGGTGCGCATGTCCAGGATTTTGGCTCAGAGGCCGCTCTGGTTTTCGGGCCGAGCGCTGGGCCGCTCCCAAGCCGGCCCGCCGTGGCGATGTGCTTGCCGGTCAATCCGGCAAGCATCGCCGTCCCCGCGGGGGACCGGCCAATGTAGTCCTTGGACGAGGGGCATCATTCCACGGGCAGATGCTCGTCGACGGCCTCGCGCAGCGCCTTGCCGGGCTTGAAGTGCGGGGCGAGCTTCTCGGGGATCATGACCTGCTCGCCGCTGCGCGGGTTGCGGCCCACGCGGGGCGGGCGGCGGCTGATGGAGAAGCTGCCGAAGCCACGGATCTCGATGCGGTGGCCGCGCGCCAGCGCGTCGCTCATCGCGTCGAGGATGGTCTTGACCGCGAACTCGGTGTCGCGCTGGGTCAATTGGCCAAAGCGTTCGGCGAGCACGGCGACGAGGTCGGAGCGGGTCATGGCGTGGCTTTGCAGGAATCAGAATTGAAACAGGCCCGCTGGCGAGGCCGGCGAGCCTGTGGGGAGCATACCCGGCCTCCACAGAGGCCGGGCAGTCAACCGAGGACTTAGTTGCCCTGGTTGTCCAGCTTGGCGCGCAGCAGGGCGCCCAGGCTGGTCGTGCCGGCGTTCTCGCGCTCGTTTGACTGGCTGATGCGCTGCATGGCTTCCTGCTGGTCGGCGTTGTCCTTGGCCTTGATCGACAGCTGGATGTTGCGGGTCTTGCGGTCGATGTTGACGATGACGGCGGTGACTTCGTCGCCTTCCTTCAGCACGTTGCGGGCGTCTTCCACGCGGTCGCGGGAGATTTCCGAAGCGCGCAGATAGGCCATCACGCCATCGGCCAGCTCGACTTCAGCGCCGCGCGGGTCGACGGTCTTGACCTTGCCGGTCACCGAGGCGCCACGGTCGTTGATCGTGGTGTAGGCGGTGAACGGGTCGCTGTCCAGCTGCTTGATGCCCAGCGAGATGCGCTCGCGCTCGACGTCCACGGCCAGCACGACGGCCTCGACTTCCTGGCCCTTCTTGAAGTTGCGCACGGCGGTTTCGCCGGACTCGTCCCAGGACAGGTCGGACAGGTGCACCAGGCCGTCGATGCCCTGGGCCAGGCCCACGAACACGCCGAAGTCGGTGATGGACTTGACCGGACCCTTGACCTTGTCACCGCGCTTGACGTTCTCGGCGAACTCTTCCCACGGGTTGGCCTTGCACTGCTTCATGCCCAGGCTGATGCGGCGCTTGTCTTCGTCGATTTCCAGGACCATGACTTCGACTTCGTCGCCCAGCGAGACCAGCTTACTGGGAGCGATGTTCTTGTTGGTCCAGTCCATCTCGGAGACGTGCACCAGGCCTTCGATGCCCGGCTCGATCTCGACGAAGGCGCCGTAGTCGGCGATGTTGGTGACCTTGCCGAACAGGCGGGTGCCGGTCGGGTAGCGGCGGGCCACGCCGAACCACGGGTCGTCGCCCAGCTGCTTGATGCCCAGGGAGACGCGGTTCTTCTCGGCGTCGAACTTCAGGACCTTGGCCGTCAGTTCCTGGCCGACCGTCACCACTTCGCTCGGGTGACGGACACGGCGCCAGGCCATGTCGGTGATGTGCAGCAGGCCGTCGATGCCACCCAGGTCGACGAAGGCGCCGTACTCGGTAATGTTCTTGACCACGCCCTGGACGATCGCGCCTTCCGACAGCGTTTCCAGCAGCTTGGCGCGCTCTTCACCCATGGAGGCTTCCACCACGGCGCGACGCGACAGCACAACGTTGTTGCGCTTGCGGTCGAGCTTGATGACCTTGAATTCCATGGTCTTGCCCTCGAACGGGCTCATGTCCTTCACCGGGCGGGTGTCCAGTAGCGAGCCGGGCAGGAAGGCGCGGATGCCGTTGACCAGGACGGTCAGGCCGCCCTTGACCTTGCCGGAGACGGTGCCGGTCACGAAGTCGCCGGACTCCAGGGCCGTTTCCAGGCTCAGCCACGAGGCCAGGCGCTTGGCCTTGTCGCGCGACAGGATGGTGTCGCCGTAGCCGTTTTCGATGGCGTCGATGGCGACGGAGACGAAGTCGCCGACCTGGACTTCCAGTTCGCCCTGGTCGTTCTTGAACTCGTCGATGGGCACATAGGCCTCGGACTTCAGGCCGGCGTTGACGACGACGAAGTTGTGCTCGACGCGAACGACTTCGGCCGAGATCACTTCACCGGCGCGCATGTCGGAGCGCTGCAGCGACTCCTCGAACATGGCGGCGAAGGATTCCATGCCGGAAGCGGCGGTTTGGGTTTGGGACATGTTGATTGATCCTGATGCGCCAGGGAGCCCCGGCGCGGCGTGCAGACGAGCTGCGGGTTGAGTTGTTGACATCGCCGGCCGCGAGGAACTTGCGTTCCTCCTGGCATCACGAGCTGGCGCTCGGAGGGAGACCTGGCGGGCCGTGGCTTCTCAGGCCTGGGCCGCCTGAAACCCGGGGAATACGGGCGTCAGAACGGCCGGCGCTGTTGCCACCAGCCCAACACCTGGGTGACCGATTCCTCGATACCCAGCGCCGAGTTGTCCAGCAGCAGCGCGTCTTGCGCGGGCTCAAGTGGCGAGGCCGAGCGGTTCTTGTCCCTCTCGTCCCGCGCCTCAAGATCTTCGCGCAAGCCTTCGATATTAGCGGAAATCCCTT
>BFBZ01000418.1_pt1 | contig 43603 bp, 49 predicted proteins | sample 1888401 | NCBI WGS metagenome assembly BFBZ01 (sample SAMD00112614, study PRJDB3348) | symbiont metagenome | host: Chara braunii | reverse complement strand
CGCCTGGAGAGGTGGCAGAGTGGTTGAATGCACCGCACTCGAAATGCGGCATAGGTGCAAGCCTATCGGGGGTTCGAATCCCTCCCTCTCCGCCAGTTCAGTCCCTGAGTGGGCACTGAGTTTACGCCAGTTTTTCCGGTAAGCGCCTGTAGCAGCCGGGTCTTCGATCCCATGATCCTGACTTCGCCGTCCGCGACCTCGACGCGCTGGGCGAGCGCGCGGAGATGGTCGCGGCGGTAGCCACCGCCTTCAAGGCGGATGCGCTGGCGGGCGGTCTTGGCGAAGGTGCGGACCATTTGCGGGGTAATGGCCTTGGCACCGGAGGTGTCGAGCATGGCCTGGGCGCGCTCGGCATCGGTCTTGGCTTGGTCCCTGATGGCCTTGAGGCCGTCGATGCGGTCTTTCAGGGCCGGATCGTCGATGCCGGCCACGCCCGCCTCAATGGCGTCGTAGAGGCGCTTGAGGCGAAGTTCGGATTCGGCGGCGCGTTTGTTCAGTTCGGCGATGTGCTCGCGGCGGCGTTCGGATTGCTCCTGCCGCCGATCGAGAACGCTGGCGAGGATGGTTTCCAGCCGCTCGGGCTGGAGAAGCTGGTCTTCGAGGTGACTGGCGACAAGCTCGTCGAGCTTGTCCATCGGCACGGCCAAGCCCTCGCAAGCGGTCGGCCCCTGCCGTGCCTTCATTGAGCAAGCGTAATAGCGGTAGCGCCCTCCCTTGCCGGTGCGGATGGTCATGGCCCCGCCGCACTTGGCGCAATGGATCAAGCCGGTGAGCATGGTCGGGCCGCTGATGACGGCGGATGGCGTGACCTTGGGATTGCGGGCCTTTAAGAGCGCCTGCACGGTGTCGAACGTCTCACGGTCGATGATCGGCTGGACCGGAACCGTGACAATCTCGCTGACGGGTTTCAGTTCCTTGGTCTTGCTGCGCTTGTTGAACTCATGCTCGCCCATATAGGTGCGGCGGGTCAGGATGCGGTGGACTTGGCCGATGCCCCAGCGGCCTCCGTCGCGCGTGAAGATGCGGCGGCTGTTGAGGTAGGAGACGATGTTCTTGACGCCCATCTGGCCGGTCGTGCCGTCGCCTTCCAGCGCCAGGCGATAGATTAGCCGCACCGTGTCGGCGTGCAGTGGGTCGATCTCAAGCTTTTTCTTGGTCTTGGCCCCGCGCTGCTCGGCCGCGACAACACGGTAGCCGATGGGCGGCAGCGAGCCATTCCAGAAGCCTTGGCGGGCGTTTTCCTTCAAGGCGCGCATCACATGCTTGGCGTTTTCCTTCGACTGGTATTCATCGAACAGCGCCATGATCTGCCGCATCATCTGATGCACCGGATCATCGCCGATCTCCTGGGTGATCGACAGCAGCTTGACGCCGTTTTTGGCGAGCTTGCGGACGTAGAATTCCATATCGAAGGCGTCGCGGAAGAAGCGGCTGAACGAATGGACGATCACGACGTCGAAGGGCGCGGGCTTCGACGTGCCTGCCTCGATCATGCGCTGGAACTCGGGGCGGCGGTCGTTGGTCGCCGATGCGCCCGGCTCCACAAAGGTCTCAACGAGTTGATAGCCGCGCGCCTCGCAATAGGCTTCGCCCTGCCGCTTCTGGTCTGGAATGGAAACATCATGCTCCGCCTGCCGCGCCGTCGAGACGCGCAGGTAGAGGGCGGCGCGTAGCGGCACGGTCATGGGCGATGTCTCCTTCTCGAATAATGGTCCCGGCCCGAATCATCGGGCTGCATGGTCCCGCTCAGGCAGCCTTCTTCACGGGACGCGCGCGCTCGACCCGTTCGCGCTCCTTGGGTGTATTCATCACCTCCCAAAGATCGTTACGCCGCTGCACGTTGAGCCAGAAGTCGGGGCTGTTGCCGAACACACGGGCCAGGATCAGCGCCGTCGCGGCCGTCACGTTTCTGCGGTTGCCGCACAGTTCGTTGACGTGTTTGCGCTGGACGCCCATCGCCTCGGCGAGCGCCCCCTGCGTCAGTCCCATCGGCTCCATGAACTCTTCGGTCAGTATCTCGCCGACGCTCGCCGGCTTGCGCTTGGTGGTCAGCATGGTTTGCCTCGTTCTCATCGGTAGCTGTGATCGTCCAGATAGATTCCGCCGGCCTCGCCGCGTTCACCATCCCAGCGAAAGACCAGCCGGTATTGCTTGTTGACGCGGATCGAGCGGAGACCCGCCAGATTGCCTTTCAGCTTCTCGAAATGATTGCTGGGTGGCACAAGCAAGTCCTGATCGGTCGTGGCGTCGTCAATCATCTGGAGCTTGCGGAACAACCTGGCTTCCAGGTCGGATGGGATGTTGCGGGAGTGGGCGTCGTCCACGAAGAAAGCCCGCAACCATTCATCCCGAAAGCCAACGATCATCCAGCCTCTCCAGTTATGAGTATATGTACCACACTATACCTCACATTGCAATGGGGGCGGTCAGCCCTTGGAGCCGAACAACTCGTCGAAGATGTCGCCGAACCATTGCTCGAATACCTCGATCTCGGCCTCTGTGACCGGAACAGGATGGGGCCAGTCGTCAGTGACGGTCCAGGTGGACAGGTCATGCTTGGGCGGCCTACCGGGGAACGGCCACGGGTAGCCCAATAGTGCTTCAAGCTGCTCCGACGCCGTAGGCGGCCTGACGCGCCGGGCGCGGGAGCGCGCGCCGCGATCAGACGCCATCGAGGCCGCGCCCGCTTCCCGGTCGCCACGCCACGGGGTTGGCGACCCATCGGTCGATGTCGGATTCCCGCCAGCCCGCGCCGTTGACGCTGATCTTGATCTGGGGCGGGAACGTGCCCTCGGCGATCTTGCGGTAGATGGTGGACCGGGACAGGCCGGTGCGGGCGAGAACGGTTTTGAGGCGGACGATACGGTCTGATGCGAGCATGGCTGCGCTGCCTCCAGCTGGCTGTTCGTGGGACTGCCAGGACAGGCAAACGCAACGATTTGTCGTTGTGCAATAGATAGTTAGGCGTCGTAGGGCTGTGGCGTGGAGACGGCGAAAAATAGGATGGTTCTACAACCCGAGACCCCGGCCCCGACCGAGCCCGAACGTGAGGGTGAGGTCGCGGCCGACGCTCATCCCCGAATCGAATGAGATGCCGAGTTCCCGCTTGCGGCCCGCCAGAAGGGACTCCATTTGCGGGTCGCGTTCGAGGCTCTGCGCCATGTTCCCCATTTCCGTCCGCGCGGCCCGATGGCCGGCATAGTCGCCCGCCGCATAGCGTTCCTCACTGGCCCTGTGCAGATTTCGCCAGCGTTCCACGAAACGGTCGGCGCGGCGGGCCGGTTCGGTGCGCAGCTCGGTTTCCAGTTGCAGGGCGCGGATCGCGCGCCGGGCGTCGCCTAACGCCGCCTCCGCCGCAAGCTCCGGGTTTTTCTTGTAGGCCGCCTCAGCGTCATGCGAGCCGTAGGGGCGCACCTCCTCGAACCGCTGGCGCGCCTCCTGCAATTCCCTGATCTGATCGGGGCTGGCCCTGCCGCCCTGGTCCTGCGCCGTGAAGATCGCATCGACGGCGCGGGCATGGCGGACGAGCGCCCGGCCACGGGAGCGGCGCAAAGCTTCCTCGGGGTCTTCCTCTACCTTCCTTTCCGGCCCCTGTTCGCTCTCGGCGGGCAGGCGCAACCCGTCGAACATGCCGCGCACCTTTTCGGGCACTTGGCGGACAATCTCGACGACCCGGTCCACGCGCTCGCGGAAGGTGATGCCGCGCCGTTCGGCATAGTCGCGGGCGGGTTCGTAGTCGCTCGCCATGTCCTTGGCCCGGTCGCGTGATAAGACGCTAATGAGCTTGTCCTGACTGGCGAAGTCGTCGCGGCCATAGTGCAGGTCCATACCGTCGCGGTGGCGCGAGAGGGCGACATAGCTGCCGTGAGCGTCCATGCCCGGTGTCGCCAGCACATGGGCGCGATCCACGGTCATACCCTGCGCTTTGTGGATCGTCGCGGCATAGCCGTGGTCGATGCGATTGTAGTCCTTCAGGTCGAACGCCACATCGCGGCCGTCATCGGTGCGCACGGTCATGCTCTGGGCGTTGACTTGCTCGATGGTCCCGAGCGTGCCGTTCTTCACGCCAAGCCCGCGCTCGTTAGCCAAGAACATCACGCGGTCGCCAGGTGCGAAGTTCCGGGCACCGCGTTCGGCGGCGACATACACGTCGTCGCCAAGGTTTCCGGCTTCACGCATCCGCCCACGCGCCACCTCGTTTAGCGCGCGCACCTCGGCATTGGTGTGAGTGAGGATGATGCGGCTTGCGTCCGGGTTCGCCTGCCGCTCGCGGTCCCAGCGGTCGATCAATTCGCCGCGCGCCTGCTCGCGTGATGCGGCCTCATGCACCATGCCATGCGCGTCATAGGCATGGATCGCGTCGCCGGTTCGGCCGGTCGCCAGGTCGCGGGTGGCGTCGCGCTGCCAGTCCTGCCGCTGGCGGCGCACCTCGCCCATCTCCGCGCCGCGGTGGCGTTCGTGGATCGAACGGAACGCCGCGCCCGCCTCGATGGATTGCAACTGCTGCGGATCGCCGACCAGCACGACCTTCGCGCCCGCGTCGGCGGCATGGGACAGCACGCGCTCAAACTGCCGCGTGCCGACCATGCCCGCCTCGTCGATGACAAGCACATCGCGGGATGTGAGAAGGTCGCGGCCCTGCGCCCAACCATGCTCCATGCTGGCGATGGTGCGCGATGCGATGCCTGATCCGCCCTCCAGATTCTCGGCGGCGATACCGGACAGGGCCGCGCCGCGCACGGTGTAACCGGCATCCTCCCAAGCCTCGCGCGCCACACCCAGCATCGCGCTCTTGCCCGTTCCGGCATACCCCACCACAATGCCAAGATCGCGTCCGTCCGTGACATGCGCCAGCGCCTCAGCCTGCTCGCCGGACAGGACAAGGCCGCGATCCGCCGCGCGGGCCAATGCGGCTTCGCGGTTCCTGCCGCTGACCTCATGACGTTCCCGTTCAGCCATCATCGCGGCGGCACGATGCAGGCGCTGTTCTGCCTCGATCATCTCGCGGGTCGTGAAACGCTCCTCGCCGCGACCGTCCTTGCCGAGTTCGACAAGATCGGGCGCGTTACGCATCGCGCCCATCACTTCGTTGAACTGCTCCACGCCGTCGCTGTGCCGGTGCGCGAACATCGCCAGGTCACGCCGAGTGAAGGTCGATTGCTGCCGCGTGATCGCGTCAAGCGCGGTGGACGGATCGGCGACGATCCGCGCGCCATTCTCGCGGGCGATGCGCCTGTGGTCCTCGGCGCGGTCGGCCTCAAGCCCGGCGGCCTCGATGCGTTGCGCGGGCGCGCCGATCTTGGTCTGCGGTTCAAGGCCGATGCCCTGGGCCTCAAGGCTGCGATGGTCGATCCGCGCGTCGATGTCGAGTTCGGCCAGCCGCTCGTTGACATGATCGGCCCAACGCTCGCGCCAATGCTCCACAAACTCCGTGCGGTTCCAGTCCCGCGCCTTCGGGCCGAAACCGTTCTCGTCCACCGACCGCATGGTGAGCATGACGTGGGCGTGGGGCTTGGGCTGGCCGTCCGCGCCCATGTCGCAATGCACGTTGAGGTCGGCGATCATGCCCCGATCCACGAACTCGGCCTTCACGAAGTCGCGGGCGAGTTCGACGCCCTGCGCCTGCGGCATCTCGCGCGGGATAGCGAACTCCACCTCGCGGCAAAGCTGGGCGTCCTTCCGCTTCTCGAACGCTTCGACATCGTTCCAGAGCTTTTCGCGGTCGTGCCATTCCTCCGGCGCGTTCTCCGGCAGCATGACCTCGGAATGAACCACGCCGCGCTTGGCGGAAAAGTCCTGATCGCGGCCTAGCCGGTTGTCCCGCAGCCGCGAGGCCGAACGGTAGGCGGCGGCTGCGACCGCGCTGCGGCCCGCCGCGCGTCCGATGACCTGAACGGAGAAATGGTAGATCGCCATGGCGACCGACCAGATACTGCTCTGAAGCGCACGTCGGAACGACGTATAAGCGCGCCCTCGAAACAAATTTCTCGGGATGATCCGCGCTGTTCCACGCCGTCCCGGCAACCTTACAGCATTCCGGCCGACACGAAACTATCATCGCTCCATCGATTGCCTATGGAGGACATGATGCGAAAACCGAGAGACTTCGATGCGGAACTCAAAGCGCTTGAGGACAAGGCGCGAGACCTGAAAGCCCGCAAGGTGCAGCAGCTCGGCGAGCTGGTCATCTCGACCGGAGCCGACGCCCTCAGCGCCGACGAACTGGCGGGCGCGCTGATCGTGCTGACGGAGACGAAAGATACCGGAAAGAGGGAGGCATGGGCCAAGCGYGGCGCCGCGTTCTTTCAGGGCCGGGCGCGGCGATCTGTATCAGCGCCTGACCGCGACGGTGGCGACCCTCCGGCGCAACCGGGCGGCGCACAACCGACATCGGGCGGCGCTGGCGCGACATAACATGCGAACCTGGCAGCTCGAACGCCGCAAACGCACGCGGCATCTCATCGAACTCGGCGGCCTTGTCGTCAAGGCCGGCATCGTGGACCTGACCGGCGACGACCGCGCCATGATCTACGGCGCGCTGCTCTGGATGGCCGACAAGCTCCAAAGCGATCAGGGCGAACATGCGCGAACTCTCTGGAACGCGAAGGGCAAGCAGGCGTTCGAGGATGACTAAGCATCAGTATCGCCAAACGACGCGCCCCCTCGATAGGCGTTGTGGTTATGGAAAGAAGGATCAGCGTCAAGGAGCTATCGCTGAAAGTTGGTGACGGCGGGAATCGGAAAGGCGGCATATCGTGGGGGTGCTTGACGCCTCCACTTCTCCACCGAAGGAGCGATATGCCGTGTCCAACGATAACGTCATCCAGCTGATTCAGCCAGGAATCTTCGACGATCAACTCACAGAAGTGTTGCGCAACGGGGCACGTGCCCTTCTCGCCAAGGCGATCGAGGCCGAAGTCGCGGACTTTCTCGGCCAGCATGCCGATTTGAAGACCGCGGACGGCCACCAGCGCGTCGTGCGCCACGGTCACCTGCCGGAACGCGAGGTGATGACCGGCATCGGTCCGGTTGCCGTCCGCCAGCCACGTGTACGCGATCGCGAGGCGGCCGCCACCGACCCCGACCGCACCCGGTTCTCTCCGTCGATCCTGCCGCCCTACATGCGCCGCTCGAAATCGATCGAGACGCTGCTGCCGATCCTTTAGCTGAAGGGTATCTCGACCGGCGACTTCTCGGAGGCGCTGGCTGCGCTGCTCGGCAAGGATGCTGCCGGGTTGTCGGCTTCCGCCATCGGTCGCCTGAAGGACGGTTGGCTCGATGAACACACCGCGTGGCAGAAGCGCGATCTGTCGGCAAAGCGCTACGTCTACATCTGGGCCGACGGCATCCATCTCGAAGCCCGCCTCGAGGACGAAAAGCAGTGCATCCTGGTGCTGATCGGTGCGACGCCGGAAGGCCGCAAGGAACTGGTCGGCTTCACCGATGGTTCCCGCGAGAGCGCGCACGACTGGCGCGAGCTGCTGCTTGATCTGAAGCGGCGCGGGCTTGTCGTGCCTCCGCGGCTCGTCATCGCCGATGGAGCGCTCGGCTTCTGGAAAGCTGCCGGCGAGGTCTGGCCGAAAACGCGCGAGCAGCGCTGCTGGGTGCACAAGACCGCGAACGTGCTCGCCAAGTTGCCGAAGAGCCAGCAGCCGAAAGCCAAGCGCGCGTTGCAGGAGATCTGGATGGCTGAAACGAAGGTCGCAGCCGAGCTGGCGTTCGACGCCTTCATCGAGAGCTACGCGCTGAAATACGACAAGGCGGCCGACTGCCTGAACAAGGATCGGTACACGCTGCTGGCTTTCTACGACTTCCCGGCTGAGCACTGGAAACACTTGCGGACGACGGATGAGATGGACAAGCGATTTCTTCCTGGCCGAGACGACGATTGCGGAGATCGCTGTAAGTCCATTCTTTTGTTCGGCTGCGCTGCGGGCCATTCTTCCGTCCCGGCCACCGATCTCGCAGCCGCCGCGCGCAGGGGCGGTCAAGGCTGGCCGCATTTGCGGCCACCGGAAGGCTTGGTCTTGACCGGCCCGAGCACGGCGGCACGCTGGCGTGGAATGGGACTGCATTCCTGCTAGAACTTGCCGTCAGGCGCGACTATGGTTGTTGGGCGTGGGTGACCTCGTGGCGAAGCGTGATGCGTCGGCTGCAAGCGTCACCGGACTGCCTATTTTGTCCTGCCGAGCTGAGGCGCCCGCGCGCCGGTTTTTGGCCGCCGCGGTTTCCATTGCGACACGAATTGTTCGTAGTTTCGCTCCGCCTGGGCGGCAATCACCATCTCGCGGTCGCGCAGCGCCTTGATGTTGTAGGCGTAGGCAGGTCCACGCCGGTTACCTTTCTGTTGCGGATGTCCGGCTTGAAGTTGCATTGCGCGGGTCTTGTTGGCGACCAGCGCTGGGCGCGCCCACAGGTAATCTTCGCCCTTCGTCAGCAAATGCCAGCAAAGCACAGTGAGCTTGCGAGCCACGGCCACCGCAGCGATCTGATGACCGCGCCGAGCGCGGATGCGCACGAAAAACGCATGCAGTGGGCCGGGCGCCTTGGCCGCTGCCCAGGCCGCCTCGACCAGTATGGCGCGCGCGTGAGAACGGCCGATCTTGCTGATGCGGCCGTGGTGGGCCGCTACCAACCCCGACTGCCGCACCCGCGGGTTCAGCCCGAAATAGCTCACCAGCTTCTGTGGGCTGCTGAACCGGCTGACGTCGCCGATCGCCGCCACGATGCCGGCGGCGACCGCCAGATTGACGCCGGTGATCGTCATCAATCTGTTGACCGCGGAATCGTCGATGGCGTCCTGCGCGATCTCGCGGTCGAGCAGGGCCAGATCTTCCGCCAAACGGTCAAGCTCACGGACGTGCCGATCGATCGCTGCGCGCTCATCGTCCGGCAACTGTTGAGCGGCCAACCACGCCCGGCCGCGGGCGTTGAAAAGATCGGCATGCGGGCACTTCGGGATCAGGTGCGCGTGCAGGATCGAATGCACCTCGTTCTTGAGCCGCGTGCGATGCCGCACAACCTGGTAGCGTCGCGCCACCAGCCGACGCTTGCGTTCGGTCTCCGCGTCCGGCGTCCAGATCTGCGGCAGATACCCGGCCGCCTGCAGACTGGCGAGCGTGCCGGCATCGATCTTGTCGGTCTTGACGTGAGCCTGGGCGATCGCCTTCACCTGCAACGGATTCGCGATAATCACCCGCGCCACGAACGGCGCCAGAACCCGCGACACCGCCATGCTGTTGGCGGTCGCTTCAACCACCACCTCATCATTGGCCAGCAGGGTCTTGCCAAATCCCTCCAGCGCAGTCCGCGTCATATCAATGCGGCCCGCATGTCGGAGCCTGCCGTCTGCCCAAAACACCACCTCCCCGAAAGTTCGGTGGACGTCAATGCCAACTACCCGTCGCATTTGCACCTCCTGCCTGACACATGACGGGAGCTGCGGGCGACACGACAACTACGGATTCGCGATCTCGGCGCAACCGGGCGAGTCGCAGAGGCGGCCAGCTACTAACTCGAACTCTCGGCTCATCGTGTGTATCGGCCTGCCCGCACCTTCGTGCTCCCGGTGCCTCTGTCCCGATGGTCGCACCATACGCCACGGCGCGGGACGCCGGGGCAGAACGTTGGCACCGAGACATCTCATACCGGTTACCAACCCCATCGAAAGCACCTTCGCCACCGTGCGCCACCGCACCATCCGATCGAAGGGCTGCCTATCCAACAAGACCGCGCTCGCGATGGTCTTCAAACTGGTCGAGGGCGCGCAGAGAAGCTGGCGCCGCCTCGACGGTCATAACCAGTTGTCAAAACTCGTTCTCGGTGTGACATTCAACGACGGGATCGAGGTCATCGCCAAGTCGACCGACCGCCAGCCCACAACCGCCGCCGCCTGACCGGCTCAGGCCGTCACCAAAATTTGGCGATAGCTCGTACCTGACTCAAGTCCCTTTTCTCAACCCGAGCGAGATAGCGCACCGGGCAGGAAACTTCCCTTCAATGCTAGGATCACGTCGCGCACTCGCTTTGCCGAAGGCGTCATTGGGGTATCACGCCGACGGACTAGAAACCACTGACGGATGATCGGAAAGCCAGGAAACGAGAGCATTGCTAGGCGCCCCCCCATGAGCTCTGCTTGCACCGTGTGTGCCGAAATGACCGCGATGCCAAGCCCCGCCATCACCGCCTGCTTAATGGTCTCATTGCTTCCGAACTCGATGGACTCGTAGTCACTGCCGACCCCGATCCGATCGAAAAGGCGCTCCATGAGCGCGCGCGTGCCCGAGCCTTTCTCGCGCACCAAAAAGGCGTTAGTTAATAGGTCACTGGACGAAATGTCGTGGCGTCCGACAAGGGGATGCTTCGGTGGCGCGATAAGCACATGGGGGTGATCGCCAAGCAGGTCCGTATCCACTTCCGGCTCTCGCGGTGGCCGGCCCATGATCGCCAACTCAATCCGACGACTCTTTAGAGCCGAGATGATTTCCTCACGATTGCCAATACGAAATTCAATCTTGATGCGTGGCACCTGACGTCGAAGCTGAGCAATGAGATGTGGTGCAAAGTACTTTGCAGTGCTCACTGCGCCAAGGAAGACGAGCCCTTCATGTCCGGCCGAGATCGCAGAGACTTTTTGAATACAAGAAGACAATATCGCATCAATCTGTTCGGCTGCGGCCAGAACCTCCCGTCCTATCGCGGTTAGAAGCGTCTTACCGTCGGGGCCGCGCTCCAACAGCGGTTCGCCCAGATTCGCTTCCAGATTGCGAAGCTGCGTTGAAACCGCGGGGACGGTTACGTTGAGCCGGCTGGCAGCCAACGACAGGTTCCCTCCTGCGACAATCGCTGCCAGCGCGCGCAGCTGTTTTAGCGTGATCGCTTGTTCATGGATCATCGTTGTAGCTTTGTTTAATGCAGCAAAGATTTTTTTAATTTTTCCTTTCGCATGCGTCAAGGCATGTTATGCGGGAACTAGCTGCCGGAGGACGATCATGACGGCACCGGAAGGCACTCTCGAAAGCTTCCTAGAGGGCGACTGCTCCGTTTCGGAACCGCTTGCGATCACCGTTACGGCGCTCGCCTTTGTCGCGGAGACCCTAGCCGGGGTGATATCGAGCGGTCCGCTCAATGGGCGCCTCGGCGAGGAGGTGGGTGCGAACAGCGATGGCGACCGCCAGAAGAAACTCGACGTCGTGGCGGATGAACTCTTCGCCGGGGCGCTCGCTCCCACACCTGTTCGCTGGTATGCGTCGGAGGAGCGCCCAACTGCCGAAATGCTCAACCCCGAAGGCACTCTAGCGCTTGCGATCGATCCGCTGGACGGGTCGTCCAATATCGATGTGAACATATCGATCGGGACGATCTTCTCGGTCTTCGAAGCCAAAGAATCCGGCGTGGAGAGTTTCCTTCGTCCGGGCCGTGAGCAAATCGCTGCAGGATATGTGGTCTATGGCCCCCAGACGGTGTTCATCCTCGCGACTCGGACCACACTCGCCCAATTTGTGCTCCACCGTGGTCATTTCTTCCTCGTTTCCGACAGCTTGCGCATCCCTGATCGGACAACCGAGTTCGCCATCAACGCATCCAATTACCGGCATTGGTCGCGGCCGATACGGGCTTTCGTCGACGACTGCATCGCCGGTGATGAAGGGCCGTGGGGAGAGAACTTCAATATGCGTTGGGTCGCATCGCTGGTCGCCGAGACCCACCGAATTCTCACGCGTGGCGGGATTTTCCTCTATCCCGCTGACGCCAGGCGAGGCTATGGCCAGGGGCGACTGCGCCTAGTCTATGAGTGCGCTCCGATCGCCTTCATCGTTGAGCGCGCAGGCGGCAAGGCGACCGACGGGATCGACCGCATCCTCGACCTGACACCGAGTGAGCTCCATCAGCGCACGCCCCTCGTCTTCGGCACTGCCGAGAAAGTCAGCCAAGTTTGCGCTTATCACGACCTTCCCGAAAGCGAGGTCTCGCCACTGTTCGGCACACGTGGCTTGTTCAGAGCTTGACGAGCAATCGCGGAAGGAGCGGGACGGTGAGCGAACAGCATCCAATCATCTCGGTTGTCGGGTCCTCCGGCGCCGGTACAAGCACGGTGAAGCACACATTCGATCAGATCTTCCGACGGGAGGGTATCAAGGCAGTCTCGATCGAGGGCGACGCGTTCCACAAGTTCGATCGAGCATCGATGAAGGCTGAGTTACAGCGCCGCTATGATGCGGGCGACCGCACCTTCAGCCACTTCAGCTTCGAAGCAAATGAGCTTTCCGAGCTTGAGAAAGTCTTCGCTTCCTACGGTGCGACAGGTACTGGGCGGACGCGTCACTACGTCCACGACGACGAGGAAGCTGAACGCTATGGAGTGCCGCCCGGTCGCTTCACTGAATGGGAAGATTTCGATAAGGGGTCGGACATTCTCCTCTATGAAGGGCTGCACGGAGCTGTGCGTACCCAGGACATTCGCATCGCTGACCATGCCGATCTGAAGATCGGCGTTGTTCCGGTGATCAACCTCGAATGGATCCAGAAAGTCCATAGGGACAAGGCTTCGCGCGGCTACACGGCCGAAGCCGTGACCGATGTCATTCTGCGGCGGATGCACGCCTATGTGCACTGCATCTGTCCGCAGTTCTCTGAGACCGACATCAATTTCCAGCGCGTGCCGGTTGTGGATACATCCAATCCGTTCATCGCCCGCTGGATTCCGACGGCGGGGGAAAGCCTTGTCGTCATCCGCTTTAAGAACCCGCGGGGCATCGATTTTCCGTATCTCGTACAGATGATCCGTGACAGCTGGATGAGCCGTGCCAACTCGATTGTCGTGCCGGGAGACAAGCTCGATCTCGCCATGCAGCTCATCCTCACGCCGATGATCCTTCGGCTCGTCGACCAATCCAAACGTTTGAAAAGGGCTTCCTCATGAATCTCGTTGCGGAGCGCAGAGCAGCCATAGATGAGGCGCAGATGGCGAACGCGATCCGCGCGCTCGCGATGGACGCGGTCGAGGCTGCGAAGTCGGGCCATCCCGGAATGCCCATGGGCATGGCGGATGTGGCTACGGTGCTCTTCAAGCACTTCGTCAAGATCGACCCGACGCAGCCCAATTGGCCTGATCGCGATCGCTTTGTGCTGAGCGCTGGGCATGGATCGATGTTGCTGTACGCGCTTCATCACCTCCTCGGCTTCCACGACATGCCGATGGATCAATTGCGCCGTTTTCGTCAGCTCGGTAGTCGCACTGCCGGGCATCCGGAATTCGGCCATGCCGCTGGCATCGAAACGACCACCGGTCCGCTCGGTCAGGGAATCGCAACCGCCGTGGGTATGGCTCTCAGCGAACGCATGCTGAATGCGCGTTTCGGCGATGACCTCGTCGATCACCACACCTATGTGATCGCCGGCGACGGCTGCCTGATGGAGGGGATCAGTCACGAGGCGATTGATCTTGCCGGCCATCTCGGCCTTGGCCGGCTCATCGTGCTGTGGGACGACAACCAGATCACGATCGACGGGCCCACAAGTCTGTCGACCTCGCTGGATCAGAAGGCACGGTTCGTTGCTGCGGGCTGGCATGTCGCGGCCGTCGACGGCCACGACGGTGAAGCGGTCGCCAACGCGATTATCGAAGCAAGAGCCGATCCCCGTCCGTCCTTGATTGCCTGCCGCACCATTATCGGCTTTGGCGCACCCAACAAGCAGGGGACATCGGCCACGCATGGTGCGCCGCTGGGCAAGGAGGAGGTGGCCGCGGCACGCGAGAGCCTCGGCTGGATCTATTCGCCCTTCGAGGTTCCGGAGGCGATCGTCCATGCCTGGCGCGTAGTTGGCGCTCGCGGAACGCGCATCCGAGCCGAATGGCAAGAGCGGCTCGCTCGCAGCCCCCAGCGGGAGGAGTTTGTGGCCCATCTCGCGCCCCCCGATGCCGCGAGGTTGCACGCAGCGTTGGCCGATCATCGCCGACGCCTGTGCGGCGAGCGGCCGAAGGTTGCCACTCGCAAGGCTTCCGAGCTGGCGTTGGAGGTCGTGAATTCAACCATCCCCAACATGGTAGGCGGCTCAGCCGATCTCACCGGCTCCAACAACACGCGCACCAAGGGCATGCGTCCCGTGACGCGGAGCGATTTCACGGGCAACTACATCCACTACGGGGTGCGCGAGCATGGGATGGCCGCGGCGATGAACGGCATCTCGCTGCATGGAGGATTGCGCCCCTATGGCGGCACGTTCCTCGCCTTTTCGGATTATTGCCGCGGGGCGATCCGCCTTTCTGCTCTCATGGGTCGGCCGGTCATCTACGTGATGACGCACGATAGCATCGGCCTGGGGGAGGACGGTCCGACGCACCAACCGGTCGAGCACCTCGCATCGCTAAGAGCGATGCCGAACGTCTACGTGTTCCGGCCCGCCGACGCGGTGGAGACGGCGGAAGCCTGGGAGGTCGCGCTTGCCGCAGCCAAGACGCCGTCGGTGCTTTGCCTCTCGCGGCAGGATCTGCCGACGCTGCGCACGGAGCACGGCGACGAGAACATGACGGCACGCGGCGCCTATCTCCTGCGCGATCCTGGCGAGCATAGGGATCTGACCATCATCGCCACAGGTTCCGAAGTCGCTATTGCGGTCGAGGCCGCCGACGAGTTGTCGGCGGACGGGCTGGCGGTCGCCGTAGTTTCTGCGCCCTGCTGGGAGCTGTTTGCCGCCCAGGAAGCCGGCTATCGCGCTGCTGTTCTGGGCGAGGGACCGCGCGTCGGCGTCGAGGCCGGAGTCGCTCTCGGCTGGGCAGAATGGCTCGGGCCCAATTCCATCTTCATTGGAATGACGGGCTTCGGCGCCTCTGGTCCTGCCGCCGATCTCTACAACCACTTTGGCATCACAGCCGAACGGGTCGCGGCCGAGGGGTGGAGGCTCGCCCGTAAGCCCGGGGAGGAGCACGAATGACGGTCAGGGTTGCCATCAATGGATTCGGGCGCATCGGGCGCAACGTGCTGCGCGCGATCTACGAGTCGGGGCGGGGCGATATCGAAGTCGTCGCGATTAACGACCTCGGCTCGGTCGATATTAACGCCCATCTGCTGCGATACGACAGCGTGCACGGAACTTTCCCAGGCGCCGTCAAGGTGAACGGCGCCAGCATTGATATTGGTCGCGGCTCGCCGATCCGTGTGACCGCCGAGCGCGACCCCAAAACACTGCCATGGAAAGACGTAGACATCGCGCTTGAATGCACCGGCATCTTCACCGCGCGCGAGAAGGCCTCGCTACACCTCGAGAACGGCTCGAAGCGCGTCCTCGTCTCCGCACCCGCCGCGGGCGCCGACAAGACAATCGTCTTCGGCGTCAACCACAATAGCCTGTCGCCGGGAGACAATGTCGTTTCCTGCGCGTCCTGCACCACCAATTGTCTCGCCCCGGTTGCGGCCGTGCTTCATCGGACCATCGGCATCGACAAGGGATTCATGACTACCATCCATAGCTATACTGGCGACCAGCCGACACTGGATACCCTGCACAAGGATCCGTACCGAGCCCGCGCCGCCGCGATGTCGATGATTCCAACCTCGACGGGAGCGGCCAAGGCCGTGGGCCTGGTGCTGCCAGAGCTGAATGGGAAGCTCGACGGTGTCGCGATCAGAGTGCCGACGCCGAACGTTTCGGTCGTCGATTTTAAGTTCATCGCAAGCCGCGAAACGACCGCCGAGGAGATCAACAGCGTCGTCCGGACAGCTGCTGGCGCGGACCTTGAGGGTATCCTGGGCTTCACGGACGAACCGCTGGTCTCTGTGGATTTCACGCATGATCCGCGCTCTTCGATCGTCCATATGGATCAGACCAAGGTGATCGACGGGCGCCTCTGTCGCGTCATGTCGTGGTACGACAATGAGTGGGGCTTCTCGAACCGGATGGCCGATACAGCTGTCGCGATGGGGAGGCTCATCGGATGACGCTGAAGTCCGTCCACGACGTCGACATATCCAGCCGTCGCCTCCTCATTCGTGCGGACTTGAATGTGCCGATGAACAACGGCGGCGTTGCGGACGCGACGCGCATCGAGCGCTTCGTGGCTGGTCTGAAGCCGCTTCTGGCGAGAGGTGCCCGAGCCGTCGTTCTCTCTCACCTCGGGCGACCCGACGGGCAGCGGCGGCCGGAACTCTCACTTGAACCAGTGGCCGCGGCATTGGGCCGAGTGCTTGGCAAGGACGTGGCCTTCAGCGAAGCGATAAGTGGACCCGTCGCCGCGAGATCCGCCGCCGCACTCGGCCCTGGCGATGTTCTCGTCTGCGAGAATCTACGGTTCGACCAGCGCGAGGAAGCCAATGACGCGAGCCTGGCGGAAGAACTGGCGGAGCTCGGCGATCTCTACGTCAACGATGCATTCTCCTGTGCGCATCGGGCACACGCCTCGACGGTAGCCATCGCGGAGCGACTGCCGGCAGTGGCCGGTCCGCTGATGATGGCGGAGATCTCGGCACTGACGCAGGCGCTGGAAGCACCGCAGCGGCCTGCTGTCGCGCTCGTGGGCGGTGCCAAGGTATCGAGCAAGATTGACGTGCTCTTCAATCTGATCGGCAAGCTCGATACCGTGATCGTTGGCGGCGGCATGGCCAACACGTTCCTGGCCGCCAACGGCTTGCCCATTGGCAAATCACCGCACGAATCCGCTAAGTTCGAGACCGTGCGCAAGATCCTGTCGCGGGCCCAAAGCTGCGGCTGCCAGATCGTTTTGCCGGTCGACATTGTTTGGGCTGACCGCTTCGAACGCGGCGCGGAGGCGCACATCGCCGAGCTCGACTGTTGTCCTCAGCACGGCATGATATTGGACGCAGGCCCGCGCTCGATCGAGCGCATTTGGGATGTCCTCGCAGAGGCGAAGACCATCCTCTGGAACGGCCCTCTTGGCGCTTTCGAGATCGAGCCTTTCGATCACGCCACGGAGGCTGTCGCCGCCGAAGCGGCGCGCCTGACACGTGTCGGGAAGGTCAAATCGATTGCCGGGGGCGGCGACACCGTCGCGGCGTTGAACGCTGCCGGAGTGACCGAGGACTTCACCTACGTGTCCACAGCAGGTGGCGCTTTCCTCGAATGGTTAGAGGGCAAGGAACTGCCGGGCGTGTCGGTTCTCAGAACCCCCCAGTTGGCATGATCGGAAAGGAAACGACGATGGCGCTCATAACGCTCAGACAATTGCTCGACCACGCGGCGGAACAGGGTTACGGCGTCCCGGCCTTCAACATCAACAATATGGAACAGGGCCTCGCAATCCTGGAGGCAGCCCGCGAAATGGATGCGCCCGTCATCATTCAGGCCAGTCGAGGCGCGCGCTCCTACGCCGGGGACGTCATGCTGCGAAAGGTGATTGAGGCGCTCGTCGAAATGTTTCCCGACATCCCTGTGTGTTTGCATCAAGATCACGGAAACAACGTCAATACCTGCCTTTCCGCGATCCAGAACGGCTTTTCGTCTGTCATGATGGACGGCTCGCTGAAGGAGGATGCGAAGACGCCAGCCGACTACGACTACAACGTCAAGGTGACGCGGCAAGTCACCGAACTCGCCCATATGGTCGGGGTGTCGGTGGAGGGTGAGCTCGGCTGTCTTGGCTCGTTGGAGACCGGCCATGGCGAGGCGGAGGACGGGCACGGATTCGAAGGCAAGCTCGACAAGTCGATGCTCCTGACGGATCCTGACGAAGCCATGCGCTTCGTTGCCGAGACGAAAGTCGATGCGCTCGCCGTCGCCATCGGCACAAGCCACGGCGCATACAAATTCACGAGGAAGCCGACGGGCGAAGTGCTGGCCATGACTGTGATCGAAGCGATCCATCAGAAGCTACCAAACACGCACATCGTCATGCATGGGTCCTCGTCGGTTCCGGAGGAATGGCAGGAGGTTTTCAACGCACATGGCGGGCAAATGCGCGAAACCTATGGCGTGCCTGTCGAAGAGATTGTGCGCGGCATCAAACACGGGGTGCGGAAAATCAACATCGACACCGATCTCCGACTCGCCGCAACTGCCGAGTTCCGTCGCGTCGCCAATACCAAGAAAGATGAGTTCGATCCTCGCAAGTTCCTGAAGCCGGCGATGGACGCGATGCGGAAGGTCTGCGCGGAGCGTTTCGAAGCGTTCGGCGCTGCGGGCAACGCCTCGAAGATCAAGCCGATTCCGCTGAGCGAAATGGCGAAGCGCTACACCAATGGCGCGCTAGAGCCGCAAATCTCCGCTGCCAGAGCCGCATGAACCAGGAAAGGAACCTGTCATGAACGAAGCATTGAAGTCCCTGACCGTCACCGGCAAGGAACGCTACAAGTCTGGCGTCCTCGAATACAAGCGAATGGGCTACTGGGAGCCCGACTACGAGCCTAAGGACACCGACGTCATTGCGCTCTTCCGCGTCACGCCCCAGAACGGCGTCGACCCGATCGAGGCCTCGGCGGCGGTGGCGGGCGAATCCTCGACCGCGACCTGGACGGTGGTGTGGACCGACCGTCTGACGGCGGCGGAGAAGTACCGCGCCAAATGCTACCGGGTCGATCCTGTCCCGAACACGCCTGGCTCCTACTTCGCCTACATCGCGTACGATCTCGACCTGTTCGAGCCGGGCTCGATCGCCAATCTTTCGGCCTCGATCATCGGCAACGTTTTCGGCTTCAAGCCGCTCAAGGCGTTACGCCTCGAGGACATGCGCTTCCCCGTCGCCTATGTGAAGACCTTCCAGGGGCCAGCGACCGGCATCGTGGTGGAGCGCGAGCGGCTCGACAAGTTCGGTCGGCCGCTGCTCGGCGCCACGGTGAAGCCAAAGCTCGGCCTCTCCGGTCGCAACTATGGCCGCGTTGTGTATGAGGCGCTGAAGGGCGGCCTGGACTTCACCAAGGACGACGAGAACACCAACTCGCAACCCTTCATGCACTGGCGCGATCGGTTCCTCTACTGCATGGAAGCCGTCAACAAGGCCCAGGCTGCCACCGGCGAAGTGAAGGGGACCTATCTCAACGTCACTGCCGCCACCATGGAGGACATGTACGAGCGGGCGGAATTCGCCAAAGAACTTGGTTCGGTCATCATCATGATCGACCTCGTCATCGGCTACACCGCGATTCAGTCTATGGCGAAGTGGGCGCGCAGAAACGACATGATCCTGCACCTCCACCGGGCTGGTCACGGCACCTATACCCGCCAGAAGTCCCATGGCGTGTCGTTCCGCGTCATCGCAAAATGGATGCGGCTAGCTGGCGTTGACCATATCCATGCCGGCACGGTGGTCGGCAAGCTGGAGGGCGATCCCAATACGACGCGCGGCTACTACGACATCTGTCGCGAGGACCACAACCCAATGGCGCTCGAGTATGGCCTGTTCTTTGAACAGCATTGGGCAAGCCTCAACAAGCTGATGCCTGTCGCTTCGGGCGGCATCCATGCCGGCCAGATGCACCAGCTCCTCAACTACCTCGGCGAGGATGTCGTGTTGCAGTTCGGCGGCGGCACCATCGGACATCCGCTGGGGATTCAGGCGGGCGCCACCGCCAATCGCGTCGCGCTCGAGGCCATGATCCTCGCTCGAAACGAGGGTCGTGACTATGTCCATGAGGGGCCTGAGATCCTCGCCAAGGCGGCGGCGACATGCACGCCGCTCAAGCAGGCTCTCGATGTCTGGAAGAACGTAACCTTCAATTACGATTCAACCGACACGCCCGATTTCGTGCCAACCGCTGCTGTCACTGCTTGAGGATCAGATCATGCGCATCACCCAGGGTTGCTTCTCCTTCCTGCCGGACCTCACCGACGAGCAAATCACCAAGCAAGTGCAATACTGCCTGGAGAAAGGCTGGTCGGTGAACATCGAGTTCACCGACGACCCGCATCCCCGCAACACTTATTGGGAAATGTGGGGCCTGCCGATGTTCGACCTCAGGGACGCCGCCGGCGTCATGATGGAACTCGCCAAATGCCGGCGCGTCTATGCCGACCGCTACATCCGCCTCTCCGCCTTCGATTCGAGCCATGGCTGGGAGTCGGTGCGTCTCTCCTTTATCGTTAACCGGCCGAAGGAGGAGCCTGGCTTCCGGCTCGACCGTCAGGAGGTGGCGGGACGGCGCATCCGATACTCAACACATGCCTATGTGACCGACCGTCCCGAAGGTCAGCGCTACGGCTGACCCCTCTCCACGGTGGCATCCGGCAGGCTGACGTGCCGGCAGCCCCGTGACGGAGTGGTGGTCCGGATTCGTTGGATGGAGAAACGACGCATGTCTGCGAGCACCGATTCACGGCTGGACACCCACACCGGCGACACGGCCAGGCTGACGGTGCCCGTCGATAAGGATATCCAACCAACGGCAGAGATCGACCTCAGAAGGGAGTTCGAATCGTCCGGCGTGCACGCTGTGCTCGAGGAACTTGACCGATCGCTCATCGGTCTGAAGCCGGTCAAGCGCCGTATCCGGGAGACAGCCGCGCTTCTCTTAGTCGATCGGGCACGCAAGAGCTTCGGACTCGCGCACGAGACGCCGACCCTGCATATGTCCTTCACCGGAAATCCTGGAACCGGCAAAACCACCGTCGCGCTCAAAATGGCCGATCTGCTTCACCGGCTCGGCTACATTCGCAGGGGTCATCTTGTGACGGTGACCCGCGACGACCTGGTCGGCCAGTATATCGGTCACACGGCGCCCAAGACGAAGGAAGTGCTGAAGAAGGCGATGGGCGGTGTTCTGTTCATTGATGAGGCGTATTATCTGTACCGTCCGGAGAACGAACGGGACTATGGTCAGGAGTCCATCGAAATCCTGCTACAGGTGATGGAGAACAACCGTGACGATCTTGTGGTGATCCTCGCGGGCTATGCCGACCGCATGGACCGGTTCTTCAACAGCAATCCAGGCTTCCGCTCGCGGATCGCGCATCACATCGAGTTCCCAGACTATACCGACGAGGAGCTGCTGCATATCGCAACGCTCATGCTGGACGCCCAGAACTACCGCTTCACGGACGGAGCGCGCGCGGCGATGGCCGAGTATATCGCGCTGCGGCGCGCGCAGCCGCATTTTGCCAACGCGCGCTCGATCCGCAACGCCATTGATCGTATGCGGCTGCGTCAAGCCAATCGCCTCTTCGAGAGCGTAGACGGCCCGGTAGGAATCGAGGCGGTATCCACAATCGAGGAAAGCGACGTGCGTGCGAGCCGCGTGTTTCGCGGCGGGCTGGACAGCGATGTGGCGCGCGAGGACGGCGGGAAGGAGGACGACAGATGACGTTCGATCGCTCCATCAAGATCGCACCTTCCATCCTCAGCGCCGACTTCGCCGCTTTCGGTGCCGAATGCCGCGCTATCGAAGCACAAGGCTGCGATTGGGTGCATGTCGACGTGATGGACGGCCATTTCGTACCGAACATTACCTTTGGCCCGCAACTCTGCAGGGCCATCCGGCCGCACGTGAAGACGGTCATGGATGTACATTTGATGATCACTCCAGTGGACCCCTACATTCACGCATTCGCCGAGGCGGGCGCCGACGTCATCACCGCACATGTCGAGGCTGGCCCGCATCTTGACCGGACCTTGCAAGCCATCCGCGCCGCCGGCGCTAAAGCGGGCGTCTCGCTTAACCCGTCCACGCCAGCGGAAGCGATCGAATTCGTCCTCGACCGGATCGACCTGGTCCTCGTGATGACCGTCAACCCCGGCTTCGGCGGGCAAAGCTTCATCGAGGCCATGGTCCCGAAGATCCGCCGTTTGCGCGAGATGGTTGGCGACCGGCCTATTCATATCGAGGTTGATGGCGGTGTAACGCCCGCGACGGCGCCGCTCGTCGCAGCCGCTGGCGCCGACGTGTTGGTCGCAGGATCAGCTGTCTTCAAAGGCGGATCGGCTGCCGACCCTGCACCCTATGGGCGGAACATCTTGGCCATCCGTGAAGCTGCGACTGCGGCGCAGAGAAAGGTGGCGGAAGCCGATGGCACTCGTGGACATTGGACATGAGCGACCTGCTTCGGCACGCCCATTGTGAGCGATACGCCATCGGCGCCTATGATGTCGTGGACACAGCTTTTCTAGAGGCTGTGCTGGACGGCGCCGAGGGCTGCCGCGCCCCGGTGATCGCGAGCCTGGCCGAGTCCCATTTCGATCATTTCGATTTCGAGTGCCTCATGCCGGTGGTCGTGGATGCCGCGCGCCGCGCCCGGGTGCCGGTTGCTATCCATCTCGACCACGGGCACTCTCTCGCGACGGTCGAACGGGCGATTCGGCTCGGCTGCAACAATGTCATGGTCGACGCGTCGCTATCGTCGCTTGAGGACAACATCAAGGCCACGCGCGAGGTCGTCCGCCTTGCCCGCCGCTGCGGCGTAAGGGTGGAGGGCGAGCTCGGCTATGTGCCTGGCGTCGAGGGGGAGGACGCAGAAAAACATCCCCGCGCGATGCAGCTCACTTCGCTCGCGGACGCCGAGCGGTACATCGCGGAAACGCCTGTGGATTGCCTTGCGATCTCCATCGGCACCGTCCACGGCCGTCTACGCGGCGCACCGCGACTCGACTTCGAACGTCTGTCCGCGCTCAGCAGTGCCCTGCACATTCCACTCGTCATCCATGGCGGGACCGGCTTGAGCGACGACCAGTACGGGATGCTCGCCGCAAACGGTGTCGCCAAGATCAACTACTTTACCGGCCTCGCCGACGCCGCGGCGCGTTCGATAGTAGAGGAAGCGGAAAGCAAGGACTCGCCGGCCGACACCGCACTCATCCACGGCGTTCGGGGGGCTGTTCGCGCCGAGGTCGAGCGGACTTGCCGGCTGTTCGGAGCCGCGGGACGCGCTGGCGCCGCGTCGGCCGCTTGCCGTCGTTGGCGCGAAGTCGAGCATGTCGTCGTCTACAACCTGCGCGACGGCGGGCAGAACGTAGACTGGAGCGTTTTTGCGGCGCAGGGCGTTGAGGCGCTTGGCGCAATCCCCGGTGTGCGCAATGTGCTGGCCGGGCGCGCGCTGCGAACGGATGCACCATATCTCTTGTGCTGGCTCATCCGCTTCGCATCCCCCGAGGTCGTCGCCAGCTACCGCGATCACCCTGATCACGTCGGCTATGCCGACAAGGTGTTCCGGCCGACAGCTCCAGATCGCGTCACAATCGATTTCGAGCTTGTCGATGTTTCGGGCGAGGAGGAAAAGTCGAGTTTGAGCACCCAGCCGCCGACTTCGTCGGGAACCAAAAGATGAAAGCGATCGTTTTCGACCTTGACGGCACGCTGATCGACAGTGCGCCGGATCTCCATGCTGCGGCGAACCGGATGCTCGGCGACCTTGGGCGGCCGCCCCTGACGCTTGAGCGTGTCGCCGGTTTCGTCGGCAACGGCGTGCCGGCATTGGTCGCGCGGTGCCTCGATGCGACCGGCGGCCCTGCGGACGATTTCGATAGCGCGCTCGCCCGGTTCCGGAAGCACTATGCGCGTGCCCCGGCGCAGCTGACACGGCCTTACGCTGGCGTCGAGCCGACGCTCGAGCGGCTCGCCGCATCCGGGGTTGCGCTCGGCATCTGCACGAACAAGCCGCCTGAGTTCGCCGTCACCATTCTCAAAGAGCTCGGGCTTATGCGCTTCGTCGGCGCCCTCGTGGGGGAAGGCACGGTGCCGCAGCTCAAACCCGACCCCGCTCCCCTGCTCCATTGCTTGGACCGGCTCGGCGCGGACGAAACTTCCGCGCTCTATGTCGGCGACAGCGAGATCGACGCCGAAACCGCATTCCGCGCGAAGGTTCCGTTCGCGCTGTTCTCCGGGGGGTATCTCCGGGAATCCGTCGACGCCTTCGAACCGGTGTACGTGTTCGATCACTTCGACGATCTTTCGGATTACGTGCTGCAGGGGGTCGGCAGACGATGAAGACCGCTGCCTTCATTTTCGACGTTGACGGCACACTTGCCGAGACGGAGGAGGCCCATCGGCAGGCCTTCAATGCGACATTCGCTGCCGCCGGTCTTGATTGGCACTGGGACGCGCCGCTCTATGGGGAACTCCTCAAGGTCACCGGCGGCAAAGAGCGGATCCGTGCCTTTCTTGAGCGCGCATACCCCGGAGTTGTCATGTCGGATGAGAGCATCGTCGGCCTGCATCGCCAAAAGACCAAGGCTTACGGCGATATCATCGTCGGCGGCGGCGTTCCCTTGCGTCCCGGCGTCCGGGAGCTCATCCAGTTCGCCAAGCTCCAAGGGATCAAAACCGCCGTGGCGACGACGACGAACCTGCCGAATGTCGATGCGCTTTGCGTCGCGTTCTGGGGCGAACCGGCCGGCGCTGTGTTCGATGTGATAGCCGCCGGCGACGAGGCGCCGCGCAAGAAGCCGGCCCCCGACATCTATACGATTGCGCTGGACCGGCTTGGCCTGGAGCCCAAGGACTGCATCGCATTCGAGGACTCGCGCAACGGCCTGCTCTCCGCGAAATCGGCGGGGCTTCGGGTCGTCGTTACGCCAAGCCAATACTCAACGGGAGAGGACTTCACGGAAGCGGATCTGTGTTTGCCGGATCTCACCGGATTCGACGTTGCCCATTTCACGAGAGCGCCGGCCGAAGGTTTAGAGAACCCGTAATGCCTTCTGGCCGTTCTCTCTTGACAAGTTCCTTGCATACCATCGCCGCTTGCGCCATTCTGCAAAGAAAGTAAGCAGCTTGAAAAGATTCTTGAATGGAGCACTCTGGTACGGTCCTCATCGTAGCTCGGCGGGGAGGCGATTGGACGGACTGCCTTGACGTCCTGTCCGAGCGCTATGCCTATCGCGTGGTGCTTGTCGGCTCTGTAGCCGAAGCGCTGACCACGATGAGCGGCATCCATGTCGATCTTGCCGTTGCCGAAGATCGGAAGGACGAGTCCATTGGCCTGGATTTTCTGACCAGGTTGCGCGTGTCCCACCCGGAAATCATGCGGGTATATGTGGCCACGGAGGGATCGCCTCTATCCTACGGCACATTGACCAAGGCCGCGATCTACCAGTTCTTGCTCACCCCGCTCGACGCAACGCAGCTCGGCCTCGTCGTCGAGCGGGCGCTTGAAGCTCGCGAACTCGCCCGCCGCCACCGCATTCTTTCGCGGGAGTTCAAGATCTCCGGTGACGCACTCAGATTAGGCGAGCGCCGGGATCTCCTCTTCAGGCCCGAAAGCCACCAATTCGAAAAGCTCGTCTATGCCAGCGAGAAAATGGCAGAGCTGTGTGATTTGGCCAAACAAGCCGCCACAACAGAATTGCCGATCTTGATTCAGGGTGAGACCGGAACGGGCAAGGAGCTTTTGGCGCGCGCTATCCATTACAATTCGCCACGACGCACGAGCCCGCTCCTCATCCAGAACTGCGGCGGCATGCCGGACGACTTGCTGCAATCAGAATTGTTCGGCCATAAACGCGGCGCCTTCACCGGCGCCATCTCCGACCGCCTCGGCCTCTTTCGCGCCGCCGATGGCGGCACGGTATTCCTCGACGAGATTTCGGAGGTGTCCCCATCTTTCCAGGTGAGCCTGCTGCGCTTTCTCCAGGAGGGCGAGGTCAAACCGCTTGGCTCTGACAAAGTCGAGCACTGTAGCGTTCGCATCATTGCCGCCTCGAACAGGTCGCTCAAAGACATGGTCGCCCGGCGGGAATTTCGCCAGGATCTCTATTTCCGCCTCAAAGGTTTCGAGCTTGAGGTGCCTCCGCTTCGTGAGCGCCGCGACGATATCGCGCCCCTTTCCGAATTCTTCGCCGCGAAGCATGCCGATGGGATGGGTCGGAAGATCCTCGGCATCACAGCGAGCACGATCGAGAAGCTTTCCGCTTGCGACTTCCCCGGCAATGTCCGTGAGCTTGAGAACGAAATCCGGCGCATGGTTGCATTGGCCAAGGACGGCGAATACATCACCACGCGCAATATGTCGGCTTCGTTGTTGGCATCTGCCGCGGCGCGCAGTCGAAGCGATGGACCACGTGGCTTTGTACCCGAAGGCGCGACCTTGAAGGATCGAGTAGAAAGTCTGGAGAAGCAGATCGTCGGAAGTGCGCTGTTGCGCAACCACTGGAACCAAAGCCGCACAGCCGCTGAACTTGGCCTATCGCGCGTTGGACTTTCAAACAAGATCAAGCGCTACAACCTCGAGCAACAAGGCTAGCGAGATGATCAAGAACGAACAATCCTCCGAAGTCGTTCGCTTTCCCCAATCGCGCGTTTCCCCAACTGGTGCAGCCAAACCGGCAAAGGTTCTTGGCGCCGGGAAGATGGCTGAACTCCTCGGGGCGCCAGCCCATCAGACGACGGGCCATTGGTGCAGCCGTTGTCAAGGCATCTGGTTCGGATACTTGCTCGAGGTCGCCTGCCCCGTGTGCGGAAACAGACAGGGCTAAACCGCCCTCTAAATCCCAAACTAAATTTACAGCCGCCAAGAAGGTTTGCAGGGTCTGCGGAAGTGCGACCGCAATGTGACCGTCGTGACAATGCCCTTACATACTTGACATTTCGATGTATTTTGCTTCCCTTAGAGATTGGCACGGGATTTGCTTAACGCCCATTTAGGTGCCTTCATGCGTTCAACGATCGGCGGCTATCGGGAGGAGAAACTCAATGGCGAATCTTTTGTGGCTCCAGGGTGGGGCCTGCTCCGGCAACACGATGTCGTTCCTAAATGCGGAGGAACCAAGTGTCTGCGACCTTGTAACGGACTTCGGCATCAACGTGCTGTGGCACCCTTCGTTGGGTCTCGAGCTTGGTGAAAATCTCCAGAAGATGCTGCGGGCCCTGACGTCTGGCCAACTGCCGCTCGACATTTTCGTTTTCGAGGGAACGGTGGTCAATGCGCCGAACGGCACCGGTGAATGGAATCGCTTCGCCGGCCGTCCCATGCGGGATTGGGTTCATGATCTATCCAAGGTGGCAAACTTCGTGGTCGCCATTGGCGACTGTGCGACGTGGGGGGGCATTCCAGCCACAGCGCCAAACCCCTCCGAAAGCCAGGGACTCCAATTCCTGAAGCGTAGTCAAGGCGGTTTCCTTGGCAAGGATTATAAGTCCAAAGCCGGCCTTCCAGTGATCAATGTGCCGGGCTGTCCCGCCCATCCCGACTGGATCACGCAAATCGTCGTGGCGGTGGCAACCGGCCGCGCGGGCGATCTGGCGCTCGATGAATTCCAGCGGCCGAAGACCTTCTTCACCTCGTTTACCCAGACCGGCTGCACCCGCAACATGCACTTCGCCTACAAGGTTTCGGCGACCGAATTCGGCCAGCGCAAGGGCTGCCTCTTCTATGACCTTGGGTGCCGAGGGCCGATGACGCATTCGCCCTGCAATCGCATCTTGTGGAATCGTCAATCCTCCAAGACTCGCTCCGGCATGCCCTGCCTGGGCTGCACCGAGCCGGAGTTTCCCTTCTTTGACCTCGCCCCGGGCACTGTCTTCAAAACCCAGACCGTCATGGGCGTACCGAAGGACATGCCGGCAGGCGTGGACAAGACCGGTTACATCAAGCTGACGGCCGCCGCCAAAGCAGCCTCACCGCGGTGGGCTGAAGAAGACATCTTCGTCGTTTGATCGCCCCGCGCCCCGTCCGCATCCATTCAAAGAGGTCAAGAAAACCATGTCCGCAGCAGTTCAAACGCTTGATATTTCACCCGTCGGACGCGTCGAGGGCGACCTCGACGTGCGCGTCGATATCCAGAACGGCGTCGTCGTTAATGCGTGGACCCAGGCCGAACTCTTCCGCGGCTTCGAGGTGATCCTTCGCGACAAGGATCCTCAAGCGGGACTCGTAGTGACGCCACGCGCGTGTGGCATCTGCGGCGCCTCGCATCTGACTTGCGCCGCCTGGGCGCTCGACACCGCGTGGAAGACCGAGGTTCCCCGCAACGCCATCCTCGCGCGCAATCTCGGACAGATCGCAGAGAGCCTGCAGAGCCTTCCCAGGCACCATTACGGCCTCTTCATGATCGACTACACGCACAAGAACTACTCGCGCTCCAAATATTACGAGGAGGCGGTTCGGCGATGGTCACCATACACGGGTACCAACTACGAGCTCGGCGTTACGATTTCGGGCCGTCCCGTCGAAATTTATGCGCTTCTCGGTGGCCAGTGGCCGCATTCGAGTTTCATGGTCCCTGGCGGGGTGATGTGCGCGCCCACGCTGACTGACGTCACCCGCGCCTGGTCGATTCTGGAGCATTTCCGGCGCAACTGGATGGAGCCGGTATGGCTTGGCTGCTCCTTCGAGCGCTACGAGGAAATCAAATCCTACGACGACTTCATGGCGTGGCTAGACGAGCGGCCCGAGCATGCCAACTCAGACCTCGGGATGTTCTGGCGCATGAGCCAGGACATCGGCGTCGACAAATACGGCAAGGGCCACGGAAAATACGTGTCCTGGGGATATCTGCCTCATGAGGACAAGTACAACCGCCCGACGATCGAGGGCCGCAATGCGGCGGTGATCATGAAGAGCGGTGTTTATGATGGCGCCAGTGACACCCATAAGCTGATGGATCAGATTCACACCCGCGAGGATCTGATGCATGCCTGGTACGATGAACAGAGCGGCAAACACCCCTTCGACCGAGTCACCAAGCCGGTTGGCAAAAACCCCGTCGATCACACTAAGCAATATTCATGGGCGACGGCCGTTCGCCACGACCAGAACGGCAGGCTCGAAGCCGGTCCGCTGGCGCGCCAGCTCATTGCTGGCGGACCGCACGGAGAACGCTGGCAGCATCACGATCCGCTGGTGCTCGACATGTATAGGAAACTCGGAGGCGCAAGCGTCATGCTGCGTCATTTCGCCCGCATGCATGAAGGCGTGAAGCTCTATCGGCAAGCCGAGCATGCCCTGCGCGAATTCCGGCTGAACGATCCCTGGTATGTCAAACCGACGGAAAAGGATGGGCGGGGCTGGGGCGCCACCGAGGCGATCCGCGGCGCCCTTTGTCACTGGATCGAGGTGCAGGGCGGGAAGATCAAGAACTACCAGATCATTACGCCAACGACCTGGAACGTCGGTCCGCGTTCCGACCGTGGTGAACTTGGCCCGATCGAGCAAGCGCTCATCGGAACTCCGGTTGCCGACGTGAATGATCCTGTAGAGGTCGGGCATGTTTGTCGCTCATATGACTCGTGCCTCGTCTGTACTGTGCACGCCCATCACGCCAGCACGGGCAAGGAACTTGCACGTTTCCGCACGGCCTAGTTGGTCTCCGGTTGGACGACCCGCTCGATCATCACTTCCAGGGTGATGGAGCGGCGCAGAAATATCGGGGCCACAGCCGATGAACAGCGAGCAACAACGCGCACTGCTCCTCCAAATGGCCGACCTCATGGAGGCAGGTCTGAAGACGCAAACGGAGCCCGTTCCGGAAACGGAACGGGAGTTCGCCGGCATCCTTGACGAGCTGCGCAAGCTTGATCCGAACGATATCAAAGCCAAGCTGGTCATCAGCGGCTTTGTCGACCATCCCTACGGACCAGACAAGCAGCGCTGCATGGAATGCATGTACTACCTCGTTCATCGAGAATGGTGTGACCTGCCGGAGCTTGCAGTGCCGGTGAAAGCGGACTGGTGGTGCAGACTCTGGCGCATCTGATTGAAGGCCATCGGAGCAGGCATCCGCCACGGAGGAAGGGATGACCACGGACTCAAAGGAACTGGCCGACGTCTCCGGGCGTGAGGAAGTTCGTGGGCTTCTGGCCGGCGGCCTAACCACTGAGGTCCAGCCACGCGCCGACACGCATGAGGAAGTCACGCAGATCGTCGCCCGTCTTCGCGCGGCGGGCGGCGATCTCAAGGCCAAGTTGGTGATCGCGGGGTTCACGCTGGAGCCGATTGAACATAGCGGCATCGAGGAGGCCTGCGAGACGTGCATGTACTACGTCGTTCATCGTCGATTCTGCGAATTGCCCGAGCTTAACCTGCCCGTCGAGCCGCAGTGGTCCTGCCGGTTGTGGCGCATATGATCGCGCCGGATCCAATCATCGCAGTGGTGGGGTGTGGCAATCCGAACCGTCAGGATGACGGCGTCGGGCACCAGGTGATACAGAGCCTGAAGGGCAAGCAGTTTGATCGAGTGAGCGTAAGGCTGCTCGATGCGGGTACCGACGGGATGGCCGTCATGTTCTCGGCGCGCGGCTGTTCATCGCTCATCGTGGTTGACGCCGCCCACACGGGGGTGGAGGCCGGTGCAATCTACGAGGTTCCGGGGGCTGAACTCGAGCGTCCCTATAAGCACGGACTCAACCTCCATGACTTCCGTTGGGACGCAGCTCTTCACGCGGGCCGTCAAATCTTCCGCGATGCCTTTCCGAGTGACGTCACCGTCTTCTTGATCGAAGCCGCCGAGCTCGGCTTCGGCGTGGGCCTCACGCCAGCAGTCTCGCGGGCAGCCGATAAAGTTGCCTGCCGCATCGAGGCCCTGATTGAGAAGCGTCGGTCGAAGGACGTGACGTGAACGAGGCGCCTGTCAGTCTCATGATCCGACGGGGCGCGCTCTATATGTCTGCCGCCACGTGCGAACAGTATTTTGCGAATATCGACGCCGTCGCCCTGCTGCGGCGTGACCGCGCTCTCGTTGTGCTGCCCGTGCGTCACGCGGCGGCGGGCGGATATCTGCTCAAGCAGCGCAACAGCCGCGGCGACCGGGTGGTTTCCGCTCCCGAATTCTTTCGGGCGTGCGGGTTCGATGATGATGCCGAAGTGGTGCTCGAAGCCCACTGGGACGATCACGCAGCAGCCTTGATCGCCTCCGGATTGTAAACTAGGTTGGCATTTCGTAATTCAAATAGACAGACTTGGCAAAATTGACTATAGGTTGCTGTCAGAGGGAGAGCTGCGTTGAAAAGCAGACTCCGGGAGGAACGGCTTGGTGAAGATTGACCGCACCGACGACGACGTTAGGGCCGCTCTTGTTGCCGCCGAGGACGAGACGGCAACCCTCGCAGAGCGCGCCGAGATGCTGATGGAGATCGCATTGGGCCTCCAACAGCGGCCGAAAGATGTTGGCCAGCTCTACTCGGCGATCGACCTCTATGCGCGCGCTCTGGATATCTGCCCTGAGGACGAGCGCCTTCTTGCGGCGCGTATCCGCGCGCGCCAGGGCACCGCCTTGCTAGCGCTCCCCGGCGAAGGCGTGGAGCCGCTCGAGGTTGCCCGGACGGGATTCGAGGCAGCGATCTCAGTCCTTCGTGATTTTGGCCGCCCCGAAGAATTGGCGGAGGCAGAGATGAATCTTGGCCTCGCTATCCAAAATCTCGCTGGCCGCAACAGAGCTCGTATCACAGATGCGATCGCAGCATACCAGCGGGCGCTGCGAACCTTCGATAAGCATCGCTTCCCGAAGGAGTTCGCGATTCTACAGAACAATCTTGCGACCGCGTTTCTGTCGATGCCGTTCACCGACAGTCGCGCCAAGATGAGGGAAGCGCTCGCAGTCCAAGCCTTCGAGGAGGGGCTGAGGATCGTAAACCTGACCGATCATCCAACCGAATACGCGATGCTGCAAAACAATCTCGGTAACGCGCTCCAGTACAGTTCCTCCAGCCATATGATCGAGAACAACCTTCGTGCCCTTGACGCTTACGACGAGGCGCTGAAGGTGCGCACCCGCGCAACCATGCCGATCGAATACGCCAACACGCTCGCAAACAAAGCCAATTGCCTGCGTAACCTGCCCGACGCCCCACAACATCCAGAGAACGGTAACCGCGCTAATCTCATGGCGGCGCGCGAATACTATCTAGAGAGTCGGGAAATCTTCATTCGGGCTGGCGAAGTCGCGAAAGCACGCATTGTCGCGGAAGCCTGCGAGCAAATCGATCGCGAATTGCTCTCAGCGCCTCCAGCGCGCTCACGCGGGCCGGCGGACAGCCGCTCGCAACATCTCAACTGAACCGGAGTGAGGAGCTTTCACGTGACGGGAACAGAAGTAACAGCGGCGAGCGCTGTGGCCGCTCTGATTGTGGGCCTGGTCGCCTCCGGGATTGGTGGAGCGGGCGGCGGCGTGCTCACCGGTGGCAAGGCGATCGGCAATCAGCTGGCTGCTCTGATGGGCAGCTTCTACGGCCCTGTTGGTGTCATCCCGGGACTCATCGTCGGGCTGATCGCGCTCGCTTTCCTGAAGTGAGTTGCGATCATGTTGGAAATGGTAAAAAGCTCGATTGTCCTGTTTTTCCGGGGAAAGCTCTTCGCAGATCCGGCCAAGGTCTACCGTCAAACCGCCACCGGAGCGCTCGCAACGGCGGTGATCCTGTTCGGCCTCACCAAACTTGGCTTGCCGATAATCGCCTCAGCCGCCATTGCCGGACTGATCGGCGGAGCGGCACAGCCTTACCTCTTCAAGGATCTGCGCTATCGCTGAGGCTGGTACTGACATGAACGCCATTGATCTCATCTCCACACGTCGCGAGACCCTGGCCGGCTTCACCGGAGACATCGAACGGCTGGAGGCGGTCTTTGCCGACTGGGATGAGACGCAGCGCAGCGCGGTCGATGCCTATCGGCGCGCGATCGAAGATCTGCAGGGCGAAGCGTTCCGTCGTCTCGTGCGAGCCTTGAAATCGGACTCTGCAGCGCTGACAGCGATGAAGCAGGCGGTCTCGGACGAGATTGTCTACGCGGTATTGAGGCGTCACGACATCCTCAAGCCGAGCCTCAGCGAGCGGCTCGAAACGGCGCTCGACAGCGTGAGGCCGATCCTGGCTTCCCATGGCGGAGACGTCGAGCTCATCGCAGTGAGACCGCCGGCGATCGAAGTGCGCTTCACCGGCGCCTGCGACGGCTGTCCGGCGTCAGCGTTGACCTTCCACGCTGGCGTCAAGAAAGCTGTCGAAGAAGCCTGCCCGGAGATCACCGACATTCTGCAGGTCAAAGGCGCTAGCGGCAGCCAGCATGACAGCGTGCGCTTCGTCAGCCCGTTCGCGCTGGGCGCGGTCAACGGCTGGCATCTGGTATGTCGGCTGGACGAGATACCGCAGGGCGGCGTCATCACGCGGATCGTCGGCGAACAGAACGTCATCCTGTCGCGGCAGGGCGCGGTCGTATCCTGTTTCCAGAACGCCTGCGCTCATCTCGGTATGGAGATCGATGGAGGCGCAGTCGAGAATGGTATCATCACCTGCCCTTGGCACGGCTTCCAATATGACCTCGCGACTGGCGAATGCCTGACGGCACCGGAAGTTCAACTTCAATCCCATGCTGTCAAGGTCGTCGGCAATCGCGTCGAAGTGAGGCTGGCGACATGATGCGCGTCTCGCTCACCTCTAGTATTCAACATGCTGCCGCTCTCGCGCCGGCGCCTGCTCCGCTTCCGCTGCTGAATCCGGTGGGCGCCCGCATCGTACTCGGCGATCACCTCGCAGCGGACGGTCTTCCAGCACCGCTCTTACCGAGCCGCGCCACGCTCTTCGGCCCGCGCGGCGTGGCCTTCGCCAGCCGGCAGGGCCCCTTCTTTATCGCCGACACCGGGCACCATCGGCTCCTTGTCTGGCGGACCGTGCCCAACACGGACAATTCGCCGGCCGACCTCCTGATCGGCCAGCCCGACTTCAACGTGGAGGGACGCAACGCGGGGGGCAATGTGGGTCCAGCGACGCTCAACATGCCGAGCGGCATCGCCACAGATGGACGCGTCCTCGCAGTTGCAGATGCTTGGAACCATCGCATCCTCATCTGGTGCTCACTTCCTGAGGTCAACAATCAGCCAGCAGACATCGTGCTCGGTCAGGCCGATTTCAGCGGCGGACTCGCCAACCGCGGCTCGAGCAACGCCGGGCCGCATACGCTCAATTGGTGTTACGGCGTCACTATCGCGGACGGCCGCCTTTTCGTCGCCGACACTGGAAACCGCCGCGTTTTGATCTGGAACACGCTGCCGGGGGAAAATGGTCAGCCAGCTGACATGGTGCTTGGCCAGGCGGGAATGACGATCCATGACGACAACGCGGGCGCGGAAGCGAGTGCGGTCGGGATGCGCTGGCCGCACGCAATCGTCGTGGCAAATGGGCGCATCTTCGTCGCCGATGCCGGCAACAGCCGGATCATGGTGTGGAATGGTTTTCCCAATGCAGATGGCGCTCCAGCCAGCTTCGTGATTGGGCAGGCCGGTTTCGAAGCCGTCGATCACAATCGCGCTGCCTATGAACCGAGCGCGCACGCGCTCCAGATGCCGTATGGCATCACAGTGCACGACGACATGCTGGTTTGCGCCGACACGGGCAATTCTCGTCTCGTCGGCTTTCCCCTGCCGGGGCTCGCAATGGACGCGGCCGCCACAACGCTCACCGGCCAGCGTCGCTTCTCCGATAAGGGCGACAACCGCTGGCGGTTCGCGGCGCGCGACAGCCTGTGCTGGCCATTTGCCGTCACGGTCTGCGACGGGCTGGTCGCCGTCGCCGACACCGGCAATAACCGCGTGCTCCTGTGGGAGGCGGCAGTATGAGCACGCAGCCCGCCATCGCCAACGCCGCTGCTCTGGAAAGCGTCCAGATCAGGGTGCGCGGTCGCGTGCAGGGCGTCGGTTTCCGGCCGACCGTTTGGCGCCATGCCCGTGAAGTTGGCCTGGACGGTGAAGTGCTGAACGACGGAGAGGGAGTGCTCATCCGGGCCCGCGGCCAAGGGAAGGACATCGAGACGTTGGTCAGGCGCTTGCGCGACGAGGCACCGTTGCTCGCTGCGATCGAAGCGATCGAGGTCGAGCCCTTTACTGGAAGACTGGCGCCTGGGTTCTGCATCATCGAGAGCAACAGAAGTGAGGCCCGCACCGAGATTTCGCCCGACGCTGCCATCTGTCCCGCGTGTGCGGCTGAAGTGCTCGATCCGTTCGAGCGCCGCTTCCGCTACGCTTTCACCAACTGCACACATTGCGGCCCACGCTTCACCATCATCCGCTCGATCCCCTATGACCGCAGCGCCACGACAATGGCCGCCTTTCCCGTGTGCGCCGAATGCGCCGCCGAATATGGCGACCCGGCCAATCGGCGCTTCCACGCCGAGCCTATCGCCTGCCATGCCTGCGGCCCGAAAGCGCAGCTCGTCCGCTTCGATGGACGAGCCTTGACCTACGAGCAGCATTCGATGTTCGATGACGTCGATGCTGCAATGAGCTTGATCCAGAAAGGCGAAATCGTCGCCGTCAAGGCGCTCGGCGGCTACCAGCTCGCCTGCGATGCTACAAGGCTCGACACTGTCGAGCGGCTGCGGCTGCTTAAGCGGCGCGAGGTCAAGCCCTTCGCCCTCATGGCGCGCGACCTCGATGTGATCCGCCGATTCTGCGCCGTCAGCCCGGACGAGGAGGAAGCGTTGTGCTCGCCGGCAGCGCCGATCGTGCTCCTCGATGCGGCCGGTCCGGAACGCTTGCCTGAGGCTGTTGCTCCCGGAATGCGGATGCTCGGCTTCATGCTCCCCTCGACGCCGCTGCATGTGCTCATGTTCCGCCGCATGCCGCGCCCCGTGATCATGACCAGCGGCAACCTCTCGGACGAACCGCAAGCGATCGGCGACGCGGAGGCAGCGCGCAAGCTCGGGACCATCACCCCTTACGCCCTCGTTCACGACCGCGAAATCGCCAATCGCGTTGACGATTCCGTCATGCGCGTCATGGACGGGCGCATGCGTCTGTTACGCCGCGCGCGCGGCTACGCGCCGGCCTCCATTTCCCTGCCGAAGGGCTTCGAGGACTCGCCCGACATCCTCGCCTACGGCCCGGAGATGAAGGCGACTTTCTGTCTGGTAAAGGAAGGCCGGGCGGTGCTTTCCCAACATCAGGGCGATCTCCAGGACGCCGCGACCTGGGACGACTACAGGAAGAATCTCGCGCTCTTCCGGGATCTCTTCGCGCACGATCCGCAGGCGCTGGCCTGCGACATGCACCCGGAATACCTTTCCGCGAAGCTCGCGCGAAAACGTGCCAGTGAGGACAGTCTGGCGATCATCGAGGTCCAGCATCACCACGCCCACATTGCCGCGTGTCTCACCGAGAACGCACGCGCGCTTGACGCGCCACGCGTGCTTGGCATCGCTCTCGACGGGTTGGGCTACGGCACGGACGACACAATCTGGGGTGGCGAATTCCTGTTGTGCGACTACCGCGGTTTCCAGCGTGTCGGCACCTTCCGGCCGGTGGCCATGGTAGGCGGTGCTGCCGCCTCGCGCGAGCCGTGGCGCAACCTTTACGCGCATCTGACCGCGCAGATGGGATGGGCCGCCTTCGCCATGAATTTTAGGCAGCTCCCATTGTTCGAGCGGCTGGCCGCCAAGCCTCGCGCGGTCTTGGACACGATGATCCACGATCACATCAATTCGCCTCTTGCTTCCTCCTGCGGCCGCCTTTTCGACGCGGTTGCGGCCGCGCTCGACGTCTGCTTCGAGCGCCAGGCCTATGAGGGCGAGGCCGCGGCGCGACTCGAGGCGATCGCATGTCCAAAGACGCTCGCAGAGGAAGACGACAGTCTCTGCTATCCGATGCCGATTCCCGTTCTTAAGGGATCTGGCCTCCCGTATATTGAGCCGCTTGCCATGTGGAACGCGATCCTAGGCGATCTGATCCTAGGCACGCCTCAACCGATCATTGCTGCGCGTTTTCACAAGGCGCTCGCCAGGTCCATTGTCACAATGGCAATCCAGCTGGCGCGGCGAGACGATGAAGACGCGCAGCCGCGTTTCGACACGGTGGCGCTGTCGGGTGGCTGCTTTCAAAACCGCATTCTTCTGGAACAGACGGTCCGTCGTCTCGAGGAAAAGAAATTCAAAGTTCTTACGCATGCCAAGGTGCCCGCCAACGACGGCGGGGTGGCTCTCGGCCAAGCAACCATCGCCGCCGCGCATCTCATCGATGCGGAACGAACACGGCGCAAGGGAGGAACATCATGTGCCTTGGAATTCCCGGACGGATCGTAAGGATCGACGACCCGACGCGAAAGCTCGCGACTGTCGAAGTCAGCGGCGTGCGGCGCCAAATCAACATCGCCTGCGTCATCGACGACGCGCACCCAGTGGAATCCTGTGTCGGCGACTGGGTTCTCGTCCATGTTGGCTTCGCCATGAGCCGTATCAGTGAAGAACAAGCGGCCGAGACCCTGAAAATCCTGACAGAACTCGGGGAGGCACAAGCCGAGATCGAGGCGATGCGCGAGACCGCAGTGCCCTAACCAGGGAGGACCAGATATGTCCAACGAAGGCGTACTGCGGGGCCTCTACCCCTTCCTTCACGGGACGGCGCAGAATCCCGAAAAGCTGAATGCCGCCCTTCTCCACTCGGTGGCGGGGAAGGCGCGCGACTCGCGAGAAACCAACGAGCGCTTCTTTGGTGACCAGTCTGAAGTTCTGGTCGCCGCTGCAGGAACACTGGCCAACGTCTATCGGCGGAACGGCAAGCTGTTCTCGATGGGCAATGGCGGCTCGAGCTGCGATGCGAGCCATGTCGCCGTCGAGTTTGTGCACCCTATCACGGCAGGGCGGCCGGCGCTCGCGGCCACCAATTTGGTGGCCGATCTCGCTATGATCTCGGCAGTCGGCAACGACCTAGGCTTCGATCATGTATTCGTTCGTCAGCTCGTGGCACATGCCCGCAAGGGCGATGCGCTGATCGGCATCTCGACAAGCGGGAACTCGCAAAACCTGATCGCCGCATTCGTCAAGGCCAAGGAACTCGGCGTTGCCACGATCGGGCTCACCGGCGGCGACGGCGGCAAGATGAAGTCATCCGGCGCGGTCGATCATTGTCTTGTCGTCCCGTCCACATCCATCCATCGCATTCAGGAATGTCACGTCGCCGCCTATCACATCCTGTGGGATCTGGTGCACACCCTGCTTGCGGACGAACGCGGCTCGGCGGCTAACAGGGAGGCCATGCAATGAAATTCGCCGACGAATTCCGTGACCGCGACAAGGCCAGGACGCTGGTCCGCGAAATCGAAACGCTGGCCGACCAGATCGAGACGACAAAGACGCGGCCGCTCCAACTCATGGAGGTGTGCGGCGGCCATACGCATTCGATCTTCCGCTATGGCCTGGAAGGCATGCTGCCTTCCTCGATCGAACTGGTGCACGGGCCTGGCTGCCCCGTCTGTGTGTTGCCCATGGGACGGGTCGATGATTGCGTCGCGATCGCCGAGCGGCCCGGCGTGATCTTCACCACCTTTGGCGACGCGATGCGCGTGCCCGGATCGAAGAAAAGCCTCATGCAGGCCAAGGCCGACGGGGCGGATGTGCGGATGGTCTATTCGCCCATGGACGCACTGGCTCTCGCGCGCAAGCATCCGGATCGCGAGGTGGTCTTCTTCGGGCTGGGCTTCGAGACCACTATGCCGTCAACCGCGCTGACTGTGCTGCAGGCCGAGGCCGATGGAATCGAGAATTTCTCGGTCTTCTGCAATCACATCACCATCGTTCCGACTATCAAGGCGATACTCGATAGCCCAGATCTTCACCTCGACGGGTTCCTCGGACCAGGCCATGTGTCAATGGTGATTGGCGCGGCGCCCTACGCATTCATCGCCGAGTTCTACAAGCGTCCAATGGTCATCGCTGGATTCGAACCCCTCGATATCTTGCAGTCGATCTGGATGCTCCTGAAACAGATCAGGGAGGGCCGTGCCGAGATCGAAAACCAGTACACGCGCATCGTTCCTGAAGCCGGGAACCATCCTGCGCTCGCCGCTGTTGCGGAGGTCTATGAACTGCGCGAGTTCTTCGAATGGCGTGGCCTCGGCTCGATTGACCATTCCGGCGTCAAAGTGCGTGATCAATACGCCCGCTTTGATGCAGAGCGGAAATTCGCTATCCCAAATGTCAAGATCGCCGACCCTAAATCCTGCCAATGCGGAGAAGTGCTCAAGGGCGTTTTGAAGCCTTGGCAGTGCAAGGTGTTCGGTACCCTCTGCACGCCGGAAACGCCGCTCGGCGCGCTAATGGTTTCCCCGGAAGGAGCCTGCTCGGCCTACTACCAGTATGGCGGGATTAAACGTAGCAACACTCCCGAGAAAGAGGCCGTAGTGTCATGAACCTTCTGGACCTGCCCCCGCGGCGCTCGCTCGGCCGAGTCCATGTGCCAGCCGTCACACTGGCGCATGGCGGCGGCGGCAAGGCCATGAAGGATCTGATCGACGACGTCTTCGTCAGCGCCTTCTGCAATGCCAAGGCGCCGGATGTACTGGAGGATCAGGCGCGGCTCGACCTCGCGGCGCTTGCCCGCTATGGCGACCGGCTCGCCTTCACCACGGACTCCTTCGTCGTCGATCCGCTGTTCTTCCCCGGGGGCGATATCGGCAAGCTCGCGGTCTGCGGCACGATCAACGATCTGGCCGTCGGCGGCGCCAAGCCGCTTTATCTGTCCTGCGCCGTCGTCATCGAGGAAGGAATGCCGCTCGATGCTTTGCGCGGGATTGCGAATTCCATGGCTGAAGCGGCGAGAATGGCTGGTGTGCGGATCGTGACCGGCGATACCAAAGTCGTCCAGCGGGGCGCCTGCGACAAGCTCTTTATCACAACGACCGGCATCGGCGTGATCCCGCCCCAGATTGACCTCGGCATTCACCAGATCAAACCCGGAGATGGCATACTGGTGAACGGACTGCTCGGCGACCACGGCGCAGCGATCCTCGCGGCCCGAGGCGATCTTGCGCTGGAGACTGAAGTCGCCAGCGACTGCGCCGCCCTACACGGGCTGATCGAGGCCCTTCTACGAGCGGCGCCTGGAACACGCTGCATCCGCGACGCCACCCGCGGCGGCCTCGCCACGGTGCTCAATGAGATGGCGGAGGCCTCCGCGCTGTCGATCGAAATCGACGAGTCGGCGACGCCGCTGCGTGAAGAGGTGCGCGGCTTCTGCGAGATTCTCGGGCTTGATCCTCTCTATCTCGCCAACGAGGGCAAGGTGGTCATCGCTGTGCCGCCTGCCGAGATCGAAGCCGCGCTTGCGGCAATGCGCGCCCATCCGCTTGGCGCGGGAGCAGCCCTGATCGGCCATGCCAGCGGGGGAATTCCAGCGCGCGTCACCATGCAGACTGTCTTCGGCGGGAAGCGCATCGTCGATATGCTGATTGGTGAACAGCTTCCACGCATCTGTTGAGAACGGGGTCCGATGCACGAACTCGGGATTACACGCAACATCGTGAAGATCGTCGAGGAGGCGGCGAAGGGACGGCGCGTCAAGCGCGTGACGCTCGATGTCGGGCAGTTCTCCGGAGTGATGCCCGACGCGATCCTGTTCTGCTTCGACATCGTCGCCAAGGGTACGCTGCTCGACGGCGCGCTGCTCGACATCCAGAAAATAGCCGGTCTCGCACGCTGCCGGTCTTGCGGCGAGGCGTTCAAGACCACATCCCTCTACCAGGCTTGCGCCTGCGGCTCGCGCGCCATCGACCGACTTGCTGGGGAAGAACTGAAGATCCGGGAAATGGAAATCGAGGAGGCTGCCTGATGTGCGGAACCTGTGGCTGCGGCTCCAAGGCCGAAACCCGACTCCTCAACCTGCAGACAGGTGAGGAGACCACTCTCGACGATGAGCGCCCTCACATGCATGCGCATGGCGATGACATGGTGCATCGGCATGGTCATGACCACAGGCACGACCATGGCGACGGCCATGTCCATGATCATGAACATCCGCACGGCCATGTCCATGATCATATTCATGGCCATGAGCACGGGCACGATCATCGTTCGGAGCATGCGCATGAGCATCACCACCATGACGATCACGCCCATGACGACGTGGAGTTGCACGGTCACGACCATCCGCACGACCATGATCACCCGCACAGCCATGGCCATTCCTCGGTCATCGAACTCGAGACCCGGATCCTGGCCAAGAACGACGCGCTCGCGGCCAGGAACCGTGGCTGGTTCGCCGGCCGCGAAATCCTGGCGTTGAACCTTGTTTCCTCGCCAGGCTCCGGCAAGACGACGCTGCTCGAGCGCACCATCCGCGACCTCAAGGACAAGATCCCGATCGCGGTCATTGAGGGCGATCAGGCGACCACCAATGACGGTGAGCGTATCCGCGCCGCGGGCGCTGCTGCTGTCCAGGTCAACACCGGCGCCGGCTGCCATCTCGAAGCCGACATGGTGGCCAAGGGGCTCGCCGAGCTGAAGCCGGCCTTCGGCTCCGTCGTCATAATCGAGAATGTCGGCAACCTCGTCTGCCCGGCGATGTTCGATCTCGGCGAGCACGCCAAGGTGGTCATCCTCTCGGTCACCGAGGGTGACGACAAGCCGCTGAAGTATCCGCACATGTTCAGGGCTGCAGAGATCATGGTCATCAACAAGATCGATCTTTTGCCGCATGTCGATTTCGACGTGGATATCGCTAACGCCAATGCGCGCCAGGTCAATCCGGAGATCGTCACGTTCAGCGTGTCGGCTCGGACGGGAGAGGGACTCGGCGGCTGGTACGACTGGCTCGGCACCCAGGCGTCGCAAGCATGGCTTTGAATGAATTCGCTTCGTGGGGGCGATAAGCGGTCATGGCTCGGGCCGCCGCATCTGGTCATGCAACTGAGCATCTTTTGGAGGAGTTAGACATGAAATCGACCCTTAAACCTGCCCTTCTGGGGCTCGCTATCGCTGGACTTCCAGTTACCGCTTTCGCGCATGTCGGCGTCGGCGACACCCATGGCTTCATGCACGGCTTCGGCCACCCGGTCAGTGGCATCGACCACATTTTGGCGACGGTGGCGGTCGGCATGTTCGCAGCCTATCTCGGGGGCCGCGCGCTGTGGCTGGTGCCGACAACCTTCGTGCTGATGATGGGTGTGGGCGGCGTGCTCGGCATCACTGGCGTGCCGTTGCTATATGTGGAGCTCGGCATCGCGGTTTCCGTCATCGTGCTTGGCTTGGCTGTTGCGATGCAATGGAGCCTACCGACGATCGCTGCGATGGGATTGGTTGGCTTCTTCGCCATATTCCACGGCCATGCGCACGGCGCCGAGATGCCGGTTGACGCATCCGGTTTCGAGTATGCGATGGGCTTCATGCTGGCGACCGCCTTGTTGCACGTCGTCGGTATCGGCATCGCACTTGGCATCGGCAGGATCGGCGCACGAACGTCTCGTGTCGCGCTTCGGACCAGCGGCAGCATTATAGCGCTTGCCGGCATCGGTATCCTGACGAGCTATCTTTGATCGTTTCGAACGCACAGGCGAGATGATCTCGCCTGTGCGTTCGACCGGAACTGTTTCGCTGACCAGCGCACGTTACGACGCTGCCAGTCGGCCAGCGGTGGGAGCTTCGCGACTCCACCCTAAAGCGCGATGCGATTAGGATGAATCGTCATCGCGCTTTAGGTTGTTGTCTAAGCATGATCTTTTCGGAAAACCGCGGCGTACTTTTCCGGATCATGCTTTAGCCGCTAGGTGCGATGGCCACCCCAGCCCAGGGTCCGGACCCATAAACAGGATTCCCATGGCGGCTCGGATGTGATTCAGGCTCTGCAACAGCAGGAGCGTGGATTTGAGCGAATTCTGGTTGAGTGAAGAGCAGTTCGAGCGGCTTCGGCCGCTGCTGCCGAGCAAGGTGCGCGGCGTTGCCCGGGTTGATGATCGGCGGGTGATCAGCGGCATCATCCATGTCGTGAAGTCGGGCGGTCGCTGGGTCGATGCGCCGGCCTGCTACGAACCGAGGAAGACGCTCTACAACCGGTTCGTGCGCTGGGCGGCGAAGGGCGTGTGGCGGGATGTGTTCGAGACGTTGGCAGCAGCAGGCGGGCCACCGGCGGAGGTGCTGATCGACAGCACGCACGTGAAGGCGCACCGCTCGGCCGCAGGCGGCAAAGGGGGGCTCACGCGCAGGCGATCGGCAGCAGCCGGGGCGGCCGCAACAGCAAGCTCCACGCCCTCACCGACGGCGAAGGCCGGCCGCTCCGCTTCCTGCTGACCGGCGGCCAGGTCGCCGATTGCCGTGCGGTCGATGTCCTGTTGAACGATCTTGCGGCCGGGACCATCGTGCTCGGCGACAAGGCCTATGACAGCAACGCCATCCGCGACCTGATCGAACGCCAGGGCGCGGTGCCGAATATCCCGTCCAAGGCCAACCGACGCTGGAAAAGCTGCTTCTCCAAGACGCTCTACAAAGGGCGCAATGCCGTCGAGCGCATGTTCGGCCGTTTCAAGGATTATCGCCGCATCGCCACGCGCTACGACAAACTCGCCACCAACTTCCTCGGCGCAATCTACCTCGCCGCCGCCGTCACGTGGTGGTTATGAGTCCCGACCCTTAAACCCAGGCAAGCCGGAATTGGAGGCATTGAGGACGAGGCCGGCCGTGCTGAGCTGCTCACCTTCCACCCCAGAATCCGCCGGCGAAGGCATCGATCACGAAGGCGACGTAAACGAAGCCGGCCCGAGTATGCGCGTAGGTGAAGTCGACCACCAACAGCGAGCGTTGGGGCGATTGATGCAGGTCTTCCGGTTGAGGATTTGACCGGGAGCGGCTACGAGGGGCACCCATGACAGCGTGCGCCGCTTTGTCCAAGCCAACGCGCCGCGTCCTTCCACCTATGGTAGGGCTATGGCGTAAACGTAGTGATCATCACTATCTGGCGCGGCCCGCCATACCCAACCGCCCGTTCCGCTGGCCCGGGATTTCGTAGGCGCGACCTGTGAACCAGCCTTCCGATCCCGTCGCCTTGGACAAG
>BFBZ01000010.1_pt371 | contig 43605 bp, 41 predicted proteins | sample 1888401 | NCBI WGS metagenome assembly BFBZ01 (sample SAMD00112614, study PRJDB3348) | symbiont metagenome | host: Chara braunii | reverse complement strand
TCGACCGGCTTGGAGTCGCGAATTTCGACCAGCCCGAGATCACGCAGGATCCAGAGCGCGCGCTGCAGATTGACGGGATCGTTGGGCACCGCCACGGTCGAGCCGGGCTTGATCGGAGAGCCCACCGCGTGCCTCTTCGAATAGAGCCCCATCGGCGGTGTCGGCACATGGACGATGCCGATGAGGTCGGTCTGTTGCCGCTCATTGTACGAGTCCAGGAAGATCGTGTGCTGCATGACATTGGCGTCGATCTCGCCCTTGAACACGGCATTGTTGGCTTCGAGCCCAGTCGAGAACTCGACATAGCGGATTCGATAGCCCTTCTTCTCCAGCTCCGGCGCGACGCCGACCTTGAATTCGTCGATATAGGGACCCGGCACGAAGCCGACTTTCAAATCGGATTTGGCTGCGATCTCGGCGTGCAGGGCGGCGCCCGGGAGGGCGCCGAGAAACAAAACGAGTGAACTGAACAGGAAGCGCATCGTCTTCATTGGAATCGTCAAATCCTTGGCAGTTGGGGCAGATATCGGCGCCGGCTGGTAAGGGGCCGGCAGTCCCGGACTTCGTCAGGCGATCAGGCGATCGCCTTCACCGATCCGGAGAACAGGCTTGGCGGCCGGCTCAGGCCGTAGTGATCGCGCAGCGTCGTGCCTGCGTATTCGTCGCGGAACAAGCCGCGCTTGCGCAGGATCGGCACGACGTGCTCGGCGAACAGGTCGAACCCGCCGGGCAGCCAGGGTGGCATCACGTTGAAGCCGTCGGCGGCGCCATTCTCGAACCAGGTTTGGATATTGTCGGCGATTTTCTCCGGCGGGCCCGCGATCACCCAATGCCCGCGCGCACCGGCGAGCCGCTGCACGAGCTGACGGATGGTCGGCTTCTCGCGATCGACGATATCGATGACGAGCTTGAAACGGCTCGCCACCCCGCGGGCGCCGGCGGTGTCGATCAGATGGCGCGGGAACGGGCCGTCGAGGTCGAAGCCGGAAAGATCGAGCCCGATCATCTGACGGAGCTGGGTCAGCGAGTATTCCGGCTGGATCAACTCGTTGAACTCGTCCTGCAGCTGGTCGGCCTCGACCTGCGTGCTGGCGATGAACGGGCTGATGCCCGGCAGGATCTTGACCTGATCGGGACTGCGATCGAACGCGCGCGCCTGCCGCTTGATGTCGGCATAGAACTCCTGGGCGCTCGCCAGCGTCTGGTGCGCGGTGAAAATCGCCTCGGCAAAGCGCGCGGCAAAGGCGCGCCCGTCGTCGGAGGAGCCGGCCTGGACATAGACCGGCCGCCCCTGCGGCGTCCGTGAGATGTTGAGCGGGCCGCGCACCCGGAAATGCTTGCCGATGTGGTCGATCGGATGGATTTTCCCCGTGTCGGCGAACACGCCAGACACGGGATCGTTGACCACGGCATCGTCCTCCCAGCTGTCCCACAGCCGCGTGATGACATCGAGATATTCCCGCGCCCGTTCGTAGCGCTCGTGATGGGGAGGGTGTTCGGGCAGCCCAAAATTCTGCGCCGCCAGCGCGTTGCTTGTGGTGACGATGTTCCAGCCGGCCCGGCCACCGCTGAGATGATCGAGCGAGGCGAACAGGCGGGCGAGGTTGTAAGGTTCGGTGTAAGTGGTCGATGCGGTCGCGATCAGGCCGATCCGCTGGGTGGTCGCCGCGATCGCGGCCAGCCAGGTGATCGGCTCGAAGCGAAAGCGTTGCGCGTAGCGGACATTGTCGGCGAGCGCGGGTCCGTCGGCGAAGAAGATCGCGTCAAACTTCTGCGCCTCCGCCCGCTGCGCCAGCTCCTGATAATAGCCGATATCGAGGATCCGATCCGCGGCCGAGTCCTTGTAGCGCCATGCCGCCTCGTGATGGCCGCCGGGATAGATGAAGAGGTTGAGTGAAAGCTGTCGTTGGCTCATGTCGGGCTCACACGGTTCTGCTGTTCTTGATGATGGGACGGCGTTGGCCGTTCAGGCTCCGCCTGGGCTGTTTCGTGCGGTGGCCTGCGTCACGACGCTGTTCGGCGGCACGTCCTTGGTCAGCCAGACATTGCCGCCGATGGTTGACCCGCGGCCGATCGTGATCCGGCCGAGAATGGTTGCGCCGGCATAGATCACGACGTCGTCCTCGACGATCGGGTGACGGGCGTCGCCCTTGATCACGAGGCCCTCGTCGTCGGTCGGGAAGTGGCGTGCACCGAGCGTGACCGCCTGATAGACCCGGACATTGTTGCCGATGATGGCGGTCTCGCCGATCACGACGCCGGTGCCGTGGTCGATGAAGAAGCCGGAGCCGATCCGGGCGCCGGGATGAATGTCGATGCCGGTCCTGGTGTGGGCGATCTCCGACATCAGGCGGGCCACCAGCCGTGCGCCGATCTGGTAGAGCAGATGGGCAAGACGATGGTGGATGACGGCGGTCATGCCGGGATAGCCGATCAGGATCTCGGGAAAATTCCGCGCCGCCGGATCGCCGACGAATGCCGCTCGCAGATCGTTGATCAGAAGTCCGCGAACCTGTGGCAGCTGGGCGGCGAAGCCGCGCGTCAGCTCGATCGCCTCTTCATGCACGAAGCCCGGCTCCAGCTCGTCGCCGACGAACAGCGCCCCGCGATGGATTTGCGCGCTGAGCGAATCCAGCGCCGTGCTCAGCGTGTTGCCGACGAAATAGTCGATGTTCTCGCCGTCGAGATCCGATTGGCCGTAGTGACGCGGAAACAGCGCCTCGGTGAGGCCGTCGAGGATCGCCTCCAGCGCCTCGCGCGAAGGGGCACGGCGTGCCTCGCCGTCACGGCGGATGCTATGGGTCTGCTCCCGGGAGGTACGCAATTCGGCGACGATGCGGTCAAGCTGCCAGCGGCCCGGCGGCCTGCCGGCTGCGCCGCCGGATGACGGAGGCGATGTGGGCGGCGTTTCGCGTTTCATGCTCTGCCTTTCCCCGGCCTAGCGCACATGCGCGAGAGGAATGCTGACCTCGGCCAGCAGGTCGAGATCGGCTTCGTGATCGATCTGGACATATTGCCCGTTCCAATAGGTGAGACCGGACAGCCGATGCGACAGCTCCATGCTGGAGAGGCGGCCGACGATGATGCCGTGGGAATGCCGCTCGATGATCTCCTCGACCTGGCATTCGACCATCGCAAGCGACCGCTGCAACAGCGGCACGCCGGACGGGCCATGGGTCCAGGCGATGCCCTCGAAGCGCTCCTTGCCCTTCAACCGGCCATTGCTGAAGCGCTCGGCGACGGCCTGCTGGTCCGAGCCGAGGATGTTGACGCCAAACAGCCGTTGGCGCGCGATCAGCGCAAACGACGATGCCTGCCGGTTGATGCTGACCAGCAGCCGGGGCGGGCTGGCGCTGAGCGAGGTCAGCGAGGTGACCGTCATGCCGGTGATGTCCTCGCCCTGTCCCGCGGTGATGATGCAAACGCCGCCGGGGAGGCGGCGCATGACAAGGCGGAACTGACGCTCGATCTCGTGGTCGGCGTCGACGAGATGGATATCCGGCTTGCTCATCGGGAGTCTCCCTTGTGTTGCCTCGCCGGATCGGACTTCGCTAGAAGAAGCCCTTGGCGGGGAGCGGCGTGCCGCTGATCTCATATTGTCCGATCGAACGCGTCTTGAAGGTGTTCGGGTTGTGCGACGCCAGTGTTCGCGCATTGCGCCAGTGGCGGTCGAAATTGGTCGCCTTCTTGGTGGCCGATGCGCCGCCAACGTCAAACAACAGGCTCCCGCTCCGGATCGCAAATTCGTCTGCGACGATCTTGGCCTTGGCCGCCAGCAGCGCGGCGCGGTGCGCGGTATCGACTGCGTTCGCGTCGCCGGCATCGAAGGCGTCGGTCGCGGCATCGAGGGCTTCCGCGGCAGCTAGCACGACGGTCTCGGCGGCGAACGCGCCGCTGGCGATCTGGCCGACCGTCTGTTGAAGCAATGGATCGTCCACCGGAACCTCGCTTGGCGCGTAGTAGAAGGTCCGCTTGCGCGATCGCACCAGAGCGGTGGCGTCGCGCAATACGGCGCGCGCGATTCCGGCATTGATCGCAGTCAGGAACAGCTGCGCGAACGTGTTGGAATAGGGGATGCCATAGCCGGTGTCCGGCGCGTCGAACACGATTTCCTGGCGCTTGACGCGCACGTTGCGGAAATGCGTGGTGCCGGTCGCCGTGAGCCGCTGCCCGAGGCCGTCCCAATCGTCGACCAGCTCGATCCCTTCCCGATTGACGGGGATCAGCACGGCGGCATTGGTCGCCGCCGCGTCGGCGGTACGGACGAGGACGAAGTCCGAATACAGTGTGCCGGTGCTGTAGTATTTGGTGCCGTTGAGCAGGTAGTCGTCGCCGTCAGCGGTGAGCGTCGTGTTCGGGGTGACGTTGCCGACCTTGGGCGTGTCGAGCTCGGTTGCCGCAAGCCCGATGATGGCGCCGTCGGCGACCGCCTTCTGCCACTGTCGGTGTTGATCATCCTTCGGCCGCCGCACGAGTCGCTCGACGACGCTGAAATGGTTGCGCAGGATATGGGCGACATTGGCATCGGCCTCGCCGAGGCGAATGACGATCTCGAACAAGGCGCGGATCGAGATGCCGGCGCCGCCTGCCTCCACCGGTAGCCGCAATGCGCCGAGACGGGCCTTGCGAATGAGGTCGATCTCCGCGAACGGCAGCACACGCTCGCGTTCGCGGTCGCCAGCTCCCTCCGCGATGCGGCCAAGCAGTGCGTCGAGATCGGGCGCATGGCTGTGGAGGCGGTCGGAGGGTTGCAGCGAGGTGGCAGATACGGGCTTGTTCATGATGTCACTCGAATGGTGTTGATGGATAGCTGAGGCCTTTGATCAGAGCTGGGCCAGGTGGTCGGTGACCTTGATCGGCTCCGGGAGGACCTTGCGTGCGGCCAGCCAGTCGGCGGCCCGTTGCAGCTCGGCGAGGAAGTTCTCGTCGTTGGCCGCGAAGTAGCGATACTGCCGGTTCATCGCGATGAACTGATCGCGGACCTGATCGCTGTACTTGCCGGCCTTCTGCGCGATGTATTCGGCGTCCTTGCTGTTCTCCGAGATCCACTTGCCCTCGGCGCGGAACGCATCGTTGACGGCGCGCACCAGCGCCGGATTGTCGGTCGCGAATTTGCGGGTGGTCAGGTAGGAGGTGTAGTCGATCTGGAATTCGAGATCGCGGCCCTCCAGGAAGATGTCATGCGCCTTGTATTCGAGCCGGGCGATGTCGACGCCGGGGCTCCACATTGACCACGCATCGACCTTGCCGGAGGCCAGCGCCGGCGCAGCGTCCGGCGGATTGAGGTAAACGAATTTGACCTTGGAGCGGTCGACCTTGTGCTTCTCGAGCGCCGCAACCAGCAGGAATTCGCCGAGACCGGAGCGGTTCACCGCCACCGACTTGCCGACGAGGTCCTCGATCTTGTTGATGCCGGAGTCATCCCGCGCGATGATCGCGGTGGTGCGCGGCTCGTAGACCACGAACTGGGTGAACACCAATGGTGAGCCGGCGATGATCGCGGCCAGTGCCGGCGTCGTGCTGCCGCCGAAGCTGAAGTCGGCGCTGCCGCCGGTGACGGCTTGCAGCGTCGGCGCATGATTGGGAAACGGCCCCAGCCATTCGACCTTGATGCCGTCCCTGGCGAGCTGCTTCTCGAACGCGCCGCGTTCCTTGGCGATCAGGTTGAGTCCGCTCAGGCCCCAAGTCAGGCGCACCGTGTCAGTGACGCGGCCGCTCGCCGCATGCGCTGGTACGGTGAGGTCGAAGCCGGCCAGCGCGCCGATGCCAAAGGCGGCGCCGCCGAGGAAGCCGCGGCGCGTGGGGCTGGTGAATACAGGGCGGGACATCGGGGGATCCTCAGGCAGGGATGGAATGGGACGCGCCCACGCCGAGCTCTGCGAGCAGATCGGCGCGTGCGATTGGAGCAGCGCCATTGCGCTTCATGCGATGCTCGAACGCGATGTGGCCTTCGCGCATCACCAGGATGCGGTCGGCAAGCGCGATGGCTTCGTCGACGTCATGGGTGACCAGCAGAACGCCGGGCCGATGGGCGGCGACCAGCTCGCGCACCAGGTCGTGCATGCGAATGCGGGTCAGCGCATCGAGCGCGGCGAAGGGTTCGTCGAGCAGCAGCAGTTCGGGTTCCTGCACCAGCGCCCGCGCCAATGCTACACGCTGCGCCTGTCCGCCGGAGAGATTGCGCGGCCAGTCGTCGAGCCGGGCGCCAAGCCCGACCTCGGTGAGCGCGGTCGCGGCGCGCTGGCGGGCGTCGCGCGCATCGAGGCCGAGCGCGACGTTGCGCCACAGATTGTCCCACGGCAGCAGCCGGTGCTCCTGGAAAACGACAGCAGGCCGCCGTGGCGCCGTGATGCGTCCGCCGTCGATCGGATCGAGCCCGGCCAGTGCGCGCAGCAGGGTGGTCTTGCCGCAACCGCTCTCGCCGAGCAGGACGACGAATTCGCCGCGCTCGATCCGCAAGTTCAGATTCTCGATCACAACCCGGCTGCCATAGGCGCGATGCAGACCGGTGACGACGACGGCCGGGGCGGCCGGGCTCGGAGAGGGCACGACGTGCAGGGTCATCGTGCGCCGCCAAAGTTCGGATGCCATGCCAGCAAGCGTCGCTCGAGCGCGCGCGCGATGCCGTCGGCCGCGACGCCGATCAGGGCGTAGATCACGATCGTCAGTACGATCACGTCGGTGCGCAGGAATTCGCGGGCGTCCATGGCGAGGAAGCCAATGCCGGACTGCGCGCCGATGGTCTCTGCGACGACCAATGCGAGCCATGCGGTCGCCAGCGCATAGCGCACACCTGTCAGGATCGAGGGCAACGCCCCCGGCAGGATGACGCGCCGGATCAGCTCCAGCGTTCCAAGGCCCTGGACGCGGCCGAGTTCAAGCAGCTTCGGGTCGACCTGCCGGATACCCAGCGTGGTGTTGATGTAGATCGGAAAGGCAACGCCGAGCGCGACCAGGAAGATCTTCTGGGCTTCGCCGACGCCGAGCCAGACGATCACCAGCGGCAGCGCCGCGAGAAACGGGATCGCGCGGATCATCTGAATGCTGCGGTCGATCGCGGCCTCGGCGATCCGCGAGAAGCCGACCAGAATGCCGAGCGTGAAGCCGATGCTGCCGCCGATCGCGAAACCGGTTCCAGCACGCACGAGGCTGACGCCGAGATCCTTGAGCAGACTGCCCGTCGTTGCCAGCTTGAACGCGGTTTGGACGACCTTGCTCGGCGCCGGCAGCACGTACGGCGCGATCCAGCCGGCCTGCGCCAGCACTTCCCAGATGACCAGAAGCAGGACCGGAGCGAGCCACGACAGCAAGAGCATGCCACGCGGGCCGATCTCGACGCGTGTGCGTCGGGATCGCGATGCGGTGCGCTCGCTGCGTTGCGCAGGATCGAACGAGATCGATGAGGCGGCCTGCTCGAGATTGCTCAAATTTATTTCGTCCTCGTCCGTCACTCGCGCGAACATCATTGAGCGCGCGACACGGCTCATCAATCTCTCGATCGACGGCCTGTCGCCGTACGAATGGAGCACGTCGTGATGTCGCGCAAACTGTCCCACGAATTTCCTCGAACAGAAATAGAGCGGTATTCCAATTGTGGCTGCTTCCGGAGTTTTCTGATTTGTCGGCGTGCGTGACGCGGCAAGGAAAATCTTTTGAAGCGCCGCCGCTTGATCTGACCTCGCGCTTCTTCGAGAACGACGGTGCAACACTGGAAGACATCGGAGACACGGCATGTCGACACGTCAGCTTCGCTTTGGCATCTGGGCGCTGGTCCATGGCTCGCGCGCGGCCTATCAGGATCCGGACGAGCCATATGACGCGTCGTGGGAGCGCAATCGCGATCTGGTGCTCGCCGCCGAGGCGCTGGGCTACGATTCCACGCTGATCGCGCAGCACACGATCAACCCGCATCAGGAGGATCTCGACCAGCTCGAGGCTTGGAGCGCTGCGGCGGCCGTTGCGGCATTGACCAGTCGGATCGAGATCATCGCCGCCATCAAGCCCTATCTCTATCACCCGGTGGTGCTCGCCAAGCTCGCGCTCGGGATCGAGAACATCAGCCGCGGTCGCTTTGCGATCAACCTGGTCAATGCCTGGAACCGGCCCGAGCTCGACAAGGCCGGTATCGGTTTTCCCGAGCATGATGCCCGCTACGCCTATGGTCGGGAGTGGATCACAATCGTGTCGCGTCTGATGCAGGGCGAGCGGTTGACCTACAAGGGCGAGCATTTCGACGTCCGTGACTATCTGTTGCGGCCGACGAGCCTCTATCGACCGCGGCCGCTGATCTATGTCTGTCTCTTATACACATCTAGATGTGTATAAGAGACAGCGTCTGGTTCATCAACGGGCAGCCGCTCGAGGATGTCGCCAATCTCATTGCCGACGTCGCGGTGCGGCCGCGGGGATCGGCGCCGTTACGGTTTGGTCTGTCCGCCTTCGTCGTTGCGCGCAAGACGCAAGCCGAAGCCGAGGCTGCCTATGAGCGGTTGCTCGCACTGTCGCGCAAGGATGCGCCGATCAAGGCGATCCAGCGCCAGAACACCGATCCGAAAGTCGTGATGATGCAGACCATGCAAAAGTCGGAACGCGTCGGCAGCAATGGTGGTACCGCTGCGGGACTGGTTGGCAGCTATGACGAGGTGGCGGCCCGCATCGGGGCGTTCCATGCCGCCGGCATCGAACTGTTCATGCTGCAATTCCAGCCGTTCGAGGCCGAGATGGAGCGGTTTGCCAAAGAGATCATTCCGCGGGTTCGGGCGTCGTCGTTGGCAGCGAACGATGCCTCACCGCTTCTCGCAGGCTCGCGATAGCCGCGTCAGGCGGTTGCCGCGCTTGCTGCCTGCCGCGCAAAGCGGCTGATCGGCCGCGGCAATCCGAAATGCTCGCGTAAGGTGGTGCCGGCATAGTCGGTTCGAAACAGGCCGCGCCGTTGCAGGATCGGCACCACGCTGTCGACGAAGCTCTCGAGCCCGGTCGGCAGCACGTCCGGCATCAAATTGAAGCCATCGGCGGCGCCGGCCTTGAACCAGGCCTCGATGTCGTCGGCGATCTGCTCCGGCGTGCCGACGATGATCCGGTGCCCGACCCCGCCGCCGAGCGCGCGCAGCAACTGCCGAACCGTGAGGTTGCCACGGCGTGCCAGGTTCACCGTGCCCTGGAACATGGTGTGGTTGGCGTTGGCCGGCAGCGGCAGTGGATCGGGCAGCGGCTTGTCGAGATCAAGGATATCCGGATCGACCTGCAAGGTGCCGGCAAGACGTGCGAGGCTGTACTCGATCGGCACCAGCTCCCACAGCTCATCCTGCCGCCGCTTCGCTTCGGCTTCGGTACCGCCGATGACCGTAGCAAGGCCCGGAAGGATGACGATGGAATCGCCGGCGCGGCCGTAGGCTGCGGCGCGAGCACGCAGGTCGCGCGCATAGGCGACGCCTTCCTCGATCGTCTGCGCCAGCGTGAACACCGCTTCGGCCTGTGCGGCCGCGAGATCGCGGCCATCGTTCGAGCCGCCGGCCTGAACGGTCACCGGCCGGCCCTGCGGCGAACGCGGCACGTTGAGGGGCCCGGCCACGGAGTAGTGTGGCCCGCGATGTGCGATAGGATGGACCTTCGAAATATCGACAAACCGGGCGGTCGCCTTGTCGCCGACAAATGCGTCGTCCTCCCAACTGTCCCACAGCGCATGGACGACTTCAGCGAATTCCTTGGCGCGATCATAGCGGGCCTTGTGCTCGAGCACGGTGCCGAGGCCGAAATTTCGGCTCGCTGACGCATCGGCCGTGGTCACGGCGTTCCAGCCAGCGCGGCCGCCGCTCGCCAGATCCAGCGTCGCGAAGCGGCGCGCGATGTTGTAGGGCTCGTTGTAGGTAGTCGAGGCAGTCGCGATCAGCCCGACATGACTGGTCGCCGCGGCCACCGTCGCCAGTACGATGGTCGGCTCCATCGACATGAACGATCGATAGTCGATGCGGTCGGTGATCGCGGGCGTGTCGGCGAGGAAGATCGCATCGAACTTGCCGCGTTCGGCGATCTCAGCGACCCGCACGTAGTGACCGACGTCGAAACAGGCGCGCGGATCGCTTTCTGGCAGCCGCCATGCCGATGCATAGACGCCGGAATGCAGCAGGTTGACGTTGAGGTGAAGCTGACGATGGGACATGGCTGCCACGCACTGGGGTGAAGTCACGTTCGAAATATCGCCTGCCGGCTCGCAGGGAAACGGACTGCCAGCGCAAGCGTGCAAAAAGAAATATCCGCCTCCGTTGCGCGGTTCGTGAGCAAATCCCGTGTTGATCCTTCACGCTGCGCGAAACGTCCCATCCTTCCGCGCACGAATATTCTTCCGCGCGCCATGTGAAGGGAAGCTTCATCCACGTCTGCGCAAATATCTGAAATTGCCAGAGCCGCGCGCGCGCGTAAGCATGTTGCTGCGGCGCATCGCAAGCGATCGGGGCCGCCTGGAGAAGCTGGACGATGACAACCAACGATCGACGCGCCGAACGGCGAGCCGGACCAGACGGCTCGGTCGAACTGGACGCCGACGTCCTGGTGATTGGCGGCGGCCCTGCGGGCACCTGGGCGGCGGTGAGCGCCGCGGAGCGCGGTGCCCGAGTTGTGCTTGCCGACAAAGGGTTCTGCGGCACGTCGGGCGCCACCGCGGCGGCGGGCACCGGCGTCTGGTATGTCGATCCAGACCCGGCGTTGCGTGAGGCCGCGATGGCCAATCGCGAGAAGATAGGCGGCCATCTGCAGGATCGGCGCTGGATGGCGCGTGTGCTCGACCAGACCTACGACGACAGCAATCGGTTGGCCGCCTGGGGCTACCCTTATCCGGTCGACGATACTGGCAAGTCGCAACGCAACTCGCTGCAGGGGCCGGAATACATGCGCCTGATGCGCAAGCGCACCAAGCAGGCCGGTGTCACCATTCTCGATCACAGCCCGGCGCTCGAACTGCTGGTGGACGACGACGACGGCGCGGTCGCGGGCGCCAGCGGCCTGCGCCGGCAGAAGCACGATCGCTGGACGGTGCGCGCCAAGGCGGTGGTGATCGCGACCGGCGGCTGCGCGTTCCTGAGCAAGACGTTGGGCTCGAACGTGCTGACGGGCGACGGCTATCTGATGGCTGCCGAGGTCGGCGCCGAGTTCAGCAGCATGGAGTTTTCCAACCCCTACGCGATCTCGCCGGCGTTCGGCTCGGTAACCAAGACGCTGTTCTATGGCTGGGCGACGTTCAGCTACGAGGACGGCAGTGTCGTTCCCGGTGCGGCGTCCAAGGGCGGGCGATCGGCGATCGCGCGCGCGCTGCTGCAGGGACCGGTCTACGCACGTCTCGACAAGGCCGACGATGAGGTCCAGCGTCACATGCGGGCGTCGCAGCCGAACTTCTTCCTGCCGTTCGACCGCACCGGCATCGATCCGTTCACGCAGCGCTTTCCGGTCACCTTGCGGCTCGAGGGCACGGTGCGCGGCACCGGCGGCCTTCGCATCGTCGACGACAGCTGCGCCACCAGCGTGCCAGGGCTCTATGCCGCGGGCGACGCGGCGACACGCGAACTGATCTGCGGTGGATTCACCGGCGGTGGCAGCCACAACGCTGCCTGGGCGATGTCGTCGGGGACCTGGGCCGGGTGGGGTGCGGCCGGTCATGCGCGGCAGCTTGGCCCGGCGCGTCGTCGACGCCTGACTTCTGCCGGAACCGTTGCGTTCCGGAGCCGCGCTGGCCGCGCGTTTGCGCCAACCACGCTGACGAGTGCGGTGCAGGACGAGGTCTATCCGTATGAGCTGAACTATTTCCGGCACGCGGCCCGTCTGGAAGGCGCGCTGGCGCGGCTTGATGCGGCGTGGGCTGACGCGACGGCGGCCGATGCGGCGAGCAAGGATGACCTGCTGCGTGCCCGCGAGAGCGCGGCCATGCTGGCGACGTCGCGCTGGATGTATCGCAGTGCGTTGGCGCGCAACGAGAGCCGCGGCATGCATCGTCGCGACGACTATCCCGAGCAGGACGATCGGCAGCGCCACTATGTCACGAGCGGTGGCCTCGACGAGGTCTGGACCGCGGTCCGGCCGCATGCGAGCGCAGCTTACGCAGAGGCTGCGGAATGATCGAGGTCATCGATGCCGAGCGCTGCACGTCCTGCGACATCTGCGTGAATGTCTGCCCGACCAATGTCTTCGACAAAACCGATGGCATTCCGGTGATCGCGCGCCAGAACGATTGTCAAACTTGCTTCCTCTGCGAGCTCTACTGTCCCGAGGACGCGCTCTACGTCTCGCCCTATGCGGACGAGTCTCGTCCGACCGACGTGGCCGTGCTGCGGCAGGCTGCGACGTTGGGCAGTTACCGCCGCGCGGTCGGCTGGACCGACGAGACGCGCGAACTCCGCGGCATCGACCGCAGCTATCTGCTGTTTGGTCATTGAGCCCGGGCGTTGCCCGGCGACCGAAGCCTTCTCCCGATTGGACCGACTGAATGAATGTACATCAATCCCTGACGACGGCGCAGCCTGTTGCGCCGCTGCCGTCGATATCGCTCGCGTCTGGCGCAAGCGATACCATGATCCGCTTCGAGACCGTCTCGAAGGTCTATCCGGCCTATCGCGACAAGCCGAGTGTCCATGCCTTGCAGGCGGTCGACCTCGCGATCCCGCGCGGCTCGATCACCGGCGTGATCGGCCGCTCCGGCGCCGGCAAATCGAGCCTCGTCCGCCTCATCAATGGGCTCGAGAAGCCATCGACTGGTCGTGTCATCGTGGATGGCCGCGAAATCTCCGCGCTGGCCGGCCGCGAGCTGCGCCTGGCGCAGCGGTCGATCGGCATGATCTTCCAGCATTTCAACCTGCTGTCGTCGCGGACGGCGGCGGACAATATCGCGTTGCCGCTCGAGATCGCCGGCTGGTCGAGGGCCGATATTGCCGCGCGTGTCGCAGAGCTGCTCGAACTCGTCGGCATTGCCGACAAATACGACCGCTATCCTTCGGAATTGTCGGGTGGCCAGAAACAGCGCATCGGCATTGCGCGTGCGCTGGCGACCCGGCCGAACGTGCTGTTGTCCGACGAGGCCACATCGGCGCTCGATCCGCAGACGACACGCGCAATTCTCGACCTTCTGGCCAACATCAATCGCGAGCTCGGCGTCACGATCGTGCTGATCACCCACGAGATGTCGGTGGTCCGCCAACTCGCCAAGGAAGTCGCGGTGATCGACGGCGGCCATGTCGTTGAACGGGGGCATGTCGCCGACATCTTCACGCATCCGCGGCATCCGGTCACCCAGGCGTTCCTGTCCGAAGCGATCGGGGATAGTGTTCCGGTCTCGCTGCAAAGCCGGCTCTCGTCCCAACCGGTTCCTGGCGGTCGGGCGGTGCTTCGCGTGCAGGTGCGGGGCACCGAAGCCGGCGATACGGTGGTGGGTCGCCTGTCGCGCGAGCTGGCGCATGACGTGGCGCTGCTGTCGGCCCGTATCGACGAGATCGGCGGCCAGCATGTCGGCTCGCTGATCCTGGGCATTCCCGGCGGCGAAGCCGCGGCCCGGCAGGCGCAAGCCTATCTTTCCCAGCATGAAATTCCGGTGGAGCGTCTCGGCTATGTCGCGTGAACTCATCAACCTGATCGTTCAGGCCACGGGCGAGAGCCTTTTCATGGTGTCGGTTGCCGCACTGGTTGCGACCGCGCTCGGGCTTCCGCTCGGGATATTCCTGGCGACCAGCCGGAAAGGCGAGTTGTTCGCTGCGCCGCCGGCCAATGGCGTGCTCGGCGTGATCGTCAATGCAGCCCGCTCGACGCCGTTCATCATCCTGGTCGTCGCGATCATCCCCTTCACCCGCCTGATCGCCGGCACCTCGATCGGATCGGGGGCGGCGATCGTGCCGCTCACCATTGCGGCAACGCCATTCATCGCCCGACTGGTCGAGGCGGCGATCCGCGAGGTCGATGGCGGCCTGATCGAAACCGCATCCTCGTTCGGCGCAAGCCCGCTGCAGATCGTGTTCAAGGTCCTGATCCCGGAGGCGTTGCCGGGACTGGTGCTGGCCCTGACCCTGGCGGTCGTCAGCCTGCTCGGCTACTCCGCGATGGTCGGCGCCGTCGGCGGCGGCGGCCTCGGCGATCTCGGCATTCGTTATGGCTATCAGCGCTTCATGCCCGAGATGATGCTGGCGGTCGTCGTCGTTCTGATCGCGCTGGTCCAGACCGTGCAGACCGCCGGCGACTATCTGGCGCGCCGCGTCAATCGCCGGCTGCGCAATCGCTGATCCAAAAACCATTCCTGATTCATGGAGACCAAGATGTTGTTTCGATCCTTTGTCGCGCTTACGAGCATTGTCGCGGTCTGGTCGACCGCGGCCACGGCTGAAACGATCAAGATCGGCGTGACGCCCGGGCCGCACGCGCAGATCCTCGAAGCGGTGAAGCCGATCGCGGCCAAGAGCGGGCTTGATCTTCAGCTCATCGAGTTCTCCGACTACGTCGTGCCCAACGCCGCGCTCGACGCCGGCGACATCCAGGCCAACTCGTTTCAGAACCAGCCTTATCTGGACAACCAGAAGGCCGATCGCGGCTACAAGATCGAGCAGGTCGGACTGACGGTGAATTTCCCGATCGGGGTCTATTCGCGCAAGCACAAGGGCTGGGCCGATATTCCGGATGGCGCCAAGGTCTCGATTCCCAACGATCCCACCAATGGCGGCCGCGCGCTGCTCCTGCTGCGCGACAAGGGCGCGATCAAGCTGAAGGACGGCGTCGGGTTCAAGCCGACCGTCGTCGACATCACCGACAATCCGAAGAAGCTGAAGTTCATCGAGGTCGACGCGGCCCAGGCGCCGCGCTGTCTCTTATACACATCTAGATGTGTATAAGAGACAGCCGCCGACAAGGACAAGCCGTGGGTCAAGATCCTGGTCGATAGCTACCACACGCCCGAGATCAAGGAATTCGTCCTGACCAAGTTCAAGGGCGCGGTGTTGCCGAGCTGGTAATCGCCGAACCAATTGCTGAGGAACGATTCGATGCGTATCTTGATGACTGTGATCGCCGCCGCGGCGCTGTTGACCGGCGCTGCCAGGGCCGAGACCATTCGTGTCGGCGTCACGGCCGGGCCGCATGCCGAGGTCCTGGACGTGGTGAAGAAGGTCGCGGCCGGCCGCGGGCTCGACATCAAGGTGGTCGAGTTCACTGATTATGTGATCCCGAACCAGGCGCTCGCGCTGAAAGATCTCGAGGCCAATTCGTTCCAGCACGAGCCGTATCTGAAGAACCAGATATCGAAGACCGGCTGGAAGATCGTCAAGGTCGCCAATACGATCGCCTCGCCGCAGGGCGTCTACTCGTTGAAGTACAAGAAGCTCGCGGATCTGCCCGATGGCGCAACGGTCGCGATCGCCAACGATCCTTCCAACGGCGCGCGCGGCCTGATGATCCTGGCGCTGCATGGCGTGATCAAATTGAAGGACCCCAACAACGTCGCTTCGACCATCGCCGATATCAGCGACAATCCGAAGAAGCTGCGCTTCGTCGAGCTCGATGCGGCGCAGCTGCCGCGCTCGCTACAGGACGTCGACCTGGTCTCGATCAACAACAATTATGCGGTTCAAGCCGGCCTCAATCCGTCCACCGACGCCATTGCCCGCGAGGCGGCCGACGGTCCCTGGGTCAACATCCTCGCCGTCCGCGAGGAAGACAAGGACAAGCCCTGGGTCAAGCAGCTGATCGATGCTTACCATTCCGACGAAGTGAAGGCGTTCCTCGAGAAGCGTTTCAAAGGCACCTATATCGCAACCTGGTGACGACGGGCATCAGGTGCCCGTCGCTGATAACGCACCCGAACCGTTCTATTCGGCGGCGTCGGTACGTGTCGTCGCCGACACGCGGCGGAAGCCGGCGCCGGGATGCGTGGCGTCGAGATGGGGGCCGCGCCCGGGAAACAGCTTTTCGCGGAGCGTGCCTTCGCGATAGGCCGTCTTGTAGACCCCGCGCGATTGCAGTTCGGGCACCACCAGATCGACGAACGACGTCAATGATTCCGGGGCCACGAGGCGGAACAGGTTGAAGCCGTCCACGTCGGTTTCATCGACCCAGGCGATCAGCTCGTCGGCGACATCCTGCGGCGAGCCGACCACGAACGGCGACCGCGCGCCGACCCGGCTCAGGGTCGCGAGGTCGCCGACCTTGACCGGCTGGTCGCTGCGCAAGGTGAAATTCTCGACCATCGACTGGATCGCATTGCTCTCGACATATTGCACCGCTTGATCGGGGCGATAGTTCGAGAAATCGATGCCGGTCCAGCCGGACAGCAAGGCGAGCTGGCCGGCCTGATCGACATGCGCGGCATACTCCGTGAGCAGATCATTGGCCTCGGCGCGGGTCGGCGCGACGATCACGGTCGCGCCGGCGAACAGGCGGATATCATAGGGGTCGCGTCCAAATTCCCGGGTCGCCTCCCTGATCTCGCGGACGGCGCGGGCCAGAATTGGCTTGGTCTGGCCGTTGAGGAAGATCGCCTCCGCGTGCCTGGCAGCGAACGCGCGGCCGCGTTTCGAGGTGCCGGCCTGATAGAGCAGGGGCGTGCGCTGTGGCGAAGGTTCGGCGAGATGGATGCCGTCGACCGTGTAATGACGGCCGTGATGCTGCACCGGGTGGATCCTGGCCGGATCGGTGAACATGCGTGCTGCCCGGTCGCGGCGGACCGCGCCGTCCTCCCAGCTGCCCTCCCATAATTTGTAGCTCGCCGTGAGAAACTCTTCGGCCGCCTCGTAGCGCTCGTCATGCGCGCGATTGGCCTCAAGGCCCATGCCGCGGGCGCCGCTGTCTAGATAGCCGGTGACGATATTCCAGCCGATCCGTCCGCCGGTGAGGTGATCGAGCGTCGAGAAGCGGCGCGCCAGCTGGTAGGGATGTTCGTAAGTAAGGTTGGACGTGATGCCGAAGCCGAGATGCTTGGTCACCAGCGCCATGGCGGAAACCAGCAAGGTCGGCTCGGCGTTGGGCAGCTGAACGGCATGACGCAGCGCGGTCTCGGGGCTGCTGCCGTAGACGTCGTAGATGCCGAACACGTCGGCGAGGAAGATGCCGTCGAGCAGACCGCGTTCGGCCGTTCGGGCATAATCCACCCAATAGTCGAGTGTGTTGTAGTCGAGTGAGGTGTCGCGCGGATGCGACCACAGGCCGGCCCAGTTGTGGCTCGGCGCCATCATGTTGAACGCATTGAAGCGAAGCTCTCTCGGTCGGGTCATCGCGCTATTCCGGCGGTTAAGGACTGAACGCTGATTTATCATGTCGCCTGCGGGGCTTTATTTTCTATTCGGCGAGGCCGGATCAAAAACGTGCTCCGTCGCTCTGCCAGCGCAGCAGAGTTTGGTTTGTTCACCGTCGACGCATCGTAAAGACAGCGGGTTGCGCGGGCCGTCGCGTGCAGGTCTGCGCCGCCCGATCCGCTGGACGTGCGCTGCGGTGTCCGAACCGCCAGCGCACGGACGCAGCGAAATAAATGTTACGCGTCGGATGCATGGCCTGAAAGATTAGCGACGCTACATCGCGGGGCGCCAGCACGCTCATCGCTATTTTCTCGAACGTCTCGACAGCGACGAAAGCGCTGCGCATCATTCGCTGACCTCGGACGCTGGATGATTTCAGGAGATTTCGAAATGCCGGTCGAAACCAAGAATCTCGAGACGCTCGCCCTGCACGGCGGATCGTACCGCTCGGACCCGGCGACGGGTGCGGTAGCCGTCCCGATCTATCAGACGACGTCGTTTCAGTTCGAGAATACCGACCACGCGTCGCGGCTGTTCGCGCTCGAGGCGATCGGGCAGATCTACACCAGGATCAAGAACCCGACAGCTGATGCGTTCGAGGAGCGCCTGGCCGCGCTGGAAGGCGGCGTCGGCGCGCTGGCCGTGGCGTCCGGGCAGTCGGCGACGGCGTACGCGATCTTCAACATCGCACAGGCCGGTGACAACATCGTTTCCTCGACCGATCTCTATGGCGGCACCTGGACGCTGCTCTCGCAGACGCTGAAGCAGTTCGGCATCGAGGTGCGCTTCGTCGATCCGTCCGATCCCGAGAACTTCCGCCGCGCCACCGACGCGAAGACCCGGGCCTATTTCGCCGAGACCCTGCCCAACCCCAAGCTCAACGTGTTCCCGATCAGGGAGGTTGCCGATATCGGCCGCTCGCTCGGTGTGCCGCTGATCCTCGACAACACGGCGGTCCCGCTCATCGCGCGTCCGTTCGAGCACGGTGCGGCGGTCGTGGTCTATTCGACGACGAAATATATCGGCGGCCATGGCACGTCGATCGGCGGCGCGATCATCGATGGCGGCAATTTCGACTGGGCGGCGCATGCCGAGCGTTTTCCGCTGCTGACGCAGCCGGACGATGCCTATCACGGCGCGATCTGGACCGAGGCGGCTAAGCCGCTCGGCCCGATCGCCTATATCCTGCGCGCCCGCGTCAAGCTGCTGCGCGATCTCGGTGCTGCGCTCGCACCGCAGAACGCCTTCCAGTTCATCCAGGGGCTGGAGACGCTGCCGCTGCGGCTGCGCCAGCACAATGAGAACGCGATCAAGGTGGCGAACTATCTCGCCCGACATCCCGCGGTCTCGCATGTGATCTTCCCCGGATTGCAGAGCGGAGAGAACCGGCGCCGCGCCGACCTCTATCTCAACGGCGGTTACGGCGCGCTGGTCGGCTTCGAGCTGAAGGGCGGCGTTGAAGCCGGCCGTCGCTTCATCGATGCGCTGAAGCTGTTCTATCACGTCGCCAATATCGGCGATGCGCGGTCGCTGGCGATCCATCCGGCGTCGACCACGCATCAGCAACTGAGTGGCGAAGAGCAACTCGCGGCGGGTGTGACGCCCGGCTATGTCAGGCTTTCGGTCGGCATCGAACATCCCGACGACATCCTCGCCGACCTCACCCAGGCTTTGGCGGAGGCCGAGGCTGGTAGTAGCGGCCGCAAGGCGGCTTGATCGATCCCTGAAGACGGAGTTGAAACCGAGACCATGAAGACACTATTGCGCCTGGCGCAGGCGGCTGGCCTGCTGCTTGCCATGACGGCGGCTGCCGTCGCCGACGAACCGCTCAAGATCGCGACCAGCGCGGGGCCGGTCGGCCAACTGGCCGCCTTCGCGGCCAAGCTCGCCAAGGACAAGGGCCAGGACGTCAAGATCGTTGAGCTGTCGGATTGGGTCGCATTGAACGAGGTGGTGAACAGCGGCGATGTCGACGCCAATTTGTTCCAGCACGCGACGTATCTTGCGATCCAGAACAAGCAGCGCGGCTTCAACCTGATCCAGGTCGACAAGGTCGGCGTGATCGCGCCGGTCGGACTGTTCTCGAAGAAGATCAAGTCGCTCGACGAGATCAAGTCCGGCGACAGCGTCGCGATTCCGAACGAGCCGCTCAACGGTGCGCGTGGTCTGATCCTGCTCGAGCGCGCCGGGCTGATCAAGCTGGCGCCGGGCAAGGGCTTCGCGGTAAGCCGGTTCGATATTGTCGAGAATCCAAAGAACCTGAAGATCGTCGAGCTCGATCCGGCGCAGACCTATCGTTCGCTCGATGACGTCACGCTGGCGCTCGTCAACATCACCTATCTGATCCCGGCCGGTGGCGATCCGAAGTCGGCGCTGGTGATCGACCGGACGGTCGATGACGGTCTCGTGCTGCGCTTTACCGCGCGGCCGGACAAGAAGGACGATCTGCGCCTGAAGGCCTTCATCCAGGTCTTCAATTCGCCGGAGGTCAAGCGCTTCATCGAGGAGAAGCTGCCGGCGTTCATTCCGGCGGGCTTCAGCAGCTAGGCTTCGGCGCGCTCCTTGTGGGCTTCGGCTTGTGGCTCGCCGGCGTCGTCGGCGAGCCGCGCGGCCAGGGCAGTGCACTGGTTACGAATGTCGGGAATTGCGATGATTTCCCAGAACGTCGCGCGGGTCAGCGGCCCCACTGCGAACAGGCGACGGGAGGCCGCGCCGTCGCGTCCGATGATCGCACAGTCGCGATCCGTCTCGATGCCGACGCAAAGCGGGTCGACGCGCGCCAGGCCGCGGTCGAACAGGCTGCGCACCGCCGGATTGGGCGTGGCGCGTGGGTCCTTGACGATGCCGGTGCAATCGACGACGGCGCCGACCTGCATGCTGTAGATCCTGGCATCGCCGCGCCGACGATAGTGGATCCGGGCTCCATCACCGTTCGGCGCGATGCTAATCACCTTGGCGGCCATCAAGCTGAGCTGCCGCGCGAAGATCGCTTCGGTCACGCGAGCCTCGACCTCCGGCGCCATTCGATGCCGGTGCACGTCCCACCAGGCGCGCGCGTGTTCGAGGAAGCGGCGCTTCGACGCCGGCGGAAGCTCTTGCCACAGCCGTTGGGTGTAGGGCCTGAGGCCGTCGATCACGCTGCGCCAGTCGCCGCCCTGGGCCGCGGTCCGGTCGATGCGGCTGCGGAGCCAGCGCAGCAGGCTGCTGATGCTGGTGCCGAACGGCACATCGGTTTCCTCGATACGCTCGGCGTCGACGCGCCGATGCGGTTTTGCAAGCAGGCCTCGTCGTGACATCGCGACGATCGGTCCGCGATGCCCGTCGCGCAGCAGCGACAGGACGTAGTCGACCATGGTCAGCCCGGTACCGAGCAGCAAGACGGTCGCATCCGCGTCGATCGGAGCGGCGGATGGCGGCGTCCACGGATCGGCGTAGCCCGCGCGGCTGGCCCGCATGTCATGCCCGGTTGCGAGCACGACAGTGTCGCCAAACAAGGATTGGCCATCGTCCAGCACGACCGACACGCCTGCCGAACCCTCCGTGATCCCGACGCAAATTCCGCGCACGATCGAGAGACGCTCCACGTCCGCCGGATCGGAGATCTGCTGTTCAAGCAGACTCGCGATGTAGTCGCCGTAGATCCGTCGCGGCACGAAGCAATAGGGATCCGGGCACACTGGGGCGTCAGCTGAGCGCGACGTCAGCCAGCGCCAGAAGTGGTCCGGCTGATCCGGCAGCGCGCTCATATTCGCGACGCGCACGTTGAGCACATGATCGGGGTTGCCGGTATGATAGGCGATGCCGCGGCCGATATCCGGACGCTGCTCGATCAATGTGACGCGAATATCGCGAGTTTGAAGGTCGCGGCTCGGCTGATGCAGCAATTGATAGGCCAGCATCACGCCGCTGGCGCCCCCGCCGACAATGATCACTTGCCGTCCACGCGCACCCGTCATGCTGTCGCTCCACCGATCAGCCGGCCCGCACGAGACGGCGATGGCCAGCGCTTGCTGCCGTTGAACGCACGCGATAAGCGGTATCAGCTACGGTGATGCAAAGCCGATGCCGGGCCTGGAGTCAGACCACTTATGGATTTTGGAGTGGTCGATCTTGGAGTGTTTGATACGGACGTCGCTGTCAGCCGTGCGGACCGAACAGAAAAAGTTCGTGGAGGTTGTCGCGTCCCTCGGCTGCGGCGGATTGCGCGAACTTCCGGCGCCATGCCTGCAACCGCCGGATCATCAGATTCAAGGCGTAGAGCCAGGAAGAAGATGTTCGTCGCATAGAACCTCCTTCGCGTTGCAGGTCTTGCAAACGATAGCACGGCTTCCCGGCGCTCGTGAGCGAATCTCGCGCGCGATCGCAACTTTGCAATCAAAGATGCGCATCGATCGGTTCAACGACAGAGTCTTTTTGTCGACGAAGCAGGCCGAGGAAAAGTCTTTCCTGCGCAGCCGGGCCTCGATCGCCCGATCGGCAAATCGCAGTGCTCCCCCGTCGTGTTTCCACTGCGATCGCGACTAGCGAGCACCGGATTCGGTCAATGCATCACGAAGCGCCTGGACGCGCTTGTTGAGCGAGATCAGTTCATCGACCGTCAGGCCTGAACGCGCCAGCAAGGTATCGGTCAAGCAGCCGGTCCGCGCTCGCATCGCCTTGCCGCTGGCGGTCAGATGGACGCCGACCTGCCGTTCATCCTCGGTGCTGCGCCGGCGCTCGACAAAGCCGGCGGCTTCGAGCCGCTTGACCAGCGGCGTGATAGTGCTCGGTTCGAGGGCAAGCCGGTCGGCGATTGCGGAAATCATCTGTCCGTCCGCTTCCCAGAGCACGCTGAGAACGAGGTATTGCGGATAGGTGATGCCGAGGTCGTCGAGCAGCGGCTTGTAGGCGCGATTGATCGCGATGGTCGTTCCATAAAGTGAGAAACAGAGCTGGCTATCCAGCGGAATTGGTCCCGGGGCAGGCATGGCAGGGGCCCTTTCTTTCGTTGTTATCGTAGCTTACCACAAAAATGGTTATCGCGATAAAAAATATCTAGACAGGCAAATCAGACCGGGCTATACGATGATTATCGCGATAATAATTATCGTGAAATAAACATCAGGAGACTTTCCATGTCCATCACCACCAAATTGCTCGCCGCCGCAGCGTCGCTGGGCCTCGCCACTGCCACGATCCCCGCGGCTCACGCTCAATCCGCCCCCGTCAAATCGATCGTCCTCGTCCATGGCGGTTTCGTCGACGGTTCGGGATGGGAAGGCGTCTACAAGATCCTGAAGAAGGACGGCTACAAGGTCAGCATCGTCCAGAACCCAACCGCCACGCTTGCGGATGATGTCGCCGTCACCAAGCGCGCAATCGCTGCTGCGGATGGCAATGTCATTCTGGTCGGTCACTCCTATGGCGGCGTCGTCGTGACCGAGGCGGGCACTGATCCGAAGGTCGCGGGTCTGGTCTACATCACGGCATTCGCGCCCGACCAGGGTGAATCGGTCGGCAAGCTGATCGCCAATCCTCCGCCCGGCGCGCCGGTGCCGCCGATCCTGCCGCCCCAGGATGGCTATCTGTTCCTCGACAAGGCCAGGTTCGCCGCCGCCTTCGCCGCCGACGTGAAGCCCGATGTCGCCGCGTTCATGGCCGACTCGCAGGTGCCGTGGGGCCTTGCGGCGCTGAACGGCGAGGTGACCGTGCCGGCCTGGAAGAGCAAGCCGAGCTGGTATCTGATCGCGACCAACGACAAGATGATCCCGGTCGACGCGCAGCGGATGATGGCCAAGCGCGCCGGTGCCAAGACCGTCGATCAGGCCGGCAGCCACGCCATCTATGTCTCGCAGCCGCAAGCCGTCGCAGCCATCATCGAGCAGGCCGCCAAGCACGCTGGTGAGAGCAAGAAGTAACGCGCCGTATCCTCGATCCGAGCTCCCCGAATGCGCCACAGCTTTCGGGGTGCTTGCGCGTTTGCGCCGCTCGCGGAACACGCCGCGAGCAAGGCTTGATCGAAAAACGGGGCGTCATGCCAAATGCGCCGTAGAATTACCTGACCGGATGGTCGATAAATGGCAGCGGCTCGATTGATTTGGACGATGCCGGCTGGTGGAATGGAGAGACATGGCCCGATCGCGCGCCAAGGACTATGACGACAAGCGCCTCTCGATGCTGCATCGCGCAGCAGAGCTGTTTGCCGCATCGGGCTATGTCGGCACGTCGATGAACACCATCGCCGACGCCTGCGGCGTCTCGAAGGCGCTGCTCTATCACTATTATCCCGACAAGGAAGCGATCCTGTTCGATATCCTGTCGTCGCATCTCGAGACGCTGGTGGAGGCGGTGCGCAAGGCGAGCGCCGCGGCCGGCGATCCGGTCGAGCGCTTCAGGACGATCGTTGCGACTTTGCTCGAGCTCTACCGGCATGCCGACGCCGAGCATCAGGTCCAGATCGCAAGTCTCAAGCTGTTGCCGAAGGAGAAGCAGCAGCCGCTGCTTGCGAGCGAACGCATCCTGGTCGGAATCATGTCGGACGCGCTGGCGGCCGCAATCCCGGCAGCGAAACAGAAGCGCGTCCTCAAGCCGCTGACGATGAGCGTCTTCGGCATGCTGAACTGGCATTACATGTGGTTCCGCGAGGGCGGCCCGATGACCCGCGCCGACTATGCCGACTTTGTCGCGCAGCTGGTGCTGGCCGGTGCGGAAGAGGCGGCAGTCGCCCGGCCGCGCGGCAAGGCGAAGGCGGCCGGCCGAAGCCGGCAGGCCGCTCTGTCCTGAGCTGAGAGCCTACGCCCGCATCGCGTTCATCGTCAGCAGTTCATAGGTCGCGGCAATCTCGCCGGTGCCCGTCGTGATCTCGACGTCCCAGCGCACCTCTCCATATTGCTTGTTGCGCGGCATCTTCTCCTTGGCCGTCAGCCGCACCTGGATCTGTTCGCCCGGTTGGACTGGCTTGACGAAGCGCAGCGAGTCGAGGCCGTAATTCGCCAGCACCGGTCCGTAGTCCGGATCGACGAACAGCCCCGCTGCGAACGACAGCAGCAAATAGCCATGCGCGACACGTCCGGGGAAGAACGGATGCCCCTTGGTCGCTTCCTCGTCCATATGGGCGTAGAAGGTGTCGCCGGTGAAGTGCGCGAAGTGCTCGATGTCGTCGAGCGTGATCTGCCGCGCCTTCGAGACCAGCGTGCGGCCGATCTCGAGATCGTCGTAGTGATAGCGGAACGGGTGCAGATCGCCCTCGAGCACCGGGCTGCCCTTGAACCAGCGGCCGGTGACGCCGCTCAGCATCGTCGGCGAACCTTGCAGCGCGGTGCGTTGCATATAGTGCTGGAGACTGCGGACGCCGCCCAGTTCCTCGCCGCCGCCGGCGCGGCCGGGGCCGCCATGCACCATCTGCGGCATCGGCGAACCGTGCCCGGTGTGCTCGGTGGCGCAGGCGCGATCGATGATCGCGACGCGGCCGTGGAAACTGCCGATGCCGAACGCAAGCTCGGTCGCGGTCGGGATATCGTGCGTATAAACGGATGCGACGAGGCTGCCGCCGCCGCGATTGGTCAGCGCGATGGCCTGGTCCAGATCGTCATAACCCATCACGGTGCAGACCGGTCCGAACGCCTCGATCTCGTGCACCGCGGTTGCCGCGACCGGCTTCGCACAATGCAGCAGCAGCGGCGGCACGAAAGCACCGCGCTTGGCGTCAGCATCGACCAGCGCAAAATTATCGGGATCGCCCGCCACCAGCTCGGCCTCGGTACGCAGCTTCGCGACATGGCCAAGCACGTCGCTGCGCTGGCCCAGTCCGACCAGCGGCCCCATCCGCACCTTGTCGTTCTCGGGATTGCCGATCACGACCTTTGCCAGACGCTCGCGCAGCGCCGTGATCACGGCATCGACTTGCGCCGCCGGCGCCAGCGCACGGCGGATGGCGGTGCATTTCTGACCGGCCTTGACTGTCATCTCCTTCGCCACTTCCTTGATGAAGAGGTCGAACTCCGGGCTCCCCGGCACGGCGTCCGGGGCGAGGATCGCTGCATTGAGCGAATCCCGCTCGGCGATGAACCGCACGGCTTCCCGCGCAATGACCGAATGCCGCTGCAGCTTTTGCGAGGTATCGGCGGAGCCCGTGAACGACACCACGTCCTGACAGGTCAGATGGTCGAACAGGTCGCCGGTCGACCCAATGATGAACTGCAGCGCGCCATCAGGCAGCACCCTGGATTCGGTGATCATCCGGACCAGTTCGTAGGCGACATAAGCGGTGACCGTCGCGGGCTTGGTGACGACGGGGACACCGGCGAGCAGCGCCGGCGCCAGCTTCTCCAGCATGCCCCAGCACGGGAAGTTGAACGCATTGATGTGCACGGCGACGCCGCGCAACGGCGTGACGATATGCTGGCCGGCGAATGCGCCGCCCTTGGAGAGCGCCTCGACGTTGCCGTCGAGCAGGAATTTGGTGTTCGGAAGCTCGCGACGTCCCTTGCCGGCATAGGCGAACAACGTGCCGATGCCGCCGTCGACGTCGATCATCGCGTCGGTGCGGGTGGCTCCCGCATGCAGCGACAGTTTGTAGAGCCGGTCCTTGTGCTGGCCGAGATAATCAGCCAGCGCTTTCAACAGACCCGCGCGCTGGTGGAACGTCAGCTTGCGGAGATTGCTGCCGCCGACCGTACGGCCGTAGGCAAGGATCTCGCGCATGTCGAAATCGCTCCTGGTCGCAACCGCCACCACGTCGCCGGTCACGGCGCTGTGAATCTCGACCGCGGGGTCGCCGGCACCGGCCCACTTGCCGCGGACGAAACTGTCGAGCTTCATGATGTCGTCCGCTGTCCGTGCGGCGCTGGACTGAGGCTGTGTCATCGACGTTGAACCCTCTGACTTGTGATCAATGATGCGTCTCGCTTGCCGACGGAATGTTCAATCCGGGGGTCAGGCCCTTCCGGTGAAGCGAGGGGCGCGCTTGTCCAAAAAGGCACTGACACCTTCGGCGTAATCAGCCGATCGGCCGGCGCGGCCTTGCAGGTCGCGCTCGAGGTCGAGCTGTGCGTCGAGCGTGTTGGTCTCGGTGGCGTCGAGCGCACGCTTGATCAACGTGAGTCCATCGGTCGGCTGCGTCGCGAGCGAGGCGGCGAGGGCGTGGGCTTCGGTCATCAGGTCTGAATCCTCGACCACTTTCCAGATCATGCCCCAGGCTTCCGCTCGTTCCGCGGAGACCGGCTCGGCGAGCATCGCCAATGCGCGCGCCCTTGCGCCGCCGACCAGCCGCGGCAGAAACCAGGTGCCGCCGGAATCCGGGACGAGACCGAGCTTGGCGAAGGCCTGGATGAACTTGGCCGAGCGCGCGGCGATGACGATATCGCAGGCAAGGGCGACATTCGCGCCGGCGCCCGCGGCCACGCCGTTGACCGCGCACAGCACCGGCATCGGCAGGCTGCGCAGCTTGCGCACCAGCGGGTTGTAGTATTTTTCGATCGGGGCTGCGAGATCCGGCGTCTCGCCTGGGGTGAAGACGCCGTCCGAAAGATCCTGTCCGGCGCAGAAGCCGCGTCCGGCTCCGGTCAGGATCAGTGCGCGGCAGGACTTGTCCTGCTCTGCAGCGATCAGTGCCGCCATCAATGCGGAATGCAGGTCGGCGCTGAAGGAATTCAGGCGGTCGGGCCTGTTGAGCGTCAGGACACGATATCCGGCGCGGGTATCCGTCAACACCAGATCGTTGGCCATGAACACCTCCCGTTGTGGTTTTTGATGACCGAAGGTCGCGACGCCTTGGTCTTGAATTACTATTGACCGTCCGGTCAGTCAATTATGAATATCCGCACGATCGCGCGCCGATGTGCCCTGGGGGATGCCCACTGGGAACACCGCGCTGCCGGTATGCTGCACTAAAGTGCATGCATAAGCACGGTTCCGTGCGCCCGATCGCCTGGTGGCCGACGAGACCAGTGAGAGATGCGTTTTGTATTGCGTGCTACCGCATCACCGATATGGCGGCGCCACAAATCGGCCGCATATGACCGGCGACCTCCCGCCCGCCATGAGGATCAGCCGATGACGATGCAGTCGCCGGACATCACCGAGTTCCGGTTCTCCACCGCGCAGTTCGGCGAGCGCGAGCGCCTGCCGATTTTCCGGGAGCAGATCGGACGGATGATGGTGAAGCTCGATCCGGAGCCGATCACCGATGGCGCGTTCCACGCCGAAGCGAATGTACGCGAGCTGTCCGGGCTCGGCATCGGGTCCTGGGCGTGCAGCAATCTGCGGATCGCACGGCCGCGCGCGATGTTGACCGACGGCAAGGATGATTTCGTCCTGACGATCATCACGAGCGGCCAGGTCAGCGCGTCGCAACGCGGCCGCGACATCGAACTCAGTCCGGGCCAGGCGGTGCTGATGTCGGCTGCGGAGGCAGGCGATATGGCCACCACGCTGTCGCCGAGCCGCTTCTTCGGCCTTCGGCTGCCGCGCAAGGCGCTGGCCTCGCTCGGCTCCGCGCCTGAAGACATGATGATGCGGAGCCTGTCGGCCAACAGCGAAGCGCTGCGCCTGCTCGCGTTCTATGTCAGGGAGCTCGACGACGGTTATCAGCTTGCGACACCCGAACTGGCCGGCGCCGTCGTGACGCATCTCACCGATCTCGGGGCGCTGATCATCGGCGCGAACCGTGATGGAACGGTCATCGCCGAGGATCGCGGGTTGGCGGCGGCGCGGCTTGCTGCGGTCAAGGCCGACATCCGCAAGAATCTCAGCTATGGCGACCTCACATTGCCGGCGGTGGCGGCGCGGTTGAGGCTGACGCCGCGCCATATCCAGCGGCTGTTCGAGAGCGCGGGCTCGACCTTCTCGGAATTCGTGCTCGGTCAGCGCCTGGCGCGTGCGTATTGGCTGTTGAACGATCCGAGCCGGACCGCCAGCACCATCGGCACCATCGCGTTCGAGGTGGGGTTCGGCGATCTCTCCTATTTCAACCGCACGTTCCGCCGGCACTACGGCGCGACCCCGTCAGAAATCCGCACGGCGCCGCGGCGCGCTTGATCGAACCTTTCGACCTCCTTGAGGCCGTCGCGCTGCTTGCCTATGGCTCGGCGCAACCGGGCACTCGCCGGATCTGTTCGATCAGCCGCCGCTGACGCTCCGCGGAGAGTACCCGTTCATTCGCGCACATCAGCATCGCGACGCATGCTGCTTCCGGTCGGGATGGCCACGTGATGCTGCCGTCGATCGCGCCGTCGCATTTGAGATAGGCGTTCTTCGCATCCCAACGGATCGCACTTTCGGGTGTGAGCGTCGATGCGGCAGTCGCGACAAGCGCCGCGCCAATCAACGGAAGCGATCGGGAGATATGCCGATGTGGCTTGCGCATGCCGCTTATCCATCCTCATGGCGTTCGTCGACGAACACGGCGTCCAAGGCGGGCGATCAATAGCGGCTGGCCGGCCTGCACACAATCTTGTCGTCGGGAAGCCATGCGACCGGTCGCGACAAAGTCGCTTCGTGTCGTCGACCGATGTCGCATATGTCCAAATCTCTGTCGCGTCGGTCCGTGCCGCATATCCGCGAAGCACATAAAAGGCGGCTTCACGATTTTACATCCGCTTTGGGAAACCTTATGGCTCCGCCTCGTTTGATCGCTCGCCATCTCGCTCATCCACGCGGCGTGTTCGGCCGCTTTGTTGGCAGCCTGATGAACCGGCACAACAGCCGAATGAACCGCTTCGCGCTGGAGTTGCTGGATGTGAAATCTTCCGATCGCGTCGCCGAGATCGGGTTCGGTGGCGGCGTGACGCTCGCCCCTTTGCTCGATTGCGCGGCTCATCTGACGGCGGTCGACCGATCGCGAGATGTGGTGGCGTGGGCGAAAGCGCGATACCGGTCTGCGATCGACGCCGGACGCGCCGACTTTCGCGTTGGAGAGATCGAGGCCCTGCCGCTGGAGAGCGATCAGTTCGACAAGGTGTGTAGCGTCAACACCGTCTACTTCTGGCGATCGCTGCCGGAAGGTGCCAGCGAGATCAGGCGGGTGCTCAAGACAGGTGGCGTGCTCGCGCTAGGCTTCCTGCCGGGTGATGCGATGGAGCGTTTGGGGTTTCCCACGGACATCTTCACCTTTCGAGCCGTCGATGATGTCGGACATGCCCTGCGGCAGGCGGGGTTCGGAACCGTCGAGATCCATCGTCCCGAGCCTAATACGGCGTGGAACGTGATCATTGCGCAATAGCAGCGGCCTTTCAACGCCTTTGGTGGCGAAGGCCGCGTGCGCGCGTGCGTGGTCACTGGAGGCGGGGGAGATCACGACGCATCGAACCCGATCGGCTCTGCACGCACTCATTCAAGAAGGACTTTCGCGACTGTCAGCTCTGCCTGTTCGATCGATCCAAAGACAAATCCCCGCGACAACGAAGGAATGACGATGGCCAAACGCGCCTTTCTGATCCTGCTTGCCGGGCTGCTGCCCTGGTGTGCGCGGGCGAATGACACGTCGGCTGCGCTGGAAACCGGCGGCCTTCGTTTCAAGCAAGACCCCGATATCGTGATGCGTTCCGAGGATCTGTTCATCTCCGAGAAGCGGATCAAGATCGTCTACCGCTTCTTCAACACCTCGGCCGTCGACAAGACCATCATGATCGCGTTCCCGATGCCCGATATCGTCGGCAAGGAAGGCGACGAGAATATCGGACTCCCGACCGACGATCCGGAGAACATTTTTGATTTCCACGTCACGGTCGACGGCAGAGCGGCCTCGCCGCATCTCGAACAGACAGCACTGGCGAACGATGTGGATCAGACGGCGTTGTTGCGAAGGCTCGGAATTCCGCTGATGCCGATAAGGGGGCCCGCGGGTGAGCTGCTCGACAAACTGCCGAAATCGAACTGGCCGGAACTCGTGAAGCTGGGTGTCGGCGCGATCGAGACCTACGGGTCGGGTGGCCCGATGCAGGATCATCTGGTGCCGACCTGGACATTGCGCTCGGCCTATACCTGGACGCAGACCTTTCCCGCGGGCCGCGAGCTGATCTTCGAGCAGACCTATCGCCCGAGCGTCGGCGGCTCGGTGCAGACCATCATCGGCGCCGATAATTGGCGCGGCAATCCGGAAGCGAACAGCTTGCTGGCGTCATATTGCATCGACGACGATCTGATTCATTCGATCGAGCGCGCGCGTGCGACGAGGCGTGCTCCCTATCCTCCGTTTAGGGAACGGTCGATTGCTTATGTACTCTCAACCGGTGCCAACTGGGCAGCGCCGATCGGCGACTTCCATCTCACGGTCGACAAGGGCGAGCCCAACAATTTCGTCAGCTTCTGCGCCGACGGCGTCAAGAAGACCGGGCCGACCCGCTTCGAGGTCCGGCACACGAACTTCACCCCGTCGCGGGATCTGAAGATTGTCATCTTCGTTCCGAACCCGAACTAGCTCCGTCGCGGAGCACGCAATGATGGCGTACATGGCGTGTGATGTCGCATTCGTCCCAATCCCGGTCGCATCCGTCCGAGCCTCGCAGCGCATAGCCGGCTAAAAGGCGACCCCCCGCCGGTCATCCCGTGCGAGCGATTCACTCAGCGAGGCTTCCCATGACTGACGCCAATTCATCGTTCGTCGATGCTGCTGCGGCGCTCGCGCCGGTGGTGCAGGCATCTGCGCAAGAGAGCGAGCGGTCGCGGCGGCTGCCTGTACCACTGGTTGAGGCGATGGCGCAGGAAGGCCTCTTCCGGCTCTGGATTCCGCGCTCTATCGGTGGCGAGGAGACCGACCCGATGACCCTCGTTCGGGTGGTCGAGGAGATCTCGCGCGCCGATGGAGCCGCGGGCTGGTGTACGGCCATCGGTGGTGTCTATGGCGTGTTCGGCGGTTATCTCGCAAAGGACGCCGCGCGCGAGATCTACGGCAGCGATCCGCTGGTTCGAACCGCGGGAGCCTTGCGGCCGTTTGGCATCGCCAAAGTCGTCGACGGCGGTTATCGCGTCACGGGCCGCTGGTCGCTTGGCAGTGGCTGCGATCACTCCGGCTGGATGATCGGAAACTGCCGGCTCTTCGATGGGGATCAACCGCGCTTGCGCCCCGATGGCACTCCGGTGATGCGCTTCATGCTGTTTCCGACCGCGCAATGCGAGATCTTCGACACCTGGCACAGCATCGGGCTGCGCGGCACGGGTAGCCACGACTATGCGATCACGGATGCCTTCGTGCCATCCGCGCGGTCGCTCTCGTTTCGCGAACCACCGGCGGAGCGCGGGCCGCTCTATGCGTTTCCGACCATCGCACTGTTCGGGGCGGTGCTCGCGGCCGTGCCGCTCGGCATCGCCCGCCACGCCATCGATATCCTGGTCGGGCTTGTCGGAGGGAAGATCGCGTCGCGCTCGCGCAAGCTGCTCAGCGAGGATGCTTTGGTCCAGGCTGATCTCGGACGCGCCGAGGCCCTGCTGGGCTCGGGACGGGCTTTCCTCTACGGCAAGCTTGCAGAGGCATGGCAGGCCGTCAGCGCCGGCAGGGTGCTCAGCGTAGCCGAGCGCGCCACGCTGTGGCTGGCATCGACCCATGCGGCCAATGCTGCCAAGCAGGCGACCGAGCTGATGTTCGATGCCGGCGGCTCGGCGTCGCTCGATGTGAGCTGCGGGCTCGAACGCTGCGTGCGTGACATCCACGCCGCGGTCCAGCACCTGGCGTTGGCGCCAGCCAACTATCAGATGGCAGGTGCGGCGTATCTCGGCGCCGATATGCGGGCGACGCCACTGCTGTTCTCGGATGATCGCGATGAAGCACGTTCCCCTTCTTCCGCGCAGTGAACGGTTGATCGCCCACGGGTGCGAGGCGGTGGTGAAGCCGGCGCTCTGCCTGCTGCTCTGGACCGGTGCGTTGGTGTCTCCGGCGTCGGCGCAGTCCACCGATCCGCATCATCCGACCCTGCTCGGCGTCGGTGTCAGTCGCGCCAACATCACCAACGATGTCCGCGGCCATTACTACACGTTCATGGCGGGGCCGGGCCATGTCGATGTCGAATTCGCCTTCAAGGAGATGGGCGTGTTCGGCCGTCCGTTGCCACAGCATCTCAATTTCGACTTCTGGAACGCGGACGGCGTTCGGCTGTCGCACATCGAAGTGCTGTCTCAGGGCAGCGTCGTCCGCCGGCACACCGATGCCGATCTGCCGGCGCGGCAACGCATCAATCTGGCAGTCTCGACCCAATGGGGCGCGATCAAGGTCGGCGGCTACTACGAGATCGAGTTGAAGGGCGCTGTCGATGCGGCCGCACCGGTCGGAGCCGGCGTCAAGCCGGAAGAGTCCGAGCCGTTGGTGCGGCCGTGATGTGCTGTCACGCACACAGGACGATTCCAGTCACCAATGCACGGCAACGTGTTTCAGATTGTTGTCCGATGTCGCATATGTCCAATCCCCCGTCGCCCCAGTCCGAGCCTGCTGGCCATCGCGCGCATAAAAGGCAGCCCCCGGTGATCGTTACACCCGGCCGCATGAGTCGATTGTGATGCATTGAGGCGACTTGAGACCATCGAGGAGAATATGATGAAGTTTGCACTTCGAGGATATTGTCTTGCGCTTGGCGTGAGCCTGGCATTGTCCGGCGCCGCCGTGGCGCAAGATATCAGTGTTGCCGTGGTCGGGCCGATGACCGGCTCGGAGGCGAGCTTCGGCCAGCAATTCAAGAACGGTGCCGATCTCGCGATTGCCGATATCAACGCGGCGGGCGGTGTGCTCGGCAAGAAGCTGAAGCTGGAGGTCGGCGACGACGCCTGCGACCCGAAGCAGGCGGTGTCGGTTGCCGAGAAGATGGCGGGCGCGAGGATTCCGTTCGTGGTCGGGCACTTCTGCTCATCGACCTCGATTCCCGCCTCGGACGCCTATGCCGAGGGCAACGTGCTGGAGATCACGCCCGGCTCCACCAATCCGCTGTTCACCGAGCGCGGCTTGTGGAACACGTTCCGCGTCTGCGGTCGGGATGATCAGCAGGGCATGGTCGCGGCCGCCTATATCATCAAGAACTACAAGACCAAGAACGTCGCGATCATCCACGACAAGACGACCTATGGCAAAGGTCTCGCCGACGAGACCAAGAATGCCATCAACGCGGCGGGCGTGAAGGAAAAGCTCTATGAGGCCTACACCAAAGGCGACAAGGACTTTGCCGCACTGGTGTCCCGCTTCAAGAAGGAACAGATCGATTTCGTCTATGTCGGCGGCTACTATGCGGAAGCCGCGCTGATCCTGCGCCAGATGCGCGAGCAGGGCGTCAATGCCGTGCTGATGGGCGGCGACGCCCTGGTCGACAAGCAGTTCGCCGCGATCGCGGGGCCGCTTGCCGAGGGCTCGCTGTTCACTTTCTCGCCCGACCCGCGCAAGAAGGTCACCGCGGCCGCGACCTTGAAGAAATTCAAGGACAAGGGCATCGATCCCGACGGCTACACGCTCTACAGCTACGCCGCGTTCCAGATCTGGAGCCAGGCGGTTGCCCGCGCCCAGACCACCGATGCCAGGAAGGTCGCGGCCGCCATCAAGGCCGGTAGCTGGGACACCGTGCTCGGCAACATCAGCTACACGCCGAAGGGCGACATCACCTTGATCGACTATGTCGTGTACCGCCGCGACAAGGATGGCAACTACGCCGAGCTGCCGGCCGCCGGACAATGATCGCATGCCGCGACATCGGCGCACCTCCCTGATCCGATGTCCCGGCCATGCCGGCTCACAGCGCCAACGGACCAATCCTCTGCCAGCCCCGGAGGTGTTGGCGCTGTGATGCCCGGCAGAATGAATAACGACCTGCTCCCCCACAACCATCGCCGGACCGATCCAGCAGTCGATCACGGCAACCGAAGAGGCAACACGTGTCGGACATGAGTCTCGCCAATGATGGCGGTCGGAGTGACGAAGGTTCGGCCGAATGGCGCGCCGGACCGCCGTCAGGCGGACCGTCGCATTCCTATCCGCTATTGGTTCGTGATCACGGGCTCGGCACCGCATTGAAGCTGCTGCTGGAAACCCTGCCTTACGCGCTGGCGCGGTGGGGCGTGCTGCTCGGCTTTGCCGCGGCTTGCGCGCTCTGGGCTCTCGTTGCCGTTGGCGGCGCGGTGTGGCTCGGCACCCACGTCGCGACTGTGTTCGGCTATTGCTGGCTGTTCGGTGTCCTGCTCGTCGGCGGATGGATCTGGGGCGCGATCCTGCGCTACACGCTGCACATGATCGCGTGTGGCCATGTCGCCGTGCTGACCGAGCTGATCACGCGTGGCAGCATCGGCAATGGCAGCGAAGGCCAGTTCGCTTATGGCCGCCGCATCGTCATGGACCGGTTCGGCGAGGTCGCGATCCTGTTCGGGCTCGGTGCGCTGATCCGGGCCGTGCTGCGCGCGTTTCACAACGCGCTCGATACGCTTGGCGATTGGCTGCCGGCTCCCGGCATGAAGGCCGTCGTCGGTCTGCTCAACACCATCCTGTCGGCGGCCACACGCTATCTGGACAAGGTGGTGCTGTCCTATGATCTGGCGCGCGGCGGCGACGATCCCAAGCGCAATATCCAGGATGGCCTGGTGTATTATTGCCAGAATGCCAAGCCGATTTTGGCGACGTCGGTCTGGATGGTCATCGTCGAGCGGATCCTGAGCATCCTGCTTTGCCTGTTGCTGCTGGTTCCGGCTGGTCTCGTCACGGTCTGGTTGCCGGAGGCTGTCAGGGAATATGGCGCCGTCGTCACCGTGTTCATCGCGGCCTTGCTGGCCGTGACGGTGCGGGCGGCCTTCATCCAGCCGTTGTTCCTGATCTGCATGATGATCCGCTTTCATGCCCTGATCGAAAGCCAGCCGATCAATTCGACCTGGGTCGGCTATCTCGACGGTCTCACGGACAAGTTCCGTCAGATCGTCCGTTGATCCCGGCGGCGGCCGGGCACATTTCGCAATGGAGATGTTCGGTGACCGATCTTACGCTCGACAATGACGGCGTCAGGCTTGCCGCATCGGTTGATGGCCCGACCGCCGGTGAGCCGATCCTGTTTCTGCACGGCCTGTCGCTGAGCCGCGACACATGGCAGGACATCGGCAGCCGGCTCAGCGACCGATACCGGATCTGGACGCTGGATTTCCGCGGACACGGGCACTCGGACCGGGCCACAAGCTACGAACTCGCCGGCTATGTCTCGGACGCGAAGGCTGCGTTAGCTGCAATCGGACGCCCGGCGGTGATCGTCGGGCATTCGCTTGGCGGCTGCGTTGCCGGCGTGCTGGCGCAGAGCGGCGATGCCAATGTGCGTGCGATCTTTCTCGAAGACCCGCCATGGTATCTTGGCCAGCCGGGGGAGTGGGAGAAATCGGCATTCCCAAAACTGTTCTCGATCGTCAGCGCGCGTCAGGCCGCGTGGCAGCAGGAACGGGCGCCACTGGATACGTACCTTGCTTTCCTCTCGGACTCGCCGACGCCGATGGGCGGGATCGGCCGTGATCATTTCGGGCCCTGTCACCTCTTGAGTCATGCGTCTGCGCTGCAACGGCAGGACGGGCGGTGTTGGGCCAACGGAAACGTGGCAACCTCTGTCCTCGCGGCGATCCCGACCGGACGGGGCATCTCGTGCCCCGTCAAGGTCGTTCAAGCCGATCCCGGATGTGGAGCGGCCCTGCTGCAAGGTCACGAGGCCCGCTTCGCGCACGATCATCCACATGCCGACATCGTGCGCTATGAGCGCTGTGGCCATTCACCCCACCGCGCCACTGCATTCGAGCAACGCTTCGCGGCAGACCTGGAGGCTTTCCTGTCGGGCCCGCGGCCGAAGTGAGCCGCGGGCGCTATCCGGCGCCGTACATTCACGAACCGAAGACGAGCACATCGATGCAAGAGACGTCCGGCTACGATCCGAACTACGTGATGGGACGCTCGGCCGCGGAGACCGACAGGTTGAAGCGTCAGTCGCAGCTTTATGATGCGTCCACATGGCAGCTGCTGAAGGAGGCCGGGCTCGCGCCTGGCATGAAGGTGCTGGACGTCGGCAGCGGCGCTGGCAACGTCTCCTTTATCGCGGCAAGCCTGGTCGGTGTGAGCGGGACGGTCGTTGGTGTCGACAGCAATCCTGTCATCGTCGAGCAGGCTGCGAGCGCGGCGTGCACGCTCGGTCTGAGCCAGGTGTCGTTCCGGGTCGGTGACATCAATTCGATTGAGCTGGACCAGGATTTCGATGCCGTCATCGGCCGGCTGGTGTTGATCTACGTGCGGGAGCCTGCAGCGCTGATTCGAAAACTGCTCGCCCACGTCAAGCCTGGTGGCATCGTCGCGTTCCAGGACCTCGACTGGGGCGAGGGGCCGATCGCCGATCCGCCGTCGCCGCTGCTGGCGCAGGCGTGGGGCCATGTGAGGGAGATGTTCCGCCGGGCGGGGCTCGACAACCGGATGGGATTGTCGTTGCACGGCGCCTTCGTCGCGGCCGGCCTGCCCGCGCCAGGCATGAGCCTGTTCGCGCCGGTGGGCGGCGGAGCGGATTTCGACGGCTACGAGTACATGGCGAGCGGTCTGCGCAGCAACCAGCCGCACATCGTCAAGCTCGGCGTCGCCACCGAGGCGGAGCTCGCGCTGGACAGTTTTGCCGCGCGCCTGCGCGCCGAGGTGGTTGCCGTGCAGGGCGTCTTTGCGCTGCCGACTTTTGTCAGCGCCTGGTCACGCAAGCCCCGCGGCTGAATCTTCGACCTCAGCGGTTGCCGATCACCGCGTCGATGAAAGTCGTCGCCGATTCCTTCAGCTGCTTGCGGCTGTATCCGGCGCGCTCCATCACGGCCAACCCGCGGGTGAACGTCACGATGACCCGCGCCAGCCGGTTTGCATCGGCCGTGCTCCGCTGGCCCGGCGCCGTGCTGATGGTCTTGCCGATCAGCTGTTCGAGCCGGGTGAGCACGGCTTGCACGCGCTGACGCACATCCACGCTGGAGATTGCTGCGTCAAGCGCCGTGCGCGTGGTCAGGCAGCCGCGCTGCGGCGACCCGTCGGTCATGCTGACGATGATCATGTCGAAGAAATTGCGTAGCCCGGCCACGGCGTCGCCATGGGACAGCGCGTTGCCGGCCGTCTCCAGGAATTGCTCCGTGTAGCGGTCGAAGGCGCGCAGGAAGATCGCTTCCTTGTCGCCATAGGCGTTGTAAAGGCTGCCGCGCTGCACGCCGGTCGCCGCCGCGAGGTCTTGCATGGTCGCGTCGTGCAGGCCCTTGCGCCAGAACACGTCGAGCGCGGTTGCGATCACCTCGTCCTCGTCGAATTGACGCACGCCAACCATCGAGGTTCGCTCCTCATGTCATTCTTGACATCATCGTCAAATTTGACATTCTTGTCAAGAATGAGGTCCCCAGGAGATTCTGCATGATCACCGCCGTCACGACGTTCAAATTGCCGAAGCCGATCTCCCGCGAGGAAGCGCAGAGCATCTTCCTGAGCACCGCGCCGCTCTATCGGGACGTGCCGGGGCTGTTTCGCAAGACCTATGTGCTGTCCGACGACGGCATGACGGCCGGCGGCATCTACTTCTGGAGCTCGAGGCGGGAGGCCGAAGCGCTCTACACGGACGCGTGGCGTGCCCGCGCCAGGGAGAAGTATGGCGCGGATCCGACGGTCAGCTATTTTGAAAGCCCCGTGGTGGTCGACAATGTTGCCAAGCAGATCATTCCCGACCAGTAGCGGGGCGTTCGCAAGGCAGCGATCACGGGCGCGCATCACAGCGCGTTGAACGCCTTGTGCGACGGAGCGAGCGGCAGCCAATCTGGAATCTGTCGCCTGGCGAGCCAGTACGGCCGCCAAATCGCCCGCCAGGTCGAGCGGTCGAGAGGCGCGGTGCCCCATCTGCGATGCTGGATCTCCATCCGCAACAGGTCATGGGTATGCAGCCATTGGCGCGCTGCCCACCAAACCTCGCGGGGCATCTCGGCATTTCGGATCCCTGCGAGCTCGGCGATACCCGGCAACGGGCCCTCAAAACGCGCGGCAACTCTCAGGGTGGCAACGCGTTGCCCGCTTCGCCTGACGCTCCAGAGCCGCGAGCGATCGTGCGCGAGATTGTGGCCGTAGGTGCGAAGGCAGTTCTGCATCGCTTCCGCCTCTTCCGCGATGTCCGAGGTCGAGTTCAGCGGGATGAAGTCGTAACCATCGACGCTGCCCGGCCGCAGCCACATGTCCGCGATCGGCTGTGAGCCGAGGCTAAGATGCAATCCGATCATGGTGCGCCATGCCTCGGTCGCCGTCACCGCCGAGCCGAACTGCATGCCCGGCGTCCACCTCCGGTCGATCAACGCGTGTCCCAGCGTCGCTGGTTGGGTCGAGAACCACGCCCACAGGCTGACGAGCCGCAATCGGGCAGGATCGACGCGCGGCGGCGCCCGGACCAGTTCGCGCGCAATCCAGATCGCCGCCGGTCCATGAGCGATCTCGGCAATGGTGGCGACGGATCTCATCCAGATCGGCGCCAGCCTGGGTGAGGGCGGCAGATGGTTCGCGATCTGCCGGCGAAACAGATCATCGTTGGGCAACGGCGTGATCGGCCGCGTGAACGCTTCCGGTGGCAGTTTGCGCAGCCACAGCGGAATGCCGGCCGCGGCCGTAGCGTCCGTGAGCGAGCGCCCTTCGATGACGCATGCGAGCGCGGCCGCGGGGTCGAACCCGGCTCGCGGGACCGCCAGCGCGAACAACAGCGCGGGAAAGCTCGTGGCAAGGTCCGCAACGCGCGCGTGCTGCATGGCCAGCGCGCGGACCTTTCCCTGAGCATTCGGATGATATCTCCGCAGCTGACGTTCGCGCAGCGCGGAGCGTGTGGCCTCCCGACGAGAGGCCAGCAGAAGCATTGAGGTCATGACAATAGTTCCGCAGGCGCGGAGCTCGAGACAGACTTGATTTGTGTGTGGGTGTCAGAATTTCACCCGGGATCTGATCCCGGGACGCGCATCAAATATCGCGCGGCGAACCCGGGAAGCGCGCAGACCTGAACATCGTCGCCTCCTCAATTGAAATTGCGGTGCGCTCCCATAGCCCATTTCGCGCCGACAGGCAACGTGAAGTTGTTCGTGGCGTCGGCGGCGTGGCGTGCCCGCCGAGGTCTCTTCACGATCGCAGCCGGCGACGCTAGTCTGGCCAAAGGGGCTTACAAGAAACGTATGGCGGGAGGCCGCGATGACCCAACGACAATCCCTAGGTTCCGCCACATTGCCGCGCCGCAGGCTTGGCCGCAGCGGGCTCGATGTCTCCATCCTCGGTTTTGGTACCGCGCCGCTCGGCGACCTGTTCGCGCGGCTCGACGACGCAACCGCGATCGCAACGGCGGAGCGGGCCTTTGCGCTGGGCGTGAATCTGCTCGATTCCTCGCCGCTCTATGGGCATGGCCTCGCCGAGCATCGCTGCGGCGCCGCGTTGCGCCGGGTGGCGCGTGACGACGTCGTCGTCTGCACCAAGGTCGGGCGCTGGATGGATCCATTCAAGGGACGCGGCGATGGCTCCAATTTCGTCGGCGGCCAGCCGCATCGCGCGGTGGTCGATTACTCCTATGACGGCACCATGCGCTCGGTGGAGCAGTCGCTGCTGCGGCTCGGCATCGATCGCATCGACCTGCTGCTGATCCACGACGTCGACGTCTGGACCCATGGAGCCGAGGCCATCGAGGCCCGGTTCCGCGAGGCGATGGCCGGCGCCTATGTCGCGCTCGACAAATTGCGCGGCGAGGGCGTGGTCAAGGGGATCGGAATCGGCGTCAACGAGGCCGAGATGTGCGTGCGCTTCGCCAAGGCGGGCACGTTCGACACCATGTTGCTCGCCGGTCGCTATTCGCTGCTGGAGCAGCCGGCGCTCGCCGAGTTCCTGCCGCTGGCGCAGGCCCAGGGGATTGGCGTCATGCTTGGTGGCGTGTTCAACTCCGGCATCCTGGCGACGGGTGCGATCGTCGGCGCCAAGTACAATTACAAGGACGCGCCGCCGGATGTGATGCAGAAGGTCACCGCCATCGAACGCGTCTGCCGTGATCATGGCGTCGCGTTGCCGACCGCCGCGCTGCATTTCGCGTTGGGCCATCCGGCCGTCGCGAGCCTCGTGCTCGGCGCGCAGACGCCGCAGGAGGTCGAGCGCAACGTCGCCGCGTTGTCGTCACCCGTTCCCGCCGCGCTTTGGCGCGACCTGAAGACTGAAGGGCTGCTCGATCAGCATGCGCCGGTGCCGGCATGATGCGGATCGATGCCCATCATCATGTCTGGACCCTGGCACGCGCCGATTATGGCTGGCTGACGCCCGAGCGCGGGCCGATCTACCGCGACTTCGGCCTTGCCGACCTGACTCCGCATCTCGCCGCGGCGGGGATCGACGGCACCATCCTGGTGCAGGCAGCAGCAACCGAGGCCGAGACGGCGTTCATGCTCGACGTCGCAAAGGGCTCGGAGCTGGTGCGCGGCGTGGTCGGCTGGATCGACTTCGATGCACCTGACGCGGTGGCGCGGATCGATGCGATCGCCGGGCGCGAGCTGCTGGTCGGCCTGCGGCCGATGGTGCAGGACATCGCTAATGACGACTGGTTGTTGCGGCCGGAGCTGGCGGCACAGTTCGAAGCGATGGCACGGCACGATCTGGTGTTCGATGCGCTGGCGCTGCCGCGCCATCTGTCGCGGCTCGTCCAGGTGGTCGATCGCCATCCCGATCTGCAATTCGTGCTTGACCATTTCGGCAAGCCGCAACTCGCGAGCGGGAACATCGCGACCTGGAAGGACGAGATCGCGGACCTCGCCACGCGCGGCAATGTGGCCTGCAAGCTGTCGGGGCTGGCAACCGAGGCGGCGGCGAACTGGCAGGTCGCCGATCTCCGCGAAGCCGTGGATCATGCACTCGCATGCTTCGGTCCGCAGCGGCTGCTGTGGGGCAGCGACTGGCCGGTGGTCAATCTCGCCGGCGGCTACGGACTTTGGTTCGCGGCCGCGGAGAGCCTGCTGGCCGATTTGTCAAGTGACGCAAAGGCCGCGATTTTCGGCGGCAATGCGGCGCGGGTGTATTTGTCAAGCCGCGGGCGGCCGACATCCCTGAAATAGATTGCAGGGGGCGCCTCATTTGATCCACAGCGCGCCTTGATGAATCAATCCGGGATGGTTCATAAGCGGCGTCCGCGCCATCGCTGATCCGGCGGCGCGCAATGGATTAGAGAGAGAAGCGTGGCCAAGATTCATCATCAGATTGCGCAGGAGCTGGGGGTTCGCGACGAGCAGGTCGAGGCGGCGGTGACGCTGCTCGACGGCGGCGCGACGGTGCCGTTCATCGCGCGATACCGCAAGGAGCTCACCGGCGCGCTCGATGATGCGCAGCTGCGCACGCTGGAAGAACGGCTGACCTATCTGCGCGAGCTCGAGGAGCGCCGCACCGCGGTGCTCAATTCGATCCGCGAGCAGGGCAAGCTCGATGTCGCGCTCGAAGCCCAGATCATGGCGGCCGACAGCAAGGGCCGCCTGGAAGACATCTATCTGCCCTACAAGCCGAAGCGCCGCACCAAGGCCGAGATCGCCAAGGAGGCCGGGCTCGAGCCGCTCGCCGACATGCTGATGGCGAAGCCCGAGAACGAGCCGAAGGAGGTCGCGGCGCCCTTCGTCAATGCCGACAAGGAAGTCGCCGATGTTGCCGCCGCACTCGAAGGCGCGCGCGCGATCCTGGTCGAGCGCTTCGCCGAGGATGCCGATCTGATCGGCGCGCTGCGCGAGGAGATGTGGTCGAACGGCATCATGGCTTCGACCGTCCGCACCGGCAAGAAGACCGAAGGCGAGAAGTTCAAGGACTATTTCGATTTCTCGGAGCCGCTGCCGAAGCTGCCGTCGCACCGCATCCTGGCGCTGTTCCGTGGCGAGAAGGAAGAGATCCTCGACCTCACCATCAAGCCTGAGGCCGAGGCGCCGGCGGTCGGCGTGCCCGGCCTCTACGAGCTGCGGATCATGAACCGCTTTGCGATCTCCAACCAGGGACGCAAGGGCGACAAATGGCTGGCGGAGACGGTGCGCTGGGCCTGGCGCACCAAGATCCAGATCCATCTCAACATCGATCTGCGGATGCGGCTGTGGGCCGCGGCCGAGACCGAGGCGGTCCGCGTGTTCGCGTCGAACTTGCGCGACCTCCTGCTCGCGGCGCCGGCCGGCGCGCGCGCCACCATGGGGCTCGATCCTGGTTATCGCACCGGCGTCAAGGTCGCGGTGATCGACGCCACCGGCAAGGTGGTGGCGCACACGGCGATCTTTCCGCATGAGCCACAGCGGCGCTGGGACGAGGCGCTCGCGATGCTCGGCAAGCTTGCGATCGAACACGGCGTCGAGCTGATTGCGATCGGCAACGGCACGGCGTCGCGCGAGACCGACAAGCTCGCCACCGAGCTGGTGAAGCGGTTGCCCGAGCGCAAGATGACCAAGATCGTGGTCTCCGAGGCCGGCGCGTCGGTCTATTCGGCCTCCGCCTTTGCCTCGAGCGAATTGCCCGACCTCGACGTCACCATCCGCGGCGCGGTCTCGATCGCGCGCCGCCTGCAGGATCCGCTCGCCGAACTGGTCAAGATCGACCCGAAGGCGATCGGGGTCGGGCAGTACCAGCACGATCTCGGTGAGGCCAAGCTGGCGCGCTCGCTCGATACCGTCGTGGAAGACTGCGTGAACGCGGTTGGCGTCGATGCCAACACCGCCTCGGTGCCGCTGCTCGCGCGGGTGTCAGGCATCGGCCAGGGGCTGGCGCAGAGCATCGTGCAGCACCGCGACGCCAACGGCCCGTTCAAGTCGCGCAAGGCGCTCAAGGACGTGCCGCGGCTCGGGCCGAAGGCGTTCGAGCAGTGTGCCGGCTTCCTCCGCATCACCAATGGCGACGATCCGCTCGATACGTCCGGCGTGCATCCGGAAGCCTATCCGGTGGTGCGCCGCATCCTCGAGGCGACCAAAAGCGATATCAAGGCGTTGATCGGCAACGCCGAGATGGTGCGCGGGCTGAAGCCGCAATCCTTCGTCGACGACACCTTTGGTCTGCCGACCGTCACCGACATCCTGCGCGAACTGGAAAAGCCCGGCCGCGACCCGCGTCCGGCGTTCAAGGCGGCGGTGTTCAAGGACGGCGTCGAGGAGGTCAAGGATCTCAAGAAGGGCATGATCCTCGAGGGCACCGTCACCAACGTCGCCGCGTTCGGCGCTTTCGTCGACATCGGCGTGCACCAGGACGGTCTGGTGCACATCTCGGCGATGTCGCGCAACTTCATCAAGGATCCGCGCGAGGTGGTGAAGCCGGGCGACATCGTCAAGGTCAAGGTGCTGGACGTCGAGGTCGCGCGCAAGCGCATTGCCCTGACCTTGCGGCTCGACGACGAGATCGGACCGAAGAAGGACAATGCCGGACCGTCGCGCGATTTTTCGCGCGGCT
>BFBZ01000416.1_pt1 | contig 43706 bp, 44 predicted proteins | sample 1888401 | NCBI WGS metagenome assembly BFBZ01 (sample SAMD00112614, study PRJDB3348) | symbiont metagenome | host: Chara braunii | reverse complement strand
CGCCGGCGAGGTCGTGCCGCGCGACATCATCACTGTCTCTTATACACATCTAGATGTGTATAAGAGACAGCGGGAGCACCATGGCCATGCCCGCCCCGTGGAAGGCGGGACCATCAGGCACGACCCGGCGCGTCGGCGCGGCGGGTCGTGCCGCGCGACATCATCCTATAACGCCGAACTTCTGAATCAGATCCGTCGGAATAGCGATGCCACGGGCTTCCGCCTGACGACGCAGCGCCAGCCGGCGCTGCCCGGGCAGCCGGGCACCGTCCTGGGCTTCGATAGCGCCGGCGAGCGCGGTCATCCGGCCGCCGAAAGCGCCATGGCCGAAACCTGCCGGATCGATCGCCAGGATGGTCTGGCCGGTGCCGGGCGGGGGTCCCTTCTCGTCCAGGAAGGAAGAGGCTTCGATCGACAGATGCGCGCCGGTGAGCGCTGCCGCCAGCACCTCCACCATCAGCGCCAGCGCGGTGCCCTTGGGGCCGCCGAGCGCCACCATGGTGCCCTTCAGCGCCAGGTCGGCGTCGGTGGTCGGTTGTCCCTCGGGATCGAGGGCCCAGCCGGCCGGGATGGCTTCGCCCTTCTGCTTGGCCGCGACGATATTGCCGCGCGCCACGGTCGACAGGGCGAGGTCGACCACGATCGGCGGCCGGCCGGGCAGGGGGGCGGCGAAGGCGATCGGGTTGGTGCCATAGACCGCCTTGGTGCCGCCGGCCGGCGCGATCGCCTCGGGTGTATTGGCGAAGAACAGTGCAATGAGGCCCTGGTCGGCGAGCCGTTCGACATGGTGGCCGAGCGCGCCGGCGTGGTTGGAGCGGGTGATGGCGGCCGCGGCGATGCCGGTCTCGCGGGCGATGGCGGGCAATCGCGCGATCGCGAGGTCGACGGCGGGATAGGCGAAGCCATCGGCGGCATCGACCATCAAGCTGGCTGTCCGGACCCGCGTCGCGGTCGGGACGGCCTGTCCGTCGATCTTGCCCGAGGTCAGCATGCCGACATAGGTCGGGATGCGCGAGAGGCCATGGCCCTTCAGGCCATCGGCTTCGGCGCCGACCAGGGCCGCCGCGACCGAGACGGCCACGGCTTCGCTTGCGCCATGGCGGACGAAGATCTGGGCGACATAGGCGCGCGCCGCGTCGAGGGAAACCAGGGTCATGGGCGGCGCTCCTGCAAGACCTTGCGCACATTGGCTGCGGTGACCGAGGAAACCCGGACATTGCTCTCGACGGTGACGCCGGCAATATGAGGGGTGAGGATCAGGTTGGGCGCGCCCGCCAGCGGCGAGCAGGCCTTCAGCGGCTCCTGGTCGAATACGTCGAGGGCGGCGCCCGCGAGCGCGCCGGCCTTCAGCGCTGCGGCCAGGGCCGGCTCGTCGATGACGCCGCCGCGCGCGGCATTGACGATGACCGCGCCGGGTTTCATCGCGGCGAGCTTCGCCGCATCGATGAGGTTGCGCGTCTCGTCGGTCAACGGCACATGCAGGCTGATCGCGTCGGCGGAGGCAATCAGTTCGTCGAGCCCGATCTTGCTGGCGCCGATCGCGCTCCAGGCGGGATCACCGGCGGCGACGAAAGGATCGGCGGCGACGATCGCCATGCCCAGCGCCTTTGCCCGCGCCGCCGTTTCGCGGGCGATGGCGCCGAAGCCGATCAGGCCCAGGGTCTTGCCGTGGACCTCCCGGCCCATCAGTCTTTCGCGCGGCCAGTGGCCATCGGCCACCTCGGCGCTGGCGGCATAGGCGCCGCGCAGCAGCAGGAGCACCGTGGTGACGGCCCATTCGGCCACCGCGATATCATTGGCCCCGGTTGCCGGCAGCACGGCGATGCCGCGCGCCTTGCAGGCGGCAAGGTCGATATTGTCGAGGCCGACGCCGAGCCGCCCGATGGCCTCGAGCCTGGAGCCCGCTGCCAGCAGCGCGCCGCGCACCTGGGTACGGTTGCGCACGATCAAGGCACGGGCGCCGGCGGTCAGCCGGGCGAGCTCGTCCGGCCGGTCGACCAGGCCTTTGTCATAGGTGACGGAGAAGTCGCGCCTGAGGTCCTCGACGGCGGCTTCGTCCATGAATTCGCTGATGACGATATCGGTCATGTCTGGGCCTCAGAGAGCGAACAAGCCGGCGATGACGACGGTCAGGATGACCAGGGTGGTGCCGAGGAACACCGCCACGTGGCGCCAGCCGATCGACAGGATGGCGGTGATCGATGTGCCCAGGCCCAACGCCGCGATGGCGATCAACAGCCCGGCATTGGACAGCGCCACCAGCCAGCCCTTGACCAGGGCATAGGGGCTGACCAGCGCGGGAACCGTCGGAACGATGGAATTGACCACCACCAGCGCCAGGAACACCAGGGCGAAGACCGGCACCGGTACCTTGGCGTCATGGGTGGTTTCGCCCTGGCGCATGAACCACCAGCCGATCGAGAGCACGACCGGCAGCAGCAGGAACACCCGGAACAGCTTGACCACCACGGCGGTATTGCCGACCGTATCGGAGACCGCATAGCCGGCGCCGACCACCTGGGCCATGTCGTGAATCGTGGCGCCGATCAGGATGCCGGTCTTGGTGGCATCGAAGCCGAGCAGGAGCGCCAGCGGCGGATAGATGAGCATGACGATGGTCGACAGGGCATTGGCCGCGACCACGGTGAAGGCGGTGTCGGCGGCGCGCGCCTTGTAGTGCGGCAGGACCGTCGTGGTGGCCAGCGCCGCGGAAGCGCCGCAGACCGCGGTGGCGGCACCGGCCAGCGCGCCATAACCGTCATGGGCGCCGAAACGGCGGGCAAGCCAGATGCCGGTCGCGATCGTCGCAGCCATGGCGCCGACCACCAGCGCCAAGGTGCCGAGGCCAAGCCCGAGGATGTCGCCGAGCGCCACGCGCAGGCCCAGGAGCCCGATCGCCCAGCGCAGCAGCTTCTTGACCGCGAAAGTGAGCCCTGCCTCGAACATGGGCCGGGCGGCGACCGAGTGCAGGACGATACCGATGATCAGCGCGATGACCATGCCGGGCAGGGCGAGCCGGCCGCCGGTGGCGCTCCTGACCAGGGGTTCGGCGAGGACGGCCGCGATCGATACGGCGCAGGCGAGCGCCATGCCGGGCAGCAGCGGCCGGGCGGCTGCGGGGGAAACCAGGGTCATGTCCGGTCCTGCTGGGCTCTTGAGTAGACGACCGAGTTCCGGTCCGGCCGTTGGCGGATCTCGCGCAGGTCGAAGCCGAGATCGCTCAGGATCTTGCGCGAGGCGGCATTGGTTTCGCGCGTAACGGCGATGATGGTTCCAAGATCGCGCGCCGCCGCGAAGTCGAGCACGGCCCGAACGGCTTCCTTGGTGATGCCCTGGCCGCGATGGTCCGGCATCACCGCGTAGCGCAGCGCCACGCCGAGGTCGTCGTCATGTTCCCATAGCCCGGCGAGGCCGACGAAAGCTTGGTCGTCGCGCCGGCGCATGACGAAGACGCCGAAACCGCGCGTCGCCCAGGTCCTCAGATAGGCATCGAGCTGGGCGCGCGTTGCGGCGGCGTCGAGGACGCCGTGTTTCAGCTTGCCGCCGACCTCCGGATGGCCGGTCAGGGCGGCGAGGTCGTCGAAGTCGCCCGATGTGATCGGGCTCAAGGTCAGCCGGGCGGTGACCAGAGGCGGCCGGAGCGGGATGACATAGCGCAATTTCCAGGCATCGCCATATGGCTCCGCCTGGAAGCGCCCGGCCAGCACGCCGCCATTGGCTTCGATGACGCGGATCGAGGCCTGGTTGCCGGGGTCTGATGTCAGTTCGACCTCGCCAAGGCCGATCCGTCGGGCTTCCGGCAGAATCGCCGCGAGCGCCGCGGTGGCATAACCGCGCCGTTGCTTCCACGGCACGACGGCATAACCGATATGGCCGAGAACATGGGGGGGCAGGGCGTCGCTGCCCTCCTGCCAGCGCAGCGAGATGCTGCCGCAGAATTCGCCGTCCCAGAGCCAGCGCAGGATAAACGGCAGTTTCGGCACCAGCGACCCGTCGGGCAAGGGGATCAGGCCTTCGCGGCTGGTCAGGCTGGCCAGGAACGCCTGCGGATCCCTGTCGAAGGCGGCGAGCTGCTCGCCCGAGACGTCGCGGACATTGTTGGGCGACCAGCCCCGGCGCAGGGCGCCGACATAGCTCTCGAGCTGATCGAGGCCAGGCGCGACGAGCGTGAGCGGCATGAAGGCCATGGTTGCCATTCGGGCGGGCGGCGCGCCCCTAAGGGGAGCGCGCCGGACGAGTGAGGATCAGGCCGAGCGATAGAGCTTGGTCATCGAGAACTCGCGATGGCCCAGGGCCTCCGCCGCGGTCAAGCGCCCATTGGCCGTGCGCACGATGTTTTCGATCAATGCATCGCCGGCCTGCGGTATCGTCATGGTCCGCTTCAGCACGCCCGAGACGTCGACGTCGATATGCTCGGGCATGGTCCGCATGGTCTTCGGGTTGCCGGTGATCTTGATGACCGGCACGATCGGGTTGCCGATGACATTGCCCTGGCCGGTCGGGAAGGTGTGGATGACATAGCCGCCCGCGGCCATCAGGGTGACGCATTCGGCGGCTGCCGACGAGGTGTCCATGTAGTAGAGCCCGGCGCCCTTGGCCGGCGCTTCGGCCGGCTCGAGGATGTCGATATAGCGGCATTCGCGGCCGATCTTCTCGAGATTGCCCAGCGCCTTCTCTTCGATCGTCGTCAGGCCGCCGGCGATATTGCCCTTGGTCGGCTGGCTGTCGGAGAGATCGTCGGTCTTGTGCGCCTCGATGACGTCGTCCTGATAGGCCTTCCACATCTTGTACCAGCGCTCGCCGACCTCCGGCGTCGCCGCGCGTGCCTTGCACAGGTGCTCGGCGCCGGTGATCTCCGAGGTTTCGCCGAACACGCCATAGATGCCGCGCGGGATCAGCTTGTCATACATGTTGCCGACCGTCGGGCAGGACGACAGGCCCGTGGTGGTGTCGCTCTCGCCGCATTTGGTCGAGACCCACAATTCCTCGATGCCGCATTTCTCGCGGGCGAGCTCGGTCGACCACTGGACGAATTCCTTGGCGACATAGCTCGCCTTGGCGATGGTGGCGATGTCGCCATGGCCCTCGATGCCGAAGCCGACCACCGGCTTGCCGGTCTTGGCGATGCCGTCGACCACGCGCTTCGTCCACTGGTCCTCGATGCCGATGACCACGACGGCCGCGACATTAGGATTGGAGCCGGTGCCGATCAGGGTGCGGAAATGGACCTCCAGGTCCTCGCCGAACTGCAGCCGCCCATAGGCGTGCGGAATGGCCAGCGTACCCTTGATATTGTTGGCGACGGCCTCGCAGGCCGCGTTCGAGAGATCGTCGAGCGGCAGCAGCAGCACGAGGTTGCGCACGCCGACGCGACCGTTCTCGCGGCGCCAGCCCATGAAGCTGTCGAGCGCGCGGCCGGTCGGCCGCTTGACCACCGGGGCCTTGAAGCCCTCGGCTTCGATCTTGCGGCCCTTGACGGATTTCAGCTTGCGCTGGACGAGATCGAAATTGGCGACCATCAACGACATCGTTTCAGTCCTCACCAGCGCTTGGTCTTGATATTGTGAACGTGGGCGTGCTGTCCGGCCTTGATGTCGGCGATCGCCTTGCCGATGTCCTGGCCGTATTTCCAGATCGTGTCGCCTTGTCTGATATCCTTGAGCGCCACCTTGTGGCCGATCGGAATGTCCTGCTTCGCGGTGATGCGGAAATCCGAATTGTCGTGGGTGATGACAGCCAGCATGTCGGTGCCGGCCTTCAGGCCTTCCACCACCACGACGCCGACCGTGTCCTTCTTTTCATGAACCAAGAGATGGGGGGCGCCCATGACCGTTCCTCGCCGCTGTTGAGCTTCTCTGAGCTTAGGTCTTGTATAAGACATAAGAGCGATTAGAGTGTCAACGCGGGTCGTGAGGGAGCTTGCGCATGGCGGAGCGGGACGGACGGGAGGGCGGCGAGACCGATGTCGTCGGATTCCGGCCGCTCTACCGCCAGGTCAAGGACATGCTGGTCCGGCGTATCGCCGACGGCCGCTGGCAGACCGGCCAGCTGATCCCGAGCGAATTCCAGATCGCCCATGAACTGGCGGTGAGCCAGGGCACGGTGCGCAAGGCACTGGACGAGATGACCGGCGAGAACCTGCTGGTCCGCCGCCAGGGCCGTGGCACTTTCGTCGCCTCCCATGACGACGACCGGGTGCTGTTCCAGTTCTTCAAGCTGTCGCGCGACGGCGGTGCACGCGAATTTCCCGACAGCGATGTCCAGTCGGTCGAGCGTATCCCGGCGGATGCGGCGGTGCGGGCCAAGCTGGCACTGCCGGCCGGCGCCTCGGTGGTCGCCATCAGGCGCGTCCGGTCCTTGGGCGGCGAGCGGGTCATCTCAGAGATGATCGTCGTTCCGGCCGAGCGCTTCGCCGATCTGGAGCGCGAGGAGCCGATGCCCAACAACCTCTATGGGCTCTATGCCGCGCGCTATGGCGCGACCATCGCGCGCGCCACCGAGACCTTGAAAGCGGTCGCCTGTCCGCCAGATGACGCAAAGCTTCTCGGGCTCGATGCCGGCACACCTGTGCTGGTCATCGACCGGGTTGCCGCAGATCTCGAGGGCACGCCGGTAGAATGGCGTGTCTCCTTATGCCGTACCGACAGCTTCCATTATCTATCGGATCTACGATGAGTGCCGGATCGACGGGCCGGACACCCACGAACGACAATACCGTCCAAGCCACGTGGAGGAATGAATGCTTCGTCGCCAGGTTGCCGGCGCTCTTGCCGCCGCTTTTGTTGTAGCCGCCTCTCTCGCCGCGCCAGCCGCGGCCCAGACCTATCCCGATCGTCCCGTTACCTTGATCGTGCCCTTTGCGGCCGGCGGCCCCTCCGATGTGCTCGGCCGCCTGCTTGCCCAATCCATGTCGCAGACCCTCGGCCAGGCCGTGGTGATCGAGAATGTCGGCGGCGCCGGAGGCACCACCGGCGCGGCCCGCGCGGCGCGCTCGGCGCCCGACGGCTATACGCTTTTGATCCATCACCTGGCGCTCGCCGCCGGGGCCTCGCTCTATCCGAACCTTCCCTATGACACCTTGAAGGATTTCGAGCCGGTCGGCCTGGTCAACCAGGGCCCCTTCGTCCTGATCTCCAAGCTCGACCTGCCGACCCGCACCATCGCCGACTTGCTCGCCTACCTGAAGGCCAAGGGCCGCGACGTGTCGCTGGCCCATGCCGGCGTCGGCTCTGGCGCCCATCTCTGCAACATGCTGCTGCAATCGGCGCTGAAGGTGAAGGTCAACGAGATCCCCTATCGCGGCACCGGTCCGGCCATGAACGACCTGCTCGCCGGCCAGATCGACGTGCTGTGCGACCAGACCACCAATTCCATGCCGCAGATCCAGGGTGAGCGTGTGCGTCCCTATGCCGTGACTTCCACCGAGCGCGTGGCGCAATTGCCCAATCTGCCGACCTTGCAGCAGGCGGGTCTGCCCGGCTTCGAGATCACCATCTGGCATGCGGTCTATGCGCCGCGCGGCACGCCGGCTCCGGTTCTCGCCAAACTCAATGCCGCGCTGGAAGTGGCGCTCAGGGATCCCCAGGTGCTCGCCCGTTTCACCGATCTCGGCACGACTGCCTATCCGGAGGGACGGCGCGGACCGGCTGCGGCCCGGGCCCAGCTCGAGGCGGAGGTGGCGAAATGGGGCCGGGTCATCCGTGAAGCGGGGGTGACCGCCTCGAACTGAACGCCCCCCGCCTGAGGTGACAGGCGGCGCGCGATATCGCAGCATCGGCGCCAGGGCTCCCGCCAAGAAGGGCCCTGGCGTTTCGATTCGGGGGAGGTCTCCATGCTTCGTCTTGTCGCCGCGGCCTTCGTCGCGGCCCTGTCGCTTGCCGCGCCGGCTGGCGCCCAGTCCTATCCCGACCGCCCGATCACCCTCATCGTGCCCTTCGCCGCCGGCGGCTCGACCGATGTTTTCGCCCGCCTGGTGGGACAGTCCATGTCGCAGACGCTCGGCCAGCAGATCGTCGTCGAAAACGCCGCTGGCGCCGGCGGAACGGTGGCCGCCGCCCGCGTGGCGCGTGCCGCGCCCGACGGCTACACGCTGCTGATCCATCATCTGGCGCTGGCCGCTGGCGCCACCCTCTATCCGCGGCTGAGCTACGACACGCTGACCGATTTCGAGCCGATCGGCCTGGTCAATTCCGGGCCCTATGTGCTGGTCTCGAAACCGGCGCTGGCGCCGCGCAACATCGCTGAGCTGATCGCCTATATCCGCGAGAACAAGGACAAGGTCAGCATGGGCCATTCCGGCGTCGGTGCGGGATCGCATCTGTGCATCATGCTGTTGCAATCCATGCTCGGCGTGAAGGTCAACGAAATCCCCTATCGCGGCGCCGGACCCGCCATGAACGACCTCGTCGGCGGCCAGATCGACATGATGTGCGACCAGACGACCAATTCGATCCCGCAGATCCAGGGCGGCCGCATTCGCGCCCATGCCGTCACGGTGCCTGAACGGGTCAGCCAGCTCGCCGATGTGCCGACCCTGCAGGAGGCAGGTCTTGCCGGCTTCGACGTCACCGTCTGGCACGCCATCTATGCGCCGAAGGGCACCCCGCGGGCGGTTGTCGAGAGGTTGCACGCCGCGCTCGAGAAAGCGCTGCAGGATCCGGTGATCCTGGCGCGTTTCGACGAACTCGGCACGCTGGCCTATCCGCCCGGCCGGCGCGGTCCCGCGGAGACCCGCGCCCAGTTGGAGCGCGAGGTGGAAAAATGGGGGCGGGTGATCCGCGCGGCGGGCATCACCGCGGCCAACTGATCGGCCGGCTGTCGTTTCGACAGCTAAACTGGCGGCATGCCAACCAATCGGCGGCGTTGGCTTGACCTGCTGCCACCTATGCGCGACATGACCTTCCTCATTCAGAGCAGTTCATGCCCGATCCCCGCCTGTCTCCGCGCGTCCTCGTGCCGTTATTGGTGGTCCTGACCGCCATCGGCCCGATGGCGCTCAATCTTCCTTTGCCGGCGGTGCCGGCGCTGGCACGCTATTTCAATGCCGATCCCGGCATCGTCCAGCTCACGATCACGCTCTATCTCGCCGGCATGGCCTGCGCCCAATTGGTCCATGGGCCGCTGTCCGACCGCTATGGCCGGCGTCCGGTGATGATCGGCGCGCTGATCATCACCTGTTCCATGAGCCTGGCGGCGGCCGCCGCCTCCAGCATCGGCTGGCTGATCGTCGCCCGCGTGCTGCAGTCGCTCGGCGCTTCCGCAGGCCTGGTGGTCGGCCGCGCGGTGATCCGAGACGTGTTCGACCGCGATCATTCGGCCTCGATGATCGGCTGGGTGACCATGGCCATGGTGGTGGCGCCCATGCTGTCGCCGTCGATCGGCGGCCTGCTCAACGAGACGGTCGGCTGGCGCTGGATCTTCGTGGCGACTGCCGGGGTCACCGCGCTGGCGCTCGCCGCCGCCTTTTTCGGCCTGCCCGAAACCCGCGCCACCGTGTCCTCGCCAACCCTGTCCGAGATGGTCCGGGATGCGCGCATGCTGGTGACCGACCGCAATTTCCTCGGTTATCTCGGCATCGGCGCGGTTTCCTCCATTACCTTTTTCGCCTTTGTCGGCGGCGCGCCGCATGTCGTCGTCAGCGTCATGGGCGAGAGTTCGACGACCTACGGCTTGTGGTTCATGGCCAATGCCGGCGGCTACATGGTCGGCAATGCGGTTTCGGGCCGCTATTCGATGCGGCTCGGCGGCGACCGGCTGATCGCCTGGGGTTGCGTCCTGATGATCATCGCGGCGCTGGTCCAGTCGGGCATCGCCTTTTCCGGCCTGATGACCCATCCGGCCATGCTGTTCCTGCCACAGGCCGGCATCGCCTTCGCCAATGGCCTGCAACTGCCCGCCGCGGTCGCCGGGGCGGTCAGCGTCAACCCGCATGCGGTCGGCTCGGCGTCGGGCATTGTCGGCTTCTCCCAGATGGGGCTCGGCGCCATCGCCGCCCAGATCGCCGGCAGCCTGGTCGGTGCCTATGTCAGCGCCACGCCCATGGTGGTGATGGTGCTGGCCGCGGCCGTCGGAACCTGGGCCTGCATGCTGCTGCTGAAGCCCCAGGACGCCTAGATCTCAGGGGCGCCGCCGCTATGGCGCGGTGTCGTCGGTCGTCTGCAGCAGCACGAACCAGGGGGCCGATTCCGGTCGGCATAGCGACCCCGGCTCGGCGTTGTCGAGGCAGGCTGGCACCGATCGGAGGCGCCCCAGCGCGCCGTTCCGGTCGGTTCTGAGATCGCGCCGGGTGACCGATTGCAGCACGTTGCCGCCGATGATGGTGGCGGTGCGGCTTAGCGGGTCCCGGCCGGTCACGACGTCGCAATGCAGGTTCCAGACCGGCCGCTCGCCACGCGCCAAGGCGGCCGCGAGGCCGGAGAAAGTCCCTCCGACGAGCTGGAGAGCGTTGATCTCGGCGGCTGCGTGGCGATGCATGCACAGAAGGTCGCCCGGCCGCATCGGCGTGCGGCGCGGGTCGCAGGCGCGGTAGAGTGCGACGGAGGGCTGGCCGGCGGCCTCGTCGCGCGACCGGCGTGCGGCTTCGCTGACATAATCGACATGGGCGATGGCGGCCGAAAATCGCGTGCGCGCCGCGCCGGCGGTCAGCACGACATGCGAAACGAAGGCGGCCGACCAGGGAACATCGACGATCGCCGCGCGGATCGCCGCCTGGGCCAGAACCTCGCGCTCCGGCGCGCGCAGGCTCGATCGGCCGAGCCGGTCCAGGACATCGGCCAACGGCGCCAGATCGGCCGGCTGGCCGGCATTCGCGTTGTCGGCGAGGCCGGGAAACCGGCGCAGTTGCAGTGGTAAGCCGTCGATCGGGCCAAGGCTCTCCCAGAAGCGCAAAACCTGGCGCCAGGGCACGCCGCGCCCGGCCGCGTCATCGCGAAACGCCTCGGCTTCGACCGCGCCGAACCGCAGCATGCGGCCGTCGCGATCGATCACATGGCCGCCGAAAGCCTGGTGCTCGCGGGTGGCGGTGGTGGCGATCTCGATGGCCAGCGGCGAGGGCGGGTGGCCTGCCGTCGCTCGGCACAGGCGATCGATCGTGGCGACCTCTACCGATGTGAAGGATTGCGCGGAGGCTCCGGCCTCGGGGACAGAGGTCGCGAGCAATATGAGGGGCAAGAGGGCAAGCGGGCTGCGCGGCATGGCCCCGATCAGCGCATGGCCGGAGCGGGCAGGCAAGTCCGTCGCGGCCGGCATCGGTCGCCGCGGCGACCGTACCGAAGCTGGCGGCAAGCGATCATTCCAGCGCGCAGAGACGGTCGCAAGGCGCGCTCGACAATGTCGAGGCGACGCTTTGCATCGGCGCCCGGGCGGCTGGCGCGAGCGTCGGCAGCGCCAGCTGGATCGAGGCGACGAGGGCCGCACGGTCGCTGCGCGGCGTCGCGCTGGCGAGCACCGCGGCGTTGTCGCGCAGGCTCTCGGCGAGCAGCCCCTGATTGGCCGGACGCAATGCCGGATTGCGCAGTGAGAGCACGGCGCCGGTGATGAGCTCTTGGAGCCCCTGGCGGGTCCGCCGCAGGCCCTGGCGACGCATGTCGGTCATGCCGAGCGGGCCCAGTTGCCCGACGGAGTCGTTCATCGCGGGCAGGGCCGCCGCGATCGTCTTGATCACGAAGACCTGGGCGCGCGCGATCTCGTCCTGGAACACCGCCGAATTGCGCACCGTGTCCGGCGCCATGCCGGGGCCAGGCGGGAACAGGGTGTAGGTCTTCAGGACCTGGACCTGCTTCTGCAGGATGCCGAGCAGCAAGGGCGTGTCCTTGGATGCGTAAGGCGGCCGGCCCAGGATGGCGGCCGCATCCCATAGCTGCTCCAGGACTTTGGCGCTCTCGGGCTCGGACCATCGCGGCAGCGTGCCATTCGGCCGTGCCCGGCGGATCAGGCCGTCGAGCGCGCTATAGGCGGCGTTTAGGTGGGTGGTTGCGTTTGCCGGCACTTCGGCCGACGCGTGCGAGGCGACGACGGACAAGAGCAACATGATCGCCAACCGCCTGATAGCAGCCGAAAGGCATGATCTCATGAGGCTCTCATCTCCCCGCAACGGCCGATCTCGCGTGGTTGCGGGGCTCGGCACCTGGGTCAGCGCGGCTGCCAGCCGTCGGCCGCCAGCACGTCGCCGGCCAGATAGAGCGAGCCGGTGATCAGCACGCGCGGCGCGACGGGGCCGCTGGGCAGGGCGCGGACGGCGGCCAGCGCCTCGCCGAGACTGCCGGTCGCGGTCGCGTCGAGCCCGATCGATCGGGCGGCGGTGGCCAGGTCCTCGGGCGTCAGTGCCACCGGATGGCTGAACGGCATGGTGAAGATCTTCGGCTGAAGTCGCTTGAAATAGTCCAGGAACCCGCGCGGATCCTTGGTCGACATCATGCCCAGCACCATGACCAGCGGCCGGGGATCACGCGCCGCCATCCGGGCGATCGCCTCGCTCAGCACCTCGCCGCCGCCCGGATTGTGGCCGCCGTCGAGCCAGATCTCGCTGTCGTCGGGCAATTGCCGGGCAAGCTTGCCTTTGCCGAGGTTCTGCAAGCGCGCCGGCCATTCGACCGTCTGCAACCCCTGTTCGATCGCCGCGTCGCTCAGCGCGAAGCCGGCGGTCTTCACCGCGGCGATGGCGGTGCCGGCATTCTCGAACTGGTGGGCGCCGATCAGCCGGGGCGGCGCGGCATCGACCAGGCCGTCCTCGTCCTGATAGACGAAGCGGCCGTTTTCCTCGCGGGCGAACCAGTCGAGGCCAGAGACCAGCAGCCGGGCCCGCTGGCGCTCGGCCATCGCCTCGATGACGGCGAGCGCCTCGGGTGTCTGGCGCGCCACCACGCAGGGGCGCCCACGTTTCAGGATTCCGGCCTTTTCGCCGGCGATCTTGGCAACTGTCTCGCCGAGATAGTCGGCATGGTCCATCGAGACCGGCGTGATCACCGTCACCGCCGGCCGGGCAATGACATTGGTGGCGTCGAGCCGGCCGCCCATGCCGACCTCCAGGATCACCGCATCGGCGGGATTGCGCGCGAACAGCACGAATCCAGCGGCCGCGGTGATCTCGAACTGGGTGATCGGTTCGCCGGCATTGACCCGTTCGACCTCGAGCAGGACATCGGCCAGCGCCTGGTCGTCGACGATCCTGGCGCCGCCGGGCCGGCCGATCCGGTAGCGCTCGTGGAAGCGCACCAGATGCGGCGAGGTATAGACATGGACGCTGCGGCCGGACGCCTCGAGCAAGGCGCGCGCAAAGGCGGTGGTCGAGCCTTTGCCATTGGTGCCGGCGACATGAATGACCGGCGGCAACCGCTGTTCCGGATTGCCGAGCGCCTTCAGGACCCGGTGCATGCGATCAAGGGACATGTCGATCAGTTTCGGGTGCAGCTTGGTCAGCCGCTCCAGGATCGCGTCGATAGGGGTCATGGCGAGCGTCTTCACGACGAGAGATGGCCGTTCCTGCACGGACGATGCAACGCGCCGACGGCGCCGGAAAGACGCCTCGGCGCGAAGGTGATGCGCGTCACGCCGCTTCGGCGGCGCTGACCGGCGGCGCCTTGGTCAGGACGCGGCAGAGGCGGGCGAGCGTCTCGCGCAATTCGTGGCGATGCACCACCAGGTCGACCATGCCGTGGTCCTTCAGATATTCGGCGCGCTGAAAGCCTTCCGGCAGCTTCTCCCGGATGGTCTGCTCGATCACGCGCGCACCGGCAAAGCCGATCGTGGCGCCGGGCTCGGCAATATGCACGTCGCCCAGCATGGCGTAGCTGGCAGTGACGCCGCCGGTGGTCGGATTGGTCAGGACGACGATATAGGGCAGCTTGGCGGCGCGCAGCGCCTGCACGGCGACCGTCGTGCGCGGCATCTGCATCAGCGACAGGATGCCCTCCTGCATGCGCGCGCCGCCCGAGGCGGTGAAGATGATGAAGGGCGTGTTCTTCTCCACCGCGGTCATCATGCCCTTGACGATGGCTTCGCCGGCGGCGGTGCCGAGCGAGCCGGCCATGAAATCCATGTCCTGGACCGCGACCGTGACCGCGAGCCCTTCGAGCTTGCCATAGCCGACCTTGATGGCGTCGTTCATGCCGGTCTTGGTGCGGGCATCCTTGATGCGGTCGACATAACGTTTCTGGTCGCGAAATTTCAGCGGATCCGGTGGCACTTCGGGCAATTGCACGTCGAACCAGGTGCCGTTGTCGAACACCGACTTGAGCCTGGCGGTCGAGCCCATGCGCATATGCACGCCGGAACTGGGAATGACGAAAAGATTGCTCTCCAGGTCCTTGTGGAAGACCATCTGGCCGGTTTCCGGGCATTTTACCCAGAGATTATCCGGCGTATCGCGCTTCAGGAACGATCGGATCTTCGGGGGAAGAACGTCGGTGATCCAGTTCATCTGCGGGTCCTGGGACAGGCGGCCGCAGGCGGCCGCGAAAATTCGTGAGGAATGACGGCCGAAGGCAGCCGCGAAGAGATCAATATAGGCCAATGACGCCCCGCATGCGAGACGCCGCGGCTCCGGTCCGACGCGGGCCTACTCGGCCGCGCGGCGGGCGCCGCGCACGCCGCTGGCGAGGGCGCCGACGAGATCTGCGACCGCCGCTGCGGTTCGGGCACTGCCCTTGCCGTCCTGGTCGAGCGTCGACTTCACGGTATCGACCAGGGCCGAACCGACCACCACGGCATCGGCGCCGCGGGCGACGGCGGCGGCATGATCGGCGTTCTTGACGCCGAAGCCGACCGCGACCGGCAGCGTGGTATGCCGCTTGATACGGGCGACGGCTTCGGCCGTGCGGTCGAAATTCGGCGTCGCCATGCCTGTAATGCCCGTGATCGAGACGTAATAGACGAAGCCCGAAGTATTGGTGAGGACAACCGGCAAGCGCTTGTCGTCGGTGGTCGGGGTCGCCAGCCGGATGAAGTTGAGGCCGGCCTTCAGCGCCGGCAGGCAGAGCTCGGCATCTTCTTCCGGCGGCAGATCGACGACGATCAGCCCGTCCACGCCGGCGGCCTTGGCATCGGCGAGGAAGGCCTCGACGCCGTAGATATAGACGGGGTTGAAATAGCCCATCAGCACGATCGGCGTCGCCTGGTCGCTGGCGCGGAACCAAGCGATGTCCTCCAGTGTCTTCTTCAGCGTCTGTCCGCCGGCGAGCGCGCGCAGGCCGGCCGCCTGGATCGCCGGACCGTCGGCCATCGGGTCGGTGAAGGGCATGCCGAATTCGATGACGTCGGCGCCGGCGCCGGGCAGGGCCTTCATGATCGCGCGGGCGGTCTCGCGGTCGGGATCGCCGGCCATGACATAGGTGACGAGGCCGGCCCGGCCCTCGCGGGCGAGATCGGCGAAGCGGGTGTCGAGGCGGGTGCTCACAGCTTGGTTCCCAGGAGTTCGGCGACCTGCGGGACGTCCTTGTCGCCGCGACCGGAGAGATTGACGACCATCAGGTGATCGCGCGGCTTGGTCGGCGCCAGATCCTTCACCTTGGCGAGGGCATGGGCGCTCTCGAGCGCCGGAATGATGCCTTCGATCTTCGACAGCAGCTGGAAGGCTTCCACCGCCTCGTCGTCGGTCGCCGACAGATATTTCACCCGGCCGATATCGTTCAGCCAGGAATGTTCCGGCCCGATGCCGGGATAGTCGAGGCCAGCCGAGATCGAGTGGCCTTCCTGGATCTGGCCGTCGTCATCCATCAGGAGATAGGTGCGGTTGCCGTGCAGCACACCGGCGCGGCCGCCGGCGATGGAAGCAGCGTGCAGCTTGGTCAGGCCGTGGCCCGCGGCCTCGACGCCATAGATTTCGACCGAGGGGTCGTCGAGGAAGGGGTGGAACAGGCCGATGGCGTTGGAGCCGCCGCCGACGCAGGCGATCAGGCTGTCCGGCAGGCGGCCTTCGGCCTCCTGCATCTGCGTGCGGGTCTCGTTGCCGATGATCGACTGGAAATCGCGGACCATGCCGGGATAGGGATGCGGACCGGCGACCGTGCCGATGCAGTAGAACGTGTTGTCGACATTGGTCACCCAGTCGCGCAGCGCCTCGTTCATGGCGTCCTTCAGGGTGCGCGCGCCCGACTGAACCGGCACCACCTCGGCGCCCAGCATCTTCATGCGGAACACGTTGGGAGCCTGCCGGGCGACGTCGACGGCGCCCATATAGACCACGCATTGCAGGCCGAAGCGGGCGCAGAGCGTCGCGGTCGCGACGCCGTGCTGGCCGGCGCCGGTCTCGGCGATGATGCGCTTCTTGCCCATGCGACGGGCCAGCAGGATCTGGCCCAGCACATTGTTCACCTTGTGCGAGCCGGTATGGTTCAGTTCCTCGCGCTTGAGGTAGATCCGGGCACCGCCGAAATGGTCGGTCAGCCGCTCGGCGAAATAGAGCGGGCTGGGGCGGCCGACATAGTGGGTGAGGTGGCCGGCCATTTCCTTGGCGAAGGCGGGGTCGATCCTCGCCTCGGCATAGGCCTTTTCCAGCTCGAGGATCAGCGGCATCAGCGTCTCGGCGACGAAACGCCCGCCATAGATGCCGAACCGGCCGCGATCGTCGGGCCCGGTGCGATAGGAATTGGGTTTCGGCGGCACGTTCATCGCTTGTCTCCTGCGCCGGCGGCCGCGGCGGCGGCCTGACGTGCGGCGGCCACGAAGGCCCTGATCTTGTCGGGATCCTTGACGCCCGGCGCGCTTTCGACCCCGGACGACACATCGACGCCTGACAGCCGCGTCAATCTGATCGCTTCTGCCACATTGCCCGGATCGAGGCCTCCCGAAAGCATGACCGGGCGGCCGGGGTCAAGGCCGGCGACGAGGCGCCAGTCGAACGGCAGGCCATTGCCGCCGGGTAGCGCATCCGCTGTTTTCGGCGGTTTGGCGTCGAGCAGCAGCAGATCCGAGACTGCGGCATAGGCCGGCACGACGTCGAGATCGGCCTTCTCCGCGACCCCGATCACCTTCATGGCGCGGACCTTGAAGCGCTGGCGAATGTCGGCCACCCGCTCCGGCGTCTCATGGCCGTGCAGCTGAATGAGGTCGGGTTTGAGGTTGGCCATGACATCGGCGATGAAGTCGTCGGTCGGGTCGACGGTCAGCGCGACCACGGCGGCGCGGCCGCAGGTGCGGCCCGAAAGGGTGCAGGCGGTCGCCAGCGAGACATTGCGCGGGCTCTTGGCGAAAAACACGAGCCCGACCATGTCGGCACCCGCATCGAGCGCCGCTTCCATGGCGAGCATCGAGGTGATCCCGCAGATCTTGACCAGCAAAGGCATGGGGCGGGTATTTAGAGATTGTCGAGCCGATGCACCACCCTCAAGATCACACAAGGGTGGTAGGGCTGCTCGATAGGAGCGAAACGCCCCAGCCGGGCTCAGCTCCAGCGCTTGAAGATGACGCTGGCGTTGACGCCGCCGAAGCCGAAGCCGTTCGACATGGCATGGGTCAGGGCCATCGGCCGCGCGGTGCGGGCGACCAGGTCGACGCCGTCGGCGCCCGGATCCGGATTGTCGAGGTTGAGGGTCGGCGGCACCACCTGGTCGCGCAGCGCCAGGATGGTGAAGATCGCCTCCAGCCCGCCGGCCGCGCCCAGCAGGTGGCCGGTGGCCGACTTGGTCGATGTCACGGCCACGCGCTTGTCGCGGCCGAACAGCGTCTTGATCGCCTCCAGTTCGCCCTGGTCGCCGACCGGTGTCGAGGTGGCATGGGCGTTGAGATGCTGGATGTCCCCGGGCTTCAGGCCGGCCTGGGCGAGCGCCGCCGCCATCGAGCGGCGCGCGCCGTCACCGTCCTCCGGGCCGGAGGTGATGTGATAGGCATCCGCCGTCGTGCCATAACCGACCAGTTCGGCGATTGGCCTGGCGCCGCGCGCCAGGGCATGGTCGAGCGCCTCGATCACCAGCATGCCGGCACCTTCGCCCATGACGAAGCCGTCACGCGCCTGGTCGAACGGCCGCGAGGCACGCTCGGGCGTCTCGTTGAAATCGGTCGACAAGGCGCGCGCGGCGGCAAAGCTGCCGAGGCTGACGACATCGATACAGGCCTCGGCACCGCCGCAGAGCGCGATATCGGCCTCGCCCGCGTGGATCATCCGGGCGGCGTCGCCGACCGCCTGGACGCTCGCCGCGCAGGCGGTGACCGGGGCGCCGAGCGGCCCTTTGAAACCATGGTGGATCGACACCTGGCCGGCGGCGAGATTGACCAGGAAGGACGGCACCGTGAACGGCGACAGCCGGCGCACGCCACGCGCCTCGACGGTCTTGACCGCTTCGACCATGGCCGGAAAGCCGCCAATGCCCGAGGCGATGATGGTGGCGGTGCGCTCCTTGCCGTGCTCGTCGGCCGGCGCCCAGCCGGCCTGGGTAATGGCTTCCGCCGCGGCCAGCAGGGAGAACAGGATGAAGCGATCCATCTTGCGCTGGTCCTTGGGCGAGGCGGCGAGATCCGGGTCGAAGCCGCCCTCGGGATCCTCGGCCTTGCCCTGGACATTGCCGGCGATCTTGGCCGGCAATTGCGCGGCGATGGCCTCGGGCAGCGCCCTGATGCCGGACCGGCCGGCGATCAGCCGCGACCAGGCAAGGTCCACCCCGCAGCCGAGCGGCGACACGAGGCCCATTCCAGTGACGACGATACGGCGCATGTCAGGCTCCCGGTCCGGTCGATAGGGTGATCGGCCGCAAGGCCCTGAGTGAATTGATGCGTTCATGCATTCCAGCGCTCGCCTTCGGCCCGGCGATCAGCATCACGCTGTCGAGGGTGATCGGTGTGAGGCTTGGTCCATCCAGGACCACCGGGTCGACCGGCAGGCCCGAATCCCGCCCGGCCAGCAGAACCGAAGCGCCTTCGGGCGCCAGGTGCCGGTTGCCCCAGGCCAGCATGGCGCTGACCACGGGAAAGAAATCCCGGCCTTTTGCTGTCAGGACATAGTCGTAGCGCGGCGGCCTCTGGCTGTAGAGCCGCCGCTCGAACAGCCCGATCTCGGTCATGTGCTTCAACCGGCGCGCCAGGATATTGCTGGCGATCCCCAGGCTCTTCTGAAATTCGTCGAAGCGCGTCAGACCCTGGAACGCATCGCGCAGGATCAGGATGCTCCACCATTCGCCGACGCACAGCATGGTGCGAGCGATCGGGCATTCGTCGGCTGGCGGCGGGGGCGACGTCATCAGGCGGAACGCATAACGGACTGACTTTCTATTCGCAAGCCGCAAATGGCGACCAGTCTTGCCGGGTGGCGGCATCGACGGAATGTGAAGAGCCATGACGCGTTCGCCGGGCTAGATCTGTCGCCGCCGCATCGAGACCGGAGGAATGGGGCATGACCAGGACGCAATCAGGGCCAATCGAACGTCGCAACCTTGGCTCGGGAGGCCTCGTCGTCGCCGCCATCGGGCTCGGCTGCATGCCGCTTTCGGGCGTTTATGGCGAGGCTGACGATGCGGCCTCCGAAAAACTGATCCAGCACGCCATCGACAGCGGCACCGATCATCTCGACACCGCCGACATGTATGGCTGGGGCCACAATGAAGAGCTGGTCGGGCGCGCCATCAAGGGCCGCCGCGACCGGGTGGTGCTCGCGACCAAATTTGGCCAGACGCGCAGCGAGAGCGGTCCGAACGGCGTCAACGGCCGGCCCGACTATGTCATCCAAGCCTGCGAGGCGAGCCTCCGGCGGCTCGGCGAGACGGTGATCGACCTCTATTATCAGCACCGCGTCGATCCGGCCGTGCCGATCGAGGAGACGGTGGGCGCCATGGCGCGCCTCGTCGAGCAAGGCAAGGTGCGCCATATCGGCCTGTCCGAGGCGAGCCCCGAGACCATCGGCCGGGCGCACAGGGTGCATCCGATCGCCGCTGTGCAGACCGAATATTCGCTGCTTTATCGGGGCGAGGCCGAAACGACCCGCAAGACCACGGCGGCGCTGGGCATCGGCTTCGTCGGCTATTCGCCGCTCGGCCGCGGTTTTCTCACCGGCATGATCCGTGACCTGTCGCAGGTCGACGGCCGGCGCGCGGCGCATCCGCGCTTCCAGGGCGAGAATTTCGCGCGCAACCGCCAACTGGTCGGCCAGTTCGAAGCGCTCGCCGAGGCCAAGGGCTGCACGCCCTCGCAACTGGCGCTGGCCTGGGTGCTGGCGCAGGGCAAGGACGTGGTGACGATTCCGGGCACCCGGTCGACGCCGCGCTTCGACGAGAATGCCGGGGCTCTCGCCGTCGCGCTGACCCCGGCCGACCTGGCGCTGCTGGACCAGGCGATCCCTGCCGGCGCCGCGGCGGGCACACGTTACCCCTCGGCCGCCATGACCGCGGTGCAGCGCTGATCGATCGGCGGTGGCCGCCGCCAGTCAGCCGCGCGTCATTTCCATGGCGGCGCTCGCCCGCCTGAGCGTCGGGTCGAACGGATTGACCCGCTCGGCGATGCCGCGCACCTCGCCCTGCAAGATCTTGGCGAGTTCGACGCTGCGTTCCTCGGTCAGGCGGTCGGTGGTGGTGCCGATACTGATGGATGCGAGCGGATAGCCGCGCGGGTCGAGGATCGGGACGCCGAGGCCGGCCATGCCGGGGATCAGCCCGTCCCAGCGGTAGCAATAGCCGAGCTTCCGCACCTCCGAGAGCTTGCCGCGCAGCGAAGCCTCGTCGAAATCGCCCATTTCCTGCATGCGCGGCAGGTTGCGGCGGATCACCTCGTCCTGCTCGTCGGGCGGCAGGAAGGCGAGGATGGCGGTCGACCCCTGGCCGACGCCGAGCATGACCTTGCCGCCGATATCGCCGGTGAACGAACGGATCGGCAGCGGGCCGGCGCTTCGATCGATGCAGACGGCCTCGTAGCCGTTGCGGACCAGCAGGAACATGGTCTCTCCCAGCGTGCCGGTGAGCCGCAGCAGGGCCGAGCGGCAGATGTCGCGCAGGCCTGCGACATTGCCGGCGCGCGCACCCAGCAGGAACAGTTCGAGCCCGAGCGAATAGCGCTTCGTCGTGACATCGAAGGCGACGATGCCTTCGCTCACCAGGGATCTCAGCAGGCGGTGCGCCGTCGGGCGCGGCAGGTCCACCGCGGCCGCCAGCTCGGTCAGGCGCTGGCCGGCGTCCTCACCCGAGCCAAGGCTTCTGAGGACCGCGATCGCGCGGTGCAGGCTGCCGTGCGCTTCCGACATGAAATTCCACCTGATGAAAACGGATCTGTTCTTGAGTGGCAATGATTTCACTCAGTGATAATCTATCATATTTCCTTCAATCTGGCGATATTTTCCCTTGCCAGCTCTCATTCCGGCGGAGATCGTCTCCGTCCTATGCGAAGTCGGTGGCAAGGGAGCCAACATGGCGCGGTGGCGTGTAGGGGTCGATTCCGGCGGCACATTCACGGATGTCTGCCTGTTCGATGAGGACGAGGGCCGCGTCGAAGTCTGGAAAGTATCCTCGACCCCCGACGACCCGTCGCGCGGCATCGCCCAGGGTGTCGACGAGGGCATTCGCCTGGTGGTTCCCGATGCCGGCGAGAAGCCCGGCGCCGCCATCTCCTATTTCGGCCACGGCACGACGGTCGCGACCAATGCGCTGATCCAGCACCGCGGCGTCGCCACCGGTCTCGTCACCTCGGACGGCTTTCGCGACCTCCTGGAGATCGGCCGGCAGAAGCGCCCCGATCTCTACGACATGCAGGCGGACAAGCCGCCGACACTGGTGTCGCGCGATCTGCGCCACGAAGTGCCAGAGCGGGTCCGCCATGACGGCAGTATCGAGACCGCGCTCGACGAAGACCGGGTGCGCGCCGCGGCGCGAGCGCTGAAGGCCGCCGGGGTCAAGGCCATCGCGGTGTCCTTCCTCTACGGCTTCATCCGGCCCGAACACGAGCGTCGCGCCGTCGAGATCCTGCGCGAGGAGCACCCCGACGCCTTCATCTCGGCCGGCCATGAGATCGCGCCCGAGTTCCGCGAGTTCGAGCGTCTGTCCACCGTGGTGCTCAACGCCTATCTCGGCCCGGTCATGCGCGGCTATATCGAGCGTCTGACGCCGCGCCTCTCGGCGCTTGGCGTCACCGTGACGCCCCATCTCACCCAGTCGAACGGCGGCGTCATCGGCTTCCCCACCGCCGCCGAAATGCCGGTCCGCACGGTGCTTTCAGGCCCCTCGACCGGCGTCGTCGGAGCCCAGGCGATCGGCAAGCTCGCCGGCTTCGAGGACCTCATCACCTTCGACATGGGCGGCACCTCGACCGATGTCGCGCTGTTGACCGGCGGTCTCTGCAAGCTGACCTCGGAGGCCGTGATCCACGGCTATCCGGTCAAGGCGCCGATGCTCGACATCCACACGGTCGGCGCCGGCGGCGGCTCGATCGCCCATATCGACGCCGGCGGCTTCCTGAAGGTCGGCCCACGCAGTTGCGGCGCCGATCCCGGGCCGGTCTGCTACGACCGCGGCAACACCGAGCCGGCGACCACCGACGCCAATGTCGTGCTGCAGACGCTGAACCCGGAATACCTGCTCGGCGGTCGCATGGCGGTCCGCCAGGATCTCGCCAAGGCCTCTATCGCGGCGCTGGCCGACAAGCTCGGGCTCGGCCTGATGGAAACCGCCCAGGGCATCATCTCGGTGGTGACCGCCAATATGGCGCGCGCCATCCGCGTCATCTCGGTGCAGCGTGGTTATGACCCGCGCGACTATACGATGATGGCCTTTGGCGGGGCGGGGCCGCTGCATGCGGCGCGGCTAGCCAAGGAACTGGATATGAAGCGCGTGCTGGTGCCGCGCAATCCCGGCATCCTCTGCGCCATGGGGTTGCTGCTGACCGATCTTCGCGCCGATTTCGCCGCGACCAAGCTGCTGCCGGCGACCGCCGCCTCGACCGTCGAGGTCGCCGCGGTCTTCTCGGGCCTCACCCGCCGCGCCGAGACCTGGTTTCACGAGGAGGAGATCGATGCTCCCGCCCGTCGGCTGACCCGTACCGCCGACATGCGTTACGCCGGCCAGAACTACGAGCTCGCCGTGCCCCTGCCGGATGGTCCGGTCACATCGGCGACGATCCAGGCTCTCGTCGCGGGCTTCACGGAATCGCACAAGCAGCGCTACGGCTTCATCGCCGAAGGCGAGCCGATCCAGCTCGTCACGCTCAGGCTGGAAGCGACCGGCGTCGTGCCCAAGGCCGAACTGAAGGCCTATCCCGACGGCGGACCGGACGCGTCGGGCGCGATCATCGGGCGCCGGCCGGTCTGGTTCCCCGAGGCCGGCGACTTTGTCGACACGCCGGTTTATGGCCGCGACAAGCTCGAACCCGGCAACCGCTTCGCCGGCCCGGCGATTGTCGAGCAGATGGACACGACGACGGTCGTCCCCCCCGGCATGACCGTCCGCATCGACGCCTATCTCAACCTCATCATGGAAGTTTCGGCATGACCCTGGCCGTCCAGCCGCGTCCATCGATCGCGCTCGATCCGATCACCGTCGAAGTCATCGGCGCTTCCCTCTCGTCGATCGTCGAGGAAACCGGCGAGGCGCTGATCCGCGCCTCCTATTCAACCAATATCAAGGAAAGACGGGATTGCTCGACCGCGTTGTTTGACGTGGCCGGCAATACGCTCTGCCAGGCCGAGCATATCCCGATCCATCTTGGCAGCTTCATCGGCATCGTCCCGCATATTCTTCGCCTGCACGCGGCCGAGGACATGCGGCCGGGCGACGTCTTCGTCGGCAACGACGCCTATGAGGGCGGCGGCACCCATCTTCCCGATATCGTTCTGGCCGAGCCGATCTTCGTCGAGGGCCGGATCGCCGCCTGGACCGTCAACCTGGCGCATCATTCCGATTTCGCCGACCGTGGTCATGCCCATATCTACCAGGAAGGCCTGCGCATTCCCCCCGTCAGGCTCTATCGGGCGGGCGTGCTGCAGAAGGACGTCCAGGACCTCATCCTGCTGAACTGCCAGGTGCCGCGCGAACGCCTGTCGGATCTGCGCGCCCAGATGGCGGCCAACCGGGTCGGCGTCCAGCGCTTCCAGGCGCTCTGCGCCAAATATGGCGCAGAGACGGTGCTGGCGGCGGGTGCCGCGCTGCTCGACTATGCCGAGCGGAAAATGCGCGCCGGCATCGCCGCCATGCCCGACGGCAGCTGGCGCTTCGACGATGTCTTCGACAATCCGGAGATTACGGGCACCTTGCCGCTGTCGGTCGAGGTAACCATCCGCGGCGACGCCATGTCGCTGCATTTCGACGCCCCGGACCAGCTCAGGGCCGGGTTGAACATGACCTATACCGCGCTGCTGGCGACCGCCTATTACGTCGTCAAGTCGGTGGTCGATCCGACCATCCTGCCCAATGCCGGACTGGCGCGGCCGCTGACCATCACGGCGCGCGAAGGCAGCATTCTCAATTGCGTCCATCCGGCTGCCGTCAACGGCCGGGTGCAGACCTGCCAGCGGGTGTCGGATCTGATCCTCGGCGCGCTCGCCCAGGCCGTGCCGGATCGGGTCACCGCCTGCTCGAACTCCACCTGCACGGTTGCGACCTTCATCGGCACGCGTCCGGAGGACGGCTCGATCTGGGTCTATCTGGAGACCATGGGCGGCGGCAACGGCGCGCGGGCGACCAAGGACGGCCTCGATGGGGTCCATGTCCACGTCACCAACACCTCGAACCTGCCGGTCGAGGCGCTGGAGATCGAATATCCGCTGACGCTGATGCGCTACGAGCTCGTTTCCGATTCCGGCGGTCCCGGCACCTATCGCGGCGGCATGGGCCTGCGCCGGGTCTACCGGGCCGACCAGGACTGCCGTGTGCGGGTCGACGTTTCCAGGCTCCGGTCACGCAACTGGGGCCTGCTCGGTGGCGGCGAAGGCGGCCAGGGCGCCATCGAATGCGGACCCGGGGTCATCTTCGATCGCGACAGCGGCGTGCTGAAGGCCGGCCAATGGTTCGCGGTGGTCAGTCCGGGCGCCGGCGGTTACGGCCCAGCCGAAGACCGCGACGCCAAGGCCGTGGCGCGCGACCTCGCCGAGGGCGCGATCAGCCCGGCCACCGCGCGCGACGTCTATCACCACAAGGGATGATGCGGGTGCCGGCGTGGCGTGCCAGCCGGTGCTTGATCGGCTGGCGCAGCCGGACCCGAGCATCGTGCCAAAAAGACCAGAGCCAAAAAGGCCAGAGTCAAAAACCAGAGGAGAATTCCGCATGGCTTTCCATCCGAGCCGCCGAGCCGTTCTCGCAGGTGCCGCAGCCGGTGCCGTGCCGTTCCTCCGCATTCCGGGAGCCAAGGCGAGGACACCGGGCATCCTGACCTTCGGCCTGTCCAGTTATCCGCCGAGCCTCGAGCCCTGGGTCAATAACGGCACGGCGGCCGCCACCATCAAGCTGATGACCTTTCGCGGCCTGACCTCCTACGGCCCCGATGGCAATCTGCGCCCGGAACTTGCCGAGTCCTGGGAACCGGCGGGCACTACCGGCTGGACCTTCAAGCTGCGCGACGCCACCTTCCACAATGGTGAGAAGGTAACCTCGGCGGATGTCCGCTGGAACATCGAGCAGATCGCCGCCGACCGCTCCACCGCCCATTTTCGTGAGGAGATGAAGGGCGTCGACAAGATCGAGACGCCCGACGACCGCACGGTCCGCATCTTCATGAAGCAGCCGCGCATCACCTTGCCGGATACCATGGCGAGCTATCGGCTACCGATCATCTCGCGCAATTCGCCGCCGCGCGGCCCGGCCATCGGTGCCGGCCCCTTCGTGGTCAAAGCCCAGGAGCGCGGCGTTTCGGTAACGCTCGAGGCCTATGACAAGTTCTACCGGCCGGGCCTGCCCAAGCTCAAAGGCATCCGCGCCATCGCCTATGCCGACGAGAACCTGCGCGTCGCGGCTCTGCAGTCGGGCGATGTCGATCTCATCGAATACGTGCCGTGGCCGGCGATGGACGCCATCCTCGCCAATCCGCAATTGACCATGGACGCGGTCGACGGCGCCTTCATGTACCTGGTTTTCAATGGCGCCCGGCCGCCGTTCAACGATGCCCGCGTGCGGCGGGCCGTCGCCCATGCGGTCAAGCGCGACGAACTGGTCAAGGCGGCGTTTTCCGGGCGTGGTTCGCCGCTGCAGCAATTGCCGATCTCGCCGAACAGCTCTTTCTACAATGCCGAGTTCAAGGATGGCTGGCGTTACGATCCGGACCTGTCGCGCAAGCTTTTGGCCGAAGCCGGCCATCCGAACGGCCTGTCCTGTTCGCTCGCCTCCACCGCGCAATACGGCATGCACAAGGACACGGCCGAAATCGTCCAGCAGCATCTCGCCGCGGTCGGTATCAAGGCCGAGCTCAATCTGCCTGACTGGGCGACCCGCGTCGCGATCGGCAATCGCGGCCAGTTCGACATCGGCGTGATGGGGACCGCCGCCGACAGCAACGATCCCGATGGCCTGGCCAATTTTGTCGACGGCAGCCTGGCGCCATCCTTCTCGCGCAGCGTCAATCTGAAGATCGACCGCATCACCCAGCTGTTCGCCGCCGGCCGTGCCGAATATGACGAGGCCAAGCGCCGCGCCATCTATCGCGAGCTCGAAGGCGTGGTGATCGAACAGGCGCCGTTCATCGGCCTCACATGGCGCAGCCAGGGTTACGCCATGCGCCGCGACGTGACCGGTTTCAAGAACCTGCCCGGCGCACTGACCTTCTATTCCGGGTTGACCTTCGAGACCACGGCGCTGGGCTGAGACCATGCTGAGCTTCGTCCTCCGACGCTTGGCCGTCGCCGCCGGCCTGGTCCTGGTGGTGGCGACGCTGGTCTTCCTGATCATTCACCTCATTCCGGGTGATCCGGCGGAGCTGCTGCTGGCCCAGGGCGGCATTGCACCGGATCCGGGCTCGGTCGCCGAGCTGCGCGAGCGGCTCGGCCTCGACCGGCCGCTCCTCGATCAATATTTCGACTATCTCCGCGGCCTCGCCCGGCTGGATCTCGGTCTGTCGATGCAGGACCAGCATCCGATCATCGACGAGATCGTGCTCCGGCTGCCCCGGACGTTGGAACTGGTCGGGGCCGCCGGCCTTCTCGCCGTGTTCATCGGGGTGCCCTTCGGCATGCTCGCGGCGTTGCGCGCCGGCACGTTCACCGACCGGGTGATCTCGGCCATTTCAGGGCTTGCCCTGTCCGTCCCGGTCTTCGTCATCGGCACGCTGGTGATCCTGGTCTTCGCCCAGGGGCTGCGCTGGGTACCGGCTGGCGGCTACGTGCCCTTCTTCGAAAATCCCGGGCGGCATCTGGTCTTGCTGCTGATGCCGGCAGGCACCATCGCGGTCGGTTTCGCCGCGGTGGTGCTGCGCGTCACGCGCAGCGCCGTGCTCGAAGTGCTGTCGCGCGATCATGTCCGGGCGGCGCAGGCGCGCGGCGTCGCGCCGGCCGTGATCGTCCGGCGCCACGTATTGCGCAACGCGCTCACACCCCTGGTGACCGTGGTCGGCCTGCATCTCGGCTCGCTGCTCGGCGGCACCGTGCTGGTCGAATTCGTGTTCAACTGGCCGGGGCTCTCCGGTTACCTCGTCCGCTCGGTCGAAGCCCGCGATTACCCGGAAGTGATGGGCATCGTGCTGGTCCTGTCGATCCTCTACGTGCTGCTCAACCTCATCGTCGATCTGCTCTACGGGGTCATCGATCCGCGCGTGAGGCAAGGCTGATGCGGGCGGATCATCTCAGCCGTCTCGCCGTCCCGGCCTTGCTGGTCGGACTTGTCCTGGCCGTGGCGCTGGTCACGCCGCTCCTGTCGCTGGCCGACCCGGTCCGCCAGGACGTCGCCCACCGGCTCGCCGGACCGACTTCGGCGCATTGGCTCGGCCAGGACGAATATGGCCGCGATGTCCTGTCGCGGATCTTATGGGGCGCGCGCGTCTCGCTCACCGTCGCTTTCACGTCCGCCGTGCTCGCGGCGATCCTCGGCACGCTGCTCGGGATTGTCGGCGGCTATTTCCGTGGCCTTGTCGAGCTGTTCACCGTACGCGCCGCCGAGGCCGTGCTGTGCTTCCCGCCCTTGCTGCTGGCGTTGCTGGTGGTGACCTTGCTCGGCCCGGGGGCCGCGACGCTGATCCTGGCCTTGAGCGTGCTTTATGCCCCGGGCTTCGCGCGCGTCGCCTATGCCGAGACCTTGTCGGCCCGGGTGCTCGACTATGTCACCGCCCAGGAGGCGCTGGGCGCCCGGCCATGGCGGATCCTGGGCGTCACGCTGCTGCCCAATATCGCCGCGCCGCTGATCGTCCAGTTCTCCCTGACGGTCGCCGCAGCCCTGGTACTGGAGAGCGGCTTGTCGTTCCTTGGCCTCGGCGTGGTGCCGCCGTCGCCGTCCTGGGGCCTGATGATCCGTGGCGCCCGCGCCACCATGGAACAGGCGCCGCTGCTGCTGCTCTGGCCATGCCTGGCGCTGAGCGGCACCGTGCTGATCCTCAATCTCTTATGCGATCGCCTCCGCGACGTCCTCGACCCCAGGTCGACCGCTGCGGCCGTGCCGAGCTTCCTGCGCCGCCTGATGGCACTGCCGCCGGCCCGCGAAACGCTTGTCGCCTCGAACCGGGCGCTGCTCTCGGTCAAGGGGCTGACGCTCGAGCTGACCGCCGCAGCCCGGAACGTTCCGCTGGTGCGCGACGTCAGCTTCGAACTGGCGCCGGGCGAGACGCTGGCCATTGTCGGCGAGAGCGGATCCGGCAAGACGCTGACCGGCCTCGCCATCATGGGCCTGCTGCCGGCGGCGGTGCGTCCGGCGGCCGGTAGGGTGCTGTTCCGGGATCGTGACGGCGAGACGCGCGATCTCCTGCGGCTCGGCGAGCCGCAGCTGCGGGCGCTGCGCGGCCGCGACCTCTCCATGGTCTTTCAGGATCCCTCGACCAGTCTCAATCCGCTCTTGCGAACGGGAAAGCAGATCGCCGAAGCGGTGGAAGCCCATGCTGGGCGTGCCGGCGCGAGACGCGTCGTCGATCTGCTCCGCAAGGTCGGCCTGCCCGATCCGGAACGGCGCGCGGCAAGCTTCCCGCATGAACTGTCGGGCGGCCAGCGCCAGCGGGTGATGATCGCGGCGGCCATCGCCAATCATCCGCGCCTGCTGATCGCCGACGAACCGACGACCGCGCTCGACGTCACGGTGCAGGCGCAGATCCTGGCGCTGCTCAGCGATCTGCGCGGCTCGGAACGCGGCATGGGCATGGTCTTCGTCACCCACAATCTCGCCGTCGTCGGCCAGATCGCCGACCGGGTCGTCGTCATGTATGCCGGCGAGATCGTCGAACAGGGCCCGGTCGCCGAGGTCTTCGCCGCGCCGCGCCATCCCTATACGGCGGCGCTGCTCGCCAGCATTCCGGAGGACGCGACCGAGCGACTGCTGTGCATTCCCGGTTCGGTGCCGCAACCGACGGCCATGCCGCCGGGCTGCCGTTTCGCGCCGCGCTGCGGCCACGCCGTCGAGAGCTGCGCTCATAGAACACCTGCGCTCGAGGCGGTGACGCCGGAGCGGACCACCCGCTGCCCGCGCTGGAGGGAGATGGCATGAACGTCATCGACCGCACGGGTTCCTTCAAGCTGGACCGGCCCCTGGTCCGTGGCGAAGGGCTGACCAAGGCCTTTCCGGGCAGGGGATCATTGTTCTCGGCGCGCCAGAAGATCCTGGCGGTACGCGGCGTCGACATCACGGTGGGGCAGGGCGAGGCGGTCGGGGTCGTCGGCGAATCGGGTTGCGGCAAGAGCACGCTCGGCCGCCTGCTGTTGCAGCTCCTGCCGCTGACCGATGGTCGTGTGCTGTTCGATGGCGGCGATATTTCCGGCCTGAGGGGCGCGGCCATGCGCGCCATGCGCCGGCGCATGCAGCTGGTCTTCCAGGACCCCTATGGCAGCCTCGATCCCCGCCGCTCGATCGGCGCCCAGATCGCCGACGGCGTCATCATCCATCGCCTCGCCGGCCGCGCCGAAATCGGCGAAAGGGTCGACGGGCTGCTGCGCCAGGTCGGGCTCGATCCGGGCCAGGCGGCGCGCCTGCCGCATGAGTTCTCCGGTGGTCAGCGCCAGCGCATCGCCATCGCGCGTGCCCTCTCCACCGAGCCCGAGTTCATCGTCGCCGATGAGCCGGTCTCGGCGCTCGATGTCTCGATCCAGGCGCAGGTGGTCAATCTGCTCGCCGATCTCCGCCAGCAACTCGGCCTGGCCCTCCTGTTCATCAGCCACGACCTGCATGTCGTTCGCCATCTCTGCGACCGGGTGGTGGTGATGTATCTCGGGCGGGTGGTCGAAGAAGGGACGGCGCAAGAGGTCTTCAAGACGCCGGCTCATCCCTATACCCGAGCCCTGATCGCGGCGACCCCGTCGCTACGCCAAAAGCCCGGTAGCGTCGCCGCGCTGTCGGGCGAAATCCCCAGCGTCGCGGCGCCGCCATCCGGCTGCGTTTTCCGCACCCGTTGTCCCATGGCGCAGCCCGCCTGCGCCGATGCCGTGCCCGAACTCGCAGTCTTGCCGGGCAGTCCTCAGCGCCGCGTCGCCTGTTGGCGCGCCGGCGAGATCTGATCCGAGAGGGAGCCCCATGCTGCAGCCCAACGGCCGTGTCGTCATGATCTCCGGTGCCAGCCGCGGCATCGGTCGTGCCGTGCTCGAACGGCTTCTCGCGGGCGGCTACCGGGTCAGTGCCGGCATCCGCAACCCGGCGCAAATGCCGCCACGCGATGGGCTGTTCGTCCATGCCTATGAGGCGATCTCGGTGGACGGCGCCGACAGATGGGCTGCGGCGACGCTGGCCGAATTCGGCCGCATCGATGCGCTGGTCAACGCCGCCGGCATGAACAATCGCGGCACCTTGCTCGACCCGGACGAGACCGCCTTCGATCTGCTCTGGGCGGTCAATGCCAAGGGGCCGATGCGGGTTATCCGGGCGGCCTGGCCAGGCCTCGTCGCCTCGGGCGAGGGGCGGGTGGTGAACTTGGCGTCGCTGTCCGGGAAACGGGTCAAGAACGACAATCTCGCCTATGCCATGAGCAAGTTCGCGGTAATGGCACTGACCCAGGAGGTGCGCCGGCTCGGCTGGGACCACGGCATTCGCGCCACCGCGGTCTGCCCCGGCTTCGTCGACACCGACATGACCTCCCATGTCACCAAGACGCCGCGCGACAAGATGTCGAGACCGGAGGATGTGGCGGCGCTGGTCGAGACGGTGCTGCGCCTGTCCAACACGGCCACCGTCGCGGAGGTGCTGGTCAATTGCCGCCATGAGGAGTTGCTGTGAGGCTGCAACGGCTGAGGGATCTCGAGCGGCCGTCCATCGCCTTGACGCTGGACGGCGAGGCGATCACGGCGCTCGCCGGCGATACCCTTCTGACGGCTCTCCTGGCCGATGGGGCAGGCTATCTGCGCACCAGCGAGTTCGGGCGGGAACCGCGTGCCGGCTTCTGCCTGATGGGCGCCTGCCAGGATTGCTGGGTTGACGTGCAGGGGCTCGGCCGCGTCAGGGCCTGCGCCACGCCTGCGGCAGACGGCATGGAGGTCAGGCGGGGATGAAAGTGGCTGTTGTCGGAGCCGGGCCTGCTGGCGTACGCGCCGTCGAACGGCTGGTCGCGGCCGGTCTGTCGCCGGTCTGGATCGACGAGGCCGCCGATGGTGGCGGACGCATCTACCAGAGGCCGCCGGCGCCGCTGAAACGCGACCCGAAGACGCTCTACGGTTTCGAAGCCGCGAAGGCTTCGGCGCTGCATGCCGCGCTCGACCGCCTCAAACCCCTGGCCGACTGGCGCCCCGGGACGCTCGTCTGGCACATCCGGCCGGACGCACGTGAACTGCACACGCTGAACGACGGCGCCCGCCACGTGGTCGGCTACGACGCGGTCATCCTCTGCACCGGCGCCATGGATCGGGTCGTGCCGGTGGCCGGCTGGACCGCCGCCGGCGTCACCACGCTGGGCGCCGCCCAGATCGCGCTCAAGGCCCAGGGCTGCGCCATTGGCCGGCGCGTCGCCTTCATCGGCAACGGCCCGCTGCTCTGGCTGGTCGCCTATCAATATGCCAAGGCCGGCGCCGAGGTCGCTTGCGTGCTCGATACCACGCCGCTTTCGACCAAGATGGCCGCCGCCCCGGCCCTGCTGCGCGACCCCGCCACCTTCGCCAAGGGGCTCTGGTACGTCGCCTGGCTGCGCGCCCGCGGCATCCCTGTCGCCGAGGGCATCACGCCGGTCGCCATCGAAGCCGGCGACGAGGGCGTGGCCGCCATCCGCTGGCGCGACCGGCATGGCCGCGAGCAGAGAGCCGATTGTGACGCGGTCGGCATGGGCTGGGGCCTGAAGCCCGAGGCGCAGCTCGCCGATCTCGCGAACGTGCCGTTTCGCTATGACGCGATCCAGGCCAATTGGGTGCCGGAGCGGGATCCGATGGGACGGACCGCCGCGCCCGGCATCTATCTGGCCGGCGATGGTGCCGGCATCGGAGGCGCGGCGGTCGCCGAGATCGCCGGCGCGGCCGCGGCGCTGGCCGTCCTCGCCGACGCCGGACTGCCGGTTGATCATGGCGAGACCATCCGCCTGACGCACGAACTGCAAAGACAGGCTCGCTTCCGGGTGGCGCTGGAGCGTGCTTTTCCATTCCCAGTGCATCTGGCGCGGCAGGTTCCGGATGAGACCATCCTGTGCCGCTGCGAAGGCCTGACCGCCGGCGAGCTGCGCGGCGTGGCGAGGCCAAAGGGAGGCTCCGGGCCGACCGGCGATCTCAACCGCGCCAAAGCCTTTACGCGCACCGGCATGGGGCGCTGCCAGGGCCGCGTCTGCGGTCCGGTCGCCGCCCAGATCTTTGCCGCCGAGGCGCGTTGCGACCTGCCTGATATCGGCCGGCTGCGCGGCCAGCCGCCGGTCAAGCCTTTTGCCATGGGGCCGGCGCGGCCGGCCGCCGGCACCGACACGGTGGCCACGCGATGACCGGCGAATATGACGTTCTCGTCCTGGGCGGCGGCGGCGCCGGCTGCTCGGCCACATTGCACCTCGCGCTGCGCGGCAGTCGTGTCCTGCTCCTGGAGCGTGGCCTGGTCGGCGGCCAGGCGACCGGCGTGAATTTCGGCGGCGTCCGCCAGCAGGGCCGGCATCCCGCCGAACTGCCGATTGCCCGCCGCTCCCTGGAGATCTGGAAACGGCTCGAGAGCCTTGTCGGTACCGACGCTGAATTTGCCAATACCGGCCACCTGAAACTCGCGCGCGACGAGGCCGAGGAAGCCGATCTTGTCGCCTATCTCGATGTCGCCCGCGTCCATGGCCTCAGCCTGCGCATGGTCGGCCGCAACGCCATTCACGGCGAATATCCCTGGCTCGGGCCGAAGGTCGTCGCCGGCTCGCTGGCGCCCGATGACGGCTCGGCCAATCCGCGCCTGCTGGCGCCGGCGCTCGCCAATGCCGCGCGCAAGGCCGGGGCGGTCATTCGCGAGCAGGCCGAGATCACCGGCTATCGGCGCGACGATGCCGGCTTTGTGCTGGAGAGCCGAACCGGCGAGCAGTTCCGCGCCGCCGTCCTGCTGAACACCGCCGGGTTCTGGGGCGGCGCGGTCGCGGCGGCCTTCGGCGAAGCGGTACCGGTCCAGCCGCTCAGCCCCAACATGCTGGTGACCGAACCGATCGATTATTTCATCAAGCCCAATCTCGGTGTGGTCGGCGGCAATGTCTATCTGCGCCAGATCCCGCGCGGCAATGTGATCATCGGCGGCGGTCACGGCGAAGCCGACCCGACCGTGCCCTGGTCGCGGCCGCTGCCCGAGCCGACCATGCGCGCCGTCGACCTGGCGGTCGAGCTCGTCCCGGCGCTCGCCGGCGCCCACGTCATCCGCTCCTGGAGCGGCATTGACGGCCAGATGCCCGATCGCATCCCGGTCATTGGCGAAAGCCTGACGACGCCGGGACTGTTCCACGCCTTCGGTTTTTCCGGGCACGGTTTCCAGCTTGGTCCGGGCATCGGCCAGATCATGAGCGAACTGATCCTCGACGGACATACCGAAACGCCGCTGGAGGCGTTCCGCATCGATCGATGGCGACATCCGTCCGCCGGCGGCGGCCCGGACATTCAACCGGCTTCTGGAGACGTGAGATGAAAATGGACCTTTTGCCCGGCGTCTTCGCACGCCGTGATCCCGACGCGGCCCCGGCGCCGATCGTCTTCGACATCCCCCGCAGCGGCGCCGAATATCCACGTCATTTCCGCAGCATCGCGACGCTCACCGATCTGCAGAAATCGGTCTCGTCCTTTGTCGAGGAACTCTATTCCGGGGTCCCGTCGTCAGGCGCGACCTGGCTCTATGCCGCTTTCCCCAATGCCTTCATCGATCCCAATCGGCACGAGCTCGACATCGACCCGGAAAGCCTCGACGGGCCGTGGCCGGTGCCGCTCAAGCCCTCGCCCAAGACCAGCACCGGCATCGGGCTCATTCCCTTGGTCTGCGCCGGCACCAAGCCGATCTATGACGGCAAGCTTGATGTCGCCGACGTTCAGGCCCGCCTCGCCGACTATTACTGGCCCTATCACAACGAACTGGCACGCCTGATCGCCGGTTTCCGCGAGCGTTTCGGCGTCGCCTATCACCTGAGCTGCCACAGCATGTCGGAATTCATCGCCGGCACCGGCCCGGATGCCGGCACGCGCCGCTCCGACTTCGACCTCGGCGACCGCAACGGCACCACCTGCGGTCGCAAACTGGTCGATGTCGTTGCGGAAACCTTGACCGCCTTCGGCTACAAGGTCACGGTCAATGCGCATTATGTCGGGGCCGAAGCCGTGCGCAAACACGGCGACCCGAAGAACGGCGTCCATAGCCTGCAGATCGAAATGAACCGGGGCCTCTACATGAACGAGGCGACACGTGTGCGCAGCAGCCGGTTCCCGGAGATCCGGCAGCACCTCGCGGCGCTGGGTGCGCGCCTGGCGGACTTCGCCAAGTCCGCCGCCTGAGGGGGCGCCTGGCCATGACCGACCCGGGCGCGGTGGCGCGATTGTCCGACCTGAGGCTCGATCCGCCATGGGCGATCGCGCTGACCCACTGTCCCGGCCGCGACGGTGATCTCGACGGCGATGTCGCGGCCATCGTGGCCTGGCGTGCAACCTTGCTGCTGAGCCTGGTCGACGATCGCGAATTTGCCGATGCGTCCGGCCTGGAAGCGCGTCTCGGCCAACGCAACATCCGTTGGCTGCGCTATCCGATCGCCGACTACGGCACTCCGGGCGACGCGCCGGCCTGGCGGGTCCTGGCGGACGGCCTGCGTGCCGCCCTTGATCGCGGCGAACGGCTGGTCATCCATTGCCGGGCCGGCCTCGGCCGTTCCGGCATGATCGCCGCGCGCCTGCTGGTGGAGCGCGGCCTGCCGGTGGAGACGGCGATCGCGGCGGTGCGCCGGGCGCGTCCGGGTGCGATCGAGACATCCGGGCAGGAGGCCTGGATCGCCAATCCGGAAGCGGCGGCCGGTGCGTCCTGAACCTGCGGCAAACCGGGTTTCCCCGGCGGCGGCTCAGTTCTTCAGCGAGCGCCAGACCAGCATGGCGGCGGCGAGGTCTTCCAGCGCCGTGCCGACCGACTTGAACAAGGTGATCTCGCTGTCCGATGTTCGCCCGGGATGTTTGCCGCGGGCAAGATCGAACAGGTCCGCCTTGACGTCGGCCTCCGTGATGATGCCGCGCTTGATCGGGTCGACGATGTCGCCGGCTTCGTGCAGGCCGCCAGTATAGGTGTCGACGAACAGGCTGGCGCGCTTGACGGCCGCGTCGTCGGTCTCGCGCATGGCCGGCGTATAGCCGCCGACCAGGTCGAGATGAGCGCCAGGCTTCAGCCAGTCGCCGGAGACGATCGGATTGGTCGAGATGGTGGCGCAGGAGACGATGTCGGCTTCGGCGACGGCGGCCTGAAGATCGGTGCCGACGGTGAGGGTGACGCCGGGCAAGGTGCCCTTCAAGCCTTCGGCAAGCTCGGCCGCGCGCTCGCGCGAGCGGTTCCAGATGGTCACGTGGCGGATCGGCCGGACCGCCGCATGGGCGCGGATCAGGTGCGGCGCGAGCGCGCCGGCGCCGACCATGACATGGCGCGAGGCGTCCCTGCGCGACAGCGAGCGCGCGGCGAGCGCGCTGGCGCAGGCGGTGCGCCAGACCGTCAGTTCCGTGCCGTCGAGCACGGCGAGCGGCGCCCCGGTCTCGCCGCTCGACAGAATATAGCTGCCATAGATCGCCGGCAGGTTCTTCGCGCCGTTGCCGGGATAGACCGTGACGATCTTGGTGCCGACATAACGCTGGCTGCCGCCGGCGGTCCAGGCCGGCATCAACAGCAGCATGGCCTCGGGCGATCCATCCGGCTGGGGAATGCGGTGGTGGTGGCGCAGCGGCACCGTGACCTCGGCGCGAAACGCCTCGCCCAGCGCATCGACCAGATCGGAGTGAGTCAGCAGGCCGGCAATGTCGGCGGCGGAAACGATACGCATGTCAGGTCACGCAGCCGAACGGCCAAAGAAGGAGAGGGGGCCGCCATGCGGCTCGGGCGGCGTGCCACCGCTCCTGGCGAGATCGTTGCGCAGCCGCTCGATCTCGGCACGCGCCGCATCGAGTTCCTGTTCGGCCTTGCGGGCATGCCGTCGATGGACGCCCTGCTTCCACCACGACACCATGCCGCCGATCAGCACGCCGAGCGCCACCGAGGCCAGGACCAGGACGAACAGCGGCATGGTCAGAGCGGCGGACGACAGATCGCGCGAGAACGGATCGAAGGAGAGCGTGACCGGCGTCCGGTTGGCCACCGCCAGCACCAAGGCGACGATCGCGATGGGCGCCAGCACCAGCCAGTTGACGATGCGCTTGATCATGCCGGATGCCTTTCAGAGCTCGCGGGTCAGACCCGGTTCAGCCGCTCGCGCATTTCCTTGCCCGTCTTGAAGAAGGGCACGACCTTGTCCTCGACCGCAACATGGGCGCCGGTCCGCGGATTGCGGCCGACACGCGCGCCACGCGCCTTCACCGAAAAGGCGCCGAAGCCGCGCAGCTCCACCCGGTCGCCCCGCGCCAGCGCCGAGACGACCTCGTCGAGGATCGCATTGACGATATTCTCGACATCGCGCTGGTAGAGCTGCGGGTTCTGCTCGGCGATCTTTTGGACCAGTTCGGATTTGATCATCGACGATGCGCGCCCACGGCGCGCCTCCGGTTGAATTTTCTGAAATGGATCATGGGGTTGGAGGCTGCCAGACGACCAGGAGCCCGTCAAGCGCCGAGCGCTCGATACCCGCGACGATGCCGGAGGAGCGCAGCTTCTCGCCGAGCGCGCTCAGGCCGAGCGCATCGACCACCGCCGCGGCGGCGACATTGACGAAGGGCAGGCTGCCCCGGCGTGACGGCCGGTAGGTGCGGATGTCCAGCTCGCGCGGCACGCCGCGGCCGGCGAGCCAGCCGCGCGCCTCGTCTTCGCCACCGATGGCATCGACCAGCTTCATGTCGCGCGCCCTGACACCGGAAAAGGCCCGGCCATCGGAGGCGATGCGCAATTCGTCATCGGTCAGGCCGCGGCGTTCCTTCACCAGGCGCTGGAACCATTGATAGCTGTCAGTGACGATTTCGCGCAGCGCCGCGATCGCCTCTGGACTGGTCGGTTCAATGCCGCTCGGGGTCGCCTTCAGCGGCGTCGAGCGCACCGCCTCGACCTTGACGCCGACGGTCTCCAGAAGGCGCACGACATTGGGGAATTGCACGATCACGCCGATCGAGCCGGTGATCGAGGTCTCGCGCGTGATGATGTGATCGGTGGCGATGGCTGCGATATAGCCGCCCGAGGCGGCCATGCCGTTGACCACCGCGACCGTCGGTTTCTTGGCCGCGACCTGACGGATCGCCAGGTAGAGCGCTTCGGAGCCGGCGACCGTGCCGCCGGGCGAATCGATCGAGACGACCAGGCCGCGGACATTGTCGTTGCGTCCGATCGCCTCGATCATCCTGACGACATCGGCATTCTGGGTGATGACGCCGCTCACTTCGATCCGCGCGACATGGCGCGTGGCGAACAGGCCGGCGCTGCGGGCACCGTAGAACCCGGCGGTAGCGAGCCCCGCGACGGCCGCGACCACGGCGGCGACGCGCCAGAAGGTCAGCTTCCTGCGCAGCAGGCGACGGTCGAGCACGGCATCGGTGTCGAGCGGCATGAGAACTCCGCAAGTCTCACTGAAACTTGGGCGTCACCGCCCGGCTGTCGTTCAGGTAGACCCGGCGGGAGCCCGGCGCAAGCGCCGGACCCGGCTTCTCTTGGCCGCAGGCCGCCGAAAACGGCCGGGCAGCGGCCTCTCGACCTGGTCTCAAAGCCGCGCTGGGACGGGCTTTTGCATGAATTCGACGATCCGCGCGATCACCTCGGGCGCATAGAGGATGCGGCGATGGCCGAGGCGGTCCATCGGCGCGAATTCGGTCGCGGAGCCGGCCCGCGCCAAGCGCTCGGCATCGGCGAACGGGATCTCGCGATCGTCGCGCGAATGCACGATGAGCATCGGTGTGTCGCTATGCGCCAGCACAGTCGAGACCTTCAGTTCATCCAGGGCTCGGCCGCCGCGGGCGCTCAGTGCCCGTTCGAAGGCCGATTGCGCGGCCTGCCCGAGCCCCGTCATCTGGCCGAAGCGCCTGGTAATGTCGACGATCGCATCGGGAGCCGAGACGAAGGCGAGGCGCCCGACCTGAAGCGGCGCGGCCAGCGGCGGCTTGCCGTCGACGGCAAAGGCGGTGACCGCCCCGCCGAAGGAATAGGCGACGACGCCGTGGAGCGGCCCGAACGCGGCGGCGACCGCTTGCAGGGCCCGGGCGCCGTCGAAGGGGTCGGTCCCGCTGCCGGTCGAATCGCCATGCGCCGGCAGGTCGAAGGCGACGACCCGGAAACCGGCAGCAACGAGCCCCTCGACGAAGGCGCTCATGAAATAGGACTGGTTGGCCCAGCCATGCACCACGGCGACCGTCTGGCCGCGATCCTGATCGGGCTTGGGCTCGAAGCGATAGGCCTGGACATGGCCGCCGGCATGGCGGATGCGCCGGCTCTCGGCGCCGGCGAAAAGCTGGCGGCCGGTCTCGATCACCTGCCGCTTCTTGTCGCTCGGCCCCATCGGGTCGAACGGCTTGCGGAACAGCCGGAGCGCGACGCGTCCGGTGGTGCGCGGGGCCATCGCGCTGCCGAGCTGAAAGCCGGTGCGCATCGCCTTCAGAGCCAGGCTCTTCATGGCAGTCTCTTTTCCTGAAACGTCGGATCGGCTAGATTTAGTTCATGGCTGAACAAAATAGTTCATTGTTGAACCAATTGCAAGCGCCGGCCGCCGGGCGGCGGCCTTGGGACGTTCCGGGCTTTGCGTCCTGGCTGAGCGTCGTCAGGGTCCACCACGCCTGTGAGCTGGCGATGACCGCGGCGCTCGATCCGCTCGGCCTGAACCTCTCGCAATATGACATCCTGGCCAATCTGGCGCGGCAGCCGGACCTCGCGCAGGGGGAGCTCGCCAGCCGGCTGCTGGTCGGCAAGAGCGCCGTCAGCATGACCTTGCCGGATCTGGAACGACGCGGGCTTATCACCCGCGAACGGGATGCCGATGACGGCCGCATCCGCCGGCTGAAGCTGACGCCGAAGGGGCAGGCGCTTGCCGGGCGCGCGCTCGCCGCCCATGCGGCGATCCTCGATGTGATGATGTCGAATGCCGAACCCGGCGATTCGGCGAAGGTCGAAGCGGCGATGGCGCGGATCTATCAGGCGCTGAAGGCGGCGCGGCCTGAACCGGCGGCAGGCTAGTCGTCGCGCCTGCTATCGTTGCGATTGCGCATCAGCACGAACAGGCTGGCGAGAGCCAGCACCACGCCGCAGACGATGGAGGCCGGGTAGAGCGCCGACATTGCGACAATATAGCTCAGCGGTTCGGTCTCGTATTCGAGATCCCAGGCGTTCGGGCCGGCGGGACCCAGCAGAACCACGCCATTGTTCCAGGCGGCCCTGAGCTGGATGAACATGAAGATCGCGATGAAAAGCCCGCCGACCAGGCCGAGAACGCCTGTCAGCGCCGTCGGGAAACGGCCGGATTTGCGCGCGTCTTCAGGCTTCTTCATGCAGGGCCTCTCAATCTTCACCAGAGCGCAAGTGGTGTGCCCGGCCGAGGATTCAAGTCGTCATGGTGGTCGAGGAATCTTGACACGATGCTCAACCGAGCGCCATGGCGATCTCGTCAAGGATGGCTTGCGCCGATGCGACGGGGTCGGCGACAGCGGTGATCGGCCGCCCCACGACCAGCCTGTCGGCGCCGCCGAGGATGGCCGCCTTAGGCGTGACGATGCGCTTCTGGTCGCCGACTTCGGCTCCGGCCGGCCGGATGCCCGGCGTCACCAGTTCCACCCGGTCGGGAATGCCGGCGGCGCGCAAGAGGCCGGTTTCCTGGGCCGAGCAGACGATGCCGTCCATGCCGAGTGCAACCGCCTGTTTCGCCTTGTTCTGGACCAGCGTGGTGACATTGCCGGCGTAACCGGCCTCTGCACAATCGACATCGTTCCAGGAGGTCAGGATGGTCACCGCCAGAATCTTCAGATGCGATCCCGCCCGCCCGGCCGCCGCTGCCTTCATGGTCTGCGGATAGGCGTGGACCGTCAGGTAATGAGCCCCGGTCTTGACGATCGATTCCACGCCCTCACGCACGGTGTTGTCGATGTCGTGCAGTTTCAGGTCGAAGAAAATGCTCTTGCCCGAGGCGGCGAGCTCGCGGCCGAATGCGATGCCATCGGAATAGCCGAGCCGGTAGCCGATCTTGTAATGCGTCACCGTGTCGCCGAGCCTGGTGACCAGGCGTTCGGCTTCGGCGAGGCTCGACAGGTCGAGCGCGACAAAGAGCTTGGCGCGGGGATCCTGATTGGTGGTCTTGATCATCGGTAAGCCCTGGCTTTCTCGACCAGCGACTTGCAGCACGCGATGAGGCTGGCGCGGCTGCGCTCGTCCTTCAGGTTGCCGGCTTCGTCGAAGGCCTGGTGTGCGGCCGAGACCGCGCAGGTTTCGGGAATGAGATGGGCGCCGCAGCCAAGCTCCAGCGATTGGCGCGTGGCGATTTGCGAGCGCATGCCGCCATAGCCGCCAGGCGACGCGGAGCCAAGCGCAAAGACGCGATTGCGGTAGGCGGCGAGCGCCGGCTCGCCGTCTTCACGCACCCGGCTGACCCAGTCGATGGTGTTTTTCAGGAGCGGCGTGATGCCGGCATTATATTCCGGACCGGCGATGAAAATGCCCTGATGCGCGCAGAACAGCCGCTTCAGCTTGAGCGCGTTTTCGGGCTGACCGGAAGCGCTTTCCTGATCGCCGTCATAGATCGGCATCGGATAGTCGCCGAGCGAGATATGGGTCACGTCGGCATCGAGCCGGGCGAGCTCGGTGGCGGCCACGGCCGCAAGCCTGCCATTGAACGAGCCGGACCGGATCGAGCCGGAAAACACCAGGATGCGGGGCATGACGGCCTCGAAGTCGCGTTGCGGGAACGCGTCTCTTCTAGCCGCGCCGGTGAGGAGCGTAAACGCTTACTCGGCCGGGCCCGGCTTGACGGCGACGTGCTTGGCCGCCTCGTGGCTCGCCTCGGCTGCCCGGATCGCCGCCATGCTCTCCTTCAGGTGGTCGAGCGAGCGGTGGCCGCTGGTCAGTTCGCGGATCGCCAGCAGGCTGAGCGCCAGCAGGAACGGCGCGATGAAATAATACAGGCGGAACAGGATGAAGGCCGCCACCACCGATTCCGGCCGGAAGCCGAGCGGTGGCAGGGCGATCAGCAAGGTCGCCTCGAAAGCACCGGCGGCGCCCGGCGCGTGGGTGGCGAAGCCGAGCAGCATGGAGGCGCAGAAGATTACCGCCACCGCCTGGAAACCCACATCGGGCGCATGCGGCATGGCCATCAGCAGCACGTAGAGAATGGCCGCACAGCAGGCGAGGTCGACGATGCCGATGACCATCTGCAAGGCGGTCAGCCGGGCCGTCGGCAGCTTGATGACCCAGGCGCCGCGGCCGAATTTGCGCGGCGAGCTGACGAAGATCAGCCAGCCGACAAGGGCGACCAGGATACCGATGCCGACCATGCGCACCGCCGATCCGCCGATACCGAAGGCTTCGACGACCGGCGTGACCACTTCCGGCTCCAGCACGAAGCCGAGGCCGAGCACCGTGGCATTGCCGAGCCAGAAGGTGAGGCCGGCGATGAAGCACAGCTTGACCACTTCGGGAGCGGTGATCTTGTAGCGCGAATAGACGAGATAGCGCACCACTGCGGCGGTGAACACCGTCGCACCGAGATTATGCGCGATCGAATAGCTGGTGAACGAACCCATCGCGCAGGCCGGGTAGGGAATGTCGTCGCGGCCGATCGTGCGGGTGGCGAAATAGTCATAGACGGTCAGCGTCAGATAGGCCGCGGCGGTGAACAGGCCGGCGACGACCAGTGTGCCCGGCCCGATCTCGGAGATCGCGCTGAACACCTTCGACCAGTTGATATGCTTCAGCTTGTTGACGAGCACATAGATGGCGATGGCGAGCATCGCCAGCGAAACACCCAGCACGATCCGCTTGAAGCCGATGCGGTCGCGGACGAAGGTCACGAGGGTCTGAAACAAGGGTCGTCCCGATCAAGCGTTTGGCGCGAAAGACCCCCGCGCATCCGGTTTGGCAAGTACCAGATGAACTGTTTCGCCGATATGTCACGAAACATGAGGGGAATTGCGGATAGTGGCAAGAGGTACGGTCCGCTCAAGGCAAAATCTCGGCGGCATGACGGCGGATTTCCTCCTTGGCCGAGCAGTCGCGCCGGTTTGTCGCAGCCTCGTCAGGTCGCCGATGGCTCGTTTCGCAGGGCCTGAAACTTTCGCTCGAACGCCGTGCGGGCCTGGATGAGCGTCTCGGCGTGATCGGCTCGCGCAGATACGATGCCGTGTCCGGAACGGATCAGTCGGTGAGGAACGGATTGCTCGTCCGTTCGCGACCGAGCGTGGTCGCCGGGCCATGGCCCGGCAGCACGGCGAAATCATCGCCGAGCGGCAGGAGCTTCTCCTTAATGCCTTTGATCAGCAGATCATGGTCGCCGCCGTAGAGATCGGTGCGGCCGACCGAGCCCTGGAACACGGTATCGCCGACCAGCGCGAATTCCGAGGGGTGGTGGACGAAGACGACATGGCCGGGGGCATGTCCCGGCACATGCAACACGTCGAAGGTCAGGTCACCGACCGTAACCTTGTCGCCTTCCTCCAGCCAGCGATCGGGCACCACCGTGCGCACGCCAGTCATGCCGAAGTTCTGCGCCTGGATCGGCAGGCTCTTGATGATCGTCTCGTCGGCGATATGCGGGCCCTCGACCGGGATCTTGAGGGTTTCGGCGAGCTCGGCCGCGCCGCCGGCATGGTCGATATGGCCGTGGGTGATCAGGATCTTTTCCGGCGTCACCTTCAATTCCTTGAGTGCCGCCAGAATGCGCGGCAGGTCGCCGCCGGGGTCGACGATCGCCGCCTTCATCGTCCCGGTATCCCAGACGATCGAGGCGTTCTGCTCGAACGGGGTGACCTGAACGATGGCGACCTTGAGGTTGGACATGCGGCGGCTCCTGTCGAGGCTTGAAGCTTAGGGCGTGTGGTCAGTTATGGATTGGGTTTGACGGGAGCGCTTTTGACCGAGGAGAAGGAGGATGAGGACGCAAGCCTTTCGGCTTGCGACGATATCCGACGCGCTCATCGGTCAAAAGCGCCCCGCCGCCGGAGG